>Ga0182017_10002320_pt1 | contig 14453 bp, 13 predicted proteins | sample 712E3DmetaG_FD_120492 | JGI IMG/M metagenome (GOLD analysis project Ga0182017, IMG submission 120492) | Permafrost microbial communities from Stordalen Mire, Sweden - 712E3D metaG | ecosystem: Environmental > Terrestrial > Soil > Wetlands > Permafrost | place: Sweden: Stordalen | collected... | reverse complement strand
CCGATCCCCGGCGGAACCCTCGGGCGTCAAGCCAGGCTCGGGAGCGCTCATCCCCGATAGTCGAGATCCGCGAGCGATAGGGAGGCCGGTTGACGCCAACCGAGTCCCCCGATCGCGTCCCGGCCTTGCCCGTCGTCCGGCGTGGCCTCGAAGAGCCCGCCCGTCCACAACACCCGTAGCTCGCCGAAGGTCGCTGCCTGCTCGAGCTCGACAAGGCCTTGCTTGTACAGCTCGAGAAGACCGAGGAAATGAACGACCACTTCCATCCGGGTACGCGCAGCTGAGGTCAGCGCCCGGAAACTAGTCGGCGAGGATCCGGGCAACGAGGCGCACAGCGTTTCCACGACTTCGGCCACGGTGACCTCGTCGACGAGGACATGGTCGACTTCGACGTGAGGCGTTGGCCGGGGCTGAAGCGCGCGCAGAGCCGCTGCGCGAACGTCCCCGGCGCTCAGATAAGCGAGCAGGTCCGGCTGGAGGCCCTCGAAACGCTCGTCAAGGCCAGCGAGCCGAGGCCACGACTTCGAAGCGGCCAGTTCGGCGCTGGCGAGTTGTGCTCCCGCGGCGGAGAAGGTCGTGCACTCGACCAGGCGCGCCAGAAGGTAGTCGCGCTCCTCCAACAGGGCCAGACCCTCCTCGTCGGGCTCTTCGCGACCGGGCAGCAGCCTGCGGCACTTCAGCTCGACGAGGGTCGCGGCAATGACCAGGAACTCGGTGGCGACTTCAAGGTCGAGCCGCTGCATCGCCTCGACCTCGGCAAGGAACCCGTCCACGATGTCGGCCAGGGCCACCTCATACAGATCGACCCGCTGCTCGGTGATCAGCCGCAGCAACAGGTCGAAGGGCCCCTCGAAGATGTCGGTGTGGACCTTGTACCCCACACGGGCGAGGTTACCGGCCGCGCGCTCCGGACGGTCGGATACCCGATGACCAAGGAATTCCCGGCCTTGAGGCGCCGCCAAGTATCCTGCACGCGATGGAACGGGTGTTCTCTGGGGTGCAATCGTCCGGCGCGCCGCATGTCGGCAACTACTTCGGCGCGTTCCGCCAGTGGGTCGCGGACCAGCACACCGCCGACTCGGTTTTCTGCGTCGTCGATCTGCACGCGCTCACCGTCGAGACCGATCCCGCTCAGGTCCGGGGCCGCACGCTCGAGACGGCCTCGTGGCTCTTCGCGAGCGGGCTCGACCCCGACGTCTGCATCGTCTTCGCCCAGAGCCATGTCCACGAGCACACCGGCTTGAGCTGGCTGCTGGAGTGCACCGCAACTTTCGGCGAGCTTCGCCGCATGACCCAGTTCAAGGAGAAGAGCAAAGGCAACGAGTCGGTGAGCGCGGGCCTGTTCACCTATCCGGTGCTCATGGCCGCCGACATCCTCCTCTACGACACGAACAAGGTGCCGGTCGGAGACGACCAGCGTCAACATCTCGAGCTCGCCCGTGATCTTGCGATCCGCTTCAACGGCCGCTACGGCGAGACCTTTGTCGTCCCCGAGGCAGTCGTGCCCACGCTCGCCGCGAGGGTGATGGACCTCCAGCACCCCGAACGCAAGATGTCGAAGTCCGTGACGTCACCGCTCGGGACCATCGACCTGCTCGACGAGCCGGACGCGATCGTCCAGAAGATCCGCAAGGCCGTCACCGACACCGACGGCGAAGTGCGCTACGACCCCGAGCACAAGCCCGGGCTGTCCAATCTCATAGAGCTCTTCGCGGCCGCGTCCCGGCGCTCGATCGAGGACGTCACCGCTTCCTACGACCGTTACGGCCCTTTGAAGGCTGACCTCGCCGAAACGCTCGTCGAGGTGCTCAACCCGGTCCGAAAGCGCTATGTCGAGATCACCGCGGATCCAGGCGAGGTCCCTCGCCTGCTCGAAAAGGGAGCCGCCAAGGCGAGTGCGATCGCCTCGAAGACTCTCCTCCGGGCCCGCCGGGCGATCGGGCTCCTGGCGCCATAGCGGGCTCTGGCGCCTTGGCGGGCTGGCGGCACCGCGCACGGACAGCTCGCCTCGCAGCGAGCCCGTGAGCTCAAAAGACTAGGTTCAGATACCAGTTCTCGACATCGCCGAGGATTCGCGACAGCAGGTTCTGGTCCAGGAAGTCCACCAGGAGCACGACCACCATGAATCCCATCCGCATCCGGTAATAGGACGGCAGCGCCGAGACCGGCAGGAGCCGCTCGACGAGCGCGGAGCCGTCGAGCGGCGGGATCGGGAGCAAGTTGAACGCCGCGAGGACAACGTTCACGATCCCGAAGTAGAACAGGATCTGCTCGATCAGGGCCCACTGCGAGAGGGGGGCGTAGAAGCAGACGAGAGCGTTGCAGGACTCGGGCGGGATCCACACATGGAGCAGCTCGTGAAGGCCGAGGCCCGCGATCGCCGCCAGGATGATGTTGGTGGCCGGGCCGGCAAACGACACGAGCACCGAGTCGTTACGGGGATGACGAAGGCGGTTGATGGCCACGGGAACAGGCTTGGCCCAGCCGAAGACGGGCGCGCCGGTCAGCGCCAGGACCACCGGCACCACGATCGAGCCGAACGGGTCGATGTGCTTGACCGGATTGAGCGTGAGCCGGCCCGCACGCTTGGCTGTGTCGTCACCGCACCAGAGAGCCACCACGCCGTGGCTCACTTCGTGGAGCATCACGGCGGGGACGAACACGACGAGGAAGATCAGTGTCTGCTCGTTCAACACGTGGTGGCGGAGCGCGAGCACGGCGACACCGACCACCACCGCGGCAATGACGATGTAGGTAGGCAACCGCTGGTTGGACTTGAGAGAGCGCCACCGCGCTCCGGTGCTCAACGTCGAACCGAGGCGCACTCGATGCAGAAAGCGGTTGCCGGCTGGGCCTCGAGACGCGCCGAGGAGATCGGCTTGCCGCAGCGCTCGCAGACGCCGTAGGTACCCAGCTCGATCTTGCGCAGCGCCGCCTCCACGTGCTCGAGCGACTCCTGGAGCTGAGCGGCCAACGCCTCGGCCTCGCCGCGCTCGGCTGTGACCTGCGACGAGTCGGCGAAGTTGGCGTCGTAGGTCAGCGTGCCGTCCTCACCGAAACCGATCTCCTGCAGTTGGCGCACCAGGGATCCGCGCTCCTCCTCGAGGCGGGCGCGGTAGTCGACACCAGCTGTTTCGTTCGCCACGGCGCAACACTAGCCCCACCGCGACCCGGCGCGGCCTGCAAAGCGTCACCTGGGACGTGAGCAGACCAGAGAGGCGGCGCTGCGCCGGTTGCGCCGGCACGTCTGAGCGTGTCTCCGAGGCTCAGCGGCGCCCCGCCGGGCCTGGAGCGGCTCTGCTCGCCTGGGTCACAAGTGCCCGGGGATGAGCCTGTTCGTAGACGCGCCGCAGTAGCTCAGGCGAGACCTTCGTGTAGACCTGTGTCGTCGTGATGGTCGCGTGCCCGAGCAGCTCCTGCACGACGCGTATGTCCGCGCCGTGCTCGAGCAGGTGTGTGGCACATGAGTGCCGGAGCACATGAGGCGACACCCGGTCCTCGAGCTTCACCTTCTTGGCGGCGGTCCTGACGACCTGCCACACCGCCTGGCGTGACATCCGCCTGCCACGCGTCGAGATGAAGACCGCTTCCGCGTCGACCCGCCGCGCCCAGCGCGCCGGGGCCATGGCGTCCCGCCCCGACGAGCCCAGCCAGGCCTCCAGCGCCCAAACCGCGTGCCTCCCGATCGGGACCAGGCGCTCTTTCGATCCCTTCCCGTAAGCGACTGCCAAGCCCCGGCCGGTGTCGAGGTCGCCGAGTCGAAGCCCGGCAAGCTCCGAGATTCGCATCCCGGTCGCATACAGGGTCTCCAAGATCGCCCGGTCGCGCCGGGCACGTGGGTCCTCACCGATGACTGCCGAAAGCAGGAGCTCGACTTCTGGCTCGGAGAGCGCTTTCGGGATGGCTTGGGGGATCCGCGGCGTCGAGACGCCCTCGGTCGGATCGACCGTCGCCCCACGCTCGTCGACGCAGAAACGATGCAGGCCTCGAACAGCTGCGAGCGCCCGCGCGGTCGAGCTCGCTCGCCGTGTTTCGCTGAGGAGCGCCACGTAAGCCTCGATCAGGCCGACGTCTGCTTCCAACAGCGTCACGCCGCGCTCTTCGAGGAAGCGCTCGTACGCGACGAGATCACGCCGGTAGGCCGATATCGAGGCTGGCGCTCGTCCGCGCTCCACCGTCAGGTATGAGAGAAACTCCTCAGCGTCCTGGCTCAGCTGGGCCTTCGCGGCCAACGACTGCGCCTCAGCCGAGCGGATCTGGGCCCGGACGCGGCACCTCAAGGGACAAGCGCGCCAACAGCAACCCGACGATCGTCTTCGCATCCGCGATATCGCCGGTCGCGATGAGCTCGTCGACCGAGGAAAGCGAGATTCGCTCGACGACGAGATGCTCCTCCTCGATGCCGTCAGCATTGCGGGCCCCGACCTCGAGGCCCTCCGCAAGAAAGCAAGTCGTCAGCTCGTCACAGTAACCAGGCGAATTCAAGAAGTGACCGAGCTCGGTCAGCCGCTCCGCCTTGGCTCCGACCTCCTCGGCGAGCTCGCGCGCCGCGCACAACTCAGGCGGCTCACCGGGGACGTCAAGCTTTCCCGCGGGCAGCTCGAGCAGCGCTTGGTCGACCGGTCCGCGGTACTGGCGGACAAGCAACACGTGCTCACGATCGCTCTCGAGCGGCACGACACACACGGCTCCAAAGGTCCGCACGATCTCGCGCTCGAAGGTGAAACCGTCAGGGCCGACGAAAGTGCCTACAACTACTCGAAGGCGTTCGCCCGAGTATCGCGATCGCTCACCGATCTGGCGAAAAGCGGCACGATCTCCCAACGAGGCCGCCGCGGCTCTTGTCAGCTCGGTGAGGGGTACTTGCGCGTCGAGCTCAGGAGGGGACATTGTCTAGGTCGTACAGGCGAGGAGTGCGTTCGTGCGCCCGGTTGAGCGCCGCCCCGACCAGTGCGCGAAACAGTGGGTGGGGCCGATCCGGCCGGCTCTTGAACTCGGGATGGGCCTGGGTGGCAACCCAGAACGGGTGCCCGGGCAGCTCGATGAACTCCACCAGTCGATCATCCGGCGACGTGCCCGAGCACCTGAGCCCGCCCTCGATGAGACGGTCACGGTAACGGGGATTGACCTCGTAACGGTGCCGGTGCCGCTCGGAGACCACCTCGGATCCGTAGATGGCGGCCACCTGCGAGCCGGGCTGCAGCTGGGCCATGCAGGCCCCGAGCCTCATGGTGGCGCCCTTTTCTTCGACGCCCACCTGGTCGTCCATGAGGTCGATGACCGGATGCGGCGTCGTGGGGGCGAGCTCGCGGCTGTTGGCTCCTTCAAGGCCGACGACCGAGCGCGCGAACTCGACAACCATCATGTGCAGGCCGAGGCACAGACCAAGGCACGGTATGGCGTGCTCGCGCGCGTAGCCGGCCGCGGCGATCTTGCCCTCCAGGCCGCGCTCGCCGAAACCACCGGGGATCACGATCCCGTCGAGACCGTCCAGACGGGCCGGGGCAAGCATGCCTGTCACCTCCTCGGCTTGGACCCAGTCGATCTCGACCTTCGCCCCGTGGTGGAAGCCTGCGTGCTTGAGCGCTTCGACGACCGACAGGTAAGCGTCGGGAAGGTTGACGTACTTCCCGATGACCCCGATACGAACCACCTCGGTGGCAGCACGCACCCGCTCGACGAGCTCCTCCCAGCTCGAGAGGTCGATCTGGCGATCCGCCTCGTCCAGGCGAAGGATCCTGCAGACGATGTCGTCAAGTCCTTCCTCGTGCAATGCGAGTGGTATCTCATAGATGTTCTCGGCATCGATCGCCGAGACGACCGCGTCCGTCGACACATCGCAGAGCAGGGAGATCTTGCGCTTGAGGTTCTCTGAGATCGGCTCGTGGCTGCGGCAGACGATCACGTCGGGCTGGATGCCACGCCCGCGCAGCTCGGTGACCGAATGCTGCGTCGGCTTGGTCTTCTGCTCCCCCGAAGGGAGCGAATGGGGCACGAGCGTCAAGTGCAGGTAGCAGACGTTGTCCCGCCCGACGTCGCGCCGGAACTGTCGGATGGCCTCGAGGAAAGGCACGATCTCGATGTCGCCGACGGTGCCACCGACCTCGACGATGACGACGTCGATGTTCTCGCGGCCGAGGCGCCGGATCCGCTCTTTGATCTCGTCGGTGATATGAGGAATGACCTGCACGGTCTTGCCGAGATAGTCGCCGCGGCGCTCCTTGGCTATCACCGACGAGTAGATCTGGCCTGTCGTGGCGTTCGAGTCCTTGTGGAGGTACTCGTCGATGAACCGTTCGTAGTGCCCGAGGTCGAGGTCGGTCTCACCCCCATCTTCGGTGACGAAGACCTCGCCGTGCTCGAACGGGTTCATCGTGCCGGGATCGACGTTGATGTAAGGGTCGAGCTTGCACATCGTGACGCGGAGGCCACGCGACTTGAGGAGTCGGCCGAGGGAGGAGGCCGTGAGCCCTTTCCCGAGCGAGCTCATCACGCCACCTGTCACGAACACGAACTTCGTCACGCTCTCCTCCCGGCCGGTATCACTCAAGGTTACCGGAGCTGCCGGGGGTGGTGCCGGACCTCGCGGCCATCGCCAACAGCTCTTTTGCATGCCGGCGTGCGGCCGCACTGTCCGGGTGGCCCGACAGCATCCTCGAGAGCTCGACAACCCGGTCCTCGCCGGTGACGGACCGAACCCGCGCCACGGTCCGGCCTTCTGCCTCGCTCTTGGACACGAGCACCTGCTGGTCGGCGAACGCGGCCACCTGCGCGAGATGCGTCACGACCAGCACCTGGTGGTCACGCCCGATGGCTGACAGCGCACGACCTACTGCCAGAGCGGCCTCGCCGCCCACGCCTGCGTCGACCTCGTCGAAAACCAGCGTCGGAGGCGCCGCGGACAGGACCAGGCGAGTTGCAAGCATCGCCCGGGCCAGCTCCCCGCCGGAGACCACCTTCGCGAAAGGCAGCGACGGTTCCCCGGGGTTCGCCCCGAGAAGGAACTCCACTTCTGACCCTGCCGGGTCGTCACCGATGCGAACCTCGAGGCGGGCGCCGCTCAGTGCGAGCTCATGCAGATGAGCCTCGACCGCGGCAGCCAGCTTTGGCGCGGCTTGCCGCCGGCAGGTCCCGAGCCGCTCCTCCGCCTCCTGCAGCAGGCCAACCGCGCTGCGACGACGGGCCTCCAGGCCTTCGCGCGTCTCCTCCGCCGCTTCCAGGTCGGCCAGCTGTGCCTGGCTTGCCCGTTCGAACTCGAACACGTCGGCGAGGTTCGAGCCGTACTTGCGCCGGAGGTCCGCGAACAGCTGCAGGCGTCGGCGGACTGCCTCCAGGCGGTCGGGATCCTCTTCGAGCCGCTCGGCTCGCAGCCTCAGCTCTCGGGCCACGTCCTCGACGTCGGCCTGGGCTGCTCTGAGCGGCACAGCAAGCTCAGAGAGGGCTTCGTGAGCCGCCAGCCGGGATACCGCCGTCCCGAGCAGGTCCGTGGCCCCGAGGCCGGCATGGGCCTGGGAAGCGTCTGATCCCGCCAGAGCGTCGCGAGCTTCGGCCATCGCGATCCTGAGCGCCCCTATCTGCGCGAGCAACGACTCCTCGGCGGCGAGCTGCTCGTCCTCGTCGAGACCGGTGATCGCTGCCGCGGCGATCTCGTCCAGCTGGAAGCGGAGAAGACCGACGGTGCGGGCAAGCACCCGGGGATCTCCGCCGAGCTCGGTGAGGCGCGCATCGATCGCGGTGAGCTCCCGTCGTGCTTGCGCGACCTGCTCGAGGTCGGCTCCGGCAAACCTGTCGAGCGCGTCCCGTTGTGCGGCCTGGTGCAGCAACGACTGATGCACGTGCTGGCCGTGAAGGTCGACGAGACCGTCACCGATCTCGGACAGCAACGATGCCGGCGCCATCCGACCGTCCACGTAAGCGCGCGACCGCCCATCGACGGGAACCGCCCGCGACAGCACGACCTCTCGTTCGTCGGCGACAAAGCGCCCTTCGACGACCGCCTCGGAGGCACCTGCCCGCACGATGGCAGCATCGGCCCGACCTCCGAGCAGTAGTTCCAGCGCCTCGACGACGAGAGTCTTTCCGGCGCCGGTCTCGCCGGTGAGCGCTGTCATGCCGGGGCCGATCACGAGGTCGAGGTCTGCGATGACACCGAGGTCCCGCACTCGGAGCTCGACGAGCATCGCTGCGCTCAGCGGTCGGTCAAGCCGAAACGGTGCCGGAGCGCCGAATGGAAATCGCGCTCACCGAAGCTGATCAGCCTCGCCGGCTCCGCGGCAGCCCGGCACAGCACGCTGTCTCCCATGGCCAGCCGGATGATGCGCGCGCCGTCGATGACCGCGGCGGCGGCCCGGTCGTCGACGACCGTGAGCCGGACAGACTCCCCAGGCTCGAGCACGAGGGACCGGTCGAACGGCATATGCGGCGACACCGGCGTCAACACCATGGCCCGCAGCCGCGGGGACACGACGGGGCCCCGTGCGGACAGGTTGTACGCCGTCGAGCCGGTTGGCGTGGAGACGAGTATCCCGTCAGCGACGTAGGTGAGAAACGGGCGACCGGCGATCTCAACAGCCACTCGGATCGTGTGCCCGGGTCCGGTCTTCTCGACGATCGCGTCGTTGAGCGCCATGAACCGACCCTCGACGCTCCCGGTGAGCTCCACCTCGAGGGCCATGCGCTCCTCGACAAGATAGTCACCTGCCAGCATCCTCTCGAAGGCTTGCTCGATGCCGGCCGGTTCGACCGCGGTGAGATAACCCATGCGGCCCAGGTTCACGCCCAGCACTGGTACCCGGGAGGCGAGGACGAGCTCCACGGTGCGCAGCATCGTTCCGTCGCCACCGAGACTGACCGCGAACTCCACGTCGTCAGACTCGGCGAAGGATGCCTCAGGCCCGTTCCCCCGTATCTCGACGACGTCACGGCCTTGGTGCTGCCACCACCGCGTGGCGGTCCTCGCCAGCTCCCAGGCAGCTGGTCGCTCGGGATGCACCACGAGAAGGATGGGCGACATACCGCAATCCTTGCGGTCCCAGTCCTCGTCCGCCACCCGCGAGGCGGGCGTCACAGCTCAACTGCTGCTGGGCTGGGTTTTCCTTGCAGCTGAGGCCTTCTTCGCCACCGTCTTCTCGGCTGTCGCCGGCTTGTTCAGCGTCGCCGGCCTCTTGGCCGCCGCCGGTTTGTTCGCCGCCGGCTTCTTGGCCGCCGCCGCCTTCTTGGCCGCCGCCGCCTTCTTGGCCGACTCTGGCTTCTTGGCGGACTCTGGCTTCTTGGCAGCTGGCGTCTTCTTGCCCGTCGGAGACTTGGCCGTTGCCGTCTTCTTGGTCGCCGTCACCGTCCGGCTCGCAGCCTCCATCACCGGAGCAGCGGCCTTGGTGGTGCGCTCGATGAACTGCTGAACGACCTTGATCACGTCCTGATGCGTCGCGAGGTTGAACTGCTTGATCTGCTCGCGAATCTCCTTCCTGACGAGATCGGCGAACTGCTCGGCGCTCCGGCGGCCGCGCTGGACGAACTCGTCTGCCCAATCCTCTGCATGCTCGCGCCCGGCCTCGCTCTCCCTGATGAGCTCCCGCGCGACCTTCTGGACCCGCTTGCGGCTCATCTCGGTGAATTCCTTCCCGGCGTCCATATACCTCTCGAGGGGTTTCTTCTCTGCCATACCTGCAGTATACCGGCCTGCTTGCAATAGCAAGCACTTATTCACCCACTCGCGTGACACTGCTTGCTCGAGCTAGCACCGCTGAGGTCGCCCTTACCCCAGCTCCGCCCGGACAAGAGCGAGTAGATCGGACGCCTCGAGGTCCGGCTCCGGATCGAGGTGACCGTGGCCGGCAGGCGTGATGCCTGTGAGCACAAGGCCGAAACGGGCATCCAGCCTCCGAGCGAGCATCCCATCGGTCGAAGCGCGATCGCCCACGACGATCTCGACTTCGCCGATGCGCTCCCGGACGAGGCCCACGGTGGGCGGATAGGGCTTGCCGGCGATCGTCGGTGTGACCTCGCCGGCACGGGCCACCGCAGCCAGCACCGATCCCGCGCCCGGGAGCACGCCCGCCGGAGTGGGAAACGTGGGATCGTCGTTCGTGCCGATGAGGCGAGCCCCTGCGTGCAGCGCCGTGGCAGCGGCGGCAAGAGACGAGAAGTCGAAAGACGGGTCCATCCCGACGACGACCGCGTCCACCGGGCCGATCTCCCCGCCGGCGCCGGGGGTGACGGTGGCCACGCCGCGCGCGGTCAGCTCCTCGATGATGCCCGGCCCCCCCAGCACGAGGGCACGCTCGCCTGCCTCGAGCAGGAGCGCCGCGGCCATCGCCGAGCTCAGTACGTCCGCCGGGTCCGTCGGCATCCCCAGGCGTTCGAGCTTTGCGAGGTGGTCGGAACGCCTTGGATAGGAGTTGTTCGTGAGAAGGACGACCCGGGAACCCGAGGCTCGCAGACTCGCCAAGGCCTCCGGGGCGCCCGCGATCGCCTGCTCGGAAAGCCACACCACACCATCGCAATCAAGAAGCCAGGTCACGATCGGAGATCCTCGCAGAGCTGGGAGGGTCGCGTGTGCTACGCAAAGGCGATGGCCCGCCTAGAACCGTTCGCTGCTGTCCGCTACGACCCGGCCCGCGTGGATCCCGATGCTGTCGTCTCGCCCCCCTACGACGTCGTGGGCCGTGCCGAACGGGCCCGGCTTGCGGCAAGGAGTCCCTACAACGCCATCCACGTCGAGCTCCCCGTACGCGACCAGTCCGAGGGCCTCGACCAGTACGAGAACGCCGCCCGGATCTTTCGTGGCTGGCTCGATGCCGGCATCGTGCGGCCTGACGCGCTTGAGGCCTTCTACCTCTACCGCATGACCTTCCACGACGAGCGCGGGCACCTGCGGGTGACGACCGGGCTCCTGGGCGCGCTGGGCCTCGACCTGCACGGCGCGGGGCAGGTGCTTGCCCACGAGCAGACGATCCCCAAGGACCGCATGGACCGGCTCTCGCTCTTGAGGAGCACCCGATTGAACACCTCGCCGATCTGGGTGCTCTCTCTCGCGAAAGGGCTCACGTCGGCTTGTCGGGAGGCCCTGTCACAAGCCGGGAAAACCAGCTGGCGGACCACCGACGCCGCCGGGGTGGTCCACGAGATATGGCCCATGACCGACGAGCGCCGCGTGGCCGAGATCACCGCGCTCGGCGCGAGCGCCCCTGTGCTGATCGCGGATGGCCACCACCGTTACGAGACCGCCTGCACCTATGCGACGGAATGCCGCATGAGAAACGGCGACAGGCCGGGCCCATACGACCTCGCGCTCGCTTTCGTCGTCGAGCTCTCCGAGGAGGAGCTCTCGATCACGGCGATCCACCGGCTCGTGCGGGGGATCTCTCCGGACCACCTCGAGCACACGCTCGCGCCCTTCTTCCGGATCGAGCCTGCTCCAGAGGACCTCGTCGCGCTCCCTGCTACCGCGGCCCCAGGCGTGATCGGTCTGTTCACGCACAACGGGTTCAAGCTCCTCCACCCGCTTCCTGTTCTCGAGCAGGCCGTGGAAGACGATCTCGATGCGAGCCGGCTCAAGCTGGCTCTGGACAGCCTCCCCGATCACGAGCTCACCTACGAGCCCGGATGGCACGAGGCGACCGCAGCAGTTCGAGAGGGCCGGGAGGACGCTGCGTTCCTGCTGAGGCCGGTAACAGTCGCGAGAATCGAGCGCGTCGCGTACGACGGGCGCCGTATGGCGCCCAAGAGCACCTTCTTCCAGCCGAAACCCCGCACGGGCATGGCCTACAGGTCGCTCGAAGGCTGAGCGGCCCAAGCCTCAGTCGTAGGTCCAGGTGGCTCCGGAGCGCAGTAGCGACGCCAGATCACCGACGCCTTGACGGGTCTGGGCCTCGAGGAGCTGCTGGTCGACCAGGCTGCCGTAATCCGGGCGTTCGACCGCCCGGAACACGCCGATCGGGGTCGGCTCGTGCGGACCGGTCGCGAGACGCGACAAGGCGAACGCCAGGCTCGGATTGACTCGGTTCTCGTCGTGGACGACCAATGCCTCCTCGCCGACGTCGGCCACCTCGACGAGGCGGAGACCCCCCTGACCGTCGGAGGCGACCCCGTGCTCGCCGTCGGCACCGAACCGGATCGGTCGTCCGTGCTCGAGCGGGATCAACATGTCGGCGCGGTGCTCCTTGCCACTTATCGCCTCGAACGCGCCGTCGTTGAAGACGTTGCAGTTCTGGTAGACCTCGACGAACGACGCCCCCGGGTGGTCGTGCGCGCGGCGGAACGTCTCGACCATGTGCTTGCGATCGAGGTCGTGGGTTCGTGCGACGAAGGTCGCCTCGGCGCCGAGGGCCAGGCTCACGGGGTTGAACGGGGCGTCGAGCGAGCCGAAGGGAGTCGACTTGGTGATCTTGCCGACCTCCGAGGTCGGTGAGTACTGGCCCTTGGTCAAGCCGTAGATCTGGTTGTTGAACATCAGGATCGTGAGCTTCACATTGCGTCGTAGCGCGTGGACGAGGTGATTGCCACCGATGGACAGCGAGTCGCCGTCCCCGGTCACCACCCACACGTCGAGATCGGGGCGTGTCACCGCGAGGCCGGTCGCGATCGCAGGCGCGCGGCCGTGAATCGAGTGAATGCCGTAGGTGTTCATGTAGTACGGGAAGCGGGCCGCGCAGCCGATCCCAGAGACGAACACGGTGTTCTCGCGCCGGACACCGAGCTCGGGGAGCAACAACTGCACCGCGGACAAGATGCTGTAGTCCCCGCAACCCGGGCACCAGCGGACTTCCTGGTCACTTGCCCAGTCCTTCCGGGAGGTCACGGGAACGGCCACGTCGGTCATGGTGCAGCCTCCTTGGTGGTTTGCCCACCGGCGGCGGACGACGACTCGAGGTGCTCGATCTCTTGAAGGATCGCCTGCTGTATCTCTCCGACCCTAAAAGGAGTTCCCTCGACTTTCGACAGCACCTTCGCGTCCACGAGAAAGTCGGAGCGCACGAGGCGGGTGAGGTGGCCGAGGTTGCCCTCAGGGACGAGGATCGCCTCATAGGACCGCAGAACCTTGCCGAGGTTGGGCGGGAACGGGTTCAAGTGGACCAGGTGCAGCTGCGCGACCGATTTGCCGGCCTTGCGCACCCGCTTCACGCCGGCGGTGATCGCCGCGTACGTGGAGCCCCAGCCGAGAAGCAGCACCCTCGCGTCGCCACCGGGATCATCGGCCTCGACGGGCGGCAGGCCCTTCGCGATGCCGGCGATCTTCGCCGCGCGAGCATGGATCATCACATCGTGGTTCGCGGGCTCGTAGGAGACCGTTCCGATACCGTCCTGCTTCTCGAGCCCGCCGATACGGTGCTCGAGGCCCGGCGTGCCGGGAACCGCCCACGGCCTCGCGAGCGTGTCGGGGTCCCGTATGAACGGCCAGAAGGCCGGCTCCCCGTCGGTGCCGGTCGCGTTCGGCTCGGTCGCGAACTCCACGGAGATGTCCGGCAGCGACTCGACGTCGGGAAGGCGCCAAGGTTCGGAGCCGTTGGCGAGGTATCCGTCGGAGAGCAGGTAGACCGGTGTCCTGTACTTGAGGGCGATGCGGGCCGCCTCGATCGCAGCATCGAAACAGTGCGAGGGCGTCTTGGCGGCGACGATGGGGACAGGAGCTTCGCCGTGGCGGCCGAACATCGCGTGCAGCAGGTCCGACTGCTCGGTCTTGGTGGGAAGCCCGGTCGACGGTCCTCCTCGCTGGATGTCGACGATGAGCAGCGGCAGTTCCAGGCTCACGGCGAGACCGACGGTCTCCGCTTTCAGGTCGATGCCTGGCCCGCTCGTGGTCGTCACCCCGAGGGCGCCGCCGAAAGCCGCACCGAGCGCCGCACCGATGCCGGCGATTTCGTCTTCGGCTTGGAGGGTCCGCACACCGAACTTCTTGTGCTTGGAGAGCTCGTGCAAGATGTCCGACGCCGGCGTGATCGGGTAGGACCCGAGGAAGAGGGGCAGCTTGGCAAGGTGGGCCGCGGCCAAAAGCCCCCAGGCGAGTGCCACGTTCCCGGTCACGTTCGTATAGGTGCCGGGGAGGTGCTCAGCGGGCGCTATCTCATATGAGGACTCGAAGATCTCCGCGGTTTCGCCGAAGTTGTAGCCGGCCCGGAACGCGAGGGTGTTCGCCTCAGCCACGATCGGTGATCTGCCGTAGCGGCGGACGATCCAGCGCTCGGTGTCGACGATCGGCCGGTGGTAGAGCCACGACAAGAGTCCGAGCGCGAAGAAGTTCTTGCTCCGCTCCGCATCGCGCGGCTTGGCCCCGGTCTGCTTGCACGCCTCGAGGGTCAGCGAGGTCATGGGGATTTCGTAGATCCTGAAAGCCGACAAACTGCCGTCTTTCAGCGGGTTGGCCCCGTAGCCCGCTTTGGCAAGGTCCCGCTCGTCGAAGGAGTCCACGTTGATCACGAGGGTGCCGCCGGTTGGCAGATCGTTCACATTTGCCT
>Ga0182017_10002319_pt1 | contig 14453 bp, 12 predicted proteins | sample 712E3DmetaG_FD_120492 | JGI IMG/M metagenome (GOLD analysis project Ga0182017, IMG submission 120492) | Permafrost microbial communities from Stordalen Mire, Sweden - 712E3D metaG | ecosystem: Environmental > Terrestrial > Soil > Wetlands > Permafrost | place: Sweden: Stordalen | collected... | reverse complement strand
GCGGACGCATTGGTCGCGTTGGCATTGGCGCCAACCACATGCCAGTTGGGCATGCAGTAGATACCATTGGCGATGCAGGCGTCCATCACGGTCTTCACCCGAGCCATTTGGCTAGGATAGTTGTTGGGTAGAAGCGGAACGCGAAGTATCGCGCACTTCTTTTGTCCCGTTCCTGTCCCGGCAAGGTTCTTGACTGCGTCTGCGTTGTAGAACTGCCGTCCCTGCTGCGACCAGTCGTACATCGACATTCCCGCTAGCTGGACAGGCCTGCCGCACTGGTTGACGATTCTGTTGCCTACGACTTTGAGTTGGCCATGCCTGGCGACCGGGGTCGTCGTTGCGTCGCACTGGCCGGGGTTGATGACGATCGTCGCACCACCGGTCGCTGTCGCACCGCCCACTCCTGTGGCCCCGCCCGTTCTCGTCGCACCGCCGTTTGGCATCGCACCGCCGGTTCCTGTCGCACCACCAACTCCTGTGGCCCCGCCCGTTCTCGTCGCACCGCCGTTTGGCATCGCACCACCGGTTCCTGTCGCACCGCCCACTCCTGTGGCCCCGCCCATTCTCGTCGCACCGCCGTTTGACGTCGCACCGCCGTTTGGCGTCGCTCCGCCGTTTGGCATCGCGCCGCCGTTCGACGTCGTACCGCCGCCCGTGCCTGTCGCGCCGCCTGTGCCCGTCCTGCCGCCCGCGCCTGTCCCTCCTCTGCCGCTTCCACCGCCAGATGCCGTCACGCCACCCGAGGCAGTCGCGCCACCCGAGGTAGTCACACCACCGGAGGCAGTCACGCCGCCGGAGCCGATCCCGCCAGCCGAGCTGGCCCCACCAGAGGCATTCCCCGTCATGCCGCCTGTTTCAGGTGCGCCCCCGGTTCCTGTCGTGCCTCCGGATTCGGTTGCGCCCCCACTGCCCACCGTGCCTCCCTGGCCTGCCGCGTCCACGATGCTGCCACTTTCCATCGAGCATGCGCCAAGGGCCAGCCCCAAGATGGAGGGGAGCATCCAGCGTGTCATCACAATTCCTCCTCGTGTCATGATTTCTCCTCGTAGCTTTTTCTGAGAACCCAGCTTGAAGGACAATGTAGGGGCATCGTCAGAAGCTTCTACTTGCCGTGATGGGACATGTTCGGTGGTGAGATGCGGTGGTGAGGTGCCCCTGGTGAGGTGCCCCCTGGTGAGGTGCCCCCTGGTGAGGTGCCAGACACTTGATCAAGGCTCGCGGGAGGGTGCCCTGGTGAGGTGCCAGACACTTGACCAAGGCTCGTGGGTGGGGTGCCGCGGGTGGGGTGCGCGGGTGGGTGCCCGGGCGGGTGGGGTGCCAGGCACTTGATCAAGGCTCGCGCGGGTGGGTGCCCGGGCGGGTGGGGTGCGCGGGTGGGGTGCCAGGCACTTGATTAAGGCTCGCGCGGGTGGGTGCCCGGGCGGGCGGGGCGCCAGGCACTTGATTAAGGCTCGCGCGGGTGGGTGCCCGGGCGGGTGGGGTGCCAGGCACTTGATTAAGGCTCGCGGGTGGGGTGCCAGGCACTTGATTAAGGCTCGCGTCAATCCCGTGCCCGTGCGGTGGCTGCGGACCGGCGCTGGCCCACGACGACTTGGCGGGTCGGCGTAGATCCCCGCCGGGGAACCCCGTCTGCGGCGGCGAGTGGGCTGGCGAGGCGGCCTTCGCTGGGAATTCCCGGCTGGTCCAGGAGCCCAGAACCACCGTCGCTTCTGCTGGCCGGAATCGCGTTCGGACTGGCCTTCACCGCAAGCCGCTGTCGATCATGATTGCCGTCGATTATGGCAGGGACTCAGACCCGGAACAGATCAGTGCTCAAGTACTTCTCGCCCCGATCCGGGAAGATGGTCACGATCACACCGGACTCAATCTCCTGGGCGATAGTGCGGGCGGCGAAAAGGGCTGCGCCGCTGCTCATGCCGACAAGGATCCCCTCAGCCCGCGCGGTCTGGCGTGCCAGTTCGAAGGCGTCCTCGCTTTCAATCATGATGTGCCGGTCGACATTTTCCGCCGAGTAGATGGCGGGCACGATGGCCTCTTCCAGGTTCTTGAGGCCCTGGATGTAGTGGCCGCGCACAGGATGGGCGCTGACGATCTTGACGTTGGCCATCTTCTCCTTGAGCGCCAGGCCCACGCCCATGAGCGTGCCGCTGGTCCCCAGCGCGGAGACGAAGTAGTCGAGCCGGCCGCCGGTTTGGGCCAGGATCTCCTGCGCCGTGGTCTCGTAATGGGCCAGCTGGTTGTAGTGGTTAGAGAACTGATCGGGCATGAAGTACTTATCGGGGAACTCGCGCACAAGCTGGCGCGCTTTCAAGATGGCCCCGTCGGTGCCCAACCCGGCGTCGGTGAGGGTGACCTCGGCGCCAAAGGCCTGGATCATCTTGCGGCGCTCAATAGACACCGCCTCACTCATCACGATCATGAGCGCGTAGCCTTTGACCGCAGCAATCATGGCCAGCGCGATGCCGGTGTTGCCGCTGGTCGGCTCCAGGATGGTCTTGCCGGGTACCAGATCACCCTCGCGCTCGGCTTGCTCGATCATCTTGAGCGCGATGCGGTCCTTGATGCTGCCGGTGGGGTTGAAGCCCTCCAGCTTGGCGAGAATCTTCACTCGCGGGTTGGGGTTGAGCCGGCGAATCTCCACCATCGGCGTACGGCCGATCAGGTCGAGGATGCTGGCAGCGGGCTGGTCAAGCGGTGGCAGGTCGGACATTGCGTGGGCTGGGGTGCAAGGATCGTCGAGCGCCGATGATATTTCAAGACGAACCGGGCCGGTAGTCGAAGAACCCACGCCGCTTGATGACCTCGGCGATTTCCGGCGGCACCATGTCCTCCCAGCTCGCGTCGCCTTCCTTGATGCGGCGGAGCACCTCGGGTGTGAAGATGTGGAGGAGCTGCGGATTGTAGTTCTCCAGTTGCACGATCGAGCCACGCTCAACCAGATATCCGAAGAGCTTGCGCAGCTCGGTGGCCACCTCCAAGTTCGACACGGTATTGACCTTTTTGCTGGACGGGTCGAGCCAGGGATACACGTACACCGTCAGGTTCTTTTGGAAGAGCTGGCCGAACGCCTCCAGGATGCCGCCGCCGAGACTTGCGTAGTACTTCTCGTCGAGCAGCGGGATCAGACTGCCCGCGCCCAAGACGATGGCGATGGCCTCCGGGGTACAGCGGCGCAGGTAGGTGGCCAGGCGGTAGTACTCGAAGTAGTCCGAGATGAGCACCGTCTTGCCCGCGGCCGCCAGCACATCGGCGCGCGCCAGGAAATCCCGCGGATCGATTTCACCCTCCTCGGTGAGGAGATTGCGCATGGTGATCTCCGCCAGCTCGACAATGGTGCCATCGGGCTCGCCCAAGGCCTTGGCGAAGGTGGCGCGCGCGCAATCCAACATGTCGATGTTGACCTTGGTCACGGGGCGAAAGGTGCCGCGCTCGACCAGCACCGGCTTCTTGTGCAAGACCTCGCTGGGCTGCAACACCTCGCCGTTGGCGCTGAACATGGCCGCTTGCGACAGCCCGAGCTGCACCAGCTTCAGGCTCATGAGGCGGTTGTCGACGGGACGAAACTCGATGCCCGAGAATTCGATCATGTCGATTTCGATGCGCTGGGTGGACAGGTTGTCGAGCAACGACTCGACCAAGAGCTCAGGTTCGTGGTGGAGAAAGAAAGCACCGTAGAGCAGGTTCACGCCCACCACGCCCAGCGCCTCCTGCTGGAGCTGAGCTTCCCCGTCCAGCATGCGCACATGCAGCACGATCTGGCTCTCCTGGTCGCGAGGACGACTTTGGAATTTGAGCCCCATCCAGCCGTGGCAGTCTTTGTCGTTGCGAAAGCTCTTGGCCGCCACCGTGTCGGCGAACACGAAGAACGCCGTGGTGTCGCCGCGGGCCGCATTCAGGCGCGTCAGGTTCTTCTCATGCTCGTAGTCGAGCATGCGTTGCAGCCGCTCGCGCGAAACGTAGCGCTCGGCATGGCCGTAGATCGCGTCGCTGACCGCCATGTCGTACGCGGAGGTGCTCTTGGCGATGGTCCCCGCCGCGCCACCCACCCGGAAGAACCAGCGCGCCACCTCCTGACCTGCTCCGATCTCGGCAAAGGTCCCATAGCGACGCTCGTCCAGGTTGATGTAGAGCGCCTTGCGGTGAGTATCGAGCCGATCGGCGCTCTGGAAATCGCGGGGAGTTGAAGCCATGGGCTGTGCCAACCTCAGGCTACCATGTTCGTGGGCAAGGCCTAGTCGCGTGGGGAGCCCGCCGGCTCCCCCTTCGGGGACTTCGGGACGGCCCGCCACCCTGCCCACCCCGCGCGCTTTGCGCGCGCCCTCGTCGCCGGCGGCGCACCATCGCGGGAGGGTATGGCGAGGCCGAGCGAAGCGAGCGGGGTGGGGGTGGCAGGTGGGGGGGCCGAAGGGCGGAGCGAACCCTTTCAGGGTTCCCATGTCAGATTCTCAGTAATTCGCGCGCCGGTTGGGATGGGGCTAGGATCGCGAAGGATGGAACCGCTGCTCGAGCTTTTTCGCCAGCACCTGGGCAGCGAGAGACGCTCGTCGGCCCACACCCTGCGGGCCTACCTGAACGATCTCGAAGAGCTGTTCGCCCACGCCCGCAGCTTGCAAGACAAGGATGCGGCGCAAGCCCTGACCCCTGCGGATCTCTCGACCGCGGTCTGCCGCTCGTATCTGGCCAGTCTGCACGGCCGCAACGATCCCGCCACCGTGGGCCGCAAGCTGTCGGCAATGAAGACCTTCTTTCGCCTGCTGGTGCGACGCAAACTGCTTGCAGGCAGTCCCCTGGCGGGCCTGCGCGGGCCCAAGCGCCGGCCCCACCTGCCCGCCTTCCTGGGCAAAGACGAGGCCTCGCGTTTGCTTGAATCGGCGGGTGACGGCGCCGTCCAGGCCACCGAGCAGGCGCGTGACCAGGCGCTCTTGGAGGTGCTGTACGGCGCGGGCCTGCGCATCTCGGAGGCCTGCAATCTGGATCTGGGCGACGTGGTACCAGATGGCGCTGGCGCGCGCATCACGGTTCGCCAGGGCAAGGGCCGCAAGGACCGTATCGTGCCGCTTGGGTCCAAGGGCTGGGATGCCATTCAATCCTACCTGCCATTGCGTGCCACCCCGCTCGCGGGCCACGCGGCCGGGTCAGTCGATAGCGAAGCCCTGTTCCTGTCGCGGCGAGGCCGCCGTTTGTGCGATCGCGAGGCGCGCCGCAAGCTGGATCGGCGCGAGCTTCACACCGGCGTTCGTCGCGTATCGCCCCATGCCTTGCGCCACAGCTTCGCCACCCACCTCCTAGGCGAAGGCGCCGATCTTCGCTCCATCCAGGAACTGCTCGGCCACGCCAGCCTGCGCACCACCCAGCGCTATGCTCAAGTCGACATCGACCACCTGATGGCGGTCTACGATCGCTCCCACCCTCGCGCCCTGCTGAAAACGCGCTAGGCTGGGTTCCATGAGGCAAAGGAAAATCCGCTCCACGACCGTCCTGGCCGTGCGCCGCAACGGCAAGGTCGTGATGGGCGGCGACGGGCAGGTCACCCTGGGACAGACTGTGGTCAAGGCGACGGCGCGCAAGCTCCGGCGCCTGGACGAGGGGCGCATCCTAGCCGGTTTTGCCGGCTCAGCCGCCGACGGGCTGACCCTGTTCGAGAAATTCGAAACCAAGCTCAAGGAGGCAAATGGAAACCTGCTGCGCGCCTCGGTCGAGCTGGCCAAAGACTGGCGCACGGATCGCGTGTTGCGCCGCCTGGAGGCGCTGTTGCTGGTGGCCGATCGAGAGAAGATCCTGATGCTTTCGGGCACCGGCGACATCATCGAACCAGACTGCGACGCCGCCGCGGTGGGCTCGGGCGGTCCCTACGCGGTGGCGGCAGCGCGCGCCCTGCTGGCCGACACGCAGCTCTCGGCGCGCGAGATCGCCGAGCGCAGCCTGCGCATCGCCGCCGACATCTGCATCTACACCAACACCAACCAGACGTTCGAGGAGTTGTAGCCGATGGCCAGTCCGCAAAAACGTCCCGAGGCGCTCACCCCACGGGCCATCGTCGAGGAACTCGATCGCTACATCGTGGGCCAGCGCGAGGCCAAGCGCGCCGTGGCGGTGGCCCTGCGCAATCGCTGGCGCCGGCAGCAGGTGCCGCCGCCCATGCGCGATGAGATCTCGCCCAAGAACATCATGCTCATCGGACCCACCGGCGTGGGCAAGACCGAGATCGCGCGCCGCCTGGCCAAGCTTGCGGGCGCGCCCTTCGTGAAGGTTGAGGCGTCCAAGTTCACCGAGGTGGGCTACGTGGGCCGCGACGTGGATTCCATGGTGCGCGACCTGGCGGAGACCGCGGTGTCGATGTTGCGCGACGAGGAGCGCGAGCGTCTGCGGCCGCGCGCCCGCGAGAACGCCGAGGAGCGCCTGCTCGACGTGCTGCTACCGCCGGCGCGGCCGGGGCGCACGCCCCTGGGATCGCTGGCGGGCGCGCCCCCGGCGCCCGAGGTTCCAGCCGCGCCCGCAGCCGACACCAGCACGCGCGAGAACCTGCGCCTGCTCCTGCACGAGGGCAAGCTCAACGACAAGTCGGTCGAGATCGACACCAGCGACACGCCCCAGTCGTTCATCGACGTGTTTTCCGGCACCGGCATGGAGGAGATGGTTCTCAACCTGCAGTCCATGTTCCCGCAGTCCAAGCGCACCAAGCGCCGCCGCCTGACCATTCCTGAGGCGCTGGAAGCTTTGACCGAGGAAGAAGCCGCCAAGCTCATCGACATGGAACGACTCACCAAGGAGGCGGTTCGGCGCGCCGAGCAGGATGGCATCATCTTCATTGACGAGCTGGACAAGGTGGCGGGCCGCGAGGCCGGCGGTCGCGGGCCGGATGTGTCCCGCGAGGGCGTGCAGCGCGATCTATTGCCCATCGTCGAGGGATCCACGGTGTCGACCAAGTACGGCCCGCTCAAGACCGACCACGTGCTCTTCATCGCGGCCGGCGCCTTCCACGTGGCCAAGCCCAAGGATCTCATACCCGAACTGCAGGGCCGCTTCCCCATTCGGGTCGAGCTGGACTCGCTGACCGACGCGGACTTCGTGCGCATCCTGACCGAGCCCGAGAACGCCCTGACCAAACAGTACACCGCCCTGCTGGCGACAGAGAAGATCCATCTCGACATCCAGGCCGATGCGATCGCCGAGATCGCCCGCATGGCCGCCGAGGTCAATGCCCGCATGGAGAACATCGGCGCGCGCCGCTTGCACACCGTGATGGAGCGCCTGCTCGACGATCTGGCCTTCGAGGCGCCAGAGCTGGGCGAGCGCACCATCCCAATCACCGCTGCCTACGTGCGCGAACGGCTGCAAGGGATCCTCAAGGACGAGGATCTTTCACAGTACGTGTTGTAGCCGCGCTACTTCTTGTTCGGGAGTCGACGAGGCGCGGGCGAGGCGGCCGCAGGCCGCGGGCTGGGGGCGGGTTGGCTGCGCACCTGGTTGGGCGCGGAGCGCATCTGGTTGGGGGCGGGTTGGCCGTGCATCTGGTTGGGGGCCGGAGCCGGGCCCGCTGTCGGCCCGTGCGAGTGAAGAAGGCCAGGCTGCTGGGGTGGGGATGCGGCTGGGGCAGGCGCACCCGGAGCATGCGGCGCTATCGCGCCGGCCGTTGACGACGCGCCGGGAGGACTACCGTGCACCGAGGGCGCTATTCCAGCCGCCGTTGTCGACGCGCCGGGAGGGTTGCCTCGCCAGCCCGGATGGGGCGCGCCGGGCGCGGGGCCGCCCTGCATGCCCGGATGCCCTGGCCCGGGCGGTGGACCGCCATACACTCCCTCGGGGTGATGACCAGGTGCCAGCGGTGGACCGCCATGCACGCCCTCGGGGTGATGACCAGGCGCCAGCGCCGGACCGCCCCAAGGACGACCTGGCTGCGAGGACCCGTGATACATGGGGGCCGGTCGCGCGTAGTAATAGTCGCGGCGACCCTGGTGGTCATGCCAGTAGCCACGCTGGTAGACGGGACGCCCGCCGATAATCACGTAGCTGGGCGCCACGTAGAAGTAGCCGGGACGCACTGGCGTCCAAGAGCCACCAACCCAGTACCAATCCTGGCCCGTCCAGTCCCAATAGCCCGCGACCCAGGTGTAGCCCGGACCAGGTGCAAGCGGCGGGTACTCCGCCACCAGCGGGGGCGGCTGGTTGGCCACGTACACCTGCTCTTCCACCATGGGCGGAGGAGGCGGAGCGAGCGGCGGCGGCGGTTCTTCATAGGCTGGCCCCAGCGGAACGGTCACGCCCACGGTGGCGGGGTAACATCCGGCCCAAACCAGACCGGCCAGAATAGGCAACCAGGGTGCGACGCGCTTCATGCTGTCCTCCTAATGTGTGACTTACCACGGTAGTCCTGTATTCACCCAGGAGCAACCGCCGCGACAGCGGTGCTGCTTCCTGCCCTTGACCGTCAGGGCGACGCCGACTACAACCGGCGTGAACCATGGCCCCCTCGACAGCGCGCGAAACCATATTTTCCGGTATCCAGCCCTCGGGCGAGCTGCACCTTGGAAACTACCTGGGCGCCGTGCGCAACTGGGTCGCGCTCCAGGACAGCTACCGCTGCTTCTTCTGCGTGGTGGACTACCACGCCATCACCCAGCCATTCGAACCCGCTGAAATGCCCCGCCGGGTGCGCGATATGGCCACGGATCTGCTTGCCTGCGGTATCGATCCTGCGCGGTCGACTCTCTTCGTGCAGTCTGCCGTTCCCGAGCACACGGAATTGGCCTGGGCGCTTTCCGCGGTCACGCCTCACGGCGAGCTCGGGCGCATGACCCAGTTCAAGGAGAAGTCTGAGAAAAACCCGGACAACATCAACGCCGGGATCCTCACCTACCCTGTCCTGCAGGCCGCGGACATCCTCATTTATGGGGCCACGCGCGTGCCGGTGGGCGAGGACCAGCGCCAACACCTGGAGCTGGCGCGCGAGATCGTGCGCAAGTGGAACGCGCGTTTTGGCCAAACCTTCGCCGAGCCAGAAGCCCTCTTCTCTTCTACGCCGAAGATCCTCGGCCTGGACGGTCAGGCCAAGATGTCGAAGAGCCTGGGCAACACCATTTCCCTGCGCGAAAACGACGAATCGGCGTGGGGCAAGCTGCGCACCGCCGCGACCGATCCCGCGCGCGTGCGGCGCACGGATCCCGGCGATCCCGATAAGTGCAACATCTTCACCTTGCACAGGTTCTTTTCTTCGGCTGAGCGGCAGGCCGAGGTGCGGACGGGGTGCACGACTGCCGGCATCGGCTGCATCGACTGCAAGAAGTGGCTCTTCGAGGGGGTGAAGGCGGACCTGCACCGTATCCGCGCGCGACGCGAGGAACTTCTGGCAACGCCGCAGGCGGTTGACACCATCTTGGCCGAGGGCGCGCGGCGGGCACGCGCAGTGGCCGCGGAAACAATGGTGCGCGTGCGCCAGCGCCTGGGCGTCGCGGGTCCCAAGGACTGAAACCCCTTGCTGGTACGAGCGGCGCCATGGATTGTGTTCCTGCTGCTCGCCGGCTGTTCCGGGGGCGATGGACCGGAGAACCCCGAGGGAGCTGTGCGTCTGTTCATCGCCGCAGCTCGTGTCAGCGACCGCGGCAGCGTGCTCCAACGCCTGGGGCCTGCCACCCGGGCGCGCATCGAAGCCCTGCAAAGCGCCAGTCGTCGTTTGAGCGGCCGCATGATGATGAAGGCCGAGGACTTCCTGTCTGTGGGCTGGGCGCCGCCGGCCTGGGAGCCGTCCGGGACGCGCCTTCTGCGCCGCGACCGGGACAGCGCCGAGGTCGAGGTCTACTCATCGACCGGCGATCGGCACGCCCTGTGGCTGGTGCGCGAAGGCCGTGAATGGAAGATCGAGCTGCCCGGGCGATAGCCGGAGTCTGTCGGGAGATTCGGGGCCCCGGGATAGGCCGGGCCGCGGATTGCGGACCGCGGGTCGCGCGGGCGAGGGCGTGAGCGAGTCCGTGGGCGTTGCGCAGAAGGCGGAAAGCGGGCCGCGGGTCGCTCACGCAGCCCGCAGTACGCTGGTCGCTACCGCTACCGCTCACCCCCACGCTGGCCGATCTGCGCTGGCCCCGCCTTTCCCAAGAAGCCGTACCTACTTCAGGGGATTTTCGCGCACCAGAGTCTGTTCGATTTCCTCGATGTCGTCGTCCCCGATGACGATTTCCAGGTCGCCGAAGTCGGGCAACCCCGCGCTGGCGCCGCTTGCATCGCGTTCCGCATCCCGCGGCGGCGAACGCCGATCGCCGACGCGCCTTTCACGCGGGAAGACGCGCCGATCGCGACCTTCCCCGCGACGCTCAAGCTCACGGCGGTCGCGACGAAGCGCGGAGCGCAGCTCCTCCAGGGTCAGCGGGACATCGGCCATCTTGTGCAGACGCGCGGCGCATAGGTGACAGAGAGAAACCGAGCGCCCGCCGAACTCGACCAGGCGCAGATGCTCGCGACGGCGATCGGTACACAAGACGCAGCTAGCACCGCGCGGGACCGGCCGCATCTCGGCCCATTTCATGTAGCAAGCCCAGCACCGACCCCGACGCAGCTCCGTGACGTGGGCACCACAAGCGTTACATTTTACCGTGGCTCGCTCGACCTCGACGCTCATCCCTCGTGGATAGCTCCGCCTGAGAGCAAGGGCAAGTTTTTTACGATTGCGGCCGCACCACCCCACACAGCAGTTCACCGGCGAAATAGTGAGTAGACGGCGAATCGTCAGGCAGCTTTACCCGCAAGAAGGTGTTCAATATCAGCGCACCATCGCGCCGAGTGCGCGGCTGACCAGGATGAAGGTAGCTGCGGCGGGCGCTCCCGTCGCGCCACTCGCGGAACACGAGTCGGCCACTGCTGTCCACCAGGTCGACCAAGCCCGTGTGACCGCCACAGCCTGAGCCATCGCCCATGTCGAAGAAAAGCACGTCGCCGGGCCGCGCCTCGCTGGCCGGGACTTCGGGATACTGGGCATGCAGGAACTGATAGAGAGAGCCGGACGTACCGTCGGTGCCGAAACGGATCCCGCGCTCGTGCAGCGACCGCTCCACCACGCCCACCGCGGTGTTCGAGTGCTCGGTCCATGCCCGCCGCCTGCGGCCAAATAGCCCTGGCGGCGGACCGCTCGACGACGCGCGCACAACCGGCGGCCGGACTTGCCAGGTTTCGGTCTCGGTCGTGGCGCAGCCAAGAGCTGTCAGAAGCAACAGGCCGATGGGAAAGACCTTTCTGTAATCGCGCAGCGTCATGAAGTCATTATACTACATGTAGGCAAGATGCATACTTTTCGTGCAAAGCCGCAATCAGGGGTGCGGAAGGCTAGCCCTCTACACCGCGGCAAGAAGCTCCCGCTTGAGCTCGTCCAGGGCGATGGCTTCGATGATGGCCTGGCCTGGACGCGGGACAAGGACAAAGCGGACAGAGCCCGATACGCGCTTCTTGTCGACTTCCATGCGATCGAGCACGTCCGCGGCAAGCCGTTGCTTCACATCCACCGGCAGCCCGAGGCGCGCCAGCAAGGCTGTCATGCGCGGCAACAACCCGGGCTCGGTCACGCCGCGGGCGGTGCCCAACGCCAGTGCAGCAACCATTCCAAGCGAGACGGCCTCGCCGTGCAAGAGTTGGAAACCGGACGCGGCTTCGATGGCGTGGCCAACCGTGTGGCCGAAATTGAGAATCGCGCGCCGACCGCTCTCGCGCTCGTCAGCGGCCACCACCTCCACCTTGACCCGCACCGCGGATTCGATGACCTTCGCCAGTACCGCCGCCGGCATGGCCGCATGCGCCTCCAGCATGTCGAGCAGGGCTGCGTCGGCGATGAGCCCAGCCTTGACCACCTCGGCCATCCCGGCCGCGAATTCGCGCGCGGGCAACGAATCGAGGAACCCAAGATCGGCCACCACAGCCCGCGGCTGGTGAAAGGCGCCGACCAGGTTCTTGCCGGCGGCAATGTCCACCCCGGTCTTCCCGCCCACCGAAGCGTCCACCATGGCCAAAAGGGTGGTGGGGCAGGTGGCGTACGCGATCCCGCGCAGGTAGATGGCAGCGGCAAAGCCAGCATGGTCGCTGGTGGCACCGCCCCCGATTCCCACCAGAGCAGCACCCCGATCATAGCCGCCGCCGGCCAACCAACCACAGGTGCGCTCGATGGCGGCCAGAGTCTTGCACGATTCGCCGGCCGGCAGATCCAGGCGCTGGACGCCGGGCAGGCGTGCTGCCAATGCCTCGACCAGCGGCTGCACCCGCGGCGATAGCTGGCCTAGGCGGCTATCCACCAGCACGGCCACCCCGGTGGGCTTGCCCAGTGCCGCGGCGATCTCTTGCGCCATTTCCGCCACACCCGCGGGCGCGATGCAGACCTGGTAGCTCCTTTGGCCGAGCGGAACCGAGATGGTGGTCACGTCCCTCCGACTAGCACTGCCTGGCCGTGGAGGGCAAGTACCCGTGGTGTCCTGAAAACGCGATTGGTTCGCCAACCGGTAGCTGGTGAGTGCTCCCGCACCTGGCTGTGCTAGATCCCATGCAGTCGACGCCTTGTGATTCGGCGACGACGTGGAAGGAGCGTGTTCCCATGTTCAGGATCGATCGTGTTGCTTTCGCCGCTGTGGTTGGTGTGTCGGTCTCTCTGGTATCTTCTGTGGCCATGTCTCAGCTCGATCTGCCCCGTCCCAGTCCTTCGGCCAAGGTGTCCCAGGTGATTGGGCTGACCGAGGTGTCGGTCGACTACAGCAGCCCGGCGGTCAAAGGCCGGCCAATCTGGAGCGGCCTGGTGCCGTACGATCAGATGTGGCGGACGGGCGCTAACCAGGCCACCAAGATCAGCTTCAGCAAGGACGTGGTCTTCGCAGGCAAGCCCGTGCCGGCTGGAACCTACGCGCTGTTCACCATCCCCACCAAAGACGCGTGGACCGTTGTGCTCAACAAGAAGGCCGATCAGTCGGGCACAGCGCGGGACTACAAGCCCGAACAGGATCTGCTGCGCGTGAAAGTGCAGACCAAGGCCGCGCCTTTCCGTGAACGCATGACCTTTCTCTTCTCGGACTTCACTGACGATGAGGCCATGCTCAATCTGGAATGGGAACGCCTGTGCGTGTCCATCCCCATCAAGGTCCACACCGCCGAGCAGGCACTGGCCAACATCACGACCGGCATCGACGGCACCTGGCGAACCTTTGCCTTTGCCGCGCGCTACATGCTGGAGACCAAGAAGGACTACAACGCCGGCCTCAAGTACATCGACCAGTCGCTGGCCATCAAGGAGGATTGGCTCAACCTCTGGATCAAGGCGTCCTTGCTCGCTGCCAAGGGCGACTACAAAGATGCCTACGGCCTGGCCGAAAAGGCCTACAAGCTTGGCCAGAAGGCGGAGTTCTTCTTCTTTGAAGCTGACGTGAAGAAGGCGCTCAGCGAGTGGAAGAAGAAGATCTAGCGCCGCCAACCAGGCGACGATAGACGGCCTGGTAGCGATCCACGGCCGGTTCCAGTTGGAAAAGCTCCTCGGCCCGGGTTCGTGCTGCGCGCGACATGCGTGCGTGAAGATCCGGGTCGGCGAGCAAGTCGCGCACGTGCTTGGCCATGGCTTCGATGTTTCCCACCGCAGCCAAGAATCCAGTCTCGCCGTCCCACACCACCTCGGGTAGCCCGCCTACGTTGGAAGCCACCACGGGCACGCCACACGCCATCGCCTCCAGCGCGCCCAGCCCGAAGCTCTCGGTCTCGCTGGGCAACAGGAACACGTCGCTCCCTTGCAGGATCTTCGCCACGTTCACGCGCTCGCCGAAGAACGTCACGTCGTCTGCCAACCCGAGCAGACTGACCAACGCCTCGACGTGTGAGCGTTCCGGGCCATCGCCAGCCAGGTGCAACTTCGCCGGCATCTCGCCGCGCACGCGCGCGAAGATGCGCACCACGTCCTCGACCCGCTTGAGCAGACGGAAATTCGAAACATGGGTGACCACGCTCCTGGCGGCCGGCGCCTTGGCGTCCGGGCAAAACCGACTCGTGTCGACGAAGTTCGGAATCACCTCGATGCGATTCTCGCGTGGCAGGTCGAGTTGGCGGTGGGCCTCCTCGGCCAACCAGTGCGATGGCGCGGTGATGCCATCGCCGGCCAGAACCGCAAAACGCACGAGCGAGGTGAACTTGGGATCCGCGCCAATGCGGGTAACGTCCGTACCGTGCAGGGTGGTGAGGATCTTGGGTGCGATGGCGCCCAAGACTTGCCGGGCGAGATGGGCTCCGAACGCGTGAGGCACGGCGTAGTGCACGTGAAACAGGTCCAATTTCTCTGTCTGTGCCACTTCGACCATCTCGGCGGCCAAAGACACGGCATACGAGCTTTGTGCCGGCACGGGATAGTTGAGCGCGGCGACGGGATGAAAGGAAACTCCTGGGCAGGACAGATCGAGGCGCGCGGGCGGCTGGTCGCTGAAGAACACGACATGGTGGCCTCGCCGGGCCAT
>Ga0182017_10002318_pt1 | contig 14455 bp, 13 predicted proteins | sample 712E3DmetaG_FD_120492 | JGI IMG/M metagenome (GOLD analysis project Ga0182017, IMG submission 120492) | Permafrost microbial communities from Stordalen Mire, Sweden - 712E3D metaG | ecosystem: Environmental > Terrestrial > Soil > Wetlands > Permafrost | place: Sweden: Stordalen | collected... | reverse complement strand
TTGGTTTTTCGCAAATAATACTGGAGGGCAAAAATGTACCGGAAGACATAAGAGAAAACATCACGATAATCGCTAACGAAAGCCAGCGCGTGGCAAACATTGTCAAAAGATTGCTGACGTTCGCCCGCCAGACGAAACCGGTCAAAACTTCAGTGAATCTGAATGAAGTGATCGATAATACGCTGAAATTAAGACAATATGTGTTAAAGACCGAAAATATCAATGCGATTACTAATTATGACCCGGAATTACCGTGCCTGGTAGCAGACCCGGGGCAAATGCAGCAGGTGTTCCTTAACTTGATAGTAAATGCCGAGCAGGCAATGAAAAAAGCTCACGGCAAGGGCATATTAAAAATCACCACAGAGAAGACGGAAAATTTTATCCGCATATCATTCCGGGATGATGGGCCTGGGATAACGAAGGAAAACATGGGACACTTGTTTGAGCCATTTTTCACCACAAAAGATATTGGTGAAGGCACCGGTTTAGGACTCAGTTTATCACGCTCAATAGTCCTGGAACACGGCGGCCAAATGAGTGTTGAAAGTGAATTAGGTTTGGGCGCTACTTTCATCGTGGAACTGCCTGTTGTTGATGCTTCGCCTCCAGGACACGAAAATACCTGTGTGATAACTGAAATACAACCATCGCCGGTGAAAAGCGGCAGGATATTAGTTGTCGACGACGAACCGGGAGTCAGAGCACTGCTGGAGAAAGTACTAACACAGATTGGCTATACTGTAGATACTATCACCAACCCGAGAATTGTACAGGATAAACTTAATGCCGGGGAAGTATACGATGCTATTCTTCTTGATATCAGAATGCCCGGAATGAGCGGGATAGACCTATACTCACATATTATCGAAAACATGCCTGTGCTGAAAGGTAAGATAATTATCATTACAGGGGATGTCATGGGTCCGGATATCAAAGCCTTCCTGACTAAAAATAACCTGCCTTATCTGGTAAAACCGTTCGATATCAAGCTGCTAAAAGTGAAAATTAATGACATCATCGGTTCCGGTAAATCTGCAAATTGAAAACTTAACAGGAACCCAAGCCAATAAGAATGCGGCAGCGGTTACTGATTTACCAGACCGGCCGGAAAAGGTGACATTGTTTTTATCGTGACGGCCCAGTCTGTTATTTAATTCCTTTCAGCAGGTTAGCCATTTCGATGGCGTTCGTCGCAGCGTCGAATCCGCGGTTCCCGGCTTTAGTGCCGGCGCGTTCGATGGCCTGCTCCAGGTTATCGGCGGTAATAATGCCGTAAGCGACGGGTATCCCTGAATCCAGTCCGACTTTGGCGATACCCTTGGAAACTTCGTTGGCGACATATTCAAAATGGGGTGTCGCGCCGCGAATAACTGCCCCGAGGCAGATGATAGCATCATATTTTTTAGTTTCAGCCAGTTTTTTAGCCACCAGAGGAATTTCGAACGAGCCGGGTGCCCAGGCGATGTCAACATCAACATCATTTACCCCATGGCGTTTCATAGCGTCCTGCGCGCCGTCCAGTAATTTACCGGTGATAAACTCATTAAAACGCGCGATAACAATCGCGAATTTCAGTCCTTTGCCCTGTAACATCCCTTCATAAACTTTGCTCATTTGTAATCCTCCTGATTAATATAAGTATCAAGTTTCCATAACGATATGTCAAGTGGCGCTGCGCGCCATCCTGAGCGGAGCGAAGGATCGCCGAGCCTAGTAAACAGATACGGAGATTCTTCAGCTATTTTATAGCTTCAGTATGGGTTGGCCTTATTTCTTATCTTTCTTAGTCTCGGGGTGATTATGCGTAATGCCGAGAGTATGACCCATTTTGGTTTCTTTGGTTTCCAGATAATGGATGTTATACTGATTCGGTTCGCAGATAATCGGCAGGGTCTCGGCCACTTTCAAGCCGTAGCCTTCCAGTCCGATCAGTTTTTTGGGATTATTTGTCAACATGCGGATGTTGTGTAAGCCGAGGTCGGTTAAAATTTGTGCACCGATGCCATAATCGCGCATGTCGGGCGCAAACCCGAGTTTGACGTTCGCCTCGACTGTATCTAATCCTTTATCCTGCAGTTCGTAGGCGCGGATTTTATTATGCAAGCCGATGCCGCGGCCCTCTTGCCGCAGGTAGAGCAAAACGCCCCGGCCTTCTTTGGCTATGGCTTTCATCGCCATATCTAACTGTTCGCCGCAATCGCAACGCAGGCTGCCGAAGGCATCGCCGGTGAGGCATTCGCTGTGCACGCGCACCAGCACCGGCTCGTCTCCGGAAATATCACCCATGACCAGCGCGACATGTTCATCGGTATCTATTTCACTTTTGTAAGCAATCAATTTGAACTCGCCGTATTTTGTCGGAAGGACCGCTTCTGCGACCTTGCGCACCATTTTATCATGGTGGCGGCGGTATTCGATCAGGTCGGCGATGCTGGCGATTTTCAGGTTAAGCTTTTGCGCCATGATTTCCAGCTGCGGCAGGCGGGCCATGGAGCCGTCTTCGTTCATGATTTCGCAGAGGACTCCGGCGGGATACAGCCCGGCCAGGCGCGCCATGTCGACCGTAGCTTCGGTGTGGCCGGCCCTGACCAGCACGCCGCCCTCGCGGGCGCGTATCGGAAAGATGTGTCCGGGCCTACCCAGGTCTCCGGGTTTGGTAGCCGGGTCGATGATCGCTTTAATTGTTTCCGCGCGGTCGTGGGCCGAAATACCGGTGGTCACCCCGCGGATTTTGGCATCCACCGAGACCGTAAAAGCAGTGCCGTGCATGGCGGTATTTTCCCCCACCATCATCGGGATATTCAGTTCGTTCAGACGCTGTTCGGTGATCGGCATACAAATCAGCCCGCGGGCATTTTTAGCCATAAAGTTAATCGCTTCCGCGGATATTTTCTCGGCAGCCATAATCAGGTCGCCTTCATTCTCGCGGCCTTCATCATCCACCAGGATGATAAACTTGCCGGCTTGTACGTCTTTGATAATTTCGGGGATACTTGATAATGTCATCTTTTACTCCAGACCTAAAAACAGAGCCGCCGGTTAATTACGAACGAAACCGTGCTCCTGTAAAAAATCAAACGTTATGCTCTCGCCGGAACGGCCGGCCAGAGATTCCACGTATTTCGCGATGATATCGACTTCCAGATTGACCACATCGCCTACTTTTTTCTTTGCGATGGTGGTGACATTCTGGGTGAACTCCACCAGAGAAACGGTGAAGGAATCTGCCCCCATCTCGGCAATGGTCAGACTGAGGCCGTCCACCGCGATAAACCCTTTGACCCCCATGTACCGCATCAAGGGGTGAGGTACGGACACCGTCATCAGTTTGGATTTTTGTTCCTGCCGGATAGAAACGATTTTACCGGTATCGTCGATATGCCCCTGCACCAGATGCCCGCCCAGCCTGCCCCCCAGCTTTAGCGCCCGTTCCAGATTGACTTCATCGCCGACTTTTAAAAAGCCGAGGTTGGTGCGGCGTAAAGTTTCCGGTTGGAGGCCGACCGAGAAGGAATCGGCGGTAAAATCTGTGACGGTCAGGCAGGTACCGTTGACGGCGATGCTCACGCCCAATTCCACATCAGCAAGGGCCTTGGACGCTTTAACTGCCAACCGGTCCGGGCGTATAAAACTGACTTTGCCGATTTCTTCAACAATGCCGGTGAACAATTATTTTCTCCCGATATAACCGGTGATCATCATGTCACTGTCGGAACGTTTGGTTTTGACACGTTCCAGCTTTAATGAGTTTACTACTTTATCGGCGCCTTTACCACCGATTGCCGTGCGGGCTTTATCTCCGCCGATGATAACCGGGGCTACGAAAACGACCGCTTTATCTACCAGATTATTATCACATAAAGAACCCAGTAGACTGGCGCCGCCCTCGACCAGCACGCTAGTAATCTGTTTTTCGCCGAGAGCGCTCAATAGTTTACCGAGGTCGATGAGTCCCTTTTTGGCCGGCAGTACCAGAACCTCCGCGCCCAGCTTCTTATAAGCTTTCTTTTGGGCGGCGGCGATCTTATCGCTCACGGCCATTAAAACTTGTCCGGGAGTGTTAAATATTTTCGCGGTCACCGGCGTGCGCCCGGTTGCATCGACAATAACCCGGAGCGGTTGATTTTTAGCAACGCCGCCGCGGATGCTGGCGCGGGAGGTCAACTGAGGATCATCGGTTAAAACGGTATTCACGCCAACCATCACCGCGTCGGTGGTGTAGCGCAGGAAGAGAACGTAACGCCGGGACTCATCACTGCTGATCCATTTGGAATCGCCGGTGCGCGCCGCGATTTTACCGTCGATGCTCATGGCGTATTTGATGGTGACGAAGGGCCTGCTGGTAGTGATGAATTTAATGTAAGACTCAACGATTTCCGAAGCATCTTCGGCGTGTTCGCCGACTACCGTTTTTATACCCGCGCTTTCCAGTTCCTTCAAACCTTTGCCGCTGACCAGAGGATTCGGGTCGGTTATTGCGGCATGAACTTCTTTAATGCCGGACGCGATTATCGCCTTAGTGCATGGCGGCGTCCGCCCGAAATGGCAGCAGGGTTCAAGAGTAACATACATCACCCCGCCGCTGGCCCGCATGCCGGCTTCTTTCAGCGCCATGATTTCGGCATGAGAAGAACCGGGCGGCTGTGTATAGCCCTGCCCGATAATATCGTCGTCCTTGACGATTACAGCGCCGACAGCCGGATTAGGACTGACCTGACCCAGTGCCAGCTTTGCCAGTGAGATTGCCCGTTCCATGTAATCCATATTGACTGCATTCTAGCATCTCACTAAAAAAGGTGCAAATGGTGGCAGTAAAATACTAATATCTAAATTCGAAATATTAAACAAATTCAAATATTTAATCTAAAAATTCGAATTTTGTATTTCTGATTTGAACATTGGGGAAAAATTGTAGTGATTAATGAAATATTTGATTTTAGGGGAAACTTTCCCTTTCGGGAAAGGGAGATACAGAGGGATTTATCCTGAGAGTTGTTCGCTACATCTGCTTCCTGAACGCTCTTTCACCCCAGCTGACCGCAAAGAGCAAAACGGTACTGACGGCGAGCGGCAGCAGATTCAGTAATGCCGCGGTATCGGCGTTTGTTAATGCGCCGGTATAAATTTTCATGATCAAAGCGCTGGTCCCGCCCACAATAATCGCAGTTAAAGCCCCGGTGGTGGTAACCTTCAGTTTTTCTCTCCAAAAACCAGCAATCACAATCGGGATAATACCGGCGGTAAAAATGGTATAGGCATACATTAACGAGGTGATGATGCCTTTGAGCTGCAGCGCAACGGCTAGTGCCAGCAAGCCCAATATCACAATTCCCCATTTGGAGATGACCAGTAATTTTTCTTCGGTCAGCGCGGGCCTAAATTTGTGAATCACATCCGTGGTCAATATCGTGCTGACGCTGAGCAGGCAGGTCACGGCGGATGACATCACGGCACTGAGCAGAGCGGCTAATACCAGCCCGACCAGTACCGGCGGCATTGCCCCTTTGATAACCGTCGGGAAAGCCTGCCCCGATGCAATATTCGGGTATAATACGGCCGCCGTCATGCCGATGAGCGTAATCCCCAGCGCCAGCGGAATCAGCAGCCCGGCGGTCCAGAACACGCTCCTTTTAGCGACTTGTCCGTCTTTCGCCGAGAAGATGCGGGAATACATGTCCGGCCCGACCACATAAGTCAGTCCCACCAGCAGCAGATAGTTAAGCAGTTCGATGGGACCGAATTTGGCGCTGACGGGGAATGAAAAATAGCTGGCCGGAAGGCCGTTTCTAAGAGCGTTGAAACCGCCGATTTTCCACAAGACAAAACCCAATCCGCTGAATATCCCCAGGAAAATAATAATTGTTTGCCAGAGGTCGGTTTTCAGCACGGCGCGCTGACCGCCCAGGACGGTGTAAAAAATAAAAACTGCTGTGGAAATAACAATCCAGACAGTTGCGTTGCCGTAGCCGAGTACTGCCATGATCGTACCGGCGGCAATGATTTGCCCGGCAATTACCGCCATCCAGGCCACGACGATTAGGATTGAGGCTGCCATCGCCGGTGCGCGGCCGTACTGTTTTTCGATCAGGGCCGGTAGGGTATAAAAACCGTATTCACGGACCTTACGCGCGAAAAGAAATCCGAGCACTAATAACCCCACGCTGCCGGATAATATCCACCATGCTCCGGTCAGTCCGCGGGCAAAGCCCAGCCCGGCCATACCGATAGTTGCCGAGGCCCCGATGATGGTGGCCAACAGGGAACCCGTGATGAATAGCGTCGAACCGCTGCGTCCGGCGACAAAATAACTTCCGGCACTCCGAGCCTGTTTGCGGGTGGAAAGACCCAGGACAATCATGGCGATAAAATAAACAATAACGATTATCAGCGGCAGCAATGAATTCTCCTTAACATAATGTAATGCCGGAAGCGACTGGAACTTTTAGATAAATTCAGAATTAATCTAAGGGGCATATTAATTTACAATACTAAAACCGGGGGAAATAATCAAAAATGCCGCTCGTTATATAAAAAGGGGGAATTAAGATTGCAACGCCGGAGACCTTGAGGTAGGAATTGAACGAAATGCCGGTTACTTCGCCGGTTTCTGGGTGCCCATCAGCGCGATTTCCATGTTCTTGCCGCAATGTGGGCAAGTGGCCACGATGACTAACGGGCGGTTCATTACGCGTTCGGCGACGGCAGTAACCATTGAGTCGATATTATCCAGTCGGCGATCCAGTGCATCAACTCTCGCTTCCAGCTGCAGGACTTCATTGTCTTTACTGCCGGTGCCTTTTCCGTCATCGGCCGGCTGTTCAGGTCTTCGTCTAAATGCCACGGGATATTCTCCATCGGACTAGTGTTGCTCCAATTATAATAGAGCGGGGACAGTCTGTCAAAAGGCTCTTTAGCGCCTGGCATGAAAAACCGTTTTTCTGATAACTACATAAGTCCGGAAAACCAGGGTCGCTACCGGCGCCCAAAAATAGACCAGAAAATCGGTATTGCTCATAAAGTTTTTCAATAGCCATGCGCCCAATATCCAACCCAGGGTGAAAATAATCCCGGCGGTCTGAAAAGAATATATCGTGATAATTGAGCTTATCAGACCGATGACGGTGAACCATATCACCAGGTTTTGAGGAATCACTCCGCTTTGTTTGAAAAAATTTAAGACAGCGCTGAACAGCAGGCCCCCCACCAGCCCCACGATGATTTCTTTGATCCCTTTACGGAGTTTTTTCATGCGCCGGTCCGAGTATCATAATATTCAGATTATATTACTTCGGAATGCGAATAATCAATTTGTACGGCGGTCGGAATTTAGAGGAAATTCACTGGGAAATGACACATTTATGTAACAGATGCGAACTCAATTTTATGATTCCTTTATGTCTAAGATGATACATTAGGAAAATGGGGTTAGTAGCCTGTAAAACAAATCAAACAAAATATGAAGTGAGGAATTTATGAAAAAAGTATTTTTAGCGGCGGCCGCTTTAATCGTTTTAACGGTCATGTTATCTACTGCTGCTTGCAAGAGCAGTACTACGACCTCAACCGTCACATCTACTGTAATTTCGCCGGGCAACGGCGCGGTCATCAACAGCGACAGCGTCGATACCGTAAAAATCGTCAGTATCAGCGCGCAAACAATCGGCTATCCATGGCTGCTGGATGTAGTGATTGACTCGACTAGTAACGTCGGTACGCTGCCTAATCCGGTCGCAACAAGCGTGGGCAACACCGTGACCGTGGTTACCGACCAGGATATGAGCAAATATAAGGTTAATGACATCATTACGGCAAAAATCAAATATGCGGGAGATGTGAATATCCCGGGAGGAATCAGATTATATCTCTATAGCGCAGCGTCGCAGTGAACGCGTAACCGAATAAATAGAGATTAGTTTCTTTGTTTTGCGGCGGGTTTTACCAGCCAGATAACGATGCCGGCCGCGATGCCAGCGACCCCGCAGAGCAAAAAGGCCAGCCTGTAATTGCCGTTCGTGTCGTAAATATATCCGGCCAGGAAGGGTCCCAGCGCCCCGCCGATATTATTGCCGAAAATAATCGCGCCCGTAATCGCGCCTAAAGACTGCAGCCCGAAGTGTTCGGCATTGATCGACGCCAGCAGTAAACCTACCCCGGAAAAAAGGCCGTACATAACTGCATAAATATACAGCATCTGCACGGTGCCGCTGATTGTAATTGCAAAAAAGACTACCGCTACCAAAATAAAACCGATGGCTAAAGTGACATTGTTGTGCAGTTTATCGCCGATAAATCCCAGGCCGGCCCGGCCTATAATACCGATTAGCCCGATAATCGTCAGCAGGGCGGCGGCCGCCAGCGCCGACATCCCAAGGTCGGTAGCATACGGGATAATATGTACCGCGCCGATCTGATAAAAAAAACCGTAAAGCAGCCAGGCGAAAAATATCATCCAGAATTGACTGGTTTTTACCGCCTCGTTGAACGTAAGCCCGGGGGAGGGCGCCTGCGCCGGTGCGTTCGGTTTTTCTTCGCCGCTTGGTGCCGCAATTTGCATTTCCGGTTTGGCTCTTAAAAACTGCGCCAATCCTGCAATAAGCACCATACTCGCCCCGCCCACGATGAGCAATGAGTTATGCCAGTCAAAACTTATCATTAAATGACTGGCAATTGTCGGCACCACGCCGATACCGAATCCAATCCCGGAGACACCGATGCCGACCATCAGCCCGCGTTTCCGGGGAAACCACCGGGTAACCATTGATACCAGCGGGACATACATCGCGCTTGAACCCAGGGCGACAATGATGCCGTAGGACAAGTAAAGTCCCCACAAATTGGTGATCCTCGACATCAGGATATACCCCGAACCCAGAATGACACCGCCGACCGTGACCACCAGCCTGGGTCCCACCCGGTCGCTGATCCTGCCGGCGAGGATGCCGAAAACACCGCAAAGGATCAGGTTTAACGAAAAAGGAAGCGAAGTCGAAGCCCGCGTCCAGTGGAATTCGTTCAGCATCGGCTTGAAGAAAACCCCGAAGCTGGCTTGTGCCCCGAAAACGAGCATGATGATAAAGAAACAGGCCAGCAGGACGTAATATCCGTAGTAGAGCCGGGATTTTGCCACGCCGCCGGCGGCGGTGATTTTTTGCTTTTTCAAAGATTTACAGCCTTCGTCAGTTGATTACAATACTGTACTTTTGTATTTTACATAATAACCATATAAATCAGCTTAATCTGTTGGCACCAGGAAAAGCATTGCATTTTAACCCACTACAGGGACAGGCTCTCAAAGACACGGAAGTTTTTTATTTGGGAAGAGAGCATGACATAACTTAACCCGGGGAATGTGTGTTATTGAATATTTTTACCGCGCGACAAACTTTATTCCTGTAAAACCGGTAAATGGTTATCCTGCTTCCATTGTACCCTGCTGCAACCTGACGAGTAAAATCGCGCGGTAAGAACAGCATCAAGCTGTTTTTCCCGCTGGCAACAGAAGGCTGGTGACAGTATCAGCAAAGAAATAAAAAGGGAGTAAAAACTTGTCTTTACTCCCTTTCAGATACCATTATAACGGCTGAGATATTCTTCTCATCCGGCCCGGTGACGCATCTAGAATTTAATCGTGTATTTCATCGAAACAAATATCAACACGCCTGCCAGTATCGATGTCAAAATCCCGACGATTAACAGCGCGCCGGACTTGGCCGGGTTCTTTTTCCTGGCCATCATGGACGCGATAATACCGCCGGGCAGTACCAGGATTATCGCCAGCAGCCAAAGCCCAACCGGAATTTTCTCACTTGGTGTGTCGTTATTGGCCGGAACTGGTTTCTCCTGTTTTACAGGGTTAACTTTGGCCGGAACAGGCTGAACTGGTTTCTGTTGAACCGGAGCGGCGGTTTTATTTTGAACCGGCTGATTCTTTGGTTGGACCGGAGGTACGACCTTTGGTTGAACCGGGGTGTTTTTAGGCTGAACCGGAGGGACATTCCTGGGTTGAACCGGCGGTTGTACCGGCTGATAAACTCTTTCCTGTGCGGGCGGAGTAATCTTAGGCGCCGCCGGCGGCTGAATCGGTGGGCTGATTCTTTCCTCTACGGGTGCGGTATATTGCGGCGGGGGCGGGGGACTGGCCTTTGGCTGGCTCAGTGTGCTGATCTTGATAAGATTGATTCTGTTCAGCAAAGCTTTTGCTTCAGGGTCCTGGTCGCTTGCCTGTTTTAATACACCCGAGATATCGTTAAACAAGTCCATATCACGAATCATACCGTCTTTGATAATGGATTGGGCCATTTTCTTGGCCAGAATCAGGTTGCCATTTCCCATACGTTATCTCCTTGTATGTTTTCCAAGCTTCCGGCGCGGAAGATGTTTTTTACTCTGTCTCTGCGTGTACGGTTAAACCGATTACTGAGTACTATATATGAAAGTTACGCCAGCGTCAAGAATTACACAGTAAGTAATGATTTGTTCGATATCAGACCTTACCGGACTGTAAAAAGGAAACCTGCACACATATAGGTATTATAGATAACTGCCTGAGTAATTACAATAGGAATTTCGGGTAGTTACTGAAGCTCAATTTAGGTCGCACAAAATTCAGTTTCGGATTTCGGGAATCATGATACGGAAAGTTCAACCCGGTAAATTATCAACACATTTTGGTCCGGACCGGGTTAATTATTTCAATAGTTCAATGAAAACAAATATCCGATATTTTCGGTTCTGAGCCTGAGAATAACTTGCATCATTGAAGCGGAATTATTATACTGTAGCTAATTAAATATTGGGAGGCTCAGACATGAAGAAATTCTTGCTGGGGTTATTGATTTTTATCGTGGTCATTTTGGTCGTAGCGGTGGCGGTCGGAGGCTATCTCGGTATAGTTCCGGGTGTATCCAGTCTTTTCGGCGCCAATAAACCGAAAAACCTGGGAGTTACTTTCACATCGCAGGATTTAACCAGCGCAGAAGTTAAAGCGGGCACTAAAATTGTCACACTGGCACCCAATTTGCCGCCTTCTCAAAGTATTTCCTTTTCCGGACAAAAAAATGTAAACACCACTTTCACTCAGGGTGAATTCAATGCCTGGATGAACAATAGTTGGGACGATGCGCTGCTGGGCTGCCAACTAAAGATCAATTCCGACGGCACCGCAGAATTTTCCGGCGTGCTGCACACCGATCGTATTCAGGCCTTCGAAACAGCGCTGGGGATATCCGCCACTGATATGAGCGTTGTCAACAAATATGTGAGATTTATCAAAGGAAATCCCGCGATTTACATTAAAGGGACCGGTTCCGTGGTCAACGGCCAGATTAACTTGGACGTACAGCAAATGAAAGTCGGCAACCTATCCGTTCCGGCCTCGATTATTCAGGACAATGAAGGGAGTTTGATCTCTTTAGTGCAGAATATGATAGATAAAATTCCGGGACTCTCGATTAAAAATGCCAGTTTCGTTAACGGCCAGGTGCATTTTGAGGGGACACTGCCGGCCATCGCGTCTGTATCGCCTATAGAATAAATTAATATCGTTTTATAAAAAAGCTTAGTCCGGATAACGCAGACCTTGTGGGAAATTAGATCGATTCCACGGGGTTTGCGTTTTCTGTTTATGAAAATATTTTCATAATAGTAAAAAAACTATTGACTTTGTCAGCCTGAAATGGCAAAATATTGACAATTATATTCTAAAATGGATAAACAAATCAGGCCATAAATTTAGCTCTGCATTCGTAATATATTCCGGATACGTACAATATAACTCTCTGATAAAGGATGGTATGTAATGAAACAGCAATCAGGCAGCTCAAGCATGCGGGTACTCCCAGTGCCACCGAACGCATTAGGCGGGGTGATCGGTATTCTGACTGCAGAAGAGGAAAAGGATGATACACCGTTTTTCAAAGTTTTGTTGAAAATCATTACGGACAATCTGAAAAATGCTGTAAACCTGATTAAACAACATTACATGTGGCTGGTTCCCCTGGCGGCGCTGTGGATCTGGCTGGGGTCAATTCCAATGATTTCCTCGCTCATGAACAACCCCATAATAAAATTTGCCATCTTTATTACCGCCAGCTGGAACACATGGGTGGGAAAAGCGTTTTTCGCCGGATTTATCGGCCGGGAAATTGTGCCTTTTATCAGAGAAATAAAAAAGGTAGGTTTTTGGGCAGCTCTTAAAGCCCGCGGCAGCCGGTTGACCAGAACTTATACGGTCGCCATCAAAGCCTTTGTCAAAAAAGGCAAGGATGCGTTTATTATCATGCTTTGCTTTGCCGGCGCCGGCATGATGCTGGCGAACGCAATCAGCAGAAACAATCACATCGACAAATATCTGGTGGTTTTCCTGACCGCTCTGGGTTTATCTTTTGCACTTTCACGCGGGCTGACTGAACCGATTATCAAACTGGTAAGGGCCGGCTGGCGCGATATTATGCACCTTTTCAAGAAAGACAACAGTAAGTTAACGGTTGCCACTCTGTTCATTGCTATAGCTTCATTCGCTTTAGGCATGATACTCTCGATTATTTTTGCTTTCGTGCGTGTTACCAATAATTTCGTAGACCCGACAGGTTATATCGTCGGCGGTGTTTTAATCGTTGCCGGTCTCACTTGGTATTTCATAGGAGCGAGAAAAAATCAACAACAAGTCCAACCCGCCCAACCCGCCAAAACTACACAGCCTTCTTGACGAAAAGTATCGTTTCAGGACGCTGTTCGATAGCAGCAACGGCAATTATGTGCGCAGCGGCATCCTGGATAAAGATGGCAGGGATACGGGTATCGACCCGTTTATGGCTTCATTTCCACACCTGTTGGATGTGGGAATTATGGGGCATTGCGCGCATGGTTTATCCGGGAAATGCACGCTGGCTGGCATTCAATGTTACCAGAGCGGCGGGAGTCTGGACAGGCAGAATATGAGTTTTGCTGATTTTAAAACGATTGCAGACCAGTGCGAGGGTAAAGTCCACCAGTTTGCGCTGGGCGGCCGCGGCGATCCTGATATGCACGAGAATTTCGAGGAAATCCTTGCCTATTCCCGGAGTAAAGGCATTGTCCCGAATATGACTACTTCAGGCTACGGATTAACCGGAGAAAACGCAAAAATAATCGCCAAATATTGTGGGGCGGCGGCAGTGAGCTGGTACCGCAATGATTATACTTACAAAGCAATCGAAATGCTGGTTGCCGCCGGAGTGACGGTCAACGTGCATTATGTTTTAGGCGATGATTCCATCGATGAAGCTATCGAAATATTAAAGGAAGGCAAATTACCTGACGGAGTCGGCAGGATGATTTTTCTGTTATTCAAACCGGTCGGGCAGGGGGATTATGCCAATGTCATCCCACCGGGAGACCCGCGGATTGAGATGCTGTTTTCCTTGATGGATAAACCGGAAGTCACAAAAATGGTGGGTTATGATAGCTGCTGCGTACCGGCTCTGGTGAATAATAACAAAGGGATCGACCCGCAAAGTTATGACTCATGTGAAGGCGCAAGATTTTCGGCTTATATCTCCTCAGACATGAAAATGACGCCGTGCAGCTTCGACCGGAAAGAAACATGCGCGGTGAGCCTGCGGAATTCAAGTATCGCGCAGGTCTGGGAGAGCGCGGAATTTGATCAATTCAGGGATAAATTAAGGAATGCCTGTCCGGACTGCGGACATAAAGATATCTGTTTTGGCGGCTGTCCGATTACACCGGAAATTGTGCTTTGCCAGAACCGGCAACTAATTTTAAGCGGAGGGATGTCATGAAATACAGAACAGGTTTTGTCACCAATTCCAGCAGCACCAGCTTTGCAGCCGCCGGTATCGGCGCGGCTATGGCGCTGATAGCGACATTGTTGACATTGTGCTCCCCTAAAAAGGACGACCCGAATAAAGATGATTCCTCGAACCTCCTTACGACAACCATGCCGGAAGGGATGATGACCCTAAAATGCGATAACAATCCGGTCAATGTCTACGGGCAGTTTGTCGATATTGACGACGCCGGCCAACAAAAACCAAATGCATCAGCCACCAGTACTCTCACATTTAGTGTGGTGGAAGGTGGAAACTGGGCGAAAACAGGCGATGATGGGCCCTCCGGTGACTGGAGAGGAACATTTGTAACTGCCACACCTGTTGCAGACCCGGCCGTGGTTGTTCCGGACCAGATTGTCGTCAAAGTAAGCGGCACCTATAACGGCAAACCGGCTTCCAAAAATGTCACACTGAAATTTGACGGTCCGCCTTCGATAACGTTTGAGCCGATTGCGGTCACGCTGTTATCCAAGACCGGGAAGAGCGTTGAAGTTAAATATAAGATGAAAGGCCCGGCTGATACCAAATGGGCGCCCCCGACTGCCGACGCCGACCCTAATGCCGCCAAGATCTGCACCGTTAAAGTGGATGCTGATGCCGACGACCCGACCACCGGCAAAATT
>Ga0182017_10002316_pt1 | contig 14462 bp, 12 predicted proteins | sample 712E3DmetaG_FD_120492 | JGI IMG/M metagenome (GOLD analysis project Ga0182017, IMG submission 120492) | Permafrost microbial communities from Stordalen Mire, Sweden - 712E3D metaG | ecosystem: Environmental > Terrestrial > Soil > Wetlands > Permafrost | place: Sweden: Stordalen | collected... | reverse complement strand
TTACTTGAGAAAAGTATTGTAAATATCCTGGCGGGCAAAGGCTTTGCCAAAATTGGATTCGCCGATCAAGACATAACCCTTCAACGCGTCTGCTTTGGCATCCGAATAGAAGTTATATTTCAATTGCATGCCAGTTTTATCCAGAGCAATGGCCAGTTTGGATTTATCCGAAAAGTAATTGATATTCTCGGCTTCAAGGAAGATGACTGCCGGTTTGAGCTCACCCATCTTGCTGTAATCCGCCAGATCCCAGTTGATCTCCACGTCCCAATTCCTTTGGGGAGACACATAAGCGCGCCAATCACGGTAAAACGTAAAATTCTTGTCGGTCGGCAATTTAGTCAAGACTGTTTGATCTACTTGATCGAAGAACTGAATACTAGGTGAATTTACCACTTCATTTATTGTCTGGGAGATGGAGCGAATCATGCCAATGCCATTGCTGATGCCAAAACCCAAAAGTAGAACTACGCTCAGCGTAGTTGTCCAGAATACCGGTTTGATTTGCTGAAGTTTAATGGAAGTTAGTTTCCGCAAATGGCACTGGTTTTCCTCTGACCAAAAGAGCCCCAAACTCGCAAACAGGGGTAAAAACACCGGAAGAAAATAGTGGGGACGCAAAGTGGCTGCGATGAAGATAAAATACGCACAGTAAGTAACCATCCAGGTGAGGACCAAAATGGAATTCAGACGGTATTTCTTGCTGACGATGCCGGCTATCAGAAAAAGCAATGCCGGGATGAAAAAGAACCAGCCACTATAATAATTTTGAATATAGCCGGTAAATGTACTCCAGTTTTGAACGAGCCCCCCGCCAGCCACCCAGAATCCCTGCGTATTTTCAGAAAGATTTCCTTTGAAAACCGTGATGATTTCGGCACGTTCCTGAGGCATGATGAGTTGGGGAGTCGATAGTAAGATTGTGCCAGCCATGATCAGAATGAAAAGGAGAGCTTTACTAACAGCTTTCCAGAAGGTAATTTTTTTGGCGGCTAATCCATAAATGAGGTAGACGATATAGGTAGTAACAAACAGAGCCCCCAGTACTTTTGTACTGATCGCCAGCCCACAGGCGACAGCAGATAAATAAAAGTTGACCCCGAAGCGCAGATCATCACGTTGTAAAAAGAAAAGGGTTAATACACAAAAAAGGACCAGAAGACTATCGGGATGCCACCACAGGTTATTAGCAACTACCGCAGCAACTGATTCGAGAAAGGCAAAAAGCAGTAGGCTTTTCCATAACGAGCGGTAGCGTGTCTGCATCCAGACAAGCAATAGAACCGCGATCAGCATGGGCAAGACATTGATCGTTTCACGCAGCACCATCACCAGTAAAGATGTCGAGGCCATCCATTTAGCGCCCAGAACCAGTTTGATAGGAATGAGTACCAATCCTGAGAAGAAATAGAACGGATAACCGTAATAATAATGACCATAAACAAGAAAGGTATGGATCGATTGAAGAAAGGATTGCCCAGTGTTGCTGAGCATGTGGATCAAGTAAGGGTATTGGGCATATTCATCGGGCTGGAAAACACTGAGCATTTCAGCATTAGCGGCGCCCTGTAAATCGGGCAGGATATAAATGCCAATAACCATAAGGCTGAAAGCACATAAAATCCAAAAAGTTCGTCGTTGTATTTTTGACATAGGCACCTGGAAAGATGATGCTAATTGTAATTCTAAAAATGATTTGCTTTCCATTTGGATATTTTTCGATTTTTTGTGTATGATTAAGACAATCTGTGAAGACCAATAAGGGAAAATTATGCCAAAGATCGAACTGGGAATGATCTTAAAAGAGCGCTATAAAATTACCGAGCAATTGGGTTCTGGCGGCATGGGCGAAGTGTTCTTGGCTGATGACCTGACCCTTGAAACCCCAGTCGCGGTGAAAATCAATCACAATCTGAATGAGACCAGTTCCTCTCAATTTATCCGTGAGGCCAGGTTGCTAGCGGGATTGAAACATCCCAACCTGCCGCGGGTGATCGATTACTTTACGGACAACGACTGCCAGTATCTGGTGATGGATTACATTCCTGGGGATGACTTGAAGACAATCGTGGAGCGTCACGATAAACTTAATCCTGATATGATCGTCAAGTGGGCCGTCCAGCTTGGAAGTGCGCTCACCTATTTGCACAATCATAAGCCCCCGATTTTTCATCGGGATATCAAACCAGCGAATATCAAACTGACCCCAGGCGGGGAAGTGGTGTTGGTTGATTTTGGAATCGCCAAAACCGGCGAGGCATCGCAAGAGACACAGACCGGAGCTTGGGCATTTTCACCAGGTTTTGCCCCACCGGAGCAGGTGAGCGGAATGCGCACCGGACCTTATTCAGATCAATACGGTTTGGCTGCGACGATCTATTATTTGTTCGTCGGAAAGGCACCTGCAGACAGTGCGCAACGGATGATGGGTTCGATCAATTATGTCCCTTTGAATGATGCGAACCCAGCGGTAGCCGGATATGTATCCGATGCAATTGGCAAAGCTCTCTCCGTCCGGCCTGAAGATAGATTCGGTTCTGTACCAGAGTTCCTGACAGCGTTGACGAATCCAGATGTTACTGTCAGAGCCGACGGGGAAAAGACTGTCTTCGCGCCGCGCGGATCATCCGCCGGACCTCTTCCTCCTGTACCAGGGATGCCGACACCTCAGCCGCATAAATCTTCGGGATTAGCCATCATTTTGGGCATTGCAGGCGTTCTGGTTCTGGTTGTTGGAGGCTTCTTCGTGCTACGCATGTTGGGAATCATCGGTGGGTTACCCTCCGTAATTGCGACGCCTGTGCCTACGCTGATACTGAATACTGAGGTACCGACGCAAAAGGGAGCGACATCCACACCTGAAATCGCTTCTACTGAAGCAGCGACGACAGCCCCGACCACTGCACCTACGGAAACGACAGCCCCCATGGCTGCAGCCCTGGCCCAATCCATCGGGCATGGAGGAAAGGTAGCCTACATCAGCAATCGCCAGGGTGACGGATATGACCAGATTTGGTTGATGGACGTTGGGCAGGATGCCAGCGGTAATCCGGTAGCAATCAATTTTACCCAATTGACCAACTCTCCAAGTGATAAGTCGCATCCAAGCTGGTCACCGGATGGTACAAAATTGCTCTTTACTGCATCCAGTAGCGAATTTTCCCAAAACGGTGATCCATTTGCCAAGGACATCTGGGTTCTGGACATCAACCATCCAGATCTGCTTGCCGTGGACCTTTCTCGAAAAGTAGGGAACGACGACGAAGCTACCTGGTCACCGACAGGAAAGTTAATTGCTTTTACAAGTTATTACCGAACTGATGGTGTGCCACAACTATTTATAATGAATCCGGATGGTTCGAACCAAACACTCTTGACCAATGATCCTGCTGAAACTTCTACAGTGGCCGATTCTGAACATTCCCCCACATGGTATCCAAATGATACCTATTTATTTTATGTGCTAGATTATCAAGGCAGCAGCATTCTTTATTACCGTGACAGCTTTACCAAATATATTCACAAAAAGAATTTTGACCGGTCATCGCCGATTGGAAAGCTGGGTATGGTTTCAAACCCGCAAATATCCGCTGATGGGTTAATGATTGTTTACACCCGGGCTATTGGTACCAAGACCAATATTTACAGTACACCCTATGCCAAGAAAGTTACCGCCATCACTCCATTAACAGACACAAATATGGATTCTACACCTTGCTGGTCTCCAGACGGAAAATGGATCTTATTTACTTCTACTCGTGATAATAATTCTGAAATCTATATCATGAAGAGCGATGGGAGTGGACAGGTCGACCTGACCAACTTCCCGGCAGAAGATAAAGAACCCGCCTGGCAACCGGTCGCACTACAATAACCGAGCATTGTTTTAATCGGGTTTTAGAGCCTGACTTTGTATAAGAAGCCAGGCTTTTGTTTTTTAGTCAACAGGTTAATCTTCGTCTTTACTGCGCAGGTGGGGGAAGAGGATGACCTCACGGATGGAATGTTGGTCAGTGAGGAGCATGAGCAGGCGGTCGATGCCCATCCCAAACCCACCCTGGGGAGGCATGCCATACGCCATGGCTTGCAGATAATCCTCATCCATGGGGTGACGTTCTTCATCATCGGCTTTATATTCGCGACCCATCTCCAGAAAACGAGTTTCCTGCTCGATGGGGTCGTTCAGCTCGGTGAAGGCGTTACACAATTCCATACCGCCGACAAAACCTTCAAAGCGTTCCACGGTGGTTGGATCGCCCGGTTTATTTTTCGCCAGCGGAGAAATGTCGCGCGGGTAATCATATAAAAAGGTGGGTTGGATAAAGGTCGGTTCCAGATATTCACCCAGCAGGTGGTCGATCAGCTTACCGCGGGCAGCTTCAGGATTAAACTTTATACCTTTTTCGAGCATGGCTTTCGCCAGCCCTTCGCCGGTTGGATATTCATTGATGTCGATACCGGCAGCATCCATCAAGCCCTGGCGTAAGTCAACGCGCTTCCAGGGAGGATTGAAGTCTATCTCGAGGCCATTAAAAGTGACCTTGCGGGTTCCCAGCGCCTGATCGCAAGCGAAGGCAATCATATTTTCGGTCAATTCCATGACTTTTAAGTAATCAGCGTAGGCCCAATAAAATTCCAACTGAGTAAACTCAGGATTGTGTTTAAAGGAAACACCTTCGTTACGGAAGTCACGACCAATTTCATAGACGCGGTCAAACCCCCCGACGACGAGACGTTTCAAGTAAAGCTCGAAGGAAATGCGCAGAAAAAGATCCTGCTTGAGCTGGTTGTGATGAGTGACGAAGGGTTTGGCGGCTGCGCCGCCATAGATGGGTTGAAGGATCGGGGTCTCGACTTCGAGAAAACCACGTTCATCCAGGAAAGTACGCAATGCATTGACCACCTTGGCGCGAGTGCGGAAAATCTTGCGAACCTCTTCGTTCACGGCCAGGTCAGCGTAGCGCTGGCGGAAGCGAGTCTCGGGGTCTGCGAGGGTGGCGTGGCGGACCAATTGCCCATCCACGACTTCATCCTTGGCGGCGGGCAGGGGAGTAATGGCTTTGGCTAACATCTTAAATTCAGAGACGAGCAGGCTGATCTCTCCGGAACGGGTGCGGGTGACCTCCCCTTTCGCCTGGATGAAGTCGCCGAGGTCAAATTCGTTTTTCAATTGTTCCATGGCTTCTTCACCCAGTTCGTTGACACGCATGAACAACTGAATACGGCCGGTACCGTCTTCAATGTGGGCGAAGGCCAACTTCCCCATCAAACGGATGGCGCGCAAGCGACCGGCGACGGTAGCGCGAGTCACTTTGACGTCAGGACCGTTTTCCACGGCTTCAAATTTATGGATGGCTTCAGTGATCGTGCAGGTAACCTCAGAACGGGTCGGATATGGTTCACGCCCGGCCTGGCGCATGGCCAGAATTTTTTCGTAACGGATTTTTTCAAGGTCAGAGAGTTGCATATTTATGGATTCCCTTTTCTAACGAAAAGCCTGCCCCCAAAAGTTTTGGGGGCAGGCTCTAAAATGCAAAGAGTGGATCACCCCGGGTTACCAAGGTGTGACCCCCGGTCAGAGTTCAGCCTACCTTGAGCAACTTCACCGTAAAGGCACCAGCAGGGGCATCCACCTGGATGACATCCCCTTCTTTGTGGTTCAACAAGGCTTTGCCGAGAGGAGATTCATTCGAGATCTTCCCATTGGCAGGATCAGCTTCGGCAACACCCACGATGGCATATTCTTCTTTCAACTTGCTGCCTTCCTCCTGAATCGTTACGCAGGAACCAACCTGCACAATTTTCCCGGCAGAGGGTTTCTCTTCGATGATATGAGCCGTCGCCAGCAAGATTTCCAATTCCTTGATGCGGCCTTCAACGAAAGCCTGCTCATTTTTCGCAGCTTCGTATTCAGCATTTTCAATCAGCTCTCCACCTTCCATTGCTTCGTGGAGACGATTGGCAATTTCTTCGCGTTTTTGGGTGCGCAAATAATCGAGTTCGTCCTGTAGTTTTTGATACCCTTCACGGGTCAGGAATGAATTTGGCATTTTTCCTCCGGCATAAAAATGCAGATCGGAATTTCTCCGATCAATACCGTAATTTGACCTAATAAGAAACGAAAATCCGTCCAGCAGGAGGGATTTTCTTTAAAAAAAGAAACCGCTATAGTCTTCTCAGACGATGGAAATATCATATCATAATTCAAATTTGAATGCAAGCAAAGCTTAATCTCTAATCTTGAGTGTCACGAGGCCGCATAAAGAACTGGTTGAGATTGCAAATTTGTCAAAAATGCAACCCAAGTGACTTTCTATTTGTAAAGTGATTACTTACCAGTAAAACTGGTAAATGTCGTCGGGCAAAGAAGGCTCTCCTCACAAAGAAACTGCTTCGTCGAGTAAGGAACACCCTCCTCGCAGTGACAAGCCATTTGTGAATGCCACAGACCTTCAAAGTAATGGTTGGAATTTATTCCAACCCAGAGAGGATAGCCTGGGCGAGCTGTTCGTTGATGCCGTGGACAGCCGTTAGGTCCTCGAGGCTGGCATTGCGGATATCTTCGATGCTGCCAAAATGGGTGAGCAAGGCTTTACGGCGTTGCGGGCCGATGCCGGGGATGGCATCCAGGCGGGAGGCGACACCCAACTTGCCGCGGGCTTTACGGTGGGCGGTGATGGCAAAACGGTGGGCTTCATCACGCACACGCTGGATGAGATACAAGGCCTGCGAATGGCGGGGGAGCAACAGCGATCGATCGAAATTGGGGCGGAAAAGCTCCTCCTGCTGCTTGGCAAGACCAACGACAGTGACCCTGTCGCTCAGGTCGAACTGAGCCAACACATTTACCGCGCGACCCAACTGGCCCTTGCCGCCATCCACGATGAGCAGGTCAGGCAAGACCGAGAAGGACAAATCCACTTTTTCACCTATGATATGCTGCTCCTGGGCGGCCTGCCAGCGTTTGAAGCGACGGGTGAGCACCTCCTCCATGCTGGCAAAATCATCCGGGCCAGTGACGGACTTGATGTTGAAATGGCGGTACATGTTCTTGCTGGGCGTGCCCTGTTCAAAGACGACCATGCTGCCCACTGAGGCCGTCCCCTGGGTGTTGGAAATATCGTAACACTCGATGCGGTTGATCGGATCAGGAAGATCGAGGGCGGTTTGTAGCTCAGAGAGAGCCTCTGTCTGTTTGTTCTTATCCGCCTGCCATTGAGAACGCAAGGCTTGCAGCGTTTCGACGGCGTTCTCGGTGGCCATAGTTACCAAGTCCTGCGAAGTGCCGCTCTTGGGCACGTAGAGCTCCACCTTTTGGCCTCCGCGGCGACTTTTCATCCACTGTTTGATAATCTGCGCTTCTTCGATCTCGTTGGGCAACAATACCTGCTCGGGAATCGTAGCGGCTTCACTATAGAACTGCTTCATGAACTCGCCGATGACCTCGGCGTCGGGGGTTTCTTCAGTGCCTTCAAGGATAAAATATTCGCGCCCAATCAATTTGCCATTGCGGATGAAGAAGATCTGCACACAGGCTTCGCCATCGGCACGGGCAATGGCCAGCACATCCGAATCGCGTTGGTCGGATGTGATGACCTTTTGCTTTTCGACGACGCGATCGATGGCATTGATCTGGTCGCGCAAGGTAGCAGCTTTTTCAAAGAGCATCTGCTCTGAAGCGGCAGTCATTTCCCGGCGGAGACGGTCGACAATGGGGTCGGTATGCCCATCCAGGAAGGCGCATAGGTCGGCAATCAACTGGCGATAGCCCTTATGGTCAATGGCACCGATGCAAGGGCCGGTACACAGCTTGATGTCGTAATACAGACAGGGGCGGGCATCCTTGCCAGTAATCTCGCGGTCACAGGTGAGGTAAGGGAAGATGTGGCGGAGCACATCGAGGGTTTGATGGACGGCCCAGACACTGGTATAGGGGCCAAAATATTGTGAGCCATCATTCACCATCTGGCGGGTGACGGTGACCTTGGGGAAGGGATCCGCCAGATGCACCTTGATGTACGGGTAACGCTTATCATCCTTGAGACGGATGTTGAAGCGCGGCCGGTGTTTCTTAATGAGGTTCATCTCGAGGATGAGGGCTTCGAGCTCCGAGTCGACCACGATCCACTCCAGATCGGCGATCTGCGAGACCAGCTTGCGGGTCTTATGCGATTGGTCGCCACGCTCCTGAAAATAGGAACGCACGCGATTCTTGAGGATGATGGCCTTGCCGACGTAGATAATCTCTCCGGCAGCGTTCTTCATGATGTAGACGCCAGGTTTTTCGGGCAGGGTTTTCAGGATTCTCTGGATGTGTTCGGAAATATCAAGCATAGGGGTATTTTAACACCATGATATGCAGGTAATCAAATTGGGCATCGTTTCGATAACTGTGGGAACGAAACGAAAACAAATCAGTTTTGCCAATGGACAGTGGACAGCATTACTTTTTATCTACAATTGATCTTTCAACCAATCGGCAGGATTATTTTCAATCTATCTCTCTGTGGCCCACAAGGCTACTGCTAAGTATTCCTTCTCAGTTTCTATGATGTGTTCGTAACCAGATGTTTCCAATGTGTAACTCTCGTGAGGCGATTCGAGCAATGGCTGCTATAAAGGAGCGAATAATGGTCGGTATTGAACCTGCGATAGGCTTTTGGAATTGTTCAACAGGGGCACGACATTGTCGTGCCTCTACCAACATCATCGGAAATTTTGAGAATGCCATGGAAATGATAGGGAATAATGACTGAAACGTGCACATCAACAATAGAAAAATGTCTGGGAATTGCTGCCCGGCAATCGTTAACAATTATTCCCAATCGAGACAGGGTGGGTGTATCTTCAACGGTATCGCCGAAAATACATATATGTTGATAAGAGTAAATTGTAATGAAATACTCACCAGGTTGAGTTAATCATAACCAGGGGGGGCGAATCGAACGCCGATGGTGTAAGGGAAGGCCAGATTTTGGCACTGTCAAATCACGTGAACGCCAGAACCCTCCATCACATTACCGATGACCCAAACCGGTAATTTCATAATAACTGCTTGCTTTTGGAAAGACTCGATTTTATTACCTGGAACAGCCATTAACAACCCACCGCTGGTCTGGGGGTCGAAGAGCATCATTTTCTGCCATTCTTCGAGGTTGCGCTCGAAGGTGACACGGGGACTGTAGAACTCGCGATTATCGCCGGCGCCACCAGGGAAGATGTCCTGGCGGGCGTAGGGCAGTGATTCGGGGAGGAAGGGAACCTTGTCGAACTCGATGTTGTAGGCCAAACCGGATGCGAGAGTCATTTCGGAACTGTGACCGAGTAGAGAATAACCGGTAACATCTGTGACTGCCTTGAGATCGAATTCATGCGCCAACAGGCTGGCATCGCGGTTGAGTCGTGTCATCCAGTGAGTGACGATGGCGACAGCGTTAGCATCGGCCTGACCGCGCTTGAGAGCAGTAGTGACGGTGCCAAAACCAATGGGTTTACTGAGCACCAGGAAATCACCCAGCCTAGCCCCACCCTTGGTGAACATTTTGTCCAGATCGACAAAACCAACCACGGCGAGGCCGTATTTAGGCTCGGCGTCGCGGACGGTGTGCCCGCCGGCAATGACCACACCGGCATCACGGGCAGCCTCAGCACCGCCCAGCATAATCTGCTGGAGGATGGCTGGATCAAGATCGGGGGGGAGGGCGGCAATATTGAGAGCCATAAAAGGCGTGCCACCCATGGCGTAGACATCGGAGATGGCGTTGGTGGCAGCGATGCGACCATAATCATATGGAATATCCACGATGGGGGTGAAAAAGTCAGTGGTCAACACCAGACCGCGTTTTTCGTCCAATTTCCAGACGGCTGCATCATCCGGGGATTCCAGACCGACGAGCAAGTCGGGATAATCCGCGGCGTGAAAGATTCCCTGGGTGGGGGCAAGAATTCCACTGAGCATCTTGGCGCTTATCTTGGAAGCGCAGCCAGAGCAGCTCGATAAAGAGGTAAGGTGAATGTCGCTGTTTGGGGAAGGGGAGAGAGAATGGTTATCCATGGCACCATTATACTCAAGCGAGACGAAGATAAAGACAAAAATTATGGCGAATTGACTATAATCAACGTATGGCAAGGATAGCGGGCACAGTTATGGAAAACTGGAAGAACGGAGCCGAGACAAGCCTGCGGGTAGCAATCCCTGGCAAGGTGAATTTTCAACCCGGCCAGTATTTTCTGGGAATAACCCCACTCCAGGCAGAAGCCCTGGGGCAGGTTTTTTATCCGTTGGAAGTTGCAGAGCGGTTCCTCACACTTTCTCCAATGTATGGGGGCAAGTGGTTTGCCGGGCAAGCGATCAACCTTCGCGGACCGCTGGGAAATGGTTTTCGCGTTCCGGCCAGCGCAGAGCGAATCGGACTGATCGGATATGGGCAAAGTAAACTGGCGAGCCTAATCCCGCTGGCGAAGACCTTTCTGGTGGCAGGGAAGGAAGTAGCGCTAGTCACGGATTTACCGGTGCAGGGGTTGCCGATGGCTCTGGAGATCCTGCCGACCGAACAGGCGGCGGAGGTGGCTGGGTGGGCGGACGCACTGGCGATCTGTGCGCAACCAAAGGACATTCCAGAACTGATGCGAGTCTTCAGTAAGGAAGCTTCCAGAAAATCGGTAGAGGTGTTATTGCAGACCGAGATGCCCTGCGCCGGAGTGGCTGCCTGTGGAGTGTGCGCCGTCCTGACCAAAAAAGGGTGGCAGCATGTCTGCAAAGAGGGGCCGGTCTTTTCGTTGGCGGATCTGGTAAGCGAATGAATGAATTATCAGCGAACATTCTGACAGAAATAGGCGTTACTTCGCCGTGGATAAACGCCCCCGGATTCCTGGGTTACTTACCGCCTTCAAAGTTGGATTTTCCGGCCGAAATGGGCGCTTTCCTGCCACCACCTTTGAGCCTCATCTCACGCAACCCGGCCAAAACACGGACAGCAATTCCATTCGGGGGCGGAGTATTACTGCGCACCGGATTGCCGAATCCCGGCATCGCGGTTGCAATCCGACAATACCAGCAGCGCTGGTCCAGGCTGGAATTGCCGCTGTGGTTGAGCCTGTTGCCAAGAGACGCCGACGAGGCTCGGGAAATGTCGGAACTGGTGGATGAGCTGGATTGTGCGGTGACATTTCAGATATTGTTGCCGCGCGGCGCTTCAATGCAAGAGCGAGCAGAAATACTGTCTGCAGCTCAAGGAGAAAAACCCTTCTTCGTAGAACTGCCACTGGATGAAGTCAACCGCGAATGCGTGGGAGTCATTCAGAAAAGCAGCGCCAGCGGCATCGTGATCAGTGCTCCGCGGGGAATCCTGCTAAAGGACGAACAGTGGGTCAGTGGGCGTCTCTATGGGCCGGCACTGTTCCCGCAGGCGGCGCGCATCGTGAGGGAACTGGTAAAAGCGAAAATAAGCGTGATCGCGGGGTGCGGGGTATGCACCATCGACCAGGGCGAATCGCTTCTGGCAATGGGGACAATCGCGGTGCAAGTGGACGTGGCTTTGTGGGTTTAGAGATCCAGGCAAATGGTGACCGGGCCGTCGTTTTCGAGGGTGACCTGCATGCCCGCACCGAAGACGCCGCTCTGGGTGGGGATTCCCAATGACTTCAATTCTTCGATGAATCGATCGACCAGCGGGCTGGCCAGCTCCGGTTTGGCGGCGTTGGTGAATGAAGGCCGGTTCCCTTTGCGAGTATCCGCGTACAGGGTAAACTGGGAGACGACGATGGCCTCCCCATGAATATCGAGCAAGGAGAGGTTCATCTTCCCCTGATCATCCTCAAAAATACGCAATAAGGCAATCTTCTTTGCCAGAACGGCGGTTTTGGCAGCATCATCCGCGGGACCGATGCCAAGTAAAATCACCAAACCTTTGCCGATTTTGGCGACGGTCTGGTCAGCGATCACCACCTGGCCATAATTGACCCTTTGGACGACAACGCGCATGGCTTTCTTCTTTACATCGCACGAATCTTACGAATCATGGAAAGATTCATCCTATTCAGCAAAACCGATGGCAGCCCGAACTTCCTGCATGGTGGCATCGGCGATGACACGAGCGCGGTCAGCACCGTCGTGGAGAATCTCCCAGACCTGAGCCGGTTTGGCTGCCAGTTGGTCGTGTCTGGCGCGCAAGTCCGCTAGGTCCTTGTTGATATTCTCGGCCAGCATCTTCTTGCAATCCACGCAGCCGATGCCGGCACGACGACATTCGACGTTGACCATATTCACCTGATCAGGGGAGGAAAAAATCTTGTGCAGCGAGTAGACGTTGCAGATATCCGGATTACCGGGATCGGTGCGACGCTGGCGGTTGGGGTCGGTGACCATGGAAAGAACGCGCTGGCGGGTGAGTTCGGGGGTAGCGGAGAGTTCGATCTCATTATTCAGGCTCTTGCTCATCTTGTTAACGCCGTCAATACCGATGATCTTGGGAAAGGCGGTGACCTTCATCTGCGGCTCGACCAGTACGTGGGTGTTAAAACGATAATTGAAAGACCGCACAGTTTCGCGGGTAAACTCGATGTGCGGGGCCTGGTCGATACCCACGGGGACCAGATCAGCTTTGTACAGGGCAATGTCGGCAGCCATCAAGACCGGATAGCCGACCAGCCCATAATTGATATTATGCGGATTCTCGCGGGCTTTCTCTTTAAAGGTGGGCAGGTCGGTCAACTTTCCCAGAGGCGTGACCATCGAAAGCAAAGTGTGCAGTTCGGTCACCTGCGGCACATGAGATTGAATGAAAACAATCGATTTTTCGGGGTCGATGCCAGCGGCCAGCCAATCGAGGGCCATATCAAGGGTATTTTGTTTCAAATCTTTGGTGGTTTCGAGGGTAGTCAGGGCATGAATATCGACAATACAGTAGTTACAATCGTATTCATCTTGTAATTTGACGTAATTCTTGATCGCGCCGAGGTAATTCCCTAAATGCTGTTTCCCGGTAGGTCGGGCGCCCGAAAAAACTCGTCCTTTTTTGGCTGGCATAATTGTGATCCTTTATCTTTGGGTTGATCCCGAAGGGTATAAAAATATTTTCAATCATTATAACTTACAATATTTCGAGGGTTCGGGTTTCTTTGGTAAAATGGTTCTATGCCTGAAGGTATAAGAGAAAAAAGCATCCCCGTCTCGAAACGGATCCTGGATTTGTGCCTGACCATTCCGGCGTTAGTGATCCTCTCGCCAGTCACCGGGTTGGTGGCGCTGTGTGTCTGGATCGGACTGGGCAGCCCTGTAATCTTCGGTCAAAAGCGGCCGGGATACCAAACGGAGATCTTCCGTATCTATAAATTCCGCACCATGCGCGATCTACGAGATGCGAACGGCAAGTTGCTGCTGGATGCGCAACGGTTGACCGGACTGGGAAAATTCCTGCGTTCCGCCAGCCTGGACGAATTGCCGGAGCTTTTCAACGTGCTGCGGGGGGAGATGAGCCTGGTGGGTCCGCGGCCGTTGTTGATCTCTTATCTGGAGCGTTACACGCCTGAACAAAACCGACGCCATGATGTCTTGCCGGGAATCACTGGCTGGGCACAGGTCAATGGACGCAATGCACTTTCGTGGGAAGAGAAGTTTAAATTCGATGTGTGGTATGTCGATCACTGGACACTGGGATTGGACATCAAGATATTATTCTTGACCATCGGCAAGGTGTTTCGCCGTGAGGCAATCAATACGCCGGGACAGGCCACTTCGGCGGAGTTCTTGGGGGTAAGGAAAGAGAAATAACAATCAATTTAAGAGTTTAAAGGACAGATTTCCGATCTTTTTAAAAAACCGAAGCTCTTTTTTAGATATGAAATCTATTGGATAGTCGAAGGGATAATATTCCCGGTGGCCAGGTTGGCAGCAGTCTGATTGAAGAGCGCCTGTTTGGCAGGGGTGACGACGTCCGGATTAATATCCGTCAGGGCGATCTGGGCGGACGCGGTGAGGTTACCCTGACCGGCCAGTGCCTGGGGGAGAATTTCCTGCAAGCCGGCAGAGTAGTCCGCGCCCAGCAAGGCAACCCAGGGAATGCTGCCGTCCTGGGGAGCGGCCGTGGTGCTGACGAAGAAAAATAAATTGCTGTCCCCATTCATCACATTGAAATTCTGTGCACTGAGAGCCGTGGCTACATCCGGTAAAGCCGCCGAAGGCGCGAGGAAAGCCGAGCTTAACCAATTCTGACTAAGCGTGCCTGCATCAACGGTCCAGGTCGTGCTAGGACTGATAGAAGGTTCGGATGCGGTCGCAGGAAAATTGACAATAGGGGAATAGAAGGGATTGCACTTGCCACAGACGAATTGGGCGCCATTGATAAAATCATCGGTGTAGGCAGAACCGATGGGACCATCATTGGCGAGGAGGCCACCGGCACGCCAATCATTGGCGATCAACATGGTTAGATAGCCCGCCATAAAGGCTTCATCTTCCGGTT
>Ga0182017_10002315_pt1 | contig 14468 bp, 11 predicted proteins | sample 712E3DmetaG_FD_120492 | JGI IMG/M metagenome (GOLD analysis project Ga0182017, IMG submission 120492) | Permafrost microbial communities from Stordalen Mire, Sweden - 712E3D metaG | ecosystem: Environmental > Terrestrial > Soil > Wetlands > Permafrost | place: Sweden: Stordalen | collected... | reverse complement strand
CCCTGGCCAACAAGCAGACGGCCCTGCTCACGGTGGACGTCTGGGAGCACGCCTACTACCTCGACTTCCAGAACCGTCGGCCCGACTTCGTCCAGGCATTCATTGATCATCTGGTTAACTGGGACTTCGTGGCGGCGAATCTGGCCAAGGTGAAGTAGACAGCTCCAGTAACCCGAATACACGGACGCCCGCTCCGGGATGGTTCCATCCGGAGCGGGCGTTTTCTTTGGCGCCGCGCAGTCCGCGCCTTGCGCACCGTCTGGCCAGGAGAGGCTCTATCCGGAAGCTCGGCCGCTCCTCCGCCAGATGCCCAGCTTCTCGGCCGCCTTGACGAGATCCTCACGGAAGTCCGGATGAGCGAGCGCGATGATCGCCTCGGCCCGCTCCCACGTCGACATCCCCTTGAGATTCACAATGCCGTACTCCGTGACGACATGAGAGACGAAGGGGCGTGGCATCGTCACGATGGCCCCCTCCGTGAGCAGGGGCCTGATCCGGGAGACGGGGGTCCCCTTCTTATCATAGGTCGAGCTCAGGCAGAGGAAGGCCTTGCCGCCCTTCGAACGATAGGCGCCGAAGGTGAAATCCACCTGCCCACCGGTGCCGCTGATCTGGCGGGTCCCCGACGACTCCGAGCAGACCTGGCCGAAGAGATCCATCTCCACGCAGTTGTTGATGGCCACAACCTTGTCGTTCTGCGCGATGACGAAGGGGTCGTTCGTGTAGTCCACGGAACAGGAAGCGCATCCGGGGTTACGGTCGAGAAAGTCGTAAGCCTTCCGGGTCCCCAGACAGAAGGTGTAAACGATCTTGAATCGGTCGGTGGTCTTCCGGGCGCCGGTCACGTGCCCCGTTTCGGCCAGCTCCACCATCGCATCGCAGAACATCTCCGTGTGGATGCCCAGATCCTTGAGGCTCGACCGGGCGATCATGGATCCGACGGCGTTGGGCATACCGCCGATCCCGAGCTGGAGGCAGCTTCCGTCCTCGATCTCGCCCATGATGAGGGTCGCGATCTTCCTTTCCATCTCACTCGGCGCGGCGGCGGGCAGCTCGGGGATATTCCAGTCGGCTTCGACGACGGCGTCCACCTCGGAGATATGAATCGCCTCTACCCAGCCGCCGAGACAGACGGGGAGGTTGGGATTCACCTCGAGGATCACCGTCTTGGCTTTGTCGCAGATGGCTCGACTGAAGGAGTTGGCGAGGCTGAAATTGAAGTAACCATGCGCATCCATGGGAGCGGTCGGAAGCATGGCCACGTCCAGGCGGCAGTTCTCCCGGTAGTACCGGGGAACCTCGTGGTAGAGGATGGGAACGAACCAGCATACCCCCTGATCGTGGAGCTTCCGGTCAGCGGCGCTGAAGTGCAGGTTGTGATACGCGAAATGCTCCGCCGTCGGGTCAGCTTTCACCACTTCCGGAGTGCCGGCGGCCCGGGTCGTTGCCCGGATCTTGACATCCCACAGCTCGTCTCTGCGGGCCGCCAGCGCCCTGTCCAGCGCCACGGCCTGCGCGGCGAACTGCCCGTACTCCACCCAGTCGCCGGATCGCACCACCCGGACCGCATCGGCCGGCGTCACGAGCTTTGCCCGGTATTCCTTCGCGTGGCTCATGCCATCCTCCGGAGCGGATGGACGTCCGCGCCGGATGAAGAATCACCCGGCACAGAGGACAACGGCATTCGCCGTCAAGAATCTCTCGTCAGGCCTTCACTCCCGCCGCCAGCCGCTGCTTCAGCCCTTCCAGGATCGGCTGGGTATACCCGGTCCCGAACCGTCGGGCTCCGGCCTCGTAGAGCGCCAGCGTCTTGCCGATGTCGGTCACGTAAGCCGAAGCCTTGACCACGACCTTCGGGCTCAGCGTGGCCCGCATCAGCCGGATGTCCTCGACGGTCGCCCCGCCCGGCTGGGTGGCCGTCGAGGTCTTCACGAAGTTCGCCCCGGCCCGCTCGGCGATCTTGCACCCTGCCACCTTCTCCTCGTCGGTCAGCAGGCAGGTCTCCAGGATGACCTTGACGGGGGCCCCGTACCGGCCCGCCGCCTCGACCACACCGGCGATGTCCCGCTCCACGAAATCATAGAGCCTGGACTTCAGCGCGCTGATGTTGATCACCATATCCAGTTCCACGGCCCCCTCGCCGAGCGCCCACTCCGCCTCGTATCGCTTGACCTCCGGTGCGTTCAGTCCCTGCGGAAAGGCGATGGGGGCGCAGAGCCGCACGGAAGATCCCGCCAGGAGCTTCTTGGCCTGCGGAATCTGGAAGATCTTCGGGACCATGCACTTCACATTGTACTTGCAGGCCAGCGCGACGCCATCCTCAAGATCCTTCTCGGTTTGCTGTGGCAGCAGGACGGAATGATCGATCATCTGGGCGACTTCTTCTACGCTGAGCACGAGCGCCTCCTTCTTGTGATTGACTGCCTGCCTGCGTTCTCGGTTCACACCCAATGGGGACTCTACCTCCGAAATCGGATCACGACAATAGTTTCCTCCGGTCCTGCCGCAAGTGTATCACCCCGGAAACGGCCGCCCCGGTCCGCTGGTCGCCTCACGTCACGAGCCCCAGCCGCTCGCCCAGCGCGCGGAGCGCCCCGCTGAAACAGGCCAGGGGCGCCCGGGCGATGCCGGCGCCGATCTGGCCGATCCCGGCCTCGCGGTGGGCGATCCCGGTGTTAATCACCGGTGTCAGACCGCTGTCCACTACCCGACGGGCGTCGATTCCCGTCGGCGTGCCCGCGAAACCGAGCGCGGGGATCCCGAGATCGGCGTTTCTGGCCAGGGTGATCCCGCACATCTGCCGGGTGTAGTCGAGCGCGTCCTCGGGACTGCCGCCGATAAAGCGCACGATCGCCGGTGCGGCGGCCATGGCGAAGGCACCGATGCCCATCGTCTCGGTGATGGCGCTGTCCCCGAGATCGGGATTGGCGTCGTCGGGTCCGTAGCCCGGAAAGAAAAGTCCATCGGGCACCAGCGCCGGCGCGGTAAACCAGTCTGCCCCGGTCCCGCTCATGCGGATCCCGACCTCCACCCCGTTACGCGCCATGGCCGTGACCAGCGTCGAATCCGCGGCGCCGTGGGCCGCGTCCAGCGCTGCTTTGCAGGCCGCCATGGAGAGATTCAGATAAAAATGGTTGTTCCCCTCCAGAAATTCGAGCACCCGGGCGGCGATCTCGGGCGGGGACGTGCGCACCAAGGCCGGGGCGATCATCCGCGTGAAGAGGGAGGTGGAGGCGACGTTTCGGTTGTGGCATTCGTCGCCCATCTGGAGCGCCTGAGCGGTAATGGCCTTGAGGTCGATCGGGCCGTGCACGGCCAGCGCCGCGCCGAGGGCCGGCGCCAACGTCTCCGCCATCCAGCGCAGCCGGTCGAGCACCTCCGCACCGTAGGCGCCAAAGCGCAGCACCTTGCCCAGCCCCTCGTTGAGCGTGGCAAACGCGCGGTTGCCGCCGCTGGCATTTTCGACCACAACCACGGGCATCGACGGTGAGAGGATGCCCGCCATGGGACCCACAGCCCCGAAGTGGTGACAGGGGGCGAAGGCAACCTCTCCCCGGTCGCAGAGCGCCGTGGCCGCTTCCGGAGAGTCTGCCCAGCCTTCGTAGAGGACGGCCCCGATCACGGCCCCCCGCATCGGCCCGCACATCCGGGGCCAGGCGATGGGCGGCCCGGCATGGAGAATGGTCCGCGCCCCAAGCCCAGAAATTATTTCCTCGGCCGGCTGAATTGCCACCAGGATGGGTCGCGCGGCCAAGAGGTGTTCGATGGCCTGCCGGTTGGCGGTCGCCACGCGCGCGCCGATCTCGTCGTCCGGGTCATCGGCGAGGTGGGCCACGAGCAGGCCGAGATCCCGATCGCCGGCGGCGGGTGGTCTCCAGTCGAGCTCGATGAGCGTGGCGCCATTTGCCCGCGGGGCGCGGGCAAACTCGGCCACGCCGACGTTAAGGGCACGAATCCCGCCGGGGAAGAGCGCGTCGGACATCATCAACCTCTTTCCCTCCTTCTTACCAGCCCCGGGCATCGGCGACCAGCCGGACGGCGAACCGCGCGGCCGCAGCATTGCTGGGCGCCAGAAGCACGCCCGCCGCCGCGAGCGTCCCCTCCTGACGCGTCAGGGATTGCGGATCGGTCGGTGTACCGCAGACAGAAGCCACCACAACCAGGCTGCGCCCGCCGGCAGCGGCCCGCCGGCGCGCCTCGGCAATGGCCGGCAGGAGTGCCCCCGCAGGATCGGGGTGAGCGCCGTAGCCGAGCACCACGTCGAGAAGGATGACCGCCGTCGCCGGATCGTCCGCCGCTGCGATGATGCGCTTGTTGCGCAGCCCGAAATCGATCATCGGATGCGGTCGGCCCACCGTGAACTCGTCGTCACCAAGGTCTGTCGTGGTGTGGCCGGCGTCCGTCGCCGCCCGACTCAGGATGAGCGCCGCCTCGTGGCAGAACGTGCCGCCGCTGAAGAGGCCGCGGATGCACCGCTGCCCGGAGGCAAAGCGGCCCGCCTGCACCCGGGAGCCGGCCGGTAGATCCGCATCATCCACCGCCTTTGCCGCACCAGCCATGTCGCTCCCGCGAGCGAGCGCCACGCTCAACCACGCCGTTTCTTCCAGTGTCGCCGCCGGGATTGCACCGGTGGCTCGGACGGCCGCAGGATCGCCGCCCAGAAAGGTCACGACGACCGGCTTTCCAGAACCACACGCCGCCTCGATCACGCGCCGGGCCACGGGGAGCGAGGCAGGTGGCTTGGAGACGAGACCGATCACGGCCGTGCCCGGGTCGGCTCCAAGACGTTCGATCCCCGCCAGCATCATGAGACCGCCCACGCGCTCGTCCAGGTCGTGCCCGCCGACGCCGATGACTTGCGAGACGCCTTCCCCCAGACGGTCGACGAGACAGCTCACCTGCTGCAGACCGGTACCCGAGGCGCCGACCAGGCCGATGCGCCCCCGCCGGACGGCATTGGCAAACCCCAGCGGCACGCCGTCGAGAATGGCCGTGCCGCAGTCGGGTCCCAGCATCAAGAGCCCCTTCCGGCGCGCCAGCCGCTTCAGCTCCGCCTCGTCGCCGATCGGCACGTTGTCGCTGAACAGGAAGACATGCAGCCCGCGCTTCAAGGCCTTGAGGGCCTCGGCGGTGGCATAGGTCCCGGGGGTGGAGATCAGGGCGAGATTGGCGCCGGGGAGGAGCGCGCATGCTTCGGTGATGGTGCGGGGCATCGTGTCGGTGAGAATCGAGCCACCGACGGGAGGCTGTGCCACGATCAGTTGCTCGGCGTGGGTCAGTGCGCGCTCGGCGCTCGCGCTGTCCACGGCGAGAACTGCCATCACCAAGTCGTTCGGCCGTGCCCGCGCGGCGGAGGCGGCCAGGAGCCCGGCCCCGGCCAGCAGCTCACGGTTGGCAGGCGTCCCCATCAACAGCGCCGCCCGCGTGACCCCCGGGAGCCGCTCCACGTCGGCGGCCACGCGCATGAGCTGCACCGAGTCGCGGTACGTATCGGGCCGAACCAGACAGCGAACCGTCGAGATCATCCGACTCCCTCCTCTCGTTCTTACCGTCGCGCAACCCCGACGCCGCTGTCAAGGAAATTCAGCCCCGGGGAACCTGGGTAGAACGATCGGAGATCGGCTTCGTGGCGGCCGCGCGGTCCGACCTTGCGGTTTGCCCTCATTCGGAGATAGAGTTACCATGCGGGCTGATCTTCCGGGCCGACCGATCCAATGGAGAAGTCTCTGCTCCCCCTCCCCGAAGGACACCTATCGGAGGGAAAGACACATGTCCCAAAGACGACTTCTCGCAATCTCGCTCGTGTTTGCGGTCTGGACGGGAACGGGAGCCTGGGCTGGCGGCTCTATCGCAGATGCCTCGACCTCCTCCGCCCCCGCCGAGCATCAGGGAGGCGTCTACCGGCGGCCGCTGGGAAACAGCCCGGTCACTCTGGATCCGGCTTGCCTAAACGACATCTACGGTCGCACCGTCGCCAACCAGATCTTTGACGGCCTGGTCCAATTCGACAAGTCGCTCGCGGTCCGTCCCGCCATCGCCGAGACCTGGCGGGCATCCCGGGACGGGCTGGTATGGACCTTCACCTTGCGCAAAGGGGTGCGGTTCCACAACGGGCGCGAGGTGACCGCCGACGACTTCGTCTATTCCTTCACCCGCATCCTCGACCCGGTCACCCACTCGACCGGAGCCTCCTTCTTTTCGAACATCCGGGGGGCCGACGCCTATCTAGCCGGCCGGGCCGCCCGGGTGGAAGGCCTGCGGGCCTTGGACCGCTACACGCTCCGGATCGAGCTGGCGGAGTCCCGCATCCCGTTTGTCGTTAACCTGACCGTCGGCTTCGCCAAGGTCGTCCCCCGCGAAGTCGTGCAGCAGCTCGGCACCCATTTCGGCCTGCAGCCCGTGGGAACCGGACCCTTCAAATTCGCGGACTGGAGTGCGAACACGCAGATCATCCTGACGGCGAATCCCGACTACTTCGAAGGCCGCCCGCATCTCGACCGGCTCGAATACCGCATCTTCCCCGGAGATGCCTTCGACGCGATGTTCCGGGAATTCCGGCAGGGGCAGTTGCACGATTCCCCTATTCCCGGGCCGGAGCGGACCGGGCTGGTCAAGAAGAGCGACTACCACTTTGTTCGCCAACCGATGCTGGGCCTCTCCTTCCTGGGCATGGTCACCACCACCAAGCCGTTCGATAATCCGCAGCTCCGCCAGGCGCTCAATCACGCCATCGACCGCCAGGCCATGATGCGCTCCATCTACCGCGGACAGTATCCCCCCGGCGTCGGGATCCTGCCCCCGGGTGCGCCCGGTCACGATCCGAAATCCATCGGATACCCCTACAATCCCCGGAAGGCGGCCGATCTGCTCGCGGCCGCCGGGTATCCAGGCGGACGGGGTTTACCGGTCCTCCAGTTGTGGTCCGGCCGGAGGAACGACGAGGCGGTGGCCGAGCTCGAAGCCGTGGCGAGATACTTCGCCGCGATCGGGGTGCGGGCGGACATCTCGTACAACACCGATTGGCCCGACTACAAGGCCCAGGTCGCGGATGGAAGGTATCCGATGTTTCGATATAGCTGGTATGCCGACATCCCGGACCCCGACAGCTTTCTCGGCCAGCTTTTCGAGTCCACAAGCCACGACAACCTGACCAGATTCCAGAACGGGGCGGTCGACGCGCTGCTGCGGCGGGCGCGCGAGGAGCGCGAGATGGGGCAGCGGATGGCGCTGTATCAGGAGATCGAGCGGCAAGTCCTCGGTCGCGCCCCGCTCATCGTCTTGAGCTACGCCGTGTATGAACGCCTATTCCGTCCCCAGGTGATGGGGATCGAAGCCGGAGCGCTCGGGGATCCTTACCTCCCCATGAAGAAGATCTGGCTGAAGACCGAATAGCGGGAATAGGCGCGACGACCCCCGGTGCGCAGACGCCGTCCCGGGTGGAGAGGGGAGGTCGGATCCATGAAGTGGCCCTCGGTGTCGAGCCTGCGCGTGCGCCTGCTGCTCCTCGTCCTGCTGGCCCTCATCCCCGCCCGCGGCCTCGGAGTCTATACCGCTTGGGAGATGCGCCAGAATGCCCGGGCGGAGGCATTGCAGGACGCCATGCGGCTCTCCCGCCTCGCCTCCACCGCCGGCGAGCAGTTGTTCGAGGGAACCCACCAGATCCTCATCGCCCTGGCGCGTCTCCCCGAGGTCCGCGGGCAGAACGCCGCCGCCTGCAGTGCGCTCTTCGCGGATCTCTTGAAACCCTACCCCTACTATTCGAACCTCGGAGTGGCCAAGCCGAACGGCGATGTGTTCTGCACCGCCGTCCCGTTCGAGGGTGTGGCCAACATTTCGGATCGATCCTATTTCCAGCGAGCGATAGATCGGCGGGGTTTCGCCCCTGGGGAATACCATGTCGGCCGGATCACCGGGAAGGCGGCCATCAATCTCGGCTATCCGGTCTTCGACGGCGCAGGCCGTGTCGTGGCCGTCGTCTTTGCTGGGCTGGACCTGTCTTGGCTCAACCGCCTGCTCGCCGAGTCCCGGCTTCCAGAGCATTCGACCATCACGGTCGTGGACCTGGCGAGCCAAGTTCTCGCGCGCTATCCGGATCCGGAGCGGTGGGTCGGCAAGTCCTATCCCGACGCCTCGTTCATCAAGGCCGCCATCTCGCAGCAAGAAGAAGGCACCGTCGAGGGGTTCGGCCTGGACGGCACGCCGCGCCTCTTCGCGTTCACGTCGCTCCACGTCGGGGAGCGCGAGCGCGTCGCGTATGTGTACATCGGCATCCCCCGGGATAGCGCGTTTGCCAAAGTGAATCAGATAGACACCCAAAGCCTCGTCGGGTTTGGCGGCGTCCTGGCCTTTGCCCTCTTGGCCACGGGGATCGGGTCGAGAATGCTCATCCTGCATCCCGTGAATACGCTGCTCCAGACCATGCGGCGGCTCGGCGCCGGGGAGATGGCCGCGCGCACCGGGTTGGCCCACACCCCCTCGGAGGTCGGCCAGCTCGCCGCGGCCTTGGACGAGATGGCCAACAGCCTGCAGACGCGGGAGGCCGGAGTGGACCGCTCGCCGGGCCTGCTCCGAGAATGTGAGGAGCGTTTTCGCGGACTGGCGAACGAGACGACAGCCCTGGTGTGGCTTTCGGGACCACACGGCCAGCGCACGTTTTTCAATCGCGCCTGGCTCGCTTTCACGGGCCGGAGTCCGGTGGAGATCGAGGGTCGGGGCTGGCTGGAGAGCGTTCATCCCGAGGATCGCGAGCCGGTCCTCAACACCTGGGGCGCCGCCCTGGCGGCCCGCCGAGAATTCCGCGTCGAGTACCGTCTCCGTCACGCCGACGGCCGCTACCGCCGTATCCGAGAGACCGGCACCCCGCGCATCCTCTCTGATGGGAGCATGATAGGCTACATCGGAGTTGGACAAGAGGTCATCGAAGGCAAGCAGGCCACGCAGATGTCGGGGTAGCCCCGACGAGGGAGGCTTCTCGGCCGCAGATCGTTTCCCGCCAGCACATGGATGGAGAGCCCGGGACTGACGCCGCACCGGTCGGGCGTGGGAAGCTACGGAGCTAGGGCTCTTTTCCCTTCCGGGCCTCGCGGACGCCCTTCAGGATCCGCTCGATGTCTTCGAGCCGCTCCGAGATCTTCTCTGCGAGCGGGTGGACGGGCGCGTCGGGCTCGGCGAGGCGCAGCAGCTCCTCATTGAAGACGGAGATAGACATGAGCGGCCGTTCCATTTCGTAGGTCGCGGTTTGGGCCGCCTCGGCGACGGCAGCTTCTCGCTCCTTTACCACGAGGACCTCTTGGAGCTTCTGGATCTCCCGCAGGCCCTCCTCCAGGGCGCGATTCTTGGCTTCCAGCTCGCGGGCCTTCTCTTGCAAGGCCTGCTCGGAAAGGCGAAGCTCCCCGTTCTCGCGGACGGCCATCGAGATCGCGGTGGTGATGAGGCTGAACCCGATCAGGCGGCTCAGCGCCGACCAATACGGGAACACCAGCGTGGCGCTGTCGAAATCGATGCGGAGATCCGCCGCAAGGGAGATGCCGGCGGCGAGGACAGCGAATGCCGTGGCGATGGGAAGAGGCTCGAGAAACGCAATAGGAATGAGAGGTAACAGATAGAAGGGAGTCTTGGCAAGCTGGGGGAGAAAGTGAGACTGGAAGCCGCCCACCAGGAGCATGTAGAGGATGGCCCCCAGGCGTCGGAGGCGCGGGGAGAGTCGGAGGATCCGCTGCACGTTCTCGAAATGCGCAGTAGCGACGTCAAGAAGTGTCATCGTGGCACCTCCAATGGAATATCTATACTTACGCTAGGCCATCATCGCCCCCTTGTCAAGATCGGGCGCGCGGCCTTCCGGTTCGAGTCCCTACTGCTCAAACATTCTCTTGGAGCGGGCGCCACATCACCGGCAAGCGAGAACTTCATGCTCTCCCTCGCTGGCACCCCGCCACGTGATTCCGAACAGGACCTATCAGCCCGCATCCAGCGCTCAGGCAGGTTCGCCAGACTACGCCCGACGCGCGGATCGGAGGCGAAGCAGCAATTCGTCGACGGCCTGAAGGCGAGCCGCGTCGTGCAGGCGCGTATAGCAGTCGCGGCGGCGTTGCAATTCTGCGAGGAGTAGACCCATCATCTCGGTGCGGCCCAGACGGAGGAAGCCCGTCGATCCCACTAGGAGACTCCCGATCCAACAGAGCGCGACAATCCCGGCGCCGTAGTACCAGGCTGAGGCCCGAGATGTGAAAAGGTACACCAGTATCCCCACCAGGAAGGCACCATTCAACCGCGTCACGTAGATGCCGAGGAGGATCAAGGCTTGCGTACGCCTTCCAGTGGGATCTCCCCCTGTCTCGCGGCCGCATACATCGAGCGTACGGATCGCGCGCTGGAGAGCGGCCGTCCGGGCCATGCAGTACATCAGGAGCACGGCAAGGAGCATGACCACCACTGCCATGCGCTCTCCTCCTTCCCACGGTCCCCGCCCGTTGCGCGCGACACCTTAGCTGGAACCGGTTTCCCCGGCGGATTTGCCCCACCGGATCACTAGGTCGCGCGCATCAAGATCGAGCGTGGACAGCTGGAGCGTGCCCCCGGGCGGGACCGCGCCTGTTGTCCAAAGATACGCGCTCAAGGCCCGCTCGGCCTCCCAGGCCCACAGTCCCTCGCCGAGGGGCAGGCGGCGGCGAGTCAGGTGCTCGGCTTGGGCCACCGCTTCGGGCAGAATGTGCACCGCCACGGGTTCCCGTTGCCCATCCGGGTGTTCCACGACGAACCGGCGCGCCTCGCCTGCCGTAGACCCCTCGTCCGGATCCGGCCAGAAGCGGAATCCGTTCATCGTCACGCGAGAGACGAGAGGGCCGGTCCCCGCTGTCTCGCCGCCCGCCTCTGATCTGACCGGGTCCGCCCCGCGCTGGGCCACGGCCGCCCGGACGGCATTCCGGAGGATGTCCGGCGTCGTGGGCTTGCGCACAAAATCGGTGGCCCCGAGCTTCATCGCATCCACCGCGAGCTCGATGGAGCCGTAGGCCGTCACCATGATGATGCGAGGCGTCGGGTTGCGGGCCTTCATTCGCCGCAGCGTTTCCAGCCCATCCATGCCCGGCATCCGCTGGTCGACCAGCACGGCCGCCCAGGCGGCCCCGTCCCCGAACCGCGCCAGGCCTTCCACCCCGTCTCCCGCCTCGTCCACCTGATAGCCGGCTCGCTCGAGGGCGACGCGCATGGAGTGCCGGATCTCTGCTTCGTCTTCCACGATCAGCACGCGTGTACTCATTTCACTGTCCTGGTGCCCGCGCGTCCCCAACACCCTGTGGGGCGCACGGCACGGTAAAGGTGAAGGTGGTCCCCCGCCCCGGCTCCGAGTGCACGGTCAGGTGTCCTCCGTGCGCCTCCACGATCCGTTTGGCAATGGCCAGACCCAACCCCGCTCCCCCGCCTGGGCTGCCCGGCACCCGCACAAACCGGTCGAAGATGTGTGCGAGATACTCTGCAGGAATCCCGTGCCCGGTATCCGCTATGGCCACGCAGAGACTGCTCTCCTGCGGCTGGACGCTCACGCGCACGGCGCCTCCCGGCGGGGTGGCGCGGAGGGCGTTGTTGAGCAGGTTGATCACCACGCGCTCGATTTGCAGGCGGTCGGCCAACGCAAGGGGCAGCGCCGGGGCGCTCTGGATCGTCAGCGCAATGCCCTGTCGCTCCGCCCGCGGCCGCGCGGCTTCGACCGCGCCTGCAATCGCTTCCCCGAGGACAATCGGGAGGCGGTGCGGCGCCTGCTGGCCGGCTTCGATCCTGGACAGATCCAGGAGATCGTGCGTCAGGCGCTCCAGGCGGGCGCATTCTCGGCGGCAGGCCTCAAGGAGATCCCGCTGGGCGCCGGACAGCGTGCCCGCCTCCTCGAGCAGCAAGAGGATGTTCATCTGGACGGTGGTGAGGGGCGTCCGGAGCTCATGCGACGCGGTCGCGATGAACTCGGACTTCATCCGATCCACCTCGCGCAAGTGCGTCACATCCTCCAGGAGACTCACCGCCCCCAGCAGTCGCCCCTCGCCGTCGTGCATCGGCGTGGTGCGGAGCCGGAAGGCCCGCTCGGCACCGTCCACCGCCAGCGGGAGCACGGCGGTGATGCCCTCGCCGGCCACCGGCTGCTGCGAGCGGAGCGCTTCCGCCACCGCCACCGCGAGCTGATTCCCGCCGGCGATCGCCTCAATCGGTCGCCCGGTGTGCGCGGCAGCCGGGCCAAAAATCTCCTCCGCGGCCGGATTGAGCCGGGTCACCGCCCCCTGCGCGTCGGTGACGATGACCGGATCATAGAGGGAGTCGATCGCCGCCTCGGTGGTCTGCTGGGCGATGAGGAGCTGACCGAGATCCGAGCGGCGCACCGCCCGGATCCGCTCGGCCATCCGGTTGAAGTCCCCCGCGAGCTGCCCGACTTCATCCTGCGCGGCGATCTCGGCCGTGGCGTCGAGGTCCCCGCCGGCGATTCGGGTGGCCGTGGCCCGCAGGATGCTGAGCGGCCGGACGATGCGGTGGGCGAGAAACAGCGCGAAGAGGAACCCGGCGACCACCAGCCCGGCCGCGATCCCGAGCGCCGTGCGAAACCAGCGGTACGCCACCCGGGTGGCCGCCTCCGCCTTGGCCACCATGGCCTGCTGGTTGATCTGGAGCAAGCGCCCACAATCGTCCCGAAGCCGGGTGGCCCAAGCAGCCAGCCCAGGCCAATCCCCGCGGATCCCCTCCGAGCTTCTGGAAGACGTGGTCCCCATCGCGGCCAGAAAGCCGTCCACTTGCCGGTAGTAGGCGTCCCGATCCTGCGTGAGGGCGGCGATGGTCTCGGCTTCGCCCGGTTCGGTGATGTTGTTGGCCGCACTCCGCAGCGCCGCATCGAACCGGCGCCGTTCCTCGGTCAAGTCTTGCCGAGCGGGCCCGCCCACCCCGAGGAGCAGGCCGAGGCGCGCCACCTCCTGACGTGCCAGGCTCTCCCGCATCTCCTGCGCCGCGACAATCGAATCGTAATTGTTCGCCAGGATATTCCGGGCGACCCCGCCCATTTCCCGCAGGTGCCAGGCACTCCAGGCACCCAGGACGATCAGGGCGGCCGTGAAGACCAGATACCCCAGAAACAGCTTAGTCCGGAGCTTCATGCCCTGCCACACCCATGGCCCATGCCGGTCGGGGTACCCGGAGGCGACCACGGCAGGGATGATGCCATCGGTCTGCACCCTGCGAGAGGCGCCCGTCGGGCCGATCCGCATGACACTACTCGACGCCCAGCCGATACCCGACCCCCTGCTCCGTCACCAGATAGCGCGGCCGGGTCGGATCGGCCTCGAGCTTGCGGCGCAATTGGCCCATGTAGACCCGGAGGTATTGGGCCTGCTCCGCATAGGCCGGCCCCCAGACCTGGGTCAGGAGCTGGCGCTGCGTGACCACCTTCCCCGCATATTTGATCAGAGTGACCAGCAGGCGGTACTCAATCGGCGTCAGGTGGATCTCTTCATCTGCGAGCCTCACGCGGCGATGCACGAGATCGACCTGAAGGTTCCCCAACACGAACGGTTCCCCCGGATCTTGCTCCCGCTGTCCCATCCGGAGAGACCGGCGCAAGACGACCCGGATCCGCGCCAGCAATTCCCCCACGCCGAAGGGCTTGGTGACGTAATCATCCGCCCCGGCGTCCAGCGCGGCGATCTTGTCGCGCTCCTGCCCGCGGGCCGAGAGCACCAGGATGGGCATCTCGCTCCACTCGCGCAGGCGCCGGATCACCTCCAGCCCATCAAAATCGGGCAGCCCAAGGTCGAGGATGAGGAGATCCGGCTGCCGGGCCTCGGCTTCCCGCAAGCCGTCGGCCGCGGTGCCCGCCTCGACCAGCCGAAAGCCGTGATGCGGCAGGGTCACGCGAAGGAAGCGCCGGATCTGGACGTCATCTTCCACAAGCACGACCAGTCCGCCCTCCGGCGCCGCGGAGGATTGCCCGGTTGCGGATGGCGCCTCGGTTGTCGAGGGATCAGTCGTCATGGGGAACCTCCGGAGGTTGCTCCTTCGTCGGAACGGTGAATCGGACGACGGCCCCACCCCCCGGCCGGGTAGCCGCCCAGATCCGACCCCCGTGGGCCTCGATGACCGCGCGGCAAATCGCCAGACCCAGCCCGACTCCGCGCGTGGTGGACTCGGGCCGGCCTCGGTAGAATTTCTCGAAGACGCGCTCCTCGTCTCCCGCCGCAAACCCCGGCCCCTGGTCGGCGACCTCCACCTGCACCGCGCCATCGCCCTGGGCGGCGTAGATCTCGATCGGCGTCCCGGCGGGCGTGTACTTGACCGCGTTGTCGAGGAGGTTCACCAGGACTTGCTCAATCAGCACGCCATCGAGCAGGACGAGCGGGAGATCGGGGGGGAGGTCCACCCGGACCGGGTGGTGGGTAAGCCGCTGTTCCATGCGGGTGAGGGTGGATCCGATCACCTCTTCGAGCGGATGCCACTCCTTCTTG
>Ga0182017_10002314_pt1 | contig 14469 bp, 10 predicted proteins | sample 712E3DmetaG_FD_120492 | JGI IMG/M metagenome (GOLD analysis project Ga0182017, IMG submission 120492) | Permafrost microbial communities from Stordalen Mire, Sweden - 712E3D metaG | ecosystem: Environmental > Terrestrial > Soil > Wetlands > Permafrost | place: Sweden: Stordalen | collected... | reverse complement strand
CTCCTGGAGCCCAAAAATATACGGAGTTGGTCGCGGGGTCGCAGTACCATTCACCGGCCGAATCAAGCGCGGCCAACATATTGTCCAGATAGAAGCCCTCGCCAGCTTTCATACGGCGCAATGGAGCACTTGCGAGGGTGATGGTAGTTCCATCGAAAGAGGAAATGATGCGAGTCTCAAACGAGTAATCCGAAGTTCTGATACGAAGGTTCGCGCCATTCCAGTAACCTGAAGACTGATTGATCCCAGCGGCGGTAAGCGTCGTTGCCGAGCCCGACGTTGCAACGGGAAGAAAACCAGAATTAGGAGAGCGGGCAAGGGTCATCTGCACGCCGTTAGCAAAAAGGTTCTTCACCGTTGCAGATGCTTTTGCTACATAAAACAAACCGTAGCGACTCCAACCGGTAAGCTGCACAGCACCGGTGATTATCGGTTTCTGTCCAGAGCCATATGAACCAAGAGTGATCCCAGACTGGCGAACATCCAATTGTCCTTGAAACACATCTCCGCAGCGAAAAAAGATTGCATCGCCCGGAACAAACGGAACCGAATTGACCTTCGAAATAGTCTTCCAGGGGGTCGACACCGAATTTCCGTCCCAAGAGTCATTTCCATCGGATGAAACATAGTGAGAGGTTTGAGCAAATCCATGCGAGGTTGCGACAAGAAAACAGAGAAGTATGCTCCACCGCATCGCCAATTCAGTGATTCGTTGATTGGTGAAGTACGACAATCTCCCAGTATATGATAGAAATATCATTTTGCGGTCCATAGGAGGCTTCTGAAAAAGAGTTCTGAGACTCGGGCACCGACCCACTGATACGCAGTAAATTGCTAATATGCAAGAGATTCTTTTTTGCCGAGACTGCAACTTCAGGATGAAAAGAGCCCTATTACTGCTCTGCTACAATTCCACTAAAATTGTGCCAATAATAATGCCTGAAAGTGACCAAGAAAACCGATGTGGCTCTAAGTTGATTCGGGGAAAGTGAAGATATTTCAATTGGCATAATGTGCTGGCTGTCACAAAACATAAAGCTAGGGCATGCAGGTGCCAAACCAACGAATCAGTTCCTTTCGTCCTTTGCTAGGTTTGAACGTGGATGTGCCATAGAAGTCGATGAGTCAGAAGTCGAGCTAATGAAGCACGGAGAATACTGCGTACGAGTTTACGCCGAGATGAGCGATATTCCTTGGATTGGCATTTGTCTTCTATGAACACACATACCCCTGTTATGCTGACGTCAGCATCTCGGATAAAGAGCCGTAGATCGTTGATTCTATCTATGCAAAGAACCATGAATATCCAACATAAAGCAACAAGATTTTCGAGTCGTGCGCATTTTCGATGGCAGACTGCGGCTGCAATTTTTCTTTGTGTTGCGATTCTCTCGTTCTTGTCTCCCCAGGTGGGTCAGTTGGGGCGAGGCTTGCGGACCACCTTGCCTGCCCTCGTGATTGCATGGTTTGCGATCCACCAAATCTCACGCAGGGCTTTCATCAGTGCTTTCATGCGCTTCCGAGCAGCTTTCATGCTTGGGCTTATCTTCCTCATTCAAGCGGGTCTCCGCTTTGCATACGCCGACAATGCCATTGACTTGTGGCATACATTCTTCTGGGGGCCGCTGCTGGCTCTCGCATTTCTTCTTTGGATCGGAGCCTACGCTGAGTTGGGTGGCAATGCGGTGCGTCAGTTTAGACGCTTGCTCCTATTTGGTTGGTCCGTAAGTCTCGCTCTTGGCCTCCCATCACTGCTAGAGAATCCAGGCGTTGCCAGAACGACCATGGGAAACCAGTTTGCAGTGGAAAACGCAGCGCTCTGGGCTCCGTATGGAGTGGGAGAATACAGCGTCTATACTACGGCGGCGATTTGTCTAGTACCGCTCTTTTCTGTTGCATTTGGTTTGAGGAGGGGGATGCGTTGGCTGGGACTAGTTCTCGTGTGCTTGGTAGCCAGTGCCGTGGTCTTGTCCACTTTCACAATGGCCTCGGTATTGCTCGTGCTCAGCCTCTTCGGAATATTGCTAGCCTGGGTGAGACACGCAAGAGGTTGGTCTCGTCTCCGGCGAGGAATTTTCGCCCCCGTTGTGATTGCATCGCTCTTCTTTCTTTACTCTCTTGCACCGCTGATTCCACAATCCAACACAATAGTCCTGAAGGCTGAACGTCTCTTTGGAGGTATATTCACAACCGGACTCGCGAAAGGAGACGAAACTGGACGAGGGAGTATGTTCGTTGATGAGATGAAGACCTTTGCCAATGATCCGTTCTTGGGCTACATACCCCATTTTACCGGAGAGACGGGTTATGGGCACAGCTCATTTTCCAACTCGCTGGTCCTGTTTGGGCTCTTCGGTGCTGCGCTCTGGGTCGTTGCCCTCTGGAGCGTGTTCAAAGGCTGTTTGCGCCACGCAGGTTCTTCCATGGAGAGGGACGCGCTGTACTTCAGTTGGCTTGGCTTAGTCCTTGGAGGCATCCTGAACCCATTGTGGCACATCACGGCGACACTGGGTGGGTTGTTTGCCCTAACCTTGCCAGCGAGGGAAATGGGCAATAAACCTGATCGCTACAGCAGGTGGAACAAACTTGTGCCGTCAGCATCATCAATTGCTGATGGCCAAGTCCACGAAGATGTCGGGACAGGAATGAATCTCAATGGCTTTGTTCGAAGAGGACGATAAAAAAAGATATCTCTTGAGGTGGCCATTTCGGGGCCTTCGTTGGAGTACTAGGCGCTGGTTAGGACAATTGAACGACTATGGACTTGAAACGCCTCCTGATGATGCAAGTGCGCAGGCTACTCAACAGGACAACATGATGGGTTCTCGTGGCTCGGTTGTGTCGCACATTTCTGATGTAGCCGAGAAGGAAGAACTTGGCAGGAATCTGTTGATCGCGCGACGCACTGCGCGATGGATTTCGAATCGACGGACAACCATCCAAGTCGTAGGCGTAGTTGCCTCCTCCAACCTCTTTGGAACGGTGTTTGGAGTCGTCGGTTCGCTCGTACAGGCGCATTTCATCTCTCCAGATGATTTAGGCTTTGTCCGCAAGTACTCGGTGGTGGCCGGGTATGCAATGTTTCTCAGCCTTGGTCTTTTCACGATACTGCAACGAGAATACCCTGTTCTCATTGGACGGGGAGAGCATGAGCGGGCGCGTCGAGCCGTCGCTATGGTGCAGTCATGGTGCCTCCTGACGTCAATGGTTGTCTGCGGCATTCTGTTTTGCGTGACAGTCATAGACGTCTTTCAGGGACGCTGGCGTGAAGCATCAGCTTGGTTTATCCAGATTGTCGCGGTATGGGCAACCCTTTACCTGGGTTACCTCGGATGCACATTTCGTTCCGGGGAGGAATTCAAACGCTTGGCCAAAGGTCAGTTTTTGTCTTCCATCGCCGGGGTTGCTGTGCTTCCGTTCTTTTGGGTTTCGCCCTTTCCAACACTGGTCTTGCGTTCTGTGACCAGTCAGATTGTATCATCAGCGTATCTTTATGTTGTCCGCCCTGTCAAGGTGGGGTGGTGCCTGCCTTGGCGGGAGTTCCTGAACCTCGTCAAACGCGGATTGCGGCTCTTTATCAGCGATTACTTGCGATATTTCTTTTGGTCAACGGTCGAGATTTGGGTGATGTACCGGTTTGCCGGGGATATAGGTGTAGGCTTGCTTATTTTTAGCAAAATGATCGTCGAGTCGACCAACCAGGTCTCTACTGCAATTAATCAGGTTTATCTGCCTAGGGTAGCTCAGAGGTTCGGCCAGGAAGGGAGCGTTCGGTCGTGCCTTAGAGTGGCGGCGAAGCCAACATTACTCAACCTCGGTTCTTCCTTCTTCATTTCTGGTTGTGTTTGGTTTGTTCTGCCACCGATTATTTTGATTGCTTTTCACAAGTACTCCGAAGCGATACCCCTGGTGCGGATATTGGTGCTCCAATCATTCATCGTTAGTCTAAGTCTGCCTATGTATATGGTAACAGTGCTTGAGGGCTATCGCGAGCAACTTGCAGCGGTAATAATCGGACTTGGTGTTTTTGTCGGGACGGCATTCTTCCTGCACGCAAACGGCTTTCACGAAAGCTCGGTGGCTTGGGGGTCTGTAGCAGGCCAGACGGCGTTTGCATTGACGTGTCTCTTGTGGATAGCCTTCAAGGCGCTCCATGAAAAGCCCGCTCCCAACACGTGAAGCAACTGCTTCCTTGCTGACTACGCAGTCCTATTGTGAAACTACGAAGTATTGGGAAGCTTGCAAAGCCGGTCATTTTGCGAGGTGACAGAAGATAGATGACCTTCGGAACAACAGACTCAAAACGAATTCCGCAGCTTGGGTCAACTTCACAGAGAAATATGGCCCAGTACTACCAACTGGCAAAAGGAGGAACTCATGAACGCAACAATGAAGTACTGCGTGAGATGTATCATGCCGGAAAGCTATCCGGGAATTTACTTCAATGATGAAGGTGTATGCAACTACTGTATAGGATATAAATCATATCATGAACCTCTAGGCAAAGAGAAACTGCTTGAACTATTGACTTCACAACCCAGGACAGGAAGATATGATTGTGTCGTCCCTATTAGTGGAGGAAAAGACAGCACATATATTCTCTATTATGTTGTTAAGAAATTGGAACTCAAACCTATTGCAGTCACCTATGACTCTGGATTCCAGAGTAGCATCGCTTTAGAAAATGCGAGGAATGCCTGTAGTGTTTTGAACGTACCACTGATAGAAGTGAAATCACCAAAACACATTCGAACTAAGATGCTTAAGGAAAGCCTCCTGGTCTCAAACAAACTGGGTGCGCTCTGGCACCAATGCGGCAATTGTGAGGCCATCCTGAGAAACATGTCCATGAGTGCAGCGAAAACCCATGAAACACATTTTGTGATCTGGGGCAGCTCTGCTCTGGAATCGGGTGACAGCAAGACTTATGAATGGTATAAACAATCTGGAAGCCCCCATGGAATATCTCCCGTTGGCATCCTAAGAAAGGCAATATCCAAGATTAGGGTTCTGCTGAATACTCCTAAGAGAATCTATGAGATCCCACGCAGGGTGTATTCCTATGTGGGATATCATGCAATCAAATATTACTATTATAGCATCTCGGAAAGACTTTCACTTGATTTTTCATATCGATACGCATTCAAACCGCATGCGATTCCTCCTTTCGACGGTGAAAACCCAAAGTTTGTTCACTTCTTCGATTATATTGATTGGGACTCAATTAATAATCTTGAAACATTGAAGAGGGAAGTGAATTGGAAACATCCGGCTGGCCAAGATTCAAGGTGGGATTGCGCGATTCATTGTCTTTCTAATCGTGAATCTTTGAAGACGTACGGAATATCCGATGACGGAAAGAACTACTGCAATTTTATAAGAGAGCACAAGGTAGATAGGGAAGAGGCGATGAAAAATGAGGTCCATCTCCGAGAATCAGTTGAGCCGGAATGTGAAGAATTGTTCCAAAGAATCGGCTTCGATGATCACAAGACGCCATAGGGAAGCCAATGAGATTCTCGGGATGAACTTGTCGGAGCATGAGCACTTGACCAAAGTATCCCAAAATGCAACTTGGTTGTGACAGGTCTGGCGCATCGCACGGCGCAGAAGTGCCCCCCAATTCACCCTGATCAAACTCTCTGAGGCAATAAATGGTGAACAAGAGACTAGTGCTTCTCACTAACATACAGGCACATTATCAGACTTCCCTCGGCCGGGCTTTTTCAAATAAACTGAAGAAAGATTTTGCAATGGTGTGTTGGCGGGCGATACCAGTGGAGCAGAAAAACCTTGGTTGGCAACATCATCCGAATGAAGAGTGGTTAATTAATGCTTGGGACTCAGCAAGCGAAAGCGCAAGGGCAATTGAAATGTTACGTGCAGCAGATGTGGTAGTGTGGGGAGATGGTCCGCCGCTGGAACTTAAGAATAGGGTGGCAAGTGGCAAATTGACTTTTCGTTACGCCGAACGCCTTTTCAAAAGAGGGCAATGGAGATTGTTTCATCCAAGGGCATTCAAAGCAATCAGGGAAATTTACAAGTCAAGCGAACGGGAATCCTACCATCTCCTTTCCGTTGGTCCTTATTGTGCGGGGGATTTCCAACTCATCAGGGCGTTCCGTGGCCGAAGCTGGCGATGGGGATATTTCCCTGAGTGCCCGATCCATTCCAAACCAAAAGATATGAACCGTGATCCCGTCGTTCTTTGGGCAGGACGAATGATTCCTTGGAAGCGCACGGACTTGCTCTTGCACGCGGCAGCATCGGCTAGGGCCCACGCTGGAAAGCGATTCACTTTGAGGATTGTTGGTTGTGGGCCAGAGGAGGAGAGACTTCGCGCTTTGGCCGCGCACCTTCAAATATCGGAAATGTGTGAATTCCGAGGACCAATGACCCCCGATGCAGTCGAAAGGGAAATGGAAGAAGCCGACATTTATGTGCTGCCCAGCAATAGACAGGAAGGGTGGGGCGTTGTTCTCAACGAGGCGATGAGCCGTGAGTGTTGTGTGATCGGGAGCAAAAGCGCAGGATCGGTACCTTGGTTGATTCAGGATGGTGTAAATGGTTTCACTTTTGACGGCAGTAATGCTGAGAAGCTCGGCCGGATATTGCGCCGATGCGTTGATCACCCTGACCTGAGAAGTGAACTGGGGACAGCTGCACGAAACACAATATTGGATTTGTGGTCTCCGGCAGTAGCAGCCAAGCGACTATTACAGTTGGTTGAGGCAGTTGAAAACGGGAGAAACCCACCGTTTGAAGATGGTGGTCCTTGCTCACCGGCTTGAGCAGGTGAATCTTGTGGCAAAGCAACAAGAGATAGTTCGACGATGAAAGTTCTGTGGCTTTTGAATGAGATGCTACCTGATTTAGCAGTCGCTCTTGGCAAGCCCTCGCCAATAGGAGGAGGTTGGCTTGTAGCTCTCTCCCGGGCTCTGCGACAAGAAGGGACGATTCGATTGGGTGTTGCTTCTCGCGTCGTGGGGGGGAATCGTTTCAGTATTTCGCTCGGGGGAATACAGCACTTCACTGTTCCTGCCCCCCCCAAAGGGTTTGGATTGTTGCGCCCAACAAAACAAATGCTTCATCGCTATCAAGAAATCGTCGATGAATTCTCGCCTGATGTGATCCATGTCCATGGCACCGAATGGTACGGTGGTATGGTCACTGTCCACAATCGAATGGGGCGGCCTGTAATCATCGCTCTGCAGGGACTTATCGATTACCATCGTCGCCATCTATTGGGTCAGCTTGGATTCATGGACATCGTGATGTCGCGAACTGTGCGGGAATGGGTTTTGTTCAGCGGACTATGGAAGCAACGAGCGCAATGGAACAAGAGATCGGCTGTCGAACGGGAGATCATTTCTGGGCATCGAGCATTTGTTGGCCGCACACTGTGGGATCGGGCGCACCTTCGTTATATGAACCCCAACTCGGAGTATTTTCACTGCCACGAAATGGTGCAGAAGGAGTTCTTTCGGCGGGAATGGCTCGTTTCCAATGCGAACCGTCATACGATTTTTTCTCCGTCAGCATCGTATCCTCTCAAGGGTTTTCATGTGCTGGTTAAGGCAGTTGCCATTCTCCGTCGAGAGTTTCCCGGCATTCAAGTACGGGTTCCGCTCGCGACATTTAGAGGTTCGTCGGATAGGAAAGGGATATTCGCTCGAATGGGAGGAGATGGCTATTCAAGCTACTTGGACGCGCTTATCGCGAAGCTGGATGTTGGCGGGAATATTACCCCGCTGGGCCCATTGTCGAGTGAACAAATGGCGCAAGAAATGTTGGATGCCCATGTGTTCGTGTTGAGTTCTTTTGTGGAGAACAGCCCCAACACAATGGCCGAGGCTCTTATCGTCGGGGTACCTTGCGTTGTTTCCCTGGCCGGTGGGGTGCCTAGTCTGATTGATGATGGACATAATGCATTGGGTTTTTCCCCAGGCGATGAAGTGGTGTTGGCTGAGCAGATACGACGAATCTTCATTAATAGTGATTTGGCCAATCAATTATCAAAAGCCGGGAGAAAGACCGCACTGTCGAGATATTCACCAGAACCGATCGTGAAGCGCATGACAGAGATCTATAGAGCAATAGCGCGGGGCGATCGCGCAGGTATCCTTGAGACGCCTCTTGGCGAGGCCTTCTGAAATGAGGGAAGGCAACCTGAGCAAGACCCATGTAACCCAAATTAGCACAACATATGCTTACGCTTTCTGGTATTGGTGCGACTTTTCGAGGTTCTGAAGAACAGATAATGTGTTGTAACTACTAAAAGCGTGCGATCTTCCTTAACTTGCCACTCCCCTATCATCAACGATCCGAGATGCTGGACGTTGCTTTACATGATGAGTTGTTTTTGAGTAACGCTTGTCTCACTTCGTGGTTGGACTGGAGTGGACGGTATCGGGAGGGGAACCTGCGTTGCCGATCGGGCAAACCTAATTCGGTGCGGTCAATGTCGCGGACTTTTGCCGCTGGGTCGATTTCACGACGGACATGATTCACGATGAAGATCCTACTACATGATGATACACCGTCGTACCTTTGCCATGGAGGTACGCAGGTTCATGCCAAAAAGATGTTCGAGAGCCTAGTATCCCTCGGCGTCGACGTGGAATATGATCGTTGGTGGGATCCTAACCAAAAATGCAATCTGCTCCATCTGTTTACTCTTTCACCATTGATGATTCGCATGGCACGGGAGGCTGGCGTCAAAGTGGTTCTTACGCAAATCGTGGATATACTGACGAACCTCCCTGAGTCACAGCGTCTATCGCGTCGTGTGCTTGGTTATGGAATTCGGAATCTTTTTCCGGAGAGCGTGCTTCGTCGATTCTCGTGGTCTGCCCTTTCGCAAGTAGATGCGATAGTATACATGCACAAATTCGATGCCGAGACTGCTATTGCCATTTATGGCGTTCCGAGAGAAAAAACCCGTATCATCCCTCATGGATGTGGCATCGATCAGATATCGCGTCTACAAGGTGGTCCAATTAATGCGCATTCACACCTAATTTCGGTCGCAAGCATTGTTCCCCGGAAGAACAGCGTCCTTCTAGCCAGGGCGGCTAGGCTCGCAAACGTGCCAGTCGTATTCTTGGGAAAGCCCTTTAGTGAAGAAAATCTGTACTACCAGGAATTCCGAAAGCTTGTAGATGAAAAGTGTGTGATATACCCTGGTTATGTTTCGGAAGAAACGAAGAACCGTTTGCTCACTGAGGCATCCGGCTTTGTGCTTCTCTCGGAGGCTGAAAGCGGTTGCATATCGGTCTATGAAGCGGCAGCGGCGGGGTTACCGCTGCTGCTTTCAAATCTTCCATGGGCTTACGCGTATGGAAAGCAAACCGCGATTCAGCACGTCGACTTGGATAACGAGGCCCTGATCGCGGAACGCTTGAGTTCGTTTTTTGCTGGCTCAAAAAGGAAGGTTGGTATGACATTTCCAGTGAAGACCTGGGAAGAGATTGCCAAGCAATATGTTGAAGTATATACCCAGGTATTGAACCATTCAGAGAGATAATCCAGTGCTAACAATATTTTGCAGCCCGAAACCATTCACGGGTGAGACGACGTGGAATCAACTGAACGCCCTGCGGAGCTGGAGAGGCATTCATCCGGACCTAGAAATAATCATATTTGGCTCACCATCGGGTGCCGCAGAAGCAGCCGCAGAAGTGAGTGCTACGCTCGTGCCAGACATCCAGACAAGTCCTTCTGGCGCACCTTCGTTCAACGCGATGGTTGCGTACGTATCCGCGCATGGCAGGCATGACATGCTCGTGTATGCGAACTGCGATATACTACTCAATGCAACGCTCTTGAAGGCAATGCTGAACGTGCGTAAGCGACTCACACGGTTTCTGTTGATAGGTGAGTGTATGGATCTCTCGCAAGGCTCCATCCTCGATGCCCGAGATGCCAACTGGACTTATTGTCTTCAATCATTTGCTGAGAGTGGAAGTCTCTCCGTTCGCGGTCCTGCGGCGGTAGATTACTTTGGTTTCGGGAAGAACATGTGGGAGCATTTGCCGCCTGTCTTTATGGGACGCTCGTTATGTGACCAGGCGCTGCTGCACTATTGCTTTCGAAATGGTATCCCTGTTGTTGATGCAAGTCGCGTAACAATGGCACTCCATCAGTTCCACAAGTACAGTCATGTTTGCGGAGGGCTGCAAGAAGTCTCTTCAGGGGAGGACTGGGCCAACATGAGAAGAGCTCACGGGTTGTACCACAGTGTACCTACGATCGCAGATGCAGACCTGAGTTTCTCCGAAGATGGGGACATCATTCCCGCACGTTGTCGTGGGTCCCTGTTGCGCCAAATGGAACTCGTTCTGAGGTATAAGTTTGGCCTTAACAGGGTATCCTTCATTCTCCGTGGTTTACAGTATTTACGAGGGAAGTCTGCAGTAATTCGGAACACTATGTCAACAGAAGTACTCTTGAATTCATGGAAGAGGAGCATGTCCTCGCTCACTGAGTAGACGTCGTGCTTATCTCTCCGAAATCGTCCAATGTAACGTGACAATTCCCTAAGAAGGGGACGTTCCAGCTTCACATCTTTACACACTCAGAAGCACTTATATGCGCGTTCTCCAAGTGTTCAATACACCCATGCACCACGTTTTGCCGCTGGCTCGCTGCCTCGCAAAGCTGGTCGGTGAGGAAAATTTCCGGTATGGAGCCGTTTATTATCCGGGATTGAGCGAGCGGCATCAGATGCTTGGGTGGAACTGCAACGAAAATGATCCTTGGATCTTGCGTTTGGAAAACGAAAACGACCGGGAGCAGTTTGATCGCTGGTGGGACGAGGCCGATGTTGTGCTCTGCGGTGAGAGACTGTTCAGTCGCATGAAGGATCGTCTCGACAAAGGCAAGCTAACCTTCCACATGTCTGAGCGTTTGTGGAAGCCGCCGATCGGCATGGCGCGGCTTCTGCATCCACGATTCGCCCTTATGACGGCACGGTTTAAGCGAATGACATCGTCCCCGTACTTTCATTTCCTGCCTATTGGGGGCTATGCTGCACTTGACATGAAGCGAATTGCTTCATTTACAGGTAGGATGTGGAACTGGGGATATTTTACGTCAATACCGGATCCACTGACAACCTGTGATAGAAAAGAGGAGGGGTTTCGTGTGCTTTGGGCTGGGCGTATGCTGGGATGGAAGCGGGTTGACACTTTGATCAAGGCGTTTTCCAAACTCCTCTCCGAGCGGTCTGATGCTATCTTGACAATTGTTGGCATAGGGCCAAAACAGAAAATGCTTGAAGAACTTGCCGGAAGACATCTGAAGGCGGGAAGCTTTCAGGTTAAGTCAGCTATGCCTGCAGGGGAAATCCGTCAGTTGATGAGGCAACATCACGTATATGTACTTCCCAGTGGTGGGGGAGAGGGGTGGGGTGCGGTAATCAACGAGGCCATGGCCGAAGGGTGCGCCGTTATTGCCAACGAAGAAGGAGGCGCGGCAAAGACGATGATCCGGGATCACGAGAACGGTTTGTTGTTTGCGCCCGGGGATTGGAAAGGACTGGGTGACTTGCTCTGCGAAGTAGGCAGGAATGAAGCCTTTCGAATCCAACTCGCTGAACAGGGGCAGAGAACCATTGTAGAATGTTGGTCGCCGGAAGTTGCTGCGGAACGATTTCTTTCGGTTTGTGAGGCTTTGCTTGCAAATAGACCAGTGCCATCCTTCAACGACGGGCCTATGTCACCAGCATGGGATTGAGAAATTCCAGTCCCTTTCGACAATGCGTTTTCGGACGAAGAGCCATTCCAGATACTCAACTTATAAAATATTGAAAGAACGGGTGCACGCAGGCTAAGGTTTTCCATTCAAGATGTGAATGAAACAAAAGGAGAAGATGGATAGCATGATTTGGAATTCCGTAGAGATTCTTTTTAAGGATGAGGGTGTGTGAAACTAATTGTTAATGCTGATGATTTTGGGCTTTCTTCTACGGTGAATGACGCGATCGTACGAGCATTCCAGATGGGGATAATCGAACGTGCTACTGCCATCGCGAATGCCCCGTTTTTTGCGGAAGCATGTCAACTTGCCCGTGACCACGATTTCCACAACCGCATTGGCATTCATTTTAATATCACTGAAGGGTTGCCCATCAGCGCTCAAATGGTGCAAGTTCCCCTTTTTTGCTCGCCTGGTGGGAAACTCATATTTCAACGCAATACCAGAACTTTTTTCTCAACGCGCGAAATGAACGCCATTCTAGCTGAGTGTGAATGTCAAATCATGAGATTCCACAAGCATGGGCTTCATCCAACTCATCTTGACTCGCATCATCACGTACACACCGAATGGTCTGTATTCCGGGCTATCGAACCACTATTAAGGAAACATGGGTTCTCGTCGGTCCGAGTATCGAGGAATATCGGCACCTCTTCAGTCCCGAAAAAGGCCTACAAGAAGATCTTCAACAGTTATCTGAAAAGGAGCGGGTGGACGTCCGCAGAGTATTTCGGCGACTACACCGATCTTCTGAACTGCGGCACCTCGAAGCTGCCCGACAATTCTGTTGTTGAAGTCATGGTTCACCCCACTAGTAATTCTAACGGAGTATTGATAGATGCAATCTCCGAACAAGAACTCGCCCCCAAGATCGATGAACTAAGACAAATGAGTCACTGCTCAGGGCTTTCTCCCTGTTGAGTGTTCTACACCAAGAACAAGGTTTAAAGAATCGAGGACTAAGCACACGCGCGTTCTCCAAGTGTTTAATACTCCTATGCACCACGTTTTGCCCCTCGCTCGATGCTTGGCAAAGCTGGTCGGGGCGAATAATTTCCGTTATGGCGCTGTCTATTATCCTGGAATGAACGAACGACATCAGAAGCTCGGGTGGAACTGCAATGAAACTGATTCCTGGATCTTGCGTTTGGAAAACGAAGCGGACCGGGAGCAGTTTGAGCATTGGTGGGACGAGGCCGATGTCGTGCTATGCGGTGAGAGACTTTTCAGTCGCATGAAGGATCGTCTCGACAAAGGCAAGCTAACGTTCCACATGTCTGAGCGTTTGTGGAAGCCGCCGATCGGCATGGCGCGGCTTCTGCATCCACGATTCGCCCTTATGATGGCGTGGTTTAAGCGAATGACATCGTCCCCGTACTTTCACTCTCTGCCTATTGGGGGCTATGCTGCACCTGACATGAAGCGAATTGCTTCATTTACGGGTAGGATGTGGAACTGGGGATATTTTACGACAATACCGGATCCACTGACAACTTGTGATAGAGAAGAGCGGGATTTTCGTGTGCTCTGGGCCGGGCGCATGCTAGGATGGAAACGGGTGGATACTCTGATTAAGTCATTTTGCCGGCTTCTTATTGAACGGCCGGACGCCAGTCTTACACTGGTGGGGGAAGGGCCGGAACGGAGACATTTGGAGCGCCTTGCAGAAAAGATATTGAGGAGGGGGAGTTATCGTTTTCTTCCACCGATGCCAGCTCCGGAGATTCCTAAGTTGATGCGTCAATGTCACGTCTATGTGTTGCCAAGTACTGCTTACGAAGGTTGGGGAGCAGTTGTTAACGAGGCAATGGCGGAAGGTTGTCTCGTTATTGGGTCGGAAGCAGCGGGGGCGGCAAAGACCCTTTTGCGCCACGGGCAGAATGGTTTACTGTTTCAGCCTGGGAATTGGAGGGGTCTTGGCGAACTCCTCTGTACTGTCGGGAAGAATGAACCTTGGAGAATACATCTGGCGCGCGAAGGACAACGAACTATAGTGGAGCACTGGTCCCCAACCGGTGCCGCAAATCGCTTTGTTTCAGTGTGCGACGCCTTGCTGACGAAGCGCTCTTCACCTGCTTTTTCTGACGGGCCGATGGCCGGTGCATAGGACGCTCGAAATCCAGAACAACATAACGAGAAGATGTCATAGCATCATCCGGCGAAGCCGACTCTTCCGTTCGTTGCGTTTGGAGGTTCGACATACTGAGACAACGGATCGTAGCACGCTCACTGTCTGCAAGACAAGATTTACAAGACCTTATCCTGTAGCTCATTTCAACAAAACCAATTTCAAAGAACGATCCGATCTTGGAGAGAATGCGGTAGTGTGGTGTACCGACAATGAAGCTGCGATACGATGGCCTCTTCGTTGAGCGGCTTGTCATCGAACAGAATAGTACCGTTTGAAAGCTCTGGGCCCACCATCTTTAGATATAGCCCATTCATGGCATGATTTGCCGCAGAAGACGATAGCAGACCTATTTCCGTTGTTCATCAACAGGGCATGTGGACTGCAGTTTCTCGAGTAGCACAAATCATGCGTTGGCGCTACGGTGTCCGAACAGTCATTGCGCGGCACGACTCTTTAGCTGCTTTAATATGGAGCGTTTCGTGTCTCTGTTAGCGTATGCTCGGATTGAAACCCCACAAGTTCGGACAAATTCTGCGACGAGGAGTTTTTCATTCTAGGATACCTTAACTTAGATTCTTATG
>Ga0182017_10002313_pt1 | contig 14469 bp, 13 predicted proteins | sample 712E3DmetaG_FD_120492 | JGI IMG/M metagenome (GOLD analysis project Ga0182017, IMG submission 120492) | Permafrost microbial communities from Stordalen Mire, Sweden - 712E3D metaG | ecosystem: Environmental > Terrestrial > Soil > Wetlands > Permafrost | place: Sweden: Stordalen | collected... | reverse complement strand
GAATTGTCTGCCAATATAAAGCGAAAACCATCCTGGGTATCCAGCCTGACAACTTTCACATTTTCAATGCTTTTCGGGGCATTGTCCTGGACTCTTTTTATGATCGCCTGTCTCTTTTCCTCCGGGAAATGGATGTCAAGACGGTCGTAGTAGTGTTCGCCCACCTTGCTATAGAGATAAACCAGGAGTTGCGACGGTGTCTTGCCGGTTTTGACCATAAAGTCGAGGAAATAAAGTCCGGCGGGGATAGCATCCCGTTCGGGGATGTGGCCGCGAAAACCATAGCCACCGCTTTCCTCACCGCCAATGAGGGCATTATTAGCAATCATTACCGGCGCAACATACTTGAAGCCCACCGGTGTTTCATAAACGGGTACTTTAAAAAGCTCGCCTAGCCGGTCAAGCATACTGGTGCTGGTGATGGTCCTGACGAGAGGCCCGCGCTCACCGCGGACTTCCAGCAAGTACAAACAAAGCAGCGCAAATACTTGCAACTGGGTCAGGAAATTACCTTTTTCATCAACAATTCCGATACGGTCGGCATCACCATCGGTCGCTATTCCGACATCGGCTTTTTGCTCCGGTACTAAAGATATAAGCTTTTGCAGATTGACAGCGATTGGTTCGGGATTGATGCCCGGGAACGCCGGGTTACGTTCGCCGTTTATTTCAGTAACCTGTGTCTTGCCGCCGCTCAAGAACATCTTAAAGTAACCGGCGCCTACCCCGTACATAGAATCAACGGCTACCTTAAGGCCGGTATTTCGTAAACTATTCAGGTCGACCAGTTTACTGACACCGGCAATATATGAAGGAGTTAAATCAAAATATTCTACGGATTTTTCTTTTAACGCTTGAGCCAAGGGCGTAGAATTTACCTTGCCGGCGTTAAAAGCATGGTCAATATATTTTTCAACCTCGATTGAAGTCTCCGATGAGACACTGGCGCCGGTTTCCTCGCGGAATTTGAAGCCATTCCATCTGGCGGGATTGTGGCTGGCGGTGATAGCAATGCCCCCTCCGCATTTTTTATTGATAACCCCGAAAGAAACAAAGGGTGTGGGGATGGCTTTGGTAGAAAGAAAAATCTTGATACCATTGCCCGCGATTACCTCAGCGGCAGCGGCGGCAAAGTCTTCAGAGGCAAAGCGGTGGTCATAGCCGATATAGACCCCACGACTCGCTAATCCTTTTTGTTTCAGGTAATCAGCGACGCCCTGCGCACAGAAGCGCACATTGGCAAAGGTGAAATCATCAGCGATGATTGCCCGCCAGCCATCAGTACCGAATTTAATGGGGTTATTCATCGTAAACCTCCCGCAAGAAGCACTAAATCCTAATATCTAAAAACTAAATAATTTTAAATATTAAAATTTAAATTTCAAAAAATCTCTAGCTGTTGGTAAATGTAATATAACCGGTATCCTCGGGTTTTTTCCATTCGATAGTGATTTTTAAATATTCAGATTGGTTGTGAGTAAAATCGTATGGAATGTAAGGCTCACCAATCTCCCATTCATTCTGGTCGCCTATCGGGTGATAACGGAGCGTTGCGGTATGCGGTCTAAAAGCATGGATAATGACGGTAATTGGTTTTTTACGTAAAGCCGGTTTATCTATAACATCATCTACCGATACAAACGGCGGCTTCTCCTGGAGTGCTGCAGGTCCAATTTTCACATATATGGTCTTGGGATAAGGCTCCGGCACGCGCCATTTATGAATATATAACCGAAAATCTACTTCGCCGGGACTACCGTCTTTATCGGCGGATACCACAGCGGTGTCCCAGGAAATTTTATTCTTAGTTTCCTTGCTCATTTTACGTTCGTTCGATTCGGGCATTGAGATTTACCTCGCAATTATCTTCTTAAGATTAATCTAATAAATCAAGGATTTCAAGCAGGGATTTTACTTCATAATCAGGTTTTGAGTTTTTTTATCGTAAGGTTAGGTAAGCATCCGACGCCATCTTATTTAACCAAATATGGTTGAAAGCTGAGATTGCCACGACCTTCTCCCACAGCTTTCATACATCAGCTAAGACTGCGTAGTCACAATACAACTATCTTCTGTGGGGATGGTACCGGTAATTTCTACGTTTTCGCCGTTAAGCCAAACTTTAATCCCCATGCTCTCTATGAAGTCTCGCTTCGCAGCAAAATCTGGGTCCTTTAGTTGCTGGCGTAGAAGTTCTATGGTATGTTCTAGCTTCGGTATACTGATAACGGCATCCTTGCTAGATTTAAGTTGAGTCTCCAATTCTGTTTTTTGTGCTGTTAACGTTTCCCTTGCCTTATTGATACGCTTATTTTCAGCCTCTACCTGGTTTTCTGGGAAGCCTTTAAGTGCCCACTGTAATAGCTGTCGCTGTTCTTGGTCGGTGGCTTTAAGTTGGTGCTCCACTTGCTTTAATTCAGTTTCCAACACACCCAACCGGTCAACATCATTGCGCTGCTTTTCCAATTCAGCAATGATAATTTCAGGATTTCTCAAGACGCCTTCTAGCTCCGACCAGACTATGGACTCTAAATTTTGTGCATTCCAATCCTTGTTTCGACAACGTTCAACCGGCGCGCACATTTTCAGCTTGCCTGTGCAGTGATAGAAGCGTCTCAGATGTTTCGTGTCCTTCAATATAGTTGTTTTGACGCTACCCACGTAAGCACGTCCACAATGGCGGCATCGGATATGCCCGCGCAAAAGGTACTCTTGTTTTACATTACGTGGTGATTTATCTCTATTCACCTGAAGCTGCTTTTGGGCAGCTTCAAATAACTCCAGGGTGATGATAGCCGGCGTGACGCCCGGTATCTCAATCCAGTCCTCTTTAGGCCGCGCGAATTTCTTTCCACCTTCATCGGTAGTAAAGACGTATGTTTTGCCGACATAAGCAGGATTCTTCAGCATTGCCAGTACTGACTTCCGATTCCAGATTTTACCGGACTTGTTAGGTGCCTTCAAAGCTCTGAGACGATAAGTAATCGCGGTCGTAGACTTTCCTTCATTGACCAGCCATTGGTATATCTGGCGCACCCAGGACGCCTCGTTTTCGTTTATAACGCGTCGCCCGCCATTTTCTTGTGACACTTTGATATAGTCATACCCGTATAGGTTCGCCCCGCCACCACTGCAATAATGACCTCCCTTTGCCTTGGCCTTCTTACCACGCATGGTGCGTTCGCGTATCTTTTGGGCCTCGACCTTTGAGGCATAACCGCGAATGTAGGATATCAGCTTGCCCAACTCTGAATTGTCTACCGTCTCGTTCACAGCCTCAAGTATGACGTGGTGCTTTTCTAGTTCCTCGATGATTATTACGCCGTGTACCGGGTCACGAGATAGCCGGTCAAGGCAATAGCAAACAATAACGTCAATAGCCTCAGACCTTACCAGTTCCCGCAACTTATCTAGTTCTGGGCGTTCTAAGGATAGCCCACTATATGCCTCGCTGAAGCGATAGGACACGTCATAACCCTTGCCCTGACAGTAGGTGAGGCAATTCTCTAGTTGTGTCTGTAATGACGTGCCTTCGCGTTCCTGATTTTCTGTGCTTACCCTGCAATAGATAACTGCGTTTTTCATTGACACACCTTCCTTCTGCATGTCCGTTCACGGCTGCCGCTGCCGGCGTCCGCTTAGCTCTATTTGTTCATCCTACAGTGGTTTGAGATAAAAACGTAAATGACGAATGCCGCACCTAATACACAGAGACACCCGCCATACACGTAGGATTTTAGAGTAGAGGCACTTACTGCGAGTATAAGTCCTGCAATTATTACTGAAGCTCCGAGTGTCACGAGAGTATCCCTACGTAAATTATTAATTTTATTCAGTATATCTTGATTTGTTGGTTCTTTGGTCTCTTTCTTAGCCATCAATTCATCTCCCTGCTTAAGTTTGCTCTTTTTCTTTATAAGTCTTTGAATTTTGTAGTAAGCGCCTATCACCCCTAACAAACCTACTCCAAATATAACCCACTTCAAACCTATTGATGCTATGGATTTTGGCATCGCAACAAACGCAGTAACCATTGCGGTCCAACACATTATCGCAACAGCTAACCATGCGTTTTGCATTTTATCTTTCTGTCTAGTTTCATTGAGATTCTTTAGCGATGTCTCAACCTCGTTAGGCTTTTGTTCGATATCATCGAGCACGCTTGTAGTCGTCTTTATGTTCTTCTTGCCAGACCCTAAATAAGGTCGTAATTCTTCGTCCAAACTAGCAACTATGGTGTTTAGCCTTTTAACATGCTCGGAATCGGGAGATTGATACACTGTTTTGAACATCTTGTCTTTAAAGGTAGCATCTCCAAAAGTGCTCCCTGAATCGACTTCATTTTTTCTTATGAAATAAAAATACATTTGTATGGCTGACGATAGGTCCCATATTTCCATCCTAATAGCGAGTATTGAAGCTTGAATCCCTTTGGATGCCTCTAGACCGAGGATTGTTCTTGTTTCTAGATTAGCTTCGGCAAGTCCGTTGAGATCATTAACAATAGTCTGTAGTCTTTTGCTTCGAGCGAAGCCTTCGTCTAACACCAATTTCAATTCCTGAGATTCCCCTAATTGTCGAGTTCGGTCAATAGATTCTCCTGGATACGTGACAAGGCTGGTGGCTGTTTGATATCCATCAATAACTCTATATGCAGCTTCCATCAGTTTCTTCGCAGCTTGAAATATCGCTTTTCCGACAAGTTGCTTTCTCCAAGTATTTATCCCTCTTATGGCTACAACCGCCACAAATAAGGCCGAAACCGCTACCACTATGTTACTCACAACTGCTAACATATTCATTCCCTTTAAGCTTTTGGTTTATTCCCAAATCTTGCCGTTTTTAACTTATTCCAGCAGAGAGGTAACCTAACAATTATTTCATATTTATTCTGGTAATAACCCAGTTTGTTAGACGTCACTCTTCTTTACTCCCTTCCACTTTGGCTGATTCCAGTAGGGTGAATTGCACTTAGGGCATACTTTGGGTTCGACTGGCCTATTGGGTATCCATTCATGGCCGCAACGTAAGCATTTCAATGTCGGTATTTTCAATTTCCTATTCATGTCTAAATCATATCGCCGCAACGATACAATGTCAATACCCACTGGCAGAATTATTTTGACCTGTTTCCGACTTCCCGGACCTCACAGGGTGCCAAGCAAAGCCCCCTGCCGTAATTCCCCAGCACCTCTCATTTTGAGTAGCATTAGCCTTCATTAAAAAGGTTCAATTGTTTTCTACCTTACTTTGTGACTGAGACATCAGCTTCAACCTTTGGCGGACTATTGTTTATCATGCCTTCACTGCCTCTTTAGCCTCTGCAGAATAGCGTCAAAGTCCTGTATGACTTTTGAGAAAATATCATCAACTTGCTGCCCTTCGCCTTCATCTTCACGACGCCACATCTTCTCTTCCGCTATCCGCACGATAGGATTAAGTACCTGATATGCTTTCTGACCGTGCTGATTACGCATATCCATAAGTATCTGGCCGGCAGCACGCTCTGCTCGGATGGTCCTCTCTGCCCAGGAGTTTTGCAGCTCGCCCGCGTAGCGTGCTATCGCGATAAATTCAGTCAATGCACTAGCCTTATCTTCCGATGCTTCGGCAACCTCAAAACGCTCCTGTAATTCCTGCAAGACCTTGTTACTCTTGGCAATATCCTCATTCATTGCATCTAATTCATCTTGAAAGTAACCGAATAACCCCACCTTCAAGTGCTGAAGGCCAATGAGGGTAACGCCCTTGCTAGGCGGTTTCACAAGGCGCGACCAGGACTTGGTCCGGTGTTCCCTCAATATCGGATAGTCATTGTCAACCGCAGTATTCACGCGGCACATATCGACAAGGGACCTTATCCCTGCAAGTAGCTTCGACTGGTCAAAGGCACATTGCACAAACCAGTCTTCTGTAAGCCCTCGGAAATATTCGCACTCTTCGCAGGATTCTTGGTCACGGTGCGCGGCTACTTCCTGTTCTATCGCGCCTGGCCTAAAGCCACTCCGTTTCATTTCGTCGTCGGTACGCGACTTCTCCACGCACACACGGCGCAGGTGGCCAGGACACAATTCCACATCGCCCAGTACCCCCACATATCCAACAGGAGAATAGCTGCGTACCTGATATTGCTTCAAGTCCCGAACAGACCATGAGAAAGAAAGCACTCGTGTCAGAATTTCCAAGCGTTTGGAAATATCCTCTTCCCTCGCTAACTCAACCGCGTGGTTAAGGCTTATCCGCTTGATTCTCAAACAGTCCTGGGTAGCCTGGTCAAGCGAACAGACAGATAGCAGGTTATAGATTACGGACTTATTCAGCCCAAACAATTGGCAGAGTTGGTCAACACTCACCCCGGCTGCTTTGAGTCGTGAGACATATAACGCTCGTTCTAAGTCGTTCAAGTCAATATGGCGCTCGTTGTTGGATATGGCCTGAGCATGCAATTCTTGTTCGGTAGCATCTTCATAGATGTTCGCCCGGATATATTCCCTGCCGAGCCGCTTCATGGCTATCACGCGCTGGAAGCCATATATGACCTGGTAGTAATCGTCTTTCTTGTGTACGCCAACCGGGTTATGCTGACCGTTCCGGCTGATATCATCCTCAAGTAGTTTTAACGCCACTTCATCATAATCAAGCCGTGGCTGAAACTCCCGGTCGTTGTCGGCGATAAGTCCCAGTTTTAGTTCTTCCTCATACTTGACCTGCATTTTCTTTTACCCCCTTTTCTTTAATCCACCTATTAAGATATCCGGCATGACGGCGTGTTTCCTTGTCCTTGCTGCCCTTTGGCCGGCCTAACTTGACGCCCTGGGCTTTCACCCGGGCTAACCCAGCCAGTGTGCGCTCACTCCGGCGCTCTGATTCCATCCGGGCCACCCAACCAGCTACCGCATACAGAATTTCACCAGCCACACCCGGCGTTTCCGTCCAACTTTCTTGATAAGAAACAACCTTGACACCGTAAGTCTTGAATGTGTCCACCAAGTTAAGGATAGCAGCGGAGACACCACGTGACAGTCTATCAAGTGCCCACACTAGAACAATGTCATACTTACGCTTCCCGCTCCGCACATCATTGAGCAACCGGGCAAGTTCCCTTTGGTGTCCAATTCGCCAGTCGCTTTCGCTCTCGGCATAAACCTTGACAATTTCAAAGCCTCTTGACTTACAAAACTGTTCAAGCGGTTGGAGCTGGTTGTCAGTCGTCTGTTCTTTACTTGATACCCGAAGGTACAAGGCGCACCTGGTCATTTACTCAAATCCTTCTCTTCACAGACCTTTGCCTTGTAAACTTTTGTGGCTGATGTTTTCGCTATCTTGGTTACTTCTACTGCGGTTTCTGTAACAGTTTTAGCCTCAGCTAATCTGACTGCCACTTTGCCAGTCACATTAACTTTCTGGAAGCCCTTCTGACCTTTTTGGGGTATTTCTTCCGGCACTAGAGCCTCAGTCTGCCAGCGACTCGCCGTTGCATGTGCTAATTCATTGCTCTTAAGAGCTTCTTGATATGGAGTGGAGCTCGTCTCAGACTGAGACGAGGTTATATCAGAATGCGGACCAAGTTTAAGGGGTGACGCTGTAGCATCATGCGACAGCGTTGCGGCACCCTTATTCTTCTCCATTCTTTCAGTATTTCCCCAGCTCTTCTCTCGGCACGTATTTTAACTTCGGCGCACCTGGTCATTTAATAAAATCCTTTTCTTCGATAGCTTTTATTTTAGCAATCGTGTCATGTGATACTTTAGCTATCCTTGCAAACTCTTTCTGGGTGTTAATTGCTTCTACAGAATTCTGTAAAAGCAAAATTCCACCTTGCCCACCCTTCTGTTTTTCCTTCACTTTTTTAACCTTCTCTGAATTGTCTTGTAACTGACTGCTATGCCGTCCTCTGCCAACTCCCGGGCTATCCCTTTGCTCCCCATGCCATTAAAGGCAGGTTGTCTTATCCTTTCGATTGGCAACGGCTGAAGTTTTCGCCCTCTGCCATCCGGGGGTGTCGGGTTAATTTTGTCCACTTTGGTTTTTTGTCATTTACAGTGGACATAATTAGCGCACCCTGTTCCTGTACATGCGGTGTGGTTTTACTGCCTGCGCTATTGACTGGCACCCACCACGGCTTGCGTTTTCCCCGTGTTGTCACCATGTCCCGGTATTCCGCCATCAGAACACCATGACAGGAGTTGCAAAAACGCGGGTCCGGTGATTGCTCATTGAGTGGTAGGTCTGCAAGGTGGCTGTAGCACCAGAAGTGACCAGACTTTGATGGCACCAACTGGGTCAAATCGCCAAGTGGCAGGTAATGGACTACTGCCGGTTCTGCCGGTTCCGGCTGTGGTTTTGGCGTTAATATCTGTGTTGCCATATTCACTTCACTTTTCCTCAATGGCGTTGTAGAATTTCCCGACTGTCATCCCTTAACCTCTTCCCCGAGTTAAGGAGAGGGTATAAAAACCCTTACTCTGCATATCTTGCACCAACTTGTTTTCGCACCATCCTTGCAGACCTTCAACTCAATTTTATGTTCACAGATTGATTTCGCACCCAGCCTGATTTTTTCAAGAAGCGTTTCACTCTTAAAAAAGGTCATCCGTCCGCAATGTGGGCAATGGGCATGGTAACCCCAGTCCGTCTCGAATATAGATGCTCGGCTACCGCATTGGCAGGGCATCAATAAACCGTCTATTCTTTTCGCTTTCACAGTCACCCCCTGCATGTCAGTCAATCACTCAATTAGTCAATCCATCTATACCAACAAGTGCCAATTTATTTAGTGAACTTTTTTCAGGATTATCTGTACCATTTCATCTGTGTTAGCACCTGAAGGAAACTTATTAGTGTGTACTACTTTTTTAGCATCCTCTTCAGTCCAGCCCAATTCCATCAACTTATCTACGACCGCTTCCGTCAGGTGCGCTCCGTCCACCTTCACAGGTGATTTAGCGGAAATTTCCGGCACCGGCAATGGAGCCAGAAGGTTTTTGTTAATCAATAATCCAACACCAGCACCGATTAAATGCATTACCTCCAGCGATTGTCCAAGCGGTTTACCATTGATACCTCTGACTATTGGGATGAACGAGTCAGGAAGCCGTGCTTGAAATCCATTAATATCCAGGGTGGTCCAGAAACACTCCTTCTCTACCACCACATACTGGCTATAATCACCATCGGCTATTGCTTTAAGAAGAACCAGGGGAGCGCGGAACTCGGCGGCATTTTCAATAAACTTGCTGATTAGTGTACAAGGGTATTTAGCTTCACTTTTCTCGTACTTCATAGCGTCAAAAGCCCAATAATGAAATTCTGCCGTAGCAACAATATAAAGGTCGATGTTAAACGCAAGATGAGGTAAATCTTGTCTGCTATGCTTAACCCTTGGAACCGGGACGTACCACCAACTTAATTCCCTTTGGTGATAGGTAAAATCGACCTTGAATTCCTTATTGATAAAGCGCTCTGCTTTATCTTTGAATTCACTCTCATCGCCGAGTTTACTTATGAATGTAAAACATTTAATAATCGATAAAGGGAAAGGCGGTGCATTTGCTTCCCTAAATACGGCATTAACTGCCTCTTCCCAAGAGTTAAGAGTCTGCCCATTGATTATTTTGGTCATATGTAACTCTTTGACCAGACCTTATCTGGTTTATATTTTATTCGCCTTTAACCAATCGGCGTGGTCTTGTATTGGTCTTCTCTTTTGGTCTTCTCTTAATGTATTTGTTGTCAACACCGGCATGAATATGACCGCCGTCACAACCGAGACAACTGCCCTCACTTCTCACGCGCTGGTGCCAGATGGGCTAACATCGCCTTTAGGCTGTATGTTACCGCTCATTCTCAACCTCGCGCTGGGCGTCAGCTATCAGTTTTGTCCACAGCCGCTTCCAAGCCTGTCGTTGCGTCGGACTCACGGGTCCGACCACTATCTTCAGCGTTACTACGGGCTGCGGCTTCTGCGTCTTGGTATCTGGTTTAGCCACTTTCAATCTCCAGGTATGGCCCTTGGTAAGTTGATTTCAATTATCTCTGACTTTTTCAATCTTGACTTTAGTTGTTAGCCTAGTAACCTCATCCACAGGAATACGGTAATGTCCACAAGGCAGTTTGAAGCCATACAACTTTCCCGTTTTGAGCCATTCATATAACGTCCAACGAGAAACTCCCAACTCTCTTTCGACATCCGCAAGTTTAAGCACGTTCTTTTTGTTCATATTTGTATCGTAGGGTATAATTGGATTAGTGTCAGTTCTGTTTGGTTCTGGATAGTTTTGTGATTGGAGCTATTCGATGGAATTGCCGTTTGATTTAGATTTGGATGAATTGTTGTGTATCTTGATACTGCGGGTTTTGAACTACTCGGAGGATAATACTGCCAGTACGTTGCATATTGGTAAGGTTAAGGTGGTATCAGGTGAGAGATGGTTCAGATGTGCGAATTATAATACCGTACTAATGGTCTGTGACCAACAGGCGATAAAGCGGGTTACGGCAAGGGAATTGGCTAGTCGTAAAGAAATCGACCCACAGACACTTGTTAAGGCTGCACAGCTTACAACCGACGACATATTACGCCGTTACCATACGGACTATTTACCAAAAATGGAACTCATCACCACTGGCTTTGATAAGCCCTCGCATCACCTAGCCGAAGTGGCAAAGACGCACCAGCTTGCGACGGAGAATACCAAATCGAAGCAGCAAGTTGCTGGAGAGGCACAAACCAAACAAATAGCAGGCGGGGCTGCTATCAAGTCATCCACATCTAAAGATGAAAATAGATTAACTCATGGACAACAGCCCTATGACAGGAGTCCTCGGCAGATTCAAGGATACATCGCTAAAATGAAGTCGCGCGTCCCTGCAAGAGCGGTTCCCAGTCCAAAACTAACGGAGGGAGACCGTAATTTGGTGTTGGCTGACCCAGTCGCATCCAGACTTTATCAAGAACACCAGAAAGGGATGATACGCTTGGTTGAAAGATTAAGTGCTGACCTTGAACCTCATCTGTCTTCGTTTCGCCTGCGCAGTCTTGAGGACCGGGGGACTCACAGTAAGAGCATCTGGCAGTCACCCGGGTCAAATCGACTCTCACTAACATGGGAAGTTGAAGAGGGAGGGTCTATCTATCTGCATTATGGATTGGAACTGGCTGAAGATACCGGAACGAAGATTATGCGCGGTTACTTTCAACAACATTTGCACTCCAGCTCATACCTTTGGCTTATGGAAGACGACGTTAAGGGCATTAAGAAGTGGAAGCAACTTGCCGGTGAAGAGCTGAAGAACCGTACACTGCTACTGAGAAATATAGACCGCGCGGTTAAAAAGCTCACCCGCAAGTCTCTGGTTGACCCCAACCGCATGGACTCTGCGGGACCATCGACTTGGTTTAGTGATAGCATATGGGCGGCGGTTCTGGACGGGCTATATATTACCCTGGATTATAAAGTAGAACCGGTTGATATCGGGTTATTCAAAGCACAGTATGGTGCCAATTTCATTGGCCTGACTGAGACCAAAGAAGAAGGTGGGCAGTATGTTGAGTGGCACAAGAATCTCATGGCCAAGTTTAAGAGAAGCAGCATGGTTAAAGCTATAGACCAGTTAAAGAAGGATAGGGAGTTGGTAACAAAAGGCATTCGAGACGTATTGACAAAGATTGTAGTGGACAAGCATATACCGGGTAAATGTGATTATGAATTCTGCCGCTAATACGAACCGATACCTACCTTCGCACTCGACACTCCAAATATCCATCGGCAGCTATTTTGGCAAACTCGGATGGGGCGATGGTTTCAAAATGAGTCAAAACTCAAGGACGGTATAACGTAAACGCCTTGTTGGTTGCACTTTCTGACGTATTGTGACTTGCGGCTAACTCATTCATATTAACACGAGCTCAATTGACAAGTTATATACAAAAGCATTAGAGTACGCATACATTCATGGTAATTATGAGAAGTGGTAAAAATCATTTTCTGGGAGGAGACAAAAATGGACTATGTAGAAATAGCCAAAACAGACGAGATATCAGCAGGAAACATGAAAGCCTTTGTCATCCAGGGAAAAGATATTTTGGTGGCTAATCATGAGGGAAAATATTATGCGATAGATAGTGAACTACCCTGTGCCAAGAGCACAGGGCGTCTGGACAACTTTTAAAAACTTACGACAATTCATCCCTGCGGCAGAGACCGCAGGGTGTTCTTGCTATAATCTATAAATGTACTCACATGAAAGGAGAGTTGGCCAAGGGAAAGATTGAAGGTAAGATAGTTATTTGTCCCAGGCATGGTTCTAAATTTGACATTACCACAGGTAGATTCCTGTCTGGTCCCAAAGTCTTCTTTATGACATTAAAAACAAAAGACGAACCCAAGTATGACGTTAAGGTCGAAGGGAACAGCATTAAAGTCGGTCTATAGGTTTGTCGTATGGGTAAAAAACAAATAGCTGTGGCTGGAAGATATATCTGATTTATTAAGTTTTTATTTCAACGCGATGCAGGTAACAAAAGTCCATTTTACTGCATTTCATCATTGACTTCAGACCTTGCATATTAGACTATCGAATAAGAAACTCAGTCTAATTTAATTTTGAGAAATTTACTTGAATTCTACACTTATCAAAGCCGTAATTGTCGTTACTTTCGCCCTGATATTCTATTCATTTGTAGTATTATTACGGGGAGCAATAAGTAGTTTACGTTCCTGCATAGCGGACGTGTTCTTCTTGAAAATAGTGTTTAACGATCGCAGGTTGCTTTTGGCGGCTTCTTAAATAGCTTCGGGTATTTGTGATCAATTCCCGTTGGTTCTTTGCCCGTCGTCGACCCACTGCATTGCTTTTGACATCTTGATTCAGCATTTCATCCGGATTCAGTTCCGGACTGTATCCAGGAAGATAGAAAAGACGAATTTGATTGGTATGTTTTTGAATCCAGTTTTTTACCTTTACTGCATGATGGACAGGGTGACCATCAATGATGAGAAATACTGTACGTTTAATCTGACGTACCATGCGTTTGAGGAACCCGAGGAAAACCTCAGTATCAAAGTGAGATTTGAAAACCATAAAATTAAGGTGTCCTTTATTGTTGATGGCAGAAATCATATTGCAACCGAAACGTTGTCCTGTTCCAAGGATTACTGGTGTTTGGCCACGTAGTCCATAGGAACGGCCTACCGCATGATCGGAGCGTAAACCCATCTCGTCACCCCAATAAATTAGAGCCTTTTCCTTTTTAGCTTGCTTCTGTAACATGGGATAATCCTTCTCCAGCCAGTTTTGTACCACCTCTGGATTTTGCTCATAGGCACGCCGCACTGGCTTCTGGGGAGTGAATCCCCATCGGGCCAAATATCTCCCCACTGTCCAGACAGAAAGTCGAATACCGAATCTTTGCTCAATCAACTGAGTTACCGCTTCTCTGGTCCACAGATAGAAAGGGAGTTTCAGTTGTTCCGGGTGACGATCAATTAGAGTATTAACTATTTGAGCCGCTTGCCAGGGAAGAAGTTTGCCACCTTCAGGACGACCCTTTCGTTTTGCCTTGAGCGATTCTTCCCCTTCCGTGCGAAATTTGCTGACCCATTTGCCTACAGCTTGGCGCGTTACGTTCAGTATCTCTGCTATTTCTACTTGTTTTTTGCCATCCATAACGGCCTTGATTGCTTTTTGCCGCAGGTCTTCTTGGGCAATCGAAGGAAGAGAGCGAGCATCTTTGATTTCCATGATTTAATTATACCAAACTTTAGCCTCATATTGCAAACTATTTATTGCACTGGTTAGTAACTGAACAAAAGAAAGGCTATATTTCAAAAGTAGTATTGGGATTTTTAACAGCAGGGGGTGGTACTCGATGTTACATCCACCATCTTGATGATTACAGGGTCACGTAAAATCCCCATTACTATCCATGGATTCATCGGTTATTCCGCATTAATAGCAATGCTGATTGATACAATCCTGGTATGGAAATATTGGTGTAAAAATGGGGGTACTCATGTGCCCAGAGGTCTTAATCTATACACCCGATTTGCTTATGGCTGGTGGGTTATAGCCTATATCGCTGGTGCTATCATTGCCATGATATTGAAAAGTTAGCTTGCAATATTTCATATTGTACGATCACTTGTTTTGGGTCCATATGTTCCAGTTCTTCAGCATTAATTGGAATACCGGGTTGAAGTTCTGGGATGCCGTTGTTGTTTGAGGGTCTGAACAGATTTGACAATTGGATGCGATGTATTTATTATCGGACTCAAGGCTAAAGAGGGACAAAACTGGTTCACTATGAGTTGATATGGGGAATCCCGGTTAACCCTCATTGAAACCCCGATTATCAGCGCATTACAATTTGAGTAAATCTATTTCGTTTCGCCGTTCAGGATATATGTCAGAGTTTTAGAGACGAGTTAGGGGGGAAGATACTATTCTTAAGAAGCGGCGGTCAAGTTT
>Ga0182017_10002305_pt1 | contig 14487 bp, 12 predicted proteins | sample 712E3DmetaG_FD_120492 | JGI IMG/M metagenome (GOLD analysis project Ga0182017, IMG submission 120492) | Permafrost microbial communities from Stordalen Mire, Sweden - 712E3D metaG | ecosystem: Environmental > Terrestrial > Soil > Wetlands > Permafrost | place: Sweden: Stordalen | collected... | reverse complement strand
GTTCTGCGGTTCGGCCCGGGCGACCGAGCGAAGTCACCCGCGACGGTCGCTCAGGAACGGGGTTCGCCGGTGGCGACAACCCGTCTTTCCGGGTTTCGATCGGAGAATGCGGTTGCCCTGGCAGCCCAGCGTATGCAACGTCGCCTACGGGGGGGTGACGCTACCTCCACGGGCGACGCTACCCGCACCGGCAGCGTCCAGCGCGATTTGTCGCCGGGCGCGGCGGGCGGCGGTACAATCGAGAGGTACGGTGGGACGGACCGGGCCGACCCATGCCGCCGGCCCCGCAGCGGTGAGCAACCATGTCCTTCAGCAAGTTCGGCCACGGCGAGCGGATGGATGAATGGTCACGCAAGGTCCACGCGATCATGGACGAGATGCGGAACCGGATGTTCTTCGAGTACCGCGCGTCCGGAGCGTGGCCGCCGCGGGTCAACGTCTACGCGGGTCACGGGGCGTTCTACGTGTGCGTCGAGCTGGCGGGGCTGGAGCGTGACCTGGTGTGCGTCGAGTGCATCGACGAGCACCGGATTCGGATCAGCGGGCGGCGGCCGCAGCCGCGCGTGGGCGTGCTGGAGGCACCGTTCAGCGTCGAGCTGATGGAAATCGACGAAGGGCCGTTCTACCGCGAGATCGAGCTGCCCGACGCGGTGGATGCCGACGCGATTGAGGTTTCCTACGACCGAGGCTATCTATGGATCACCGTCCCGAAGAGCCCGAGCCATTGAAAGACGGAGCGGCGACCGAGACCTCCGCGACGGAGACGCCGGTGGCCGAGACGCCGGCAACCGAGACGCCGCCGGCCGAGCCGAACACGCGCGCCGCGGGCGGCCGCGGGCCGGAGAAGGCTGATGCGCTGCCGCGCGACCTGCCGGTGCTGCCGGTCCGCGAGGTGGTGGTGTTTCCGGGGACGGTGGTGCCGCTGACGATCGGACGGGAGAAGTCCAAGCGGCTGATCGACGCGGTGCTGGCCGGCAACAAGCTGCTGGCGATCTGCACGCAGCACCGGGCGGACGTGGAGGACCCCTCGATCGACGATATCTACCGGGTGGGGACGGCCGCGAACGTGCTCAAGCTCCTGCGGATGCCCGACGGGACCAACAGCTTGCTGGTGCACGGGCTGGTGCGGATCGGCATCGAGGAGATGGTCGCGACCGAGCCCTACTGGCGGGCCTTGGTCAACGCACACGAGGACGAGGCGCCGGACTCGCTCGAAATCAACGCCCTGGCCCACACCGCGCGGCAGACGGCCGAGGAAGTGATCGCGCTGAGCCCGAATGTGCCCGACGAAGCCAAGCTGATCCTCGACAACATCGACCAGCCCGGGCCGCTGGCCGACTACCTGGCCGCGAACCTCTCGCTCGGCACACCGCAGAAGCAGGAACTGCTGGAAACGTTCGACGTGGCGGACCGGCTGCGGAAGGTGATCGCGACGCTGAACAACCAACTCGAGGTTCTGCACCTTTCGCAAAAGATCCAGGACGACGTGCGCTCGCACATCGACAAGTCGCAGCGCGAGTACTACCTCCAGCAGCAGCTCAAGGCGATTCAGAAGGAGTTGGGCGAAACGGATAGCCGGTCGACGGAGCTCGAGGACCTCCGCAAGCGGATCGCCGAGGCCAACATGCCCGAGGGCGTGCTCAAGGAGGCGACGCGCGAGCTGGGCCGGCTGGAGCGCATCTCGCAGGGCTCGCCCGAGCACGGCGTGATCCGCGACTACCTCGACTGGCTGTGCCGGATGCCCTGGAGCAAGGAGACGACGGACAATCTGGACCTGAAACGGGCGGAGGAGGTGCTGAACGCAGACCACTACGGACTGGAGCGGGTCAAACGCCGCATTCTGGAGTACCTGGCGGTCCGCAAGCTGAAGCCGGACGGCAAGGGGCCGATCCTGTGCTTCGTGGGCCCGCCGGGCGTCGGCAAGACCTCGCTGGGCCAAAGCGTGGCGCGGGCACTGGAGCGGAACTTCATCCGCATATCGCTCGGCGGCGTGCGCGACGAAGCCGACATCCGCGGGCACCGGCGGACGTATATCGGGTCGATTCCGGGGCGGATCGTGCAGGAGATCTGCAAGACGGGCTCGCGGAACCCCGTGTTCATGCTCGACGAGGTGGACAAAGTGGGGACCGATTTCCGCGGCGACCCGGCGGCGGCGCTGCTGGAAGTGCTCGACCCGCAGCAGAATCACAGCTTCACGGACCACTACCTGGATGTGCCGTTCGATCTGTCCAAGGTCCTGTTCATCGCGACCGCCAACCAGATGGACCCGGTGGCGCCCGCGCTGCAGGACCGGATGGAGGTCATCGAGCTGTCCGGGTACACGACTGCCGAGAAGCTGGAGATCGCCAAGCGGTACCTGGTGCGGCGACAGCTTGACGAAAATGGCCTGACCGACCGGAACATCCGCTTCGCGGACGACGCTCTGCGGACGATCATCGAGTCGTACACGCGCGAGGCCGGCGTCCGCAACCTGGAACGCTGCATCGCCACCGTGCTCCGCGGGCTGGCGGCCCGCGCGGCGCGCGGCGACCCGGTGCCGGAGATCGTCGCGGTGGGCGAGCTCGAAGAGCCGCTGGGACCGCCCAAGTTCGAGTCCGAACAGGGCTTACGGCAATGGGTGCCGGGCGTCGCCACGGGATTGGCGTTCACGCCGACCGGCGGCGACATCATTTTCGTCGAGGCCGCGAAGATGCCGGGCAAAGGAACGTTCACGCTGACCGGGCAGATCGGGGACGTGATGAAGGAGTCGGCCCAGGCCGCCCTGTCGCTACTGCGCTCGCGCGCGGTCGAGTGGAAGATCCCGGGGGCCTCCCTGCGCAACATGGACCTCCACATTCACGTGCCCGCGGGCGGTATTCCGAAAGACGGGCCGTCCGCGGGGGTCGCCATGCTCACGGCCCTGGTGTCGCTGCTCACCGGGCGGCCAGCAGACCCGACGGTCGGGATGACCGGCGAGATCACGCTGCGCGGGCAGGTGCTGCCGATCGGCGGCGTCAAAGCCAAGGTGCTCGCGGCCCATCGCGCCGGGCTGAAAACGGTCATCCTCCCCGCACGGAACAAGGCCGATCTGCATGAGGTGCCGGCTGACGTGCGGCACGAGTTGCGGTTCATCTTTGCGGAGAAAGCCGAGGACGTGCTGGCCGCCGCTCTGACCCGGGCGGCCCCGCCATCGACCGCCCGTGCGCCGGCAACGAGGCGCACCGCGCGCACGGACCGCGCGCCTGGCGGCGGTGCCGGGCAGCGGAAGTCGGCGCGGGGCGTGACCGCCGAGCGGTAGCTCCGGCTGGGCGGCCCGGGCCTGGGCGGCCAGGAGAGCGGCCGGCACAAAAGGACCTAACCCGTTGTCTGGACAAGAATTCCGCTTGATCGGCGGGAGCCGTTACCGTATGATTATGAAATGATGGTGGCCGGCGACGGCTCGGCCGTGGGCGTAGAGGAACAGTGACTAAATGCATGTGGGGACTGGATGGTAAGTGTGGACACGGCGTGTTGGGGAGCGCGATGGATACGGTAACGAAAAAAGACATGGTCGATCGGATCGCGGACAAGACCGGCAGCAAGCGGGTGGTGGTTAAGCGGATCATCCAGGACTTTTTGGACGAGATCGTCCATGAGCTGGGAGTAGGCAACCGCCTGGAGTTTCGAGATTTCGGCGTTTTCGAAATCCGAGCGCGCGCGGCGCGCACCGCCCAGAACCCGAAGACAATGGAGAAGGTCTACGTCCCGCGCAAACGCACCGTCAAGTTCAAGATCGGCCGTCTGATGAAACAGCGTTTGTTCAGCGACGGCGCAGAGCCCAAAGTTGCCCGCGCCGGGGCGAGCAATCCAGAACCGCGGGCCGCAGGCGACGGCAGATAGGTCCGCTGTCTCCCGAGTTCAACTCATAAGGTCTGGAAAAATAAGTGCTTACGGGTGGGTGGCGGCGCGCGCCCTCGCCGGCTCATCACCCCCGCAGCAGCGTCCGCAGCACCATCGGCAGTACGCCGCCGTGCCGGTAGTACTCGACCTCCACCGGGGTATCGAGGCGACCGGTCACTTTGAACTCGACCCGGGTGCCGGCCTCGGGGTCGGAGGCGATCACCGTCAGATCCTGCAGCGGCTTGAGTTTTCCCGCGAGGTCGGGCACGTCGTAGAACCCGTGCCCGGTGAGCCCGAGCGACTCGTAGGTCTCGCCGGCGTGGAACTGGAGCGGGAGCACGCCCATGCCGACCAGGTTGCTGCGGTGAATCCGCTCGAAGCTCGCCGCGATGACGGCGCGCACACCGAGCAGCACGGCTCCCTTGGCCGCCCAGTCGCGCGAACTGCCCATCCCGTAGTCCTTGCCGGCCAGAATGATCAGTGAGGTCTGCGCCTCCTTGTACTTCATGGCGGCGTCGAAGATGCTCATCTGGAAACCGCTCGGCAGGTGGCGGGTAAGCCCACCCTCGACGCCGGGCAAGAGCAGGTTTCGCAGGCGTGGATTGGCGAAGGTGCCGCGGGTCATGACGCGGTCGTTGCCCCGGCGCGATCCGTAGCTGTTGAAGTCATCAGGCTCGACGCCGTGCTCCTGGAGATAGCGGCCCGCGGGGGAGCTCGGGTCGATGGCGCCGGCGGGGCTGATGTGGTCGGTGGTGACGCTGTCGCCGAGCACAGCCAGGCAGCGGGCCCCCTGGATGGGGGCGATGCGGGGCGGCTCGGGCGCCAAATCGGTGAAGAACGGGGGCTCCTGGATATAGGTGCTGACCTCATCCCAGGCGTACACCATGTCGCCGCCCGCGGCCAGGCGGGACCATTCGGGCGGGCCGGTGAAAACGTCCGCGTACCGCTGGCGAAAGATCTCCGGCCCCACGAAGCGGGTCACGAGGGCATCGACCTCGGCCTGGAGCGGCCACACGTCCTTGAGGAACACCGCCTGACCCGCGGCGTCGCGACCCAGCGGCTCGGCCAGCAGGTCGATGTCGACCGTCCCAGCCAAGGCGTAGGCGACGACAAGCGGCGGCGAGGCGAGGTAGTTCGCCTTGACGTCCGGGTTGATGCGCCCCTCGAAATTCCGGTTGCCGCTCAGGACCGAGGCGACGACCAACCCGCCCTTCGCAACGGCCTGGCGAACATTCTCCGACAACGGCCCGCTGTTGCCGATGCACGTCGTGCATCCGTAGCCCACCGTTTGGAAGCCGAGCCGGTCGAGGAACGGCGCCAGGCCGGACTGCGTCAGGTAGTCGGTCACGACGCGCGATCCAGGCGCCAGCGACGTCTTGACCCACGGTTTCACCGTCAAGCCCCGTTCGACGGCTCGTTTGGCCACCAATCCCGCCGCAACCATGACCGACGGATTGCTCGTGTTCGTGCAACTCGTGATCGCGGCGATGACGACTGCGCCGTGCCGCAACGTGGCGGTCGCGGCAACGGCGCGCACGTCCGCCGCCCGAGACCGATCCGCCCCCGCCGGACTGACGGTGTGTTGCGCCAGCGGCGCCTCAAGGTCCCACGAGGCGAGCGCGCGGTTCGCGGCCGGGCCCAGACCAAAGCCGCGCTCCGCGGCCGGCGCCTCGAGCGCCCGGCGGAAGGCCGCTTTCATCTGCGACAACGGCACCCGGTCCTGCGGCCGCTTGGGGCCGGCCAGGGCGGGCTCGACGGTACTGAGGTCCAGCTCGGCGGTTCGCGTGTATTTTGGATCCGGGCTGGCAGCCGTGCGGAACAGCCCCTGCTCCTTGCAGTAGCGCTCGACGAGGTCCACCTCGTCGGCGGTGCGGCCGGTCAGGCGCAGGTATTCGAGCGTACGGTCGTCCACCGGGAAGAAGCCCATCGTCGCGCCGTACTCCGGCGCCATGTTGGCGAGCGTGGCCCGGTCGGGCAGGCTCAGCGCCGCCAGCCCATCCCCGTGGAACTCGACGAACTTGTCGACCACGCCGAGCGCGCGCAGCAGCTCGGTCACGCGGAGCACCAGGTCCGTGGCGGTCGCGCCTTCCCGCAAACGGCCGGTCAGCCGAAACCCCACCACCTCCGGCATGGGCATGTACAGGGGCTGCCCCAGCATGGCGGCCTCGGCCTCGATGCCGCCGACACCCCAGCCCAGCACGCCGAGGCCGTTGATCATCGTCGTATGGCTGTCGGTGCCGACGAGGGTGTCGGGCAGAGCCACGGGGCGGCCACCGGCGTCCCGCCGCAGCACAACCTTGGCCAGGTATTCGAGGTTGACCTGGTGCACGATGCCGGTGGCCGGCGGCACGACGCGAAAGTTCTCGAAGGCGTTCTGTCCCCAGCGGAGAAACTCGTACCGCTCGCGATTGCGGTGGAACTCCAGCTTGGCGTTGAGATCGAGCGCTTCCACGCGGCCGAAGTGATCGACCTGCACCGAGTGGTCGATGACGAGGTCCACAGGGATCTGCGGGTTGATCCGGCGCGGGTCGCCGCCGAGGCGCTGCATGGCGGACCGCATGGCGGCCAGGTCGACGAGCGACGGGACGCCGGTGAAGTCTTGCAGGAGGACGCGGGCGGGCTTGAAGGGGATCTCGCGCTCGCCCCGCGACGCGGGGCTCCAGGCGGCCAGCGCCCGCACGTGATCTTCGAGCACGGCGAAGTCGTCCACGTTGCGGAGCACGTTTTCGAGCAAGATGCGGATGGAGTACGGCAGGTCGGCGAGGCGTCCGAGGCCCGCCAGTTCGAGCGCGTCGAGCCGGTACAGGCCCACCTGGCCGCCACCGGCCGTCAACGTGCCGCAAGCATGGAATCTGTCGGTCGCACGCCGTTTCATGGCGTTTTCTCCCGCGTGGTGGCCCGAAAGCACGGAGTCCAAGTCCGCCGCAGCACCGGGTATGCGCCGCTACTGGAATTGTTGCTCAAGCAAGCTGCGATTTCAACGCGGCCGTGCAGGAGCGCGCCGGCCTGTTCGGCAGCGACGAGGGGCGGATGGGTCAGCAGCACCGCTGCCGCCGCTCGGCGTCAGACGTGTAGATGGGTTTTGCTTCTGCCGGTTGCGGCCCCCGGCTACCGCCGACGGAGCGCGAATCCGGGCAGCGCGAGCAGCAGCACGCCGGCGGGCTCGGGAGTCCAGAAGCCGTACACGTTCTGCGTCTCGAACTGGACGCCACCTTGGTAGCTGATGCCCAGCTCGCCGATGTACGGGGTCAGGCGCTGGATGCCCGGAAGAACCTTGATCGCGCCGAGCAGGAAGATGGTCGACCGGCCCGGGGCGGTGGTCAGATACTGACCCTGGAGATTCTCGCCCGGCATGTTGGCCGAAGAACCGCCGCTCCAATCGGGTACGCTGGAATCCCAGCGATGAATCGCGTTGGCTTTCGGCAGCCCAATGGTCTGGACAGCGGCCAGAATCTGCGGGTTCTGCTTGAATTCCGGATCATTGGGGCCGGTGTACGCACCATCCCACCGCTTGCCTACCGTGGCACCACCGTCATCGACGCTGTCACCCAGAGTGTTGTCGACGACGTAGTACGCCAAGTCGGCGATCATACCCGGAGGCGTAGTCCTCCAGCCGATGTGGATCCCCTGAACCTGGGTAGCGACGCTGTTCTCGTGGTTGAACTGGAACCAGATGTACAGCGTATCGCCGTCAGTCAGTGGGTTGATCGTCGGCATGGTGGGCGTGGGCTGGAAGGCGACTCTGCGATCCAACACGTAAAGTGGGTTGTCCAACGGGGACTCATCCCGTCGTGCATCGCCGGTCGGATCGAGGTTCAGGGCGGGGTTCGTGAGTCCGCCGATGTACCCGGCATTCAGCGGGTTGGCCGACGTCACGAAGATGTCGACGGCCGCATGAGCCGATGCGGTGAAGGCCGCCGCAAGCAAGACAAGAAGTGCGTTTCTCATGGTCTGTTCCTCCTTTGGAAGTGCGAGCAAACGTCACCTTGGTCCTAGGAACCGTCATTTCACCAAGACAGGACGGGCTGCGCCCATTAAGCGGGGGCGCGCGATCACACGGCGCGTCGGAATCACGCCGGCGTCAGGCGCCAGTAGCACAGCGAAAGAAAGCTACGCCGTCGTCACCGTCACAACGTCGTCGCGGCCTACGATCGAAATGTCTGCCCGGTGCCGGGCGCGATCGAGCCGGCAGGCGGCTGAGCACGTTAGCAGCACCGGGTGCCGGACGGGTCGACCCCGAACGGGTGTAGAGTTGCAGCGAGCCGCGTTAGCGGTTCGGGGGCCGGGTCGGTTTTCTTGAAAGTCCCTTCCCGCACCGTGAACTCCTCGACCTCCTGACAAGATTATAGTCTATCAGCCTCCCGCAGAAGCCGCAAGTCTTTCGCGGCGTTCAGCGGGGATTTCAGCGCAGGATGTTGGCGGCGTGCTCGAATCCGAACGGCGCCGGCGATTGCGTGGGGCGGCGGCCCATGGCGGGGCGGGTTCGGATCGCGTCGCGGTCGCGGACTATCGACGGCGGAGGAGCAGAAGCGCGAAACCCGCGGCCCAGGACCTCCGGACGCGATCGGCTGATCGTCCATGCCACGCGCTGGCCAGGGTGGGGCTTAAGCCGGCGGCGCCTTTGACGGCGGCGCGGGCGGAGGCGGCTGCGGCGCTGAAGACCCCGGCGCCGTTGCAGGTGGCGGGGGCTCCGGCGTCGGGGCCGGCGGCGGGGGTTCCGGCGCCGGCGAAGGCGGCGGAGGCGGTGGAGGTTCCGCCTGCAACTGCGGCGGCGGCGGCACGTCGTCCGGCGGCGGCGCCACGGGCGGCGGGGGCAACGGCGGCTCCGGCATTATCGACGACGGCGCCACCGGGATCGGCGTCCCCTCCGGCGAAATCCGATACACTTTTTGGATCACGGGCGGCTCGACGGGCTGCGTTCGCTCCTGCGGCAGGCGCGGGTCGGGACGGGTGGCCACGCCCTTGATGCGGTCCACCACCTCCATCCCCTCCACTACCTTCCCGAACACGCAGTAACCCCAGCCGTCGCCGGCCGCGGAGTTGGGATCCAGACCCGGGTTGTCCCGAACATTGATGAAGAACTGCGCGGTCGCCGAGTCCGGCCGTCGGGCCCGGGCCATCGCGATCGTGCCCCGCACGTTCTTCAACGTCGAGGTCCGCGCCTCGTTCTTGATCATCCGCCGCAGCCCGACCGTCTTCGCGTCCGTCGCGCTCGTGTAGCCGCCGCCTTGGATGATGAAGTCCGGCGCGACGCGGTGGAAGACCGTGCCGGCATAGAAGCCGGAGTCCACGTAGTAGAGGAAGTTTCGTGCGGTCACGGGAGCCGCCTCGGAGTCGAGCTCCACCACGATCCGGCCCCACGTCTCCGTACCCAGCCCCACCTCCAGCGCAACCCGTGGCAGGCCCACCGCGTTGCGCGCCGTCGGCGTACCCCGCGGGGGGCGCGGCGTGACCGGGGCGGTGTACGGCCGGGTCCCCTGGCGACTGGGCGGGGAGGGCGGCGTGGGGGGCGGCTCGCCGACGGCGGCCCAAGCCCAGCCGAGGACCGCGACGACGGCGAAACCCGTTCGGAAACAAGTGACGCTCATACTCACATCCTCGCCTGGCGGCCGGCGCGGCGGCGCGCCGCGGCCGATACGGATACGTTACTCACCCCGCTCGGGAACCACCACCCCGCACAGCCGATCGTACAACGGATCCGGAAGCGGCAGCGGCCGCCCGTCGCGCCCGACGGAAACCAGCGTCGAGCGCGCCTCGGCCAGCAGCCGTCCGTCGCACGAGAGCCGGTACGCATGCTCGACCCGCACGGGCGTCATGCGCTCCGTCGCCGTCGTCAGCGTCAGGAGGTCGTCGTACCGGGCCGGCGCCCGGAACCGGCATTCGAGCCGGGCCACGACGTAGAAAATGCCCTGGGCCTCCATGTCGCGATAGCGCGCGCCGTTCTGCCGCAGCAGCTCCGTCCGTCCCTGCTCGAAATAGACGAAGTACTGCGCGTGATGGAGATACCCCATCGCGTCCGTTTCGGCGTAGCGGACACGGATTTGGATGTCGCAACTCGGAACTGGTGCCGCCACGGGCCGAAACTCCCGTTCTTATACGGTCTCCGGGCGCCCGGGTTTCGGCGGAGCGGGCTGCACCGCTGCACGCCGCGCGGTGGGCCCCGCGTGCGTCAACGTCCTTCGTACAGGCGCGTCCCCAAGAGGTCGTCGAGCGCCGGCTCGGCGAGGATCTTCCGCACGGTGGTCTCGACGTCGTATTCGACGCGCACGAACTCGATCTGCTCGAGGGTGCAGGCCAGGGCCGTCGCCACGGTGCCTTTGCTCGCGCCGCCCGGCGCCTGTGGCGAGCGCTGCACGACGACAAAGCTGGCGCGCTGGTCGCGGTCGCGCGGCTGACCGACGCTGCCGACGTTCACGATGACGCGCTCGTCCTCGACCTCGTAGTAGGGCGAGTCGGGCAGCTCGTGGGGCGGGTCGAAATACGGGTCGTCCACGAAGACGCCGGGCTGGTGCGTATGGCCGACAAAGCAGACCCGCGCATCGAGCCGGTCGAAGTTGGCCATGACCTTCTGCGGGTTCGTAAAGACGTCCTCCGGGAAGATGTACTCGTTCAAGGGCCGGCGCGGCGAAGCGTGAAAGAACAGCACGTCGCGGTCCTTGTGCCGCACGGGCAGCTCGCCCAGGAATTTCCAGCGGGCGTTGCGCACCTTCCGGTCGGGCTCCTCTTCGAGTACCTGCCGCGTCCAGTAGCAGGCGCGCTCGGCGGGCAGGTTGAAGTTGGTCGGCTCGTAGAGCAGGGCGTGGTCGTGGTTGCCCATCAGCGTGACGCGACAGCGTTTGCGGACCAGGTCGAGGCATTCCTTGGGGTTGGGCCCGTAGCCGACGATGTCCCCGAGGCAGATGATCTCCTTGACGCCGCGCTCTTCGATGTCCGCCAGCACCGCCTGGAGCGCCTCCAGGTTGGAATGGATGTCGCTGATGACCGCGAGGCTCTTGTTGTTGGTGTGGCTGGGCTTGGTCATGTCGGGCGCTGCTCAGGCTCCTGGGGCGGCTCGGCCTCGTCAGGGATCAACACCGGCCAGCGCTCCTCCACCGGATATCGGAGGCCGCACCGGGCGCAGACCAGCCGCGCGCCACGCAGCTCCAGCGGCCCGTGGCAGGCGGGCACCGGGCAGGCCAGGATGGCCAGCAGCTCCGGGCTTAGCGACGGCATAGGCACTCCGGCGCGGACCACCGGCCCGCAATGATAAAGATAGGTGTCCGCCGACGCGAAATCAAACGACCGCCGGGGCGTTACCACTTCCGCCAGTCGGGCACGTAGTGCGGGTCGTTATCCGGCCCCACCGACCCGACGCGGAATCGTGGGGACGTGAGGCGCCCGCCGGCCGGCGCCAGCGATTCCGCGTGGCCGTCCGTCAGCGCAACATCCGCGCGTCCCAGGTGGCGAAAGCACGTCGTCGGGTTTGGGTTCGCCCGCCATTGCCCGTTCGTGTACAGGAGCGGGGGATCGAGCAGCGCGTTGTTCTTCGGCTGCGCGCCGCCTAGGTCGATCAGCGTGTCGCCGTACGCGAACAGCCGTTGCGGCTCCACCAACACGTCGACGTTCTTCCACGGCTTGTCCGCGATGCACCCCGGCCCCGGGGAACTCCAGCCCGGCGTGTGCGGAGGGCAGAGGTAGTAGCCGTTATAGCCGTAGGTGCTGGTGACGGCGTGGGCGTTGCCCTGGGGGGCGTACGTGCCCCAGGGCTGGTCGGGGCACTCGTAGACGCCGCCCACGCGGAGGTCGCTGCCGAGGTACGGCCAGACGAAGCCGCGCGTGTGATCGACGCCGCGGACGTCGTTCGTGCCCCACCAGTAGATCGCGGGGCCGGTGCCGATGATGTCGCTCCGCGTGTACGCCAGCGGCATGGCCTTGCCGCCGCTGTCCCCGGCGTACATGTGGAAGGCGTGCGCAAGCTGACGGAGGTTGCTGGCGCACTTGATCCGCCGGGCCTGCGCCCGGGCTCCGCCGAGCCCGGGCAACAGGATCGCCAGCAGCAGCGCGATGATCGCGATGCTGACGAGCAGCTCGATCAGCGAGAACCCGCGGCCACGTTTCGTCATTTGGTGCTCGATTGCCCGAGCCGCGCCACGAACGGGTCAATGTCCGCGAACGTGATCTTGCCGTCGCCGTTGCAGTCCGCGTTCAGGTAGCGACCGTGCGAAAACACGCGGTCATACGCCGACTCGCCGCTCAGCGCGAGCACGAACGGATCGATGTCCGCAAATGTGACCTTCCCGTCGCCGTTCACATCGCCGACAAATGCCACCGGCACCAGCGGCGTGACGGGTACGCTCGTGTAGTCATCGCCGGGCAGTGCCAGCCATCCGTCGGTGTCACCATCAAACAGGACGCGGTCCCCCGCGCCCACCCACGAGTATTCCCAGCTCTCGCCAAGATCACCGCTGACCCAGTAGCCCCAGTACCAGGCGGGCCAATTGTCGGCGGTGTGGTACGTGATCCCCGCCCGCACGTACCAGATATCCGTGATGTACCCCTCCCACTCGCCCTCCGCATAGCTCAGGCCAATGTTCGCTGCCTGCAGGGCGTCCAGCAACTCCATCCCCGTGATGCTCGGCGCGTCAAATCGGTAGCCGAACGCGAAGCTGTTGTGGTTGCCGTCGCCCGGCCAGAAATCGACGACCCAAAGCACTGTGTTCGCGCCGCTGCCGACCCAGGCCTCCACGTCCACCTGCTCGAGGTCGTACGCCCCCGCCGTGCACGCCAACGCTACGAGCAAACCGATTCCGACGACCCCTTTCATCCCGAACAGCATACGTTCCTCCACGCGGCAGCGCCGCGGCACGTCGCGCGCGGCCCGCAGCCGCTGCGAGACGTCAAACAAGTCGGTGCACCCGCGCGCAGGCGCCGGCAGGCGTGTCCGCGATCGCGGCCGTCACGGCCGGGCGGCTGAAAGCTGAGGGCTGAAAGCTGAGAGCTTCAGGAAAGCGGGCATGTGCGCTCGCCCTTCCCGCGAAGGTGCGCCGACGAGCGGTCACACTGGCAGGTCTTCTGACTTCCGGGTGCGTCGCGCGCCGCAGCACGCGACTCCTACAGGCTGCGCCTTCTCAGCCGTTGCTCCGCGCCTCGCTGGGCGAGTGCGGCCTCCCGCGGCCAATGACATTTGCAGCGTTCGTACCCGGTCACAGCGACGGGGTCGTTCCGGACTTGCACCGGATTCCCTATTCTTCCGGCCGCTCCGAGCGACCGGACACCAGCGACCGACGCGACATGTACACCCAGGCCCACCCCGCCGTCAAGTGCTTGCACCGGCCCAGAGCCACTAGCCGGGCCACGACCGCCTTCGCATAATGCCCGCGATGCACATTTGCCACGTCATCACCCGGCTGATCGTCGGCGGCGCCCAGGAAAACACCGTCCTGACCTGCGAGGGCCTGCACCAGCGCGGCTATCGCGTCACCCTCATCACCGGACCCACCCGCGGACCCGAGGGCAGCCTCGTGGACCGCGCCCGCCGCGGTGGCTACGAGTTCATCGAGCTGCGCGAGCTGATCCGCGCCGTCAATCCGTGGATGGACACGCGCGCCCGGCGACTGCTCAACATGGAGTTTCGCCGGCTGCGGCCCGATGTCGTGCACACGCACAGCAGCAAGGCCGGCATCCTCGGCCGCCTCGCCGCCCGCGACGCCCGCGTGCCGCACGTCGTCCACACGATCCACGGCATGAGCTTCAATCGCACGCAGCCGCGACTCGTCCAGCGGGCGTACGCGTGGCTCGAACGCCTGGCGGCGCGGCGCTCGCACGCGATCGTCACTGTCGCGGACGCGCTCATCGAGCAAACCGTGGCCGCCGGCATCTGCCCGCGGGCGAAGCTGCTGACGATCTACTCCGGCATGGAGATCGAGCAGTTCACGCCGCGCGCCGCCCTGCGGGCTCAGACGCGGCAGGCGTGGGGCGTCGCCGACGACGAGGTCGTGGTCGGTACGGTCGCGCGCCTCTCTCGCAAGAAAGGCTACGAGCAGCTCATTCCGATCATGGCGGATGCCGCCGCGCGGGAGCCACGGCTCCGGTTTGTGTGGATCGGCGACGGGGCGCAGCGCGCCGACTACGAAGCCGAGTTGGACCGCCTCGGCCTCCGCGACCGCACGCGCCTGGTGGGCCTCGTGCCGCCGGCCGATGTCCCGGCCATGCTCGCCGGCTGCGACATCCTGGCGCACACGTCGCAGTGGGAGGGGCTGCCCCGCGCGGTCGTCCAGGCGCTCCTGATGCAGATCCCCGCGGTCGCATTCGACATCGACGGCACGCCGGAGGTCGTCTTGGGCGGCCGCACCGGGCGGCTGGTCCCCTTGAACGACCTGCCGGCGTTCGCGGTCGCGCTGTGCGATTTGGCGCGCGATCCAGAACGGCGGCGAGCCCTGGGGCACGTGGGCCGCGAGCATTGCCGGGAGCGTTTCGACTGGCGGCGGATGGTGGATCAGCTCGAAGCGCTGTACCTGCGGCTGAGCGGCTAGAGCAATTTCACTTTTCCCCTTGCGCCGGGAGCGCGCACGCGCTTATAGAGGGTCGCAGCACAAGGAGGTGTTGCGATGCCGGCGTATTCGTTGGATCTTCGGCAACGGGTTTTGGCGG
>Ga0182017_10002303_pt1 | contig 14502 bp, 14 predicted proteins | sample 712E3DmetaG_FD_120492 | JGI IMG/M metagenome (GOLD analysis project Ga0182017, IMG submission 120492) | Permafrost microbial communities from Stordalen Mire, Sweden - 712E3D metaG | ecosystem: Environmental > Terrestrial > Soil > Wetlands > Permafrost | place: Sweden: Stordalen | collected... | reverse complement strand
TCTGCAATCATCGCGCCAAGTTGTTGATCGCCTCCGAACGGACCTGATTTTAATTTCACAGTCTTATGATTGAGTGCCTGTCCCTTTTCTAATTTTTTGAGTATAGTATCCTCAACGAGTCGGCCGGTAGTTCCAGTGCAGATCAGTTCGTGGTTTAAAAGCAATTTCCAATTCTATTCCACCCATTCCACTAAATCCTTTTTACAGTTATCGTGTGCAACTAAAGCAACTCTCTTTGCTATTTCCATAGCTCTTACCTCCTTTATGCATTGTTCTTTAATTCTGTAGTACCATAGTTACACTATTGTAATGTGCACAATACGTAAATATTCTGCGGAACGATTGTTAAGAAATCGGTAATTCATAGGAAAAGATAGACGTCAACCGAATAGCACTATGTCCGAATAAGACTAAAAATAAGAAGGAAATGAACGGAGGATGAACGGTTCTATTTCTCTTCTGTATGATGCTTTGCGGCAGGGTCTTGAGCGTGATGCTTTACGATAAGGGCTTGAGTATGAAAAATTACTTCTTCTGCAATATTGGTGGTCATATCGGCAACTCGTTCCAGGTTCTGGCTGATACGGATGAGTGCCAGGCCCGGCTCGATCATCTTTTTATCGCTGTTCAAGAGATCAATCACTTGGGTTGTCATAGAGCGATTCAACTCATCGATCTGGTCGTCTGTTTCCAGCACTATACGAGCCATCTTGGGATCGAGGAGGATGAAACTATCGAGGGCATACCGCAGCATCAGCTTTGTTGCTGAGACCATTTGAGGAATTTCCAACAATGAAACCAATTTCTTGCTTTTCAGCAGCGTCAAAGCCGATTCAGCAAGGTTGACGGCATGATCACCGATGCGTTCAAGATCGTTGTTGATTTTTTGTGCGGCGATAATGAATCGCAGGTCGCTTGCAACCGGCTGCTGCAACGCCAGCATATCGATGATCGCGTTGTCGATTTCGATTTCGAGCGTATTGATCCGTTCGTCGCTCTCGATTACCTTTTTCGCAAGGACTTCGTTTCGTTCCAGGATCGATTTGACAGCATCGTTGATATTTTCTTCAACATGACTTGCCATTTTGATGAGCGTCGTTTTTACGCCCTCGAGTTCCTGCTGAAAATGTCGTTCCATCATGATTCCTCTCTTATCCGAATCTGCCCGTAACATAGTCTTCTGTTTGTTTGATCGACGGTGCAGTAAATATTTTTTTTGTGTTGTCAAATTCAATAATTTCACCCAGGTAAAAGAACGCTGTCTCATCGCTTACGCGTGCTGCTTGCTGCATGTTATGTGTCACAATGACGATCGTATAGTCTTTCTTCAATTCATAAATCAACTCTTCAATTTTTGCTGTTGAGAGCGGATCGAGCGCACTTGCCGGCTCATCCATGAGAATTACTTCCGGATTCACTGCAAGGGCGCGGGCGATACATAAGCGCTGCTGCTGCCCTCCGGAGAGGCTCATGCCGCTTTTCGAAAGAGAATCTTTTACTTCATTCCAGAGCGCCGCTTGCTGAAGGCTCCGTTCCACAGTTTCCGCGATATTGTTTTTGTGTGCCATACCGTTCAGCCGAAGGCCTGCTGCGACATTATCAAAAATCGACATCGTCGGGAACGGGTTGGGTTTTTGAAATACCATGCCGACCCGCCGCCTGAGATACACAGGGTCGTTCTGGTGGATATCTTCACCATCCAGGAGGATGGAGCCGGTCATAGTGCCACCCGCAACTTCGTGCATTCTATTCAGGCATCGAAGAAAGGTCGATTTACCGCATCCTGACGGGCCGATGATTGCGACGACATGATTCTTCTGAATTGCGAGAGCTACATTCCGCAATGCCTGTGTTTTTCCAAAGAATGCATTCACATTTCTCGCTTCGAGTTTGACATTTATATCATGATATACTGGTGGTGATAAAGGCATTTCTAGTGTTTCTGTCATTACGGTTTCCTTAATTCTGATGATCTCCATAACGTCCGCGCGTGACAAAACGGAACGTAATGTTCACTATAAAAATTAGCACAATGAGTACAAATGCTGCGCCCCATGCCTGCCTGTTCCAATCATCAAACGGTGCCTTGGCATAATCGTAAATAAAGACGGTCAACGATGCCATCGGGTGACCGATATCGGTTGACCAAAACCTGTTTCCCAGTGCTGTAAACAACAGCGGAGCGGTTTCACCCGCCGCACGGGCAATGGCAAGCAGCACGCCGGTGGTAATTCCTTTTAATGCAGTTGGTAGAATGATTCTCAACGTCGCTTTCCATTGCGGAATGCCGATCGCAAGAGCTGCTTCACGGTATGAGTGAGGAACAAGTTTGATCATTTCTTCTGTGGTGCGCGTTGCTGTAGGGATCATGAGAATACCGAGTGCGACACCGCCTGCAAGAGCCGAGAATTGTTTCATCGGAACAACCACTAAAATATATGCTACGACGCCAACGACGATGGATGGAATGCCGCTGAGCACATCGGTAAAGAATCGTACCGTTTGTCCGAATGCATTGTTGCCGTACTCGGCAAGGTAAATACCGGCAAAAATACTGATGGGGAGTCCGAAAAGACAGCCTAATCCGATAAGGATTGCAGTTCCCATAAGCGCGTTTGCCATACCGCCCCCATTTTCGCCGACGGGCTTCGGCATATGAAGAAAGAAATCAATATTCAGAGCACTGATTCCTTGAGCCAGTGTATAAAAGAAAATAAGAAACAGCGGAATAACAGCAATAAGAACACTCAGAATAGAAAGTGAGGTCATAATCGTGTTTATACTCTTCCGCCAATGATGTTTTTTAAAATCTCTATTCTTCATGTCGTTTTAAATTTCTTGGTCATACTCCAAACGATCAATCGCGCAATAACATTCAGAATAATCGTTAAGGCAAAAAGGATTAACGCAATTTCAATAAGAGAACTCGTGTACATGTCGGTTGTTGCTTCCGCAAATTCATTTGCGATGACACTTGCCATGGAATGTCCCGGATCAAGAAGCGAAGCAGAAATTTCGGACCGGTTGCCGATAACCATGGTAACGGCCATCGTTTCACCGACAGCACGTCCGAGTCCGAGCAGCGTTGCACCCAACAGCCCGGATTTCCCGTCTCCAAGAACTATTTTTGTGGTTTCCCATTTTGTTGCTCCCAAAGCCAATGCAGCTTCACGCTGGGATTTCGGAATTGCTTGGAGAACATCACGCGAAATCGAGGAAATAATGGGAAGAATCATAATAGCAAGAATAATGCCGGCCGCAAGCATTCCGAAACCGTACGGAACCCCCTTAAAGAGCGGCAGGTACCCAAAGCTTTTTATCAAATCGGGCTCGACGGTATTACGCAGCCATGGCACCAGGACAAATATGCCCCAGAGTCCGTAGACGATACTGGGAATAGCTGCAAGTAATTCGACGAGAAATGAAACCGGCCGTTCAAGCCAGCGTGGCGCAAGTTCTGAAAGAAAAACTGCAACGCCGATGCTAAGAGGCAGAGCAATAACTAACGCAAGAAGAGAAGAAGCGAGTGTTCCAAATATAAATGGCAGTGCGCCATATTCATCCGCCACAGGATCCCAAACAGTACCGGTTAAGAATTTCCACCCAAATTGTTTCAGGGATAATTCTGAGCCGCGCACCATTTCGTAGGCCATCAGAAAGACTAGAGCGAACACGAAGAATGCAAACAGTATTGTTGTGCTCTTGAAAACTTTATCGCCGGTAATAGAAATTTTCATGTATTTCGTTCTACTAATTAAAACAACAACGGGTGGTAACGAGGTCACCGTTCGCTGCCACCCGAGTGTTGTCTTCACTAACCTGCTGTAAGGAGAAATTATTCAGCAAGGATTAATTGGTCACGATGGATTCTATTTTCTTTTCACACATTCTCACAACTTCTTTGGGCAGAGGAGCATAGTAGAGATCTTTTGCATACGATTGTCCTTCGTCCATTGCCCAAGTTAAAAAGCCGGCAATTTCTTTTGCCTTCGATTTGTCTTTCATATTCTTGTAGATTAAGAGCCATGTAAATCCGGATATGGGATAAGAATCTTTTCCGGAGGCATCGGTTATGGAAACGCGCAGGTCTTCCGGCATGTTTTTCGCCGCGCCCGCCGCTGCTGCCGATACCGATTCAAAGGTTGGTTCGATAAAATTTCCCTCTCTATTCTGCATCGAAGCATAAGACAGGCCGTTTTTGACGGCGTATGCTAATTCTACATAACCGATTGCGCCTTCCGATTGTTTTACCAATCCTGCAACTCCTTCATTTCCCTTACCGCCTAGACCTACAGGCCAGTTCACCGAGGCTCCCATCCCGATATTGACCGCCCATGTTTTGCTGACTTTTTTCAAGTAATCGGTAAAAATATTTGTTGTACCGCTGCCATCTGAACGATGGGCGACAATGATTGCCTGATCAGGAAGATTTTTGTCTTTATTAATGCTTGTGATCTCGTTGTCATTCCATTTTGTGATCTGACCCAGATAAATCTTTGCCAACACCGTAGGAGTTAGTTTTAAATCCTTCCCTGCAGTTGGAAGATTATAGGTAATAACAACGGCGCCCATCACCGTGGGAATATGCAGAATTTCGGTTCCCTGCTTTTCCTTCACCGCCGCCAACTGGGCGTCTGTCATCGCAGCGTCCGACGCACCGAAATCTACGGTTCCTTCCGTCACTTGCTTAATCCCTCCACCGCTTCCGATGGATTGATAATTAAATTCGACACCATGTTGCTTGCTGTAGACATCGAACCATTTTGAGTATATAACGTACGGGAAGGTAGCACCTGCTCCGTTGAGCTTCATCTGTGCAAGTGTAGTACCGAAAAGAATGACAACAAGGATCAGACTCATACATATCTTCGTAAATTTCATTTTCATCTCCTTATGGATAAAAATAGAATCCCGAAATCATCAGACTTCGGGATTGTTGTTCAGTTATTGATTAAAGAAACACATAATAAACTGTGAGGCGAGCGGTCGTAGAAGCATCTATGGCTTTTCCGCCTTTAGGTGTTTCGTATGTCTCGTATAAAATGTTCGGCATAATCGAAACGTTTTTGTCGACTTTCCATGCCAATCCGGCAATAATATAATTGCGGGATAAATTTCCATTTGCGACACTGGCTGTTACAGCAACAGGATCTTTTCCTTTATCGTCCGTGCTTGGATTGAAATTGTCATAGCGGGCAACAACGGCAAGCTCAGGTATGATGTTCACAGATCCAAATACGGAAATACCCATTGTCGATTTTGAGGAATAGGACTTTGTCACAGTATCTTTGAGAGCATTGGAAGTGGATTGTAAGAAGGCTTCTACGCCAATGTTAAAACTAAACGGTACACTGTAGCCAAGAAACACTGCAGTTGTTACAGCGGCATTACTGACAGTGCTTTTCGTGTAACTATTAAGGATGTCAGCCACATCTTTATAGTCGACATACAGCGTGGCCTGTAAATTTGTCGTAGGTTTTAATTGGATATGTGCATAATACCGTTTGTATTTATCGGTTTCGACATTGTTCCCGCTGCCGTTTGCAATCATTGCCCAGTAGTTGACCATGCCATCTCCTGTGATTTTTCCTTTCAGGGAAATTCCGAGGTCGCGCGAGGAAACCGTCCCGCGCAAATCCATAATAGTCTTTTCAAGAGATCGATATCCCCACGCTGCTTCAGAGACATCGTACGCGGGAGTCGGCTGAACACCAAAAATCAGGTTGCTTCCGCTGAATACATTTTTCCACAGTAAGTACGCATCCTTGACAAACACACCAACTTTTCCGCTCGGGAGGACATCGCCTGAAGCGGTGGGAGCACTTGTAGCAGCCGCCTGATCGGCTTCTAATCGAAACCGGGTGGCAAATTGTTCAGAAATGTCGTTGTCATAAGTGAAATAAATACGTCGCAATTGGAACGCTTGAAATGCAGTCGTTCCAGCCGGGCTGGCAATGTTCGTGGTTGGAATACTTGCGTCACGTGCAACATTGTAATAATAATCTCCGAACATATAACCGCTGAACTTGCCTTGACCAACTGCAGTGGATAATCCAAAAAGAATGAGAAATGCTGAAATTGCTACCATCTTCTTCATAAGAATTTATTCCTTTATTAATGTGAGTGATATATGAATTGAGTTAATTAAATCGAGAAAACGATTTCATAGTTTAGGTGGTAAAGAATTTGATAAGATAGCTCAAGAAGAACATTCCCATTGTCACAAAAATTAAATAGACATAAAATTCCCTGTTCGTCATCTGTTGAACTTCATTCGCGTTCGATTCATCGGAACCGAAAAGATTAAAGATAAGCTGAAAGAGAAACGGCTCGCGGTGGACTTTCTTTTTTGTGGTCATGTTCAAGAGTCTAGTTTATGCGCCGAGCACCCGAACAATAATCCCAAAGAGCGCAAGAGCGATACACACCATACTCATGGAAATATAGAACTCTTTATTGCTGAGGGGAGTATTTTCATCCTCTCTTAGATCGTCAGCAGAAAGTGTAAGTCCTGATAACCATTGTTTCATTTGAACCTCCTGTGTCTTAAGTATTGTCAATTATTTGATACAAATATCGAAAAAAGACATTGCCGGAAGTTAACCTTTTCATTACCAAATTGTTAAGAATACACTGAGGCTGGTTAGCGGTATTAATAGGGGAAGAGGAAGATCTTCTTCAAGCAATTGCACCATTCTTTCACACCTGGGACACTGAATTGGACTTCCTTTTCTCGATTTGTATCGGTTCTCTCTATTTTAATTTGTCTCTTCTGTCTAATGCGTTATAGCCTCGAGGTTCGTCTCGTGTATCCCTGATGCTTTTATCAAGAGCTTAAGATATCTTAAGATTATTATCAAGCGGTGTTAATAAATATGGATGGTCACCAGGCATGTACGATGAATACTTTTGAAAAATATTGCCTATATATATTTTTAAGTTGCCTACTATGACTATAAAGGGAAATCCATGCGCCGAATCTGTTTTATTCTCAAGCACCTTAAATTTTGCTATCCCATCGGCATTCAGTCTCATTGTGTGATCGGACCACTTATAAGATTCCATATCATTAATACCAACGAGTGGTTGGCTAGCAAGATCAAGTGCATTGAGTGGAAATTGCTTTGCCTGTCAGGTTCGCAGCATATCAATCCTTAAAAGATAAATCGCAAAGTCGCTTGGTTGATTGTTTAAGTTAAGGGTACGACGTCCCAATCCTATTGGCGCGACGCACAGAAGGAGAATGATTACCGTTTTATTATACACGTCGAAACCGTAGAATGAAATTGCAGCCTAACGGATCGTTGCTACGCTGCGGCTTTACAGATGTGCAACGTGTTAATAACGAACTAGTGTCTCACATTGGTATGTACCGAGACTGATCGTTCCGCAGCACAATTTCATGTTGATGATTTTTAAATTGTCCCTAAACTGATTAGACCAATTTGAATGAGGTTGAGCAGGACTTCGGTAAATAATAAATATTTATGGAATATTATCCCGTGTTCTTCTTATTGAATTTGTCTTCGCATTCCGGACAAATGCCGTGTGTAAAATGAGAATTAGAATATTTATTAAAATAAACTTCGAAGGAAACCCAATTCCCTTTCTCATCTCGAATATTCTTACACCATGCGCATGTTGGGATAAATCCGCTTAATATTCTCACCAGAAAATCATGCTTTTTTATAGCCAAATACGTTAGGAATACTGCCAGGAGCGTAGTGAAAACAATCGTTGCAATATGCGACTCCCAAATAGTTATATTTGTATGAATAACCATTTTGAACATTTCAAAACCAGTCATAAGAATTGCAGTTGATACCCCGGTAAATATTAAAAGCTTCGTTAATAATTTATTTTCTAGATGATTCATCTGTACTTCAACGTACTATCCTGATCGCTTATTTTGCCTGCCTCATTGACAGCGCATAAGCTTCAGCACTTATAAATTACGAATATACTCGGAACAATGAGGTTATGAAAATATTATTATTTAAAAAATGGAATCTTTGTTCACCATGAGACGCGCAATGGTATCCCAAACAGTGGGACTCAATGTACCATGCATGCCTCTCAGCATGCATGCTCATTCCATTAGCATAAGCACCAGGCTAGGTCGTAAGTAAGTCTAAAACAATTCTTGTGATGAAATAAGAAAAGATTTTACCGACCCTTAACCGCTATATCTTTGCTATTTTTTGATAAATCCAAAATACAGGCAAGCTAAAAATAATGCAAAATGAATAAAGCCGCGTATTCCCAAAAACTCGGGCGACATTGATGTAAATCCAAAGAAGGGAAAAGGAATCGAGACTTGAAACCAAGAAAAGTACCAGCTAGCACCGGCGGTGACAAAGAACGCTCCAGACAAAAATTTTAGAATTTCTTTATAGAGAATTTTCATTAACAACCTCTTTCACTAATGATTGAATCCCATTCGTTGCGGGCTAACGTGTCGCGTCTTAGCCGCCAAATGGGAATTTACCTTACACTCTCAATGAAACTGTCGTATCATTGCGCTGATAGACAGTCAAATTATTGGATCGATTGAAGGAATCGCTGTCGAAACTCTTCCTGTTTCCATTGCAAAAACCGGTCGCATAAGATAAGGAATTGGTTATGCCTTTCCTCTTCAAATTGCTGGATGATAGTACGAAGTCTCTCCGTCGGCATATTCAACGCCCGGTCATTGATGCCCGCATTGAAATGACGAACCTGCCGCACATGCTGCCGGAGAACAGGAATATTGATATCAAGATCATGGATGCGCCCCAAGATACCGAGAATTTCTTTGACAGAATCCAGGCAGTCGATGAACGGAGAATTATATGCCGGCACGTACATTTCCATGGCATACCGCAGCCGCTTTCCCCGCAAACGCAGTGCGTGAAGTGGTTCCTGACGCTGTTCTTTTAAGATCACAGGATCGATTCTTTGCAGGAAGGAATCCAGCATCGGAGGTAGAATCTCCTGACCGCTGCTGCGGAGTGTCAATCTCTTACCCGATAACGTGCTCTTTTTCTTCATCGAAGGGATCCCCATACGAATTCTTCGAACTGTCGCTTGAAGCCATTGCGCATAAGTTTTCGAATCTCAGCCTTCATCGTTCTACGGTATACTTCGCGGATGGTTTGTTGCTGCGCTAACATCCATTGGAGTGCAACCCTGTCTCCGGCCGGGAGTTCTTTGACAAGTTCTTTCAATTCTTTAAGGAAAACATCGATTTCCCGAACCAGTCCTAAGTTGTCGATGAGTTTTTCAATTTCCAGCAATTGGCGGCGTAATAACTTCTTGGGAAAGAATTGTCGATGGATCTTTAGTATGGCACGAAGCCTGCGAGCGGAAATTCGCATATTGTGGAGCGCCTCCAGATCAGTTCCCTTTATTGTCTCGGATTCATACGAGAGTATTTCCTCCATCCATCCCAGCAATATTTGTCTAAGAGATACTTTGAGTGGATCGTCCGGATCAAGGTCTACAATTTCCCAGGGCTTTGCCATAACAATAGTAATTTAGATAAATGAATGTAAAAGGCAAATCAGGGTGTAGTCAATATATATATATTGGTGGGGATTTCTATCGAATAATCCCATGCCAAGCAACACCGGAAGAATTTGATGGGACAGATATCCCCAACAGGTCACTCAATGTCGCAGAAATGATGCTTGGAGAAACGGGATACGAATATTTTCCTCGACGGACTCCTTCGCCAAACAGTACAAGTGGTACGTGTGTATCGTAGGCATTGGGGGCGCCATGCGTCGTCCCCGTTGACAATCCGGAAAAAAACGAATATGGCTGAACCACCAAAGCAACACCGCCGCTGAGTTCTTTATTAAACCCTTTTTCAATTTTCATTTGAATCGAGTCGTGTAATCCACCGCCGGTGATTGAATGTTCGAGTTGAGTGCGAGTATAAAATCGAGCCATATATCGTTCCTTCATACACGCATTGCCAACTGCGACTTCGAATGAATCTGCATTCCATCCGTGTGCATGTATTCCCGGATAATCCAGATAAATATAATCGTTCGATAATGCTGTGATGAGGTTTTCATTGCCTTCATTGTAATTGAATTGCTGGCCAATGCGAACCTTTAATGTCATCAGCATGTCTTTACTGTTAATCCTTCCACATTCCGAAGCCGATTTTCGCTCCGGCAGCGGACAGACTCCGTGATCAGCCGTGAGAGCAATAAATGTGTTTTGCAACCCGACACTCGAATCAATATATGCAAATAAACCTGCTAGGCTGCGATCAAGGCAGACGACCATGTCTTCAATTTCATGACTGTCGGGTCCGAAAATATGGCCGCAATAATCGAGAGACGAGAAACTAATCGAAAGAATGTCAGTTACATTTCGCTGTCCGAGTTGTTCTCCGGCGAGAGCAGCTTCGGCAAATTGAATGGTCAATTCATCTCCTGCTGGAGTCGGCAGAAGAGCATCGAATCGTCTCGGATTTATTCCGCTTGTCTGTATACTGGCAGGTTTGCTAATATCCGCGACTATATGCGGAAAGACAGGGGAATTTTCACCAGGCAACAATCCTTCTCCGCGCGCACTATCGAGCCCCTGACGGGCGTACGCCTGCGCAGGCAGCAAACGGTTCCATATCGTCCGCAAGTACGATTCCGGCTGTCGGAGATCGTTGAACGATTGCACCCAATCGGGAAGCCGATGAAAATAATAATTGCTTGATATCCATCTTCCCGATTGCGGATCGAACCAAAAAGCACCGCTGGCATGTTTTCCCGCGGGGAGAATTGCGCCGCGGTCTTTTATCGAAATACCAATGACCTTCGATTCCGGCGACACAGCTTTTAACCGATCTCCGACTGATATTCCATGAAAATTCCTCGGGGACATTTTTCCTGCTGCATTCGCAGAATCTATTCCAAGCGAAGAGACATTCGAATCCTCCACACAATAAAAAATCCGTCCCAATGCAACGCTGTACCATTCATTGGAAATGATACCGCTCGTTCCAGGATAAATTCCAGAGAGAATAAATGAATGACCAGGCGCCGTATTCGTTGGCGTATAATCATAATTGCAATTAGTGAATCGTGCACCATTTTTTAAAAGATGACGAATTCCTTTTTCACAAAACAAATCATAGAAGCGGTCCAGATAATCGGCGCGCATTTGATCGACAATGATAACTAGTACAAGTTTCGGTCTTTTAGTTTTTGGATCTGACCGGGCAGTACGCACATACGGTGCTGCAGTCATGAAAACAATGGCCAGCGGGATGAGAAGGATTATTCTTCTGAGAGACATAATTATTCCAGGATTAATTATTATTTAAAATAATGCAATTCCAGACACGTCGTTTCGGATTTACATGGATCCGTCGTATCATACATTGTAAATATCCAAACACCAACACTAAAAGAATAGTGTTCAGTTCGAGACTGATACTGGACACTATTCAGACACTGCATGTCCCATTTGCCTGAACTCAACATCGAATGTTCTTAATGCGCTGTGTTGATTACTTCTGCAAGGTCTTTCATTTGATCGGTCGATATGAAGTCGGCATGTGCTCTGATAGCTGCGTTCCAACGCTGCATCACTTTCTCTTTACTGCCGAAGTTGTTATCCTTGTCCCAGCCCTGGTTCTCGGCATCTGTGTACCCGTCAAGGCAATAGAACCCCACGAAGTAGCCCTGATGATGGCCGTAAGCCACGAAGTTCTTCAATCGTTTTTCAGACGCATTGGTCCATTTATCTGAGCCTTCAGCACCGCCTTTTTCCACAAAAGCCCAGCCGGCGCCGAACCATCGATGGTAGTTGTCCGCCTTTTGTGGAATCAGTTGTTTCACATCAATTGCCGGAAGAAGCGCTGTGGCCTCAGATCTTCTCTCTTTCGGGAGATTGGTGGGATTTTCATTGAACTTGGTGACCGAACCGAAGACCCGAACTTTGCCTCCAATAGGAACGTCATCGTAAAAGAATTTCTGCTTGATATCGTTCTGCTTGTCTTCGACTATTACCATAATGGGTTTCAGATCGAGAGGTGATTGCTTTTTAATGTCCTTAGTTTTCAATGCGGTGGTGAGCCATGTATCATATTTATCCAATAAATTCGAAATGGCCTGAAGGTGCTCTGGAGGATCGTTTTTGATGTCCAGATAAAGCGTGATAAGCGGCCAATTACCTTTGTTTCCGTCTTTCAAGGCCTGTTCTACGGTCGGCTTTACTTTTGCGAAAAAATAATTTTCGAGTGTGGGATCATCTTTCGATGCGTTCTTGGCACCATGTATTAATAGCGACTTTCCATCAACCCAGGCGAGATCTTGTTCAGTGACCAGCGGCAATCCGGCGGCTATTGCTTGGTCGAGTCGGTCAGTATACTTGCCATGGTCGGGATACGCATTGTGTGACAGAACCTTTGTCCTGGTTCCAGGACTATATGTCGCGGCATTTTTAGCATCTTTCGCAGTCGTTATAGCTAAACTAAGTATGATATAGAAGGTGATGAAACATGTTTTTTTCAAACTTGTGCTCCTTTCGGGCTAGAAGATTGCTGTCGTGAATTAACTAATGATAGACACATAATTAATTTTCTAAATATACAATGGTAGTATCAAGGAAATATTATTGAATTATAATCTTAACGTAACTATTGGGTAGTGGGCTATTTTGGAAAAGACTAAGAAAATACCATTTCGTATAGAGCCTCCCTTTATCCCCAATCAGGTCGTCAAAGTTTGATCTTGAAAAAAACACTAACGTATCATTGGCACACACTACAGGGACAGGTCAAGATGAAAAATGTTGCATAAACTTAACTTGACAAAGAATGGAACGTTCCCTACAATATCCGCGCGTTGTTTCAACGACAACGCGATAGTCTCCGCTGAAGCTCTGGCGTTTAGTAGTGCGTCAGAGCTTCTTTGGTTTTTATTGCTCTCACCTTTTTTCTTTTGACATAAGTACTGTAATTTTTATCCGAGCCATTTGATAGTTTAACAAATTCATAACTTCATTCTATGACAATATTTTTGTTCATTGATTATTATTATTGATTATAAGAATACTCTAAATATTCATAGAAATACCATGGCAAAAGTCACATTTGAAAAATTAAACGAAGAAACCGACAATAATTTTTACGAAAGCAATAAAAGAGAAGCTGGTTCTAAAATTACGCCTCTGACATGCCCAAATGATAAAGAAGCATTTGTGCATATCTCCATCGGAGCTGGGTATGGCCGCTGGTCGTTTAAAATTATTCAATCCTGCTGTCCTGAATTTCGGGAATTGGTAAGGAGAGCAGTTTATCCCATGGCTGAATAGGTTTTGCCCAACTCACAATAACCCTCATTGTAGTAAGAATTGCAGGATGGCGAGTCTTAAGAACGGCCTCACCATAATCTATTTTCACTATAACTTATTTATTGGAGATACGTATTCATGAAATTGTTTTGCACTTATATTTTATTTGTTGTCATCTCATCATTCCAACTCTTTGCACAGACACAATTCAGATGTAGCATAGCCGGAACAGTATTGATTGAATCGACGAAGAAGCCTTTAGAATTCGTCAATGTTGTAGTACGAAAACAATCAGACTCTTCGATTGTGACAGGAATTGTCACAGATAGCGAAGGAAAATTTGAAATTCTCAATGTTCCGGCAGGAGATTATTATCTCAAATGCAGCTTGCTAAGTTTTGAAGAAAAGAAATCTATTAAAGTACAAATCGATTCAAAACTGAATGCTGTCGATGTCGGGATCATTTACTTGGTAGAGACAGTATTGAACCTGAGTGGTGTTACGGTTACCGGTCAGAAGGCTGTATTCAACAGTGCCATTGATCGAAAAGTTTATAATGTGCAGCAGGACGTCCTGAGTAAAACAGGATCCGTCAGCGATTTACTCCAGAACGTCCCTTCCGTTCAGGTCGACGTGGATGGAACGGTGAGTTTGCGCGGTTCGGCAAATGTACAGATACTTATTAACGGGAAGGTCTCGCCGCTCATGGCAAGCGGCAGTGCTGACGTACTGCAACAAATACCGGCGAGCAGTGTCGATAAAATAGAAGTAATCACGAACCCATCGGCGAAGTTTAAGCCCGAAGGCACATCAGGCCTTATTAATATTGTGCTGAAAGAAGAAGCAAGTGCGGGGCTCAATGGGACGTTTGCAGTTAACGGAGGAAATGATTCCCGATACAACGTGAGCGCAAATGGAAATTATAGTTCAGGTCGGCTGAACTTCTTTGGAACCTATAGTTTTCGTCAGGATGTACGTACAACCCATAACGACGATATACGTCAGCAACATGATTCCGCGACGAGCGCAATTACTATGTACGATCAACGAGGCCGGGCATACGCGCGTCCCTATACACATTTCGTTACACTCGGTGGGGACTATCTCATAACTAATACTGATAAGGTCGGGCTCTCCGGGAATTATCGCATTAGGAGATATACGAGCAACGATACGACGACCTATGTGTTGAATGACAACAATGGAGTCATTTCG
>Ga0182017_10002302_pt1 | contig 14506 bp, 15 predicted proteins | sample 712E3DmetaG_FD_120492 | JGI IMG/M metagenome (GOLD analysis project Ga0182017, IMG submission 120492) | Permafrost microbial communities from Stordalen Mire, Sweden - 712E3D metaG | ecosystem: Environmental > Terrestrial > Soil > Wetlands > Permafrost | place: Sweden: Stordalen | collected... | reverse complement strand
GATGGTGCGCCGCCGGCAAAGCCGGCGGGCTCCCCACGCGATCATCATGGGAACCCTGGGAGGGTTCCCAAACCCTCCCGCGATGGTGCGCCGCCGGCAAAGCCGGCGGGCTCCCCACGCGATTGCGCAGCCACCACGACGCGGCCAGGCTGCCAAGGCCGATGCCGAGCAGCACCACCGCCAGCATCAGCGCGAAGGTCAAGTTGCTGCCAAAGACGAAGAGCTGCAGGAAGCGGAACCAGACCACCTCGAGCGCGAGCACGATGGCGCCGCAAAGAAACGAGGCCGCCAACAGGCGCCGGGCTGACCAGCCCAGCCGCTCACGTGGAGTCTGCGCGGCAGGCGCCTGGTTGGGCTGCGTTGAGCGCCGGGCGATAGCCAAGGCCACCACCGCCGCCAGAGCATCGAGCCCCGCCGCCAGCCAACCGGTGCGCGCCACACCAACGCTCTCGATGAGCACCGCCTCGCCGAGAATAGCGCCCATCACCGCGCCCAGGGCATTCCATCCATAGAGTTGGCCGAGAGCGGTCCCGAAGCGCCCTTTGCTCCGAGTCAGCGCGCGCACCAGGATCGGCAGAGTGGCTCCCATGGCCGTGGCGGGCACCAGTAACAACAGCAGCGCGACCAAGACGCGCAGGAAGTTGAGCGCCGCGGGCGCAAAGACGAATCGGGGAAAAAGCGGTGCCATCAGCGGAGGCAGCAGGGGGAGGAGCAACACGATCGCGAGCCCCGAACCGCCTACGCTCAGCTCCAAGCAGCCGTAGGCGGCCACCGGGCGTTGCACCCGACGGCCCAGGCGCGCGGCAAGGGCACTGCCCAAGGCCAAGCCGCCCATGAAGCTGGCCGTCACCAGGCTGCTCGCCCAAACCGAGTTGCCCAGCAACAGGCCGGTCTGGCGAAACCACAAGGTTTCGAAGAGCAGCGAGGCGCAGCCCGAGGCGAAGAACACCAGGCAGAGGAGCGCGTTCACGCCGATCGACATTCCCGGCTCACCCTCGGCTCGATCGCGGCGATTCATTTGTCGACACAACGCCCAGTTCTACCCCGGCGTGGGCGAGCGCTCGTTGAGCAACTCCTGATACATCCCCTTGGTCGTCTCGGCGATAGAAGTCCAGGAGAAATGCTCCTCCACCCGCTTGCGGCCAGCCAAACCCAGCCGCCGCGCCCAGTCCCGATCGTGAAGAACACGGTTGATGGCCTCGGCCAGAGCCAGCGGGTCAGCCGGCGGCACCAGCAGCCCGGTGGTTTCCGGCACCACGACTTCTTTGATCCCACCCACCGCGCTGGCCACCACCGGCCGCTCACAAGCCATGGCCTCCAGGTTGATGATGCCGAAAGGCTCGTACACCGAGGGGCAGGCAAAGAGCGCAGCGTTGCTGTAGAGCTCGATGTACTGCTCCTCGCGCAGCAGGGTGTTGATCCACAGGCAGCGCGGCTGCCCTGCCACCTTGGCCGCGATCTCTTCCTCGACCGCCTGCGTGTCGGGCGCACTGGTGCAACACACCAGGCGCACGCCGGGGGCCACGTGCTTCATGGCATCGATGAGGTGCACCATCCCCTTCTGCCGCGTGGTCCGACCGACGAACAGAATGTAGTCGCCGTCTATGCCGTAGGCCTTGCAGGTTGCGCGACTCTCCACCCGTTTCCACACGTCGAGCTCGATGCCGTTGTGGATCACCACCACCCTTCTCGGGTTGACGTTGAACAGTTCCAGGATCTCCCGTCGCGCGTCGGCCGAAACCGCCACGACTCGGTCAGCATTTTCCAGCGCCACCTTCTCGGCCCACGAGGTCAGGTGGTACGAGCGGCCGAGTTGTTCTTCCTTCCAGGGCCGCAACGGCTCCAGGCTGTGCACGGTGGCTACATAGGGGACGTTGTAAAGGACCTTGGCCATGAAGCCCGAGAACGCGCCATACCAGGTGTGCGAGTGGACCACGTCAGCGTCGATGTGATCACGAATCTGGGACAGATTGACCGAGAAAGTCCCTAGCGTGCTGTTGAAGAGCTTGTCTTCTCCCTCCCACATGCGCGGCCAGGCCTGATAACCGCGCACCCGCAGTCTGCCATCAGTCACGTCCTGATCGCCGATGCAACGCACTTCCACGTCCACGCTGCGCGCCAGCTCGTGCGCCAGGTTCTTGAGATGCACGCCGGCTCCTCCGTAGACGTGGGGAGGGAACTCGCGCGCAAGGAAGGTAACCTTCATGGCCGCACCGGCCTGCCCGTAGCCGCGGGCCACACGCTCTTGCCCGGGGGCACCTGCATCCCGATGTCGTCTGGCGTGGCCTCGACGTGGATCAGGCAGTTCCGGCCCACGCGCGCGCCCGCCGGCAGGCGCACGTTCATGGCCAGCACCGTGGCCCCGCAAGAAAGTGAAGCCGGCTTCTCTTCACTGGCCACGGATTCCCCCACCCCCACCTGACAGCCGCGCGAAAAGATCACGCGCTTGTCCGCGATCGCGGCGGACACTTGTGCATCCGCCTCCACCACGACGTCATCCCACAGCACCGAGCCTTTCACCACCGCCCGTGGCCCCACCCGCACACCCGGGGACAGCACGCTGTTTTCCACCGTCCCTTCGATCACACAGCCCGCCGAGACCAGCGAGTTGACAATGCGGGCCCCGGGCAAACAGCGGACCGGCGGCGGCGGCGAAGCGCGTCCAGCCATCAAGTTGGACTGCACTCCCCAGGCCGCGATGTCCACCGCGGGCGCTGCCCCCAGGACGTCTTGGTGGAAGGCGTAGTACTCGTCCAGCGTGCGCGAGTATGACCATGCACCTCGAAAGATGAACCCGTACGCCCGGCGGCGGGAGATCATTCGGCGCAGGACCTCGTGGATCTGAAAGGTCACGGTCTGCTCCTCCCCACTCACCGCCCGGCGCAACTCCTCGACCAGCACTTCTTTCTTGAACACGTAAACCGACATGGAAGCCAGGTTGGTGCGAGGAAACTCCGGCTTTTCCATGAAGTTGATAATCTGACCGGTGGCGTTCAGCTCGCCGATGCCAAACCGGGTGGCATCGGCATCGCGCGGAGCGAACACCATGGTCAGATCAGCGTCGCGCTCATGATGGAAATCAAGCAGGGGACCATAGTCCATGGAGTACACGTGGTCAGCCGACACCACCACCACGTCGGATGCGTCGGCGCGTTCCACGAACTCGAGATTCTGGAAGAGGGCATCGGCCGGCCCTCGATACCATTCGCTGACGGAAAGCTTGAGATAGGGAGGAAGAAAGCGCACGCCGCGGCTGGTGCCCACCAGGTCCCAGGCCATGCCCGTGCCTACGTGATCCATCAGCGACGCCGGCCGATACTGCGCCAGGATGCCCACCTGTCCGATCCCGGCGCGGGCCAGGTTGGTCAGGGCAAAATCGATACAGCGATAGATGCCGCCAAAGATGACGGCCGACTTGGGGCGTCGCTCAGTGAGGACCGACAGATCCTCGCCCCGCCCACCTGCAAAGACCATGGCTATCGCTTTGCGCATCGTATTCTCCTGCATTTCACATGGGAACCACGGGGCCCCCGGTCGAAGATGGAAACTGGTGCCCGCGGCGCATGCCCCTTCAAAGTACCGTATCGGGACGAGAAATGGATGATTTTTCCAACTGCAAGACTTCCCGCCGCCCCGCTCGATGTTCGGAGGACCCTCCTAGGCGGCACCGGACTCGTTGCCTGACTTGATTGGTGGCGTCGTCTCGCGCTCTTGCCCTCGGTCAATAGCGCGGCCACTTTACTGTCTCGCGCGTTTCGCCCGTTTGCGCGCCGGCGCCGGTTTCTCTGGAGGCGGATCCTCGGGCCACGGCTGAGAAAGTCTCGCTGCCATTTCCTCCGGCACGGGATCCTCAAACCATTTGCTGACCTTGACTTGAGCCCTTGCCATGAGAATGTCTGCCCGGTCGTGCAGCCATGGTTCATGGAGAACCGGGAAGGACCGCTCCTCCTTGACCATGACCCTCTGGTCCACGAACGCCGTGATGACAAAGCTGGCGTAGGCACCCTCGAAATCGCCCGCCACCACGAATGCCTGTCCGAGAAATTCCCAGCGGAGAGGGTACCTTGCCCCGTCGAAGACCACCGAACCCTGTAGAGCGTCCAGTCCTGCCTGCACCACCCCGTGTTCTCGGCAACTGTCTTCCATGATGCCCGGATTGGCACCCGGCGAACGAAGTCGCAGCAGTGTGCACAACTCCATAACCCGCAGGATCGCTGGCGAGGAACGGTACAGGTCTCTGCATGGACCAAACCCGAACTTCGCCTCCATTCCTTCGGCCCCGTCGTGTATGTAGGCTTGTAATGTCTTGTCCTCGGCGAAAGAGCGGTCGTTCTGGATCCATTCGGTCTTCTCTTTCCACAACGCAAGAGCGGCTTGGCACTTGGGACCTGGCGGATCTGGGTCGACATGGATAGGGTCTGTATGGGGCAGTCGGCCCAACTGCGGAACAATGGCCTCCTTGTCGTCGCCATTGGCGATTGCCAGTACATCCACCAGGCTCGTGGTTGGCCCAAGATCGTGCCACGCGGTCGGTGTGTGGGAGGAAGTAGGGTCTTGCCGAGCAGAGTATTCCTGACTCATGTCGTTCGACCCGTGCTCGTGCAACATGGAATACACGAAAAACACGAGAAACACGACCACGAGCCCTCCAATTATCAGCAAGAATCCCCGAAAATTGATGTTCATCCCCGACGCGGAGATCAGAACAGACGCCGTTGCCGTGCTGGGGGTCGGCCCTTGGGACTGGATTGTTTGCGCCGCAGCCACTTGTGCCAGTGTCGCTAGCCCGACGATCCGACGCGCACCATCGCGGCCAGCTTGCTTTGCGCTGGATTGAGCGGCAGCGGCTTTGCTCAGCAGGGCGGCACGCGCGCAAGCTGCGCAAGCTTGTCCGGTAAAGTGCTCGTGCTCCGCGTTTGCCTGACACTTGCTCAGTTTTCCACTCGACCGTTGGCCGTACTCGCGCAGCAGAGTCATCCAATCGCTCGCGCTCGGCCGAACAAGGCCGGTGCCCTCGAAGGCCCGGTCGAATAGCTCGCGCAACTGCAGCGGCATTGCCGCGTGCCCGCTCGCTGGATTGGGCGCCATTTTGGGATTCGGGCGCACGCCGTACGCGTAGCAGCGCCGGGCGATGCGCCCCGGAATGTCGGTGGGAACAGAATCCGAAGCCGGGCGACCGGTGAATGGATGAATGCCGAAGTTCAGCAGTTGAAAAACCACCACCGCCAGCGCGAAACGATCCTGGCTCTCTTCGTCGCTCGATTGCTCCTCGCCCGAAAACCCGCGCCCGTGAAATTCCGGCGCCAGGTACTCGGGCGTGAACTGCGGCGCGCGAAAACGCTGGTCCTTGCCCCGGATGCTGCAGCCGTCGCAGTCCAACATGGTCACGTGCAGCGAGCGCCGGTAGAAACGCAGGTTCACCGGCTTCAGATCCACCACGTAGTGCCCCTGCCGGTGCAGCTCGGCAATGACGCCAGCCAGGTTCGCCGCCAGGGTCACTTTCGCACCCAGGCCCGTGGGCAGCCCTTCGGCTCGGGCCTGCCGCTCCTGCATCACGCATTCCAGCTCCACGCTGGTCTGGAAATCCAGCAGCGGCATCGCGAACCCGAGAAACTGCCGCCGGTGATCGCGCAGCAGCAGACGGGGCCACGCCATCTGCACCTCGCGCACCCCGCCCTCGTCGATATCGGGCAGATCTGGCACCAGGGTCAGCATGGCCTCGACCTTGTGCTCGTACACCGAGTGATCCACCTGCGGGTGGTAGATCTTCGCGACCAGCTCGGCCGCCTCATTGATGCGAAAGATCGATCCCGCGCCGCCGCTCTTCAGCAACTTGCCCAGGGTCAGGATCCGGCCGTCGCTGGCGCTGACCTTGCTGCCGCTTTCGATGGCCATCCGCCCGCCGCTACAGCTTACGCGCGATGAGCAGTGTCTTGTCGTCGTTGGTGATCGCATCCGTGCCCGGAGCGCCCAGCGTGCCGGCCAGGGCCTCGGTACCTTCAGCCTCGCTCACCTGGTCCAGATAGCGCTGCACTGGATCGATGAAGGGGCGGTGCAGCTCCTGGTGTCCCTTGGCCATGGCAAAAAGCGCCGCCCCGTCAGACATCAGCACCACGGTTGCGATCGCCTGCTCGAAACACACCGTCCGTAGATGCTCGCGCCATTCGCCGCCAGTGACGAAGTAGGTCTCGTTCACATACTCGCCGTTCTCGGGCAGCGAGACGATGTCGCCCATCTCCGGCGCGCAGGGCCGGGCAACCGCGTAACCGTCCCCTACATGAAAGAAGTGCCCGCGCGAAGTCCAGGCAACCACGCCCACCAATGTCGAAGCATAGGCGGACAGATCTTTCCCCGCACTCTTCGCCGTCGCTTCCAGCACCTCGCGCGCCTCGGCGATTGCGTCCTGCACCAGCGTCTTGAACTTGTCCTCGGTCGTGTCCGGACACAGGATCTGCCCCTGCGCACGTGCGGCGAGCGACCGCACCACCGACTCGGAAAGCGCGCGCGCACCGAAGTGGCTGAGTTCACACGAGCCCGCTCCGTCGCAAACCGCCGCAACCAGGGTTTCGCCTTGCGCGCGCAGCGCGAAGGCGTCCTGGCAAGGTCGGCCATCCTCCCGGTGCGAGCTCCCGATGGCTGACGCCGCAAAAACCCGCCAAGCCATGGGTCAGGTCGGCGCGCTCGACCAGTTGTCGGTGGTCGGCAACTGCACCTTGCCGCCCGGGCGTGATTGCGAGACCACCTTCATGCTGGCGCTCAGCCACAAGAACAGTTCGCGAAACTTGAGCCCGCGCATTTGCTTCACCGCCAGCAACCCCTTGCCGCTGAACTCGCCCAGCGTGGCCGAATTGGCTTCATCGCCGACCGCGATGGGGAATACCGCCACCTTGTTGGCCTTCTCGGCCTGCCGGCAGCGCTCGGCCGCCCCTTGCCAGTCATCAGTGGGAGAGCCGTCGGACATCAGGAAAAGCCAGGGACGCGTGTAGGCCACGCCCGACTGCTTGAAGCGCTGCTTTTCCTCCTCGATCTTGGACAGGGCCAGATCCACAGCCAGTCCGGTCGGGGTGGTGCCCCCCGCCTGCAAGCTGGGCGCGACGAACTCCATGGCGTCGATCCAGTCGCCGACCACCTGCGCTTCGTCGTTGCCGCCGATCTTCACCACCAGCAGACGCACCCGCTTGGCCGCGATGGTGTCGCCCTTCAGCTCCTGTTCGAGCAAGGACAGCCCCTGGTTGAGCTGGTCGATGGGCGCGCCGTCCATGCTACCAGAGCAATCGAGCACCAGCGCGAGGGGCGTGCGTTGTTCGGAGTTATCAATGAGCTGCACATCCGGAATCATAGGTGGCGTCATGGGTCTCCTTCCAACCTCGGGGGGGTTTGGTCGTCTATCCTATCGCAAGCCAAGGAAAGCGGGGCAAAGGGTTCTTGAGCGTCCGGAAGCTCGCCCTGCGCGTTTCGTGCGTGCCCTCACCGCCGCCGCCTACCACGTCGCTCCCCGAGCTACGACTTTTCGAGCGACCGTGCCAGCAACTGGGCCACGGCCTCGAAGGCTGACTCGGGAATCTCGTCGCCTTCCTCCACCTCGCGCAGGGTTTGGGCCAAGGTCGGCTCGCCGAAGATCGGAACTCCGGTTTCCCTTGCCACTTCTCTGATCATGGCGGCGACCAGCCGCTCTCCCTTGGCCACAACCACCGGGGCACCTGGCCCATCAGGGTCATAGCGAAGCGCCACGGCAACACGGTCACCATCGACCAGCACCAGCTTGGCCCGGCGCACGTCGTCGATCATCTGCTGCTGCAGGATCTCGCGATGCAGACGCTGGCGTTCAGCCTTGTGCAGGGGATCTCCCTCGCTCTCCTTGTACTCGCGCTTCCACTCCTCGCGGCTCATGCGCAGCGACTTTGCATGTCGGTGGCGTTGCCACAAGTAGTCCGCCGCCCCCAACACCACTGCGGCGACTGCCAGACGCAGGCCCAGCCTCGCGCCCAGCAGACCGAACACCGCCAGCGCTGAACCCGGCGATGCGCCCGCCAGATGCGCCAGGTCTGGCAGGGCTGGGACCAGCGTCCACCAAGCCAGCCCAGCCACCACCAGGGCTTTCAGCAAGTTCTTCGCTATCTCGCCTGCGGCCTGCAATAGCCGCGCGGCCGAGGGCAGCGCGCGCCTGATGTCGAATCTGAGCGGGTAGCTGGAAAACAGACCACGAGTCTGCGTGATCCCGGCGGCAAGCGCAGCCGCCACCGCGACCCCGAGTGGCAGGAGCAACCCGTCCCTGGCCGCTTGCAAGGCTGCCCGTCCGGCCGGCGCCAGGCTGGCTCCCGACGTGGCTTCACCCAGGGCCAGGCGTAGGTAGGCAACCAGACCGCCTATCCAGGCCCGGCCGCCCAGCACCAAGGCGGCGCAAAGGGCGAGCCCGGACACGCCGGACAACAGATCTCGGCTCACGGCAATCGAGCCGCGACGGCGAGCCTCAGCCAAACGCCGCGGTGTCGGCTCCTCGGTCTTGGCGGCGGCGGTGGGTTCAGTCATTGGCTTCTGTCAGCGCCCGAGCTGCGCTGCTCTCTCCAGCAAACCCAAGAAGCCGCGGAACCCCACGGTCAGCGCCGAATCTAGCGTCGCCAGCCCTGCCAGCACCGCGCCCACACCGAGCAGAGCCTTGGCCGGCATGCCGGCGAAATAGAGCGGGATCTGCGGAACCGCGCGGCCCAGGGCACCGAGGGCCAAGTCAGCCAGAAGCAAGGCAACCAAGGCAGGAGCTGCCAACCCGATGGCGGCCTCGATCAACTTGGCCGAAGCCACGATGACCAGGAGAGCCGCTGCTTGCAGGCTGGCCGGGCCCGGCAAAGCTGCGCCGAGCGGCACCGCCTCGTAGCTGCGGGCCAAAGCGGTAGCGAGTATGCCAGCGCCGCCCATCTCCAAGAAAATCACCACAGCCAGCAGCAGCAGCAGATCGCCGAGAGGGCTGCTGCGATTGCCCTCACCGGGCGCAATCACCTCGGCGAGGTTTGCCCCGCGCACGATATCTGTCAGCCGCCCGGCCGCCTCCACTGCGCGAAACATGCAGGCAGCCACGAAACCCATGACCAGCCCCACCCCGACCTCGCGCAGCGAAAGCAGCACCCACATGACCGGCCCGCCCGACGGGACCCGGCCGGCAACCAGCGGGAAGCACAAGGCGGAAAGCCCCAACCCCAGAACCAGCCGCAACCGCGCCGGCAGGCTCGGTCCTCCGAAGACCGGAATCAGCCAGACGAATGGAACTGTGCGCGCGCCACCCAGGGCGAAGACAACCAGGGCTCGTTCGAGGTCGGCAGGCAGCATGGGCATGGCAAGCGGCACTAGCGGATGGTCGGTATGGCCAGCAGCAGGGCTTGGGTGAAACGCAGAACCTGGGCGCCGAGAAGCGGGCCTATCGCGATCAGCACCAGCGTCACCGCCACCAGTTTGGGTACGAACACCAGGGTTTGCTCATGGATCTGGGTCGCGGCCTGCAGGATGCTCACGACAAACCCGACCGCCAGGCTGGCCAGCAGCGGCGGGGCCGACACCAGGATCACGAGCAGCAGCCCCTCGCGCACCGCCCGCAGGATCAACTCACTGCCAAAAACATCATACATAGGATTCCACCAAGCCACGCAAGAGAAGCTGCCACCCATCAGCGAGCACGAAGAGCAACAGCTTGAAGGGCAGCGACACGGTGGTGGGCGACAGCATGTGCATACCCAGCGCCAAGAGCAGGTTGGCAATCACCATGTCGACGACCAGGAAGGGAACAAAGAGCAAAAACCCAATCTCGAACGCGCGACGTAACTCCGAGGTCAGGAAGGCCGGCACCATGATGAGGAAGTCGCGCTCGGAGATCCCGGCCCGTTCCTCTGCCGTGCGCATGCGCAGGGCCAGACTGTAAAAGACGGTCCGGTCCCGGGTACTGGCGTGCTTGAGCAGAAACTCGCGCAGAGGTTCCTTGGCCTTGGCCACGGCGGCGCTCAATGCCTCCGCGGTCTGCCCGCTCAGCAGATCGGCCCCCGCGCCCTGACCAAGCAGCGGCTCCGCCGCTTGGAACATGCGCATGCCGGTGGGGGCCATCACGTACAAGGTCAGGATGAGGGCCACCCCCGTGACCACCTGGGAAGGCGGAATCTGGGGCGTGCCAAGGGCGCTCTTCAGCACCGAGAGAACCACTGCGATCTTCACAAAGCTGGTCATGAGCAAGACAACGAACGGCAGCAGAGAAAGCGCGCCTATCACGACCAGAAGAACGAGCGGCCGAGAGGCGATACCTGCATTGGTCGCAACCGCTGTCCCGACCGCGTTCACGACTTCGCTTTCCCCCGGAACCGGGACAGCATCTCGGCGAATCGGAAACTGCCCTGGACCGGCGCCCCAGCGCCAATCTCGCTGGTCACGGCCGCCGGATCGATCTCAGCCAGCAGCGACATGGGGCCATCTCCCACGCCCACCAGAAAGCAACGACCCGCCACTCGCAGGAGATAGACAGCCCGCCGAGGTTCCAGCGAGCAGCGAGCCAGAACCCGCACCGGACCTTCGCTACGCCCGGCGCCGCGACGAGAGAACCAGCGCAAGGCTACGTACGCCAACAAACAGACGACGGCCAGAGATACAAGCGACAATGCAAAGGAACTCCCGAGGCCAGGCAGGTCAGCCGCTGACGCACCCATGCCACCCTGTTACCGCCATCCGCGCTGCCCTGTCAACCGCAGAGTTTGACACCCTCAGTCCCGGTTCCGATTTCCGTACTCCCACTGCAACAAATCCGCCTTCGGGAGCCGGCCGACAAGCCGGGCTGCTGGCAAGGAGGGCCGAGAACCGGACCGGAATGTACTCACGTACTTGAGGACCGGAAGCGCAGGCCCGACGCAGCCAGGGGCCCGGATCGTCGGCCGTCGGTCCAATCGAAGAACAGAGGCGGTATCGCTGCTACTCGCCTCCGCCCTTCCGGCCTCGCGGCGCCCGCCGGACGGTGGCACCCGATGGCTTGGCGGCGCGAGCCGCTGACTCCTTCTTCACCCGGGCCTTGGGCGCCGCCGCCTTGGACGACGCTGACTTGGAGGCCACCGCCTTGTGCGCCGCCGCCTTGGGCGCGGCTTTCTTCGGCCGCCCCGCCTCTTCCTTGGCCTTGCCCTTTTCGGTCGGCTCCTTCTTCGGCGCGGCTTTGCCCTTTTCCTGCTTGGGTTCAGGCTTCTCCGCCGCACCCTCAGCCGGGATGAGTTCTAGCAACGACATGGGCGCCGCATCGCCCGGGCGGGGGCCGAGTTTCACGATTCGGGTGTACCCGCCATGCCGGGTGAGAAAGCGCGGTCCGATCTCCTCGAACAGCTTGAGCACGGCCTGCCGGTCGCGAATTGCCCGCAAGGCCATGCGCATCGCGTGCACGACCCGCGCCTTTTCCTCATCCGTGCGCTTCTCGACCTTCTTGGTCAGCACGCCGCCCAGCCGCCGCGCCCAAGTAATGGCCCGCTCGGCGAGCCGGCGCACCTCCTTGGCCTTGACGTCGGTGGTCCGGATGCGCTCGTAGGTCAGCAGTGCCGTCACCAAGTTGGAAAACAAGGCCTTGCGGTGGGCCGGGGTCCGAGAAAGATGCAGTCCTGCTCTTCTATGTCGCATGTTTGCCTAGCAGCTCAGTGAGTTGGCTGGTGGGGTCGGCCTTCGCGATCAGGCCTTCTTGGGCGGACCGTCTCCGGGCCAGCCTTCCAGCTTCATGCCCAGGGACAGGCCCATGCTGGCCAAGATCTCTTTGATCTCCTTGAGCGATTTGCGCCCAAAGTTCTTGGTCTTCAGCATCTCCGATTCGGTCTTTTGCACCAACTCGCCGATGCAGCGGATATTCGCGTTCTGCAGGCAGTTGGCCGAACGCACCGACAGCTCCAGATCGTCCACCGACTTCCACAGATTCTCGTTGAGCTTCTGCTGTTCTTCGGAGACCGTGGCCTCGGGCGCGGGCTCGGCGCCTTCCTGGAAGTTGATGAAGATGGTCAGTTGGTCTTTGAAGATCTTGGCGGCAAAGGCAATCGCGTCTTCGGGCTTGACCGTGCCGTTCGTCCACACCTCCAGGGTCAGGCGATCGTAGTCGGTCTGCTGGCCCACGCGTGCATTGGTGACGGCAAAGTTCACCTTGCGAATGGGCGAGAACAACGAATCGATGGGGACGGTGCCCACCCCCATGGTCGGCGTCTTGTTGCGCTCGGCCGGCACATAGCCCCGACCCGTGCTGACCTCAATCTCCATGCGCACCTTCGCGCCCTTGGAGCAGGTCATGATCAGCCTGTCAGGATTGAGGATCTGGATTCCCTCGGGACACTGGATGTCTCCCGCGGTCACCTTGCCCTCGCCGTCTTTGTCCAGTCGCAAGGTGTGCGGCTTGCCATCGAGCGGCCGGATGATTACCTCTTTCAGGTTCAGCACGATGTCGGTGACATCTTCCGCCACCTCGGGCAACGAGGTGAACTCGTGCACGGTGCCTTCAATCTTGATGGCGGTGATGGCGGCGCCCTGCAGCGACGAGAGCAGGACCCGACGGAGCCCGTTGCCGATGGTGGTGCCGAAGCCCCGCTCCAATGGCTCACAGGTGAACTTCCCGTAGGTGTCGGTCAGCGACTCTGCATCTACCTCCAGCTTGCGCGGGCGGATGAGATCGCGCCAGTTCTTCGCAGTAAACGCCAATTGCGACGCCGCCACAGTTTGTGAACTCGCGGTCGACATTCTGTTCTCCTATCTAAAATCCTAGTGGGCGGGTGATCTACTTCGAGTAGAGCTCTACAACGAGCTGCTCGCGAATGGCCATGGTCAAGTCCTCGCGCGCGGGCAGCGTAGCGAGCTTGCCTTGAAAATTGTCCTTGTCCAGTTGCAGCCACTTGGGCACGCCCCGGCGATCGACAGACCCCAGGTTCTCGAGGATGCGGGTGATCTTGCGGGACTTCTCTTTGACTACCACGCTGTCGTTGGCGGAACAGAGGAAGGAGGGCACGTTGACCTTCTTGCCATTGACCACGAAATGCCCGTGGCGGACGAGTTGGCGCGCCTCTGCATGATCGGAGGCGAAGCCCAAGCGATATACCACGTTGTCGAGACGCCGCTCCAGCAGTTGCAGCAAGTTCTCGCCCGCCACGCCCTTCATGCGGGTGGCCTTGTGATAGTAGCCACGGAACTGCTGCTCCGCCAAACCGTACATGCGCTTCAGCTTCTGTTTCTCGCGCAACTGTGAGCCGTAGTTGGAGATCTTCCTGCGGCGGGATTGCCCATGCTGGCCGGGCGCATAGGCGCGCCGCTCGTAGCCACACTTGTCGGTGTAGCAACGATCGCCCTTCAGGAACAGCTTGGTGTCCTCGCGGCGACAGAGGCGACAAACTGGACCGGAATACTTCGCCATCGCTAAGTTACCTTCCTCATGCTTTCACTTGACTCTGGGACTTGGGAAATCAACACATCAGACCCGGCGCCGCTTGGGTGGTCGGCAGCCGTTGTGCGGGACCGGCGTCAGGTCGCGGATGACATTGATCTTGAAGCCAGTGGCAGCCAGCGCGCGCAGGGCGGACTCACGCCCCGAACCGGGACCCTTGATGAAGACATTGATGGACTTCATCCCGTGCTCCATGGCCTTGTGAGCTGCGTCCTCGGCGGCAAGCTGGGCGGCAAACGGCGTCGACTTGCGCGATCCCTTGAACCCTTTCACCCCCGCCGATGACCACGACACCACGTTGCCGGATACGTCGGTGATGGTGACGATGGTGTTGTTGAACGACGCGGTGACGTGCGCGATGCCGCTCTGGATGCTCTTCTTGGCCTTCTTGGCCTTGGGCTTTGCTTTGACTACTACTGGTTGGTCAGTCGACATGTTCCGTCCGTCTTGTCTCTCTTTTCAGGTTGCGGCCGAAGTCCTCTATGCGAAGACCACTGACCGGTTGGCAGCTAGGCTCCCGTGGTCTCCGTCTTGCGCTTGATCATCTGGCCCTTGCGCGGTCCCTTGCGGGTCCGGGCGTTGGTCTTGGTCCGCTGGCCGTGAACCGGCAAGCTGCGCCGGTGGCGCAGTCCGCGGTAGCAGCCCAGATCCATCAGACGCTTGATGTTCATCGAGATCTCACGCTGCAGGTCGCCCTCGATCTTCATCCCCATCTGCTCGATGATTTCACGGATGTGGCGGGTTTCGTTGTCATCCAACGCGTCGCTGCGCTTGTCCAGCGATACACCGGCGGCCTTCAGGATCTCGCGCGCCTTGGTCTTCCCGATGCCGTTGATGTAGGTCAGCGCGTACTCCATGCGCTTGTTCCGGGGAAGATCGACGCCTGCTACACGTGCCATAGACTTTCCTTCCTATTCTTGTCTTGCGCTTGTCCTGGTTAGCCCTGCCGCTGCTTGTGCCGCGCGTTCTCACATATGACGCGCACCACTCCGCGGCGGCGGATAATCTTGCACTTGTCGCAGATCTTCTTCACTGATGCTCTGACCTTCATGGAACCCTTGCCCCGTTTCACGCCCGTGACAAAACCAT
>Ga0182017_10002301_pt1 | contig 14507 bp, 10 predicted proteins | sample 712E3DmetaG_FD_120492 | JGI IMG/M metagenome (GOLD analysis project Ga0182017, IMG submission 120492) | Permafrost microbial communities from Stordalen Mire, Sweden - 712E3D metaG | ecosystem: Environmental > Terrestrial > Soil > Wetlands > Permafrost | place: Sweden: Stordalen | collected... | reverse complement strand
GCTTCGGCTGGCAGCGCAGCACCCGCGCAAACTCATCGTGGTCATCCATTGCATGATGAATGGCGAGGCTGCCGCGACTGCCACCTCCGGGGTGACGTCGTCCTCATCTACTCGCTCCCGCCGGTTGGGTGGGCTCGCAGATACAGTTACAGTAGTTGCCTTAACCTACGTTGCCTCAATTGAATCCCGAAAACGATGAATCGCTCCAGCGCTTCGGCATTCGGATGACCGCCAAAGGCGAGAACCGATGAAATGTCCAGGTCGACCAACGTTTGTAGGTGCCGTAGGAATACATCTAAAATGCCTGCTTCGGCGGCCTCCTTATGAGCATCGTCCAGAGCAGAGGCCGTGGAGGATCGGTAGAAATGAAAATGCGTATACTGAGGGGGCCAGGTTGGCATCGGGCCGACGAATTCAAGGTCGAAAATGCGAAGCTCACTGCCGCTTTGGTTCATCAGCCAACTTGGCCAGTCATCTCGGTTAAAAACAGCCAATGCGAGTGCCTTGGCCACGAGTTCTGGATGAGTCCCGGATGGTTCAATAATATGGCAATCAAACTTGGCGGCCGCCCACCGTTCAATTAGCACTCCCAGATGGTTTGGAGTACCTCGTCGATCGGCGCCTGTGGAGCGATAGAAGGCGAGCCAAGGCTGCAAAGGCAGGTCCAGTGTCTGCGCCAATTGATAACCTGCGATCTCGCAAATCGCGCATGGTCTGGATTTCATCAACCATTCGTGTTCATCCCATTTCACCCACTTCCTATCGGGGTATACCATTTCGTTGCCCGGTACCTCCTCGAAAGTGTACGCCGATAGGTCCCAACACGACTGGCCACTCGGGGATCTGATTTGGCATCTCATGGCTCCGTCTCTTTGTTCCTCGACTACAATATCCCGCGCGAACTAATTCTCATAGCGAGAGTATTTGCAGATGGGTCTGTTCTCACAACTATTCAGTTTCAGGACCACTGCCCTGAACGTCAGTGCGGTTCTCCGGAAGGTATTGGACGATCCAAATGCCATCGCCGAATTTCGTCGCGTCTTCAACGCGACAGATGGCTGGAAGAACGTGCGCGCGATTGCAGCACGGAATACCTTCCTTTGCTGGTATGCCGTCGACTGTGCCCTCACCTATCCAGAGGAACGGTTTCACTCGACCGTCCAGAATGGTTGCACCAACATCATGTTCCCAGGGGAATGGTCTCGTCGCAAGGCCCGATTGGGTGACCTGCTGGTGCAGCATTTGGACTTGGCAGCAGTTGCGGTGGAATTGGTTCGGAGCGGGTCTGGTTTGGAGCAGGTGCGCAGTCTTGAGGAGTTAACCAATCTTGAGCTACCGATCAGCCAAGCGTTCTTGTTGGCGGCGAACTCAAGATTTGGCATGTTCAAAGAAAGCGCCGAGCTCAGTGGCGATCCTGCCGGCAAAGGCGACCGGTTAATGTCTGTCAGCCTGATCGCCACGCATCTCGGTCTTCAAATCCATGGGGACGATGTCGAGCTTTCCCCAGATGGCCCTGGTAGAATCAACATCGTGGCCTATGAGTGTGCGAAGATTCTTCAGGCAGTCTATGACCTGCATCTCACTGCCTAGCTGGTGGAGGCGCGGCGGCCTATTTCGCGATCGAGCAGGCGATGTTCGGGCTGGCCGGATTGACGTCCGCCCGGCGCTCCTTCGGCAATACGACCAGGTCCATGTCTTCCATCAGAATTGCGCCGAGCAGCGTCTGGTCGCCCATCACGATGGCCCCGACAAACCCCACGCGATTCTTGAAGCGAGCTTCGATGGGTCCGACGTAGGGAACGAGGCGCTTTGATCCATCGGCGAGCGTCACTTCCTTCTTCCCCTGTTCCTCAAGGCGCAGTTGCAGGCGCACATGTTCGGGAATCGAGAGATGCACCGAGCCCGTGTCGACCAAGGCATCGACCGCCACCGGTTCGATCTCGGGTCGGCGCGGATTAATCAGCGTTAACATCGTTGTGACAAGCCCCATTACGGAGGAAGTATGGATGGAGCGTCTGCATGGGCAAGCGGCGATTGTACACCTGCGTGCTTCGGGCGGAACGGGACGCCGTTCCGCTACGCCGCGCCGGGGGCGTCGCGTCCCCAAGAACAACCGGAGAATTGGCGGTGACTTCGGCCAGCTCGGGAAGTGGCACGGGTCTCCCGACCCGTGGCAGGTTGGAACACGGGTCGGGAGACCCGTGCCACGAAACCGTCAACGTTGGTCCGTCGTTGTCGATCCTCTGGGCTCTGGCACGCCCAGGTGCCCGGCGTAATATGCTTTCAGGACGTCGAAGGCCTTCTTCCTCTGGCCATTCTCGCCGATCAGGCCCTTGCGGTTCCAGCCATCCTGGATCTGCGGCAGGACGCGTCGGGGCGAGCGGAAGTCGCAGAGGATCCACGGCGTGCAGCCGCGGAATTGCGGTATCTTGTCCAGCATGGGGAGCGTCAGCCGGTAAACCTGCTCCTGATACTCCTCGCTGAAACGCGTGTTGGGACCGCCGTGCATCCCCTGAACCGCGTCGGCGCCGAACTCCGAAATGATGACGGGCTTGTCCCGGGAGATGGTCCAGCGAACGCGGGCGATCTTCTCGGGCAGGCCATCGTACCAGCCGACGTATTCGTTGAAACTCTGGAGGTCGGTGAATTCGCCGAGGGGATCGTCCACGATCTTGTGGTCGGCATCGGCCGGGTCGGTCCGCACCTCCATCGCGGCGGAAACCAACCGGGTGCCGTCCCGCGACCGGGCGTCGTCGATGAGCGTGCGCAGAAACCGGGTGCGGGCCTCGCCCACCGGTGTTTCGTTGGCGACGGACCAGACGATGACGCTGGCCCGGTTCTGGTCGCGCCCGATGAGTTCGGCCAGCTGGTTCCGGGCGTTGGCCAGCGTGTCGGGATCATCCCAGGTGATGGCCCAATAGACCGGAATCTCCTCCCAGAGGAGGAGGCCGAGCTTGTCGGCGAGACGGGCCATGTGCTCATTGTGCGGATAGTGGGCCAACCGGACGAAGTTGCAGTTTAGCTCCCGTGCCCAGCCGAGCAACAGGGTGGCGTCGGCCGGCGAGAAAGCCCGGCCGCCGCGCAACGGGTTCTCCTCATGGAGGCAGATCCCGCGCAGGAACAGGGGTTGCCCGTTGAGGAGGATATCGTGGCCGCGCACCGCGATCGTGCGAAAACCGATTTCGTCGGTCAGGCCATCCGTTTCGGCGGCGACCGTGACCGTGTAGAGTTTGGGACGGTCAGGCGACCAGAGCGCAAGTCCGGGCGCGGCCAGCTCGATCGCGGCGACACCGTCGGCGCCGGTCGTGCTCCCGGCGGTGAGGGACAGTTCCGGGATGGTGATCGTGATCTTCTGGACGGGCTGTGCTCCGTCGAGCCGCACGCGGACGGCGATGCGGTCGCGGGCACCGGAGGCGAGGTGGATGGCACAATCGGCGATGAAGGTAGCGGGCGCCTCAACGAGGCGCACATCGCGGGTGAGCCCGCCATAATTCCACCAATCGGTCATGACCGTGGGAACACCGGCGCGCCGTCGCTGGTTGTTCACGCGGACCACGAGCGAGTTGCCGCTGGGCTGGAGCAACGCGGTCGCCTCGAAGGCAAACGGCGTGAAGCCACCCACGTGATGGCCGAGTTTGTGACCGTTGAGATAGACATCGGCTTCGTAGTTGGCCGCGCCGAACCAGAGGAAAACACGGGAATTCGCGCCGGAAGGTGTGTAATCGAACAGGCGGCGGTACCAGACGGTCCCCTCGTAGTAGAGCAGTCGTTCGTCCTGGGAGTTCCAGTCGCCGGGCACCGCGAGAAGCGGGCTGGCATCGAAGCTGTACTCGATCAGATCGGTCTCCGCCTGGGGCCGGCGATCGAGGAAGAACCCGCCGGACGGCTGGGCGGCCGCGTCGTAGGGTTGCAGCCGATAGTCGTAATACCCGGTGTCGTACGGATCGACGATCCGGTGCCATTGTCCGTTCAGGTCGAGACCGGGGCGGAGGGAGGCGTTGACCGGGGCGGCTCGGGCGGTCAAAGCGGTCAGGAGGAGAAAACAGGACGATTTCAGGAGGCTGGGCATAAGAAAGGTGGGAGCTGCGGCGTTCATCTGTGCGCATGGCGCGGAGGGCGAGGTTCCCCGTCGAACAGGAACCGGGAGCGCACGCGGCTCCCAGCAGGTCTTTTCTCGTCTCCGAGGTATCGGCACCGCCCTACCGCCGCTTCCGGCCGTCCTTCGCCCCGATGTTGAGGTAGGTCTTGGCCTGCATCTGCGCCTCGTAGAACTCGAGCAGGCGCACGCCCTCGCGCGGCTTGACGAGGTCCTTGCGCGTGGCCTGGTCGATCTGCTGCTTCATGCGCCGGCAGAGCTCCTCCTGCTGGTATTGCACGCCCTCGATCACGTCGGCCACGCGGCTGCCGCTGAGCGCCTCCTCGATGTAAAATCCGTTGGGCTCGTCCTCCTCGAGGAAGACGTGCACCTCGTTCACCCGGCCGAAGAGATTGTGCAGGTCACCCATGATGTCCTGGTAGGCGCCGGTGAAGAACACGCCGAGGTAGTAGGGCGAGCGGTTGAGCGGGTGGAGGGTAACGTATTCCTTCACGTCCTGCAGGTCGATGAAGCTGCCGATCTTGCCGTCGGAGTCGCACGTGATGTCGACGAGGACGGCCCGCACCGAGGGCCGCTCGTTGAGGCGGTGGAGCGGGGCGATGGGAAAGAGCTGCTTCAGCGCCCAGTGGTCGAGCAACGATTGGAAGACGGAGAAGTTGCAGACGTACTGGTCGGAGAGCTGTTTTTTCAGGTCGTGCAGCTCCTCGGGCTGGTAGCCCAGTTTGCTGCCCTCGCGGTCGATCTGTTCGCAGATCTGCCAGAAGATCGCCTCGGCGGCGGCGCGGTTCTCGATGTCGAGGTAGCCGAGGTTGAAGAGCGAGATGGCCTCCTCCTTTTTCTGGATCGCGTCGTGATACCGCTCGAGGCGGCCGAGCCGCGCCTTGTTTTTCAGGAGGATCTCGAGGTCGGTGACTACCTTGTGCTTGACCTTCGGCTGGTGCTGCTGGCCGAGCGACTCGCGCTTGTTGATGCGCTCGAACACCTCGACCACGAGGAGGGAGTGCTGGGCGGCGACGGCCCGGCCGCTTTCGCTGATGATGTCGGGCTCGGGCACCCCGGCGCCGCGGCAGATCTCGCGGATGTTGAAGACGACGTCGCGCGCATACTCGTCGAGCGAGTAGTTCATCGACGACTCGAAGTTGGTGCGCGAACCGTCGTAGTCGATGCCGAGCCCGCCGCCCACGTCCAGGTAACCCATGGGGAAGCCCATTTTGGCGAGCTGGCAGTAGAACCGGGTGGCCTCGATCACGGCGTTCTTGATCGTGATGATGTTCGGCACCTGCGAGCCGATGTGGAAATGGACCAGGCGCAGGCACTGGGTGAGTTTGGCCTGCCGGAGTTTCTCGATCGCGAAGAGCACCTCAGCCGTGTTCAGGCCGAACTTGGCGTTGTCGCCGGTGGACAGCGCCCACTTGCCCTCGCCGCGCGTCAGCAGCTTCGTGCGCAGGCCGATCATCGGCTTCACGCCGGTCTCGGCCGAGAGCCGGATGATTTCGTCGAGCTCGGAGAGCTGCTCGATGACCAGGATGATGCGTTTGCCGAGCTTGCGGCCGAGCAGCGCGAGCCGGATGTAGTCCTCGTCCTTGTAGCCGTTGCAGATGATGATGCGCTGGGTGCCCTCGTGCATGGCCAGGGCGATCATCAACTCGGGTTTGGAACCGGCCTCGAGGCCGTGGTTGTAGTCCTTGCCGGCGCCGAGGATCTCCTCGACCACCTCCCGCAGCTGGTTGACCTTGATCGGGAAGACGCCGCGGTAGGTGCCCTTGTAGCCCTCCTCCTTGATCGCGCGCACAAAGACCTCGTTGAGCTGGATGACCCGGTGGCGCAGCAAATCCTGGAACCGGATGACCATCGGCGCCTTCAGGCCCATGCCCCGGGCCTCGTGGACCACGTCCATCAGGCGGATGCTGCGGCCGTCGGCGAGGGGTTGCACCTGCACGAATCCCTCGTTGTCCACCGAGAAGTGGCCGGAACCCCAGCGCTTGAATCCGTAAAGCTCCTCGGATTGGGCGACCGACCAGACGGATGACGATTTGCTTTTCAACGCGATGGGTTTTGGCCCGGACGATCCAGCTCTTGGCTTGCTTTTTGGAAACGGCCTCTAGTTAATCCGCGTTTCTTTTCCGAAAACCCCGCGCAAGCAATAATTAAAATGTCCACATACGCCGCCCTCCCTCTGTTTGCCCAGCAAACCGCCCCCGCGCCCGCGGGTCCGGCCTCGGGTGGCATGATGATGATCGTGTTCTGGGGCCTGTTCCTCGGCGCGATGTGGTTTCTCCTGATCGCGCCGCAGCGCAAGAAGCAGAAGGAGCAGAAGATGATGATCAGCGCCCTGGCCGCGGGCGATGAGGTGCTGCTGGCCGGCGGTATCTACGGCGAAATCACGAGCGTGCGCCCCGACCGGCTCATCGTGCGTATTGGCGACAACACCAAGGTTGAGGTCGACAAGGGCTTCATCAACACCGTCGTGAATAAGAAGTCAGGCGGGGCGGCGGACGCGAAGAAGTGACCGCAGCCCGCTCCCGGCGGCGTGGCGCAGTGCGTGGGGGGGCGCACGACGGCCCACCCGGTGAACCGAGTTTAACCAAACTACCCAATGTTTAGACAAAACCTCTGGAAGCTGCTGCTCAGCATCGCCATTCTGATCTGGGCGGTGGCGGAGTTAATCCCGCTCAGGAACCGGCCGTTTGACGAGTACGTCAAGTCCGAGGCCCGGGCCAAGCCGGCCGAGTTCACCGCCTTGATGAAGGAGGCCGGCGATCGCGTCGCCTCGAGTCAGGCCCCCACGGTCTTCGTCGCCCTCAAGCAGATCGGCAAAGAGCGCAAGCTCGACCTCTCGCAGTTCTTCCCGCAGATCCGGTTGGAGGCCTCGCTGAAAAACGTCGAGCGGCGCAACAACATCCTGCTGGACGAGTTGCAGAAACGCTCCAAAGGCAGACTCCAGCTTGGCCTCGACCTGTATGGCGGCGTGGCCTTCACGCTGGAGGTCGCCGGCCGGGGCGCGACCGGCGCCCAAGTCGCCGAGCGGCAGGAGAAGCTCTCCAAGGCGATCGAAATCATCTCCACCCGCATCAATAGCCTCGGCGTGGCCGAGCCGATCGTGCGCCCGGTGGGCGACAACCGCATCGAGGTGCAACTGCCTGGCGTGACGACCAAGGACAATCCTGAGATCGTTTCCAGCCTGAAGAAACCGGCCCGGCTCGATTTCCGCCTCGTCCACCGTTCCCTCAATCCCGAGACGACGCCTCCGGGCGAGACGCCCCCGGGTTACGAGTCCATGACCCTGGAACAGGAGGATCGCAACGGCTCCATCCGCGTCAGCGAGGTCTTTGTGAAGCGGATCCCCGAAATGACCGGTGAGGCCCTGAGCGAAGCTTACCCGTCGATGGATGAATTCGGCCGGTTCAAGATCCTGCTCCGCTTCACCAAGGACGGCGGCAAGCGTTTTGCCGACGTCACCCGCGCCATGGAGCAGGAAAACCAGCGCAGCGGCCACGTCGGCCAACTGGCCATTATTCTGGACGGCAAACTCTACTCCGCGCCTCGCGTGGAGCACGAAATTGCGGGCGGCGGTGCTGAGATCACCGGCTCCTTCTCGCAGCGTGAGGCGGTCGAGCTCGCCAACGTCCTGAACAACCCCTTGGACCTCCCGCTGGAGATCAAGGAGCAGTATGAAGTCGGTCCGTCGCTGGCGCAGGACGCCATCGATAGTGCCGTCCGGGCCGCGGTCATCGGCACGGTGCTGGTGGCCGCCTTCATGATCACCTATTACTGGGTGGGCGGCATGATTGCCGTGGCCACACTCGCGGTCAACGTGACCATCATCCTCGGCGTGCTCGCGAGTATCGGCGCGACCATGACGCTGCCCGGCCTCGCCGGCATCGTCCTGACCATCGGCATGGCCGTCGACGCCAACATCCTGATTTTCGAGCGCATGCGCGAGGAGCTGCATCTCGGCAAAACCCTCAAGACGGCGGTGGTGGCCGGCTACGACAAGGCGTTCTTCACCATCGTCGACGCGCACGTGACGCAGCTCGGCATCTGCGCCATCATGATCTGGCTCGGCACCGGGCCGGTCAAAGGCTTCGGCGTAACGCTCGCCATCGGCGTGTTCTCGACGATGTTCTCGGTGTTGATCACGAGCCACCTCATCCTCGAAAACCTGGTGAATGCCGAGATCATCAAGAAGATGCCGATGCTGCACCTGCTCGGCACGGTGAAGACCGACTTCGTCAAGTACTTCAGGCCCGCCTTCGCCGGTTCCTTGGCGATCGTCCTAGTCGGCATTTCCGTCGTGATCGTCAAGGGCAAGAGCACCTACGGCATTGACTTCGCCGGTGGCGACGTGATCAGCCTCGAATACAATGCGCAGCACCGGCCGGACCTCGCCCGGGTGCGGACGGTAGCCCAGGCCAGCGGCATCTCCGAAATCAACCCGACGCTGACGACGGCGATCGGCGGCGGCCGCGACCTGCTTCGCATCGAGACCGAGTACGGCAAGTCGGGTGCCCTCTACGACGCGCTGGTCAAGGCGTTCCCGGACGCCGGCTTCAAGAATGTCGGCGAAAGCCGGATCGGCGCGACCATCGGCAAGGAGGTCGAATGGAACGCCCTGCTGTCGGTGGCCCTCTCGATGGTCGTCATTCTGCTCTACGTCGCCTTCCGCTTTGAGTTCGGCTTGGGCATCGGCGCAGTCGTGGCGTCGGTGCACGATATTCTCATGACGATCGGCATCTTCGTTATTTCCGGCCGCCAGTTCTCCGCCCCGATGGTTGCGGCGATTCTCAGCATCGCGGGCTACTCGATCAACGATACCATCGTCGTGTTCGACCGGATCCGCGAGGAGCTCAAGATCAACCCGAACGCCACGCTGCGCGACATCATCAACGGCGCCATCCGCAAGGTGTTCGCGCGCTCAATCATGACGAGCTTGACCACCTTTCTCGCGGCGCTGTCCCTGTTCATTTTTGGCAGCGGCGTGATGCGCGACCTGTCGTTCACCTTTCTGGTGGGCATCGTCACCGGCACCTTTTCGTCGATCTACATCGCCGCCCCGGTTTTCTACTGGTGGCACAAGGGCGACCGAAAGCACGTCGAGGCGCACCACGACATCGCGCCAAAGTACGAATGGACCGGATCCAGCAAGGCCTCGCAATAAGCCGCTGAACGGATCGGCGCGTCGCGCGCCCCGGGACCCATCCCGCGCCGGTTGCCGGTCCGTTCCCGAGCCGCCATGCGCTGGATTCACACGCCATTGCCCGCCTCCGAGGTGGAGGCTTTCGGCCGCCAGCTGGGCGTGAGCCCCGTGCTGGCGGAGCTGCTGCTGCGCAACGGCCTGCGGGAGGCGGACGCCGCCAACCGTTTCCTGCATCCCGCGCTGGCCGAGCTCCAGGACCCCTTTCTGCTGACCAACCTGGGTGCTGCCGTCGCCCGGCTTAAACAGGCGATCGAACGCCGGGAGCAGCTGGTGGTGCTGGGCGACTACGATGTGGACGGCGTGAGCAGCACGGCGTTCCTGGTCAGCGTGCTGCAGCGCTTTGGATTGAATCCGCGCTTCGTCGTCCCGCGTCGGCTGGAGGAAGGCTATGGCCTGAGCCGGGGCGCCGTCGATCGGGCGCTCGAGGCGGGCCGGCCGGATCTGTTTGTGGCGCTGGATTGCGGCACCAACTCGCACGAAGAGCTGGCCTATCTCCAAGGCCAGGGGGTGGACGTGATCGTCATCGACCACCACCGTTCGAAGGAGAAACTACTGGGGAGCGGGATCCTCATCAACCCGCATGTGCACGGTGACTCGGCCGACGCGCCCTGGCGCAACCTCTGCACCGTCGGACTCGTGTTCAAGCTGGTGCACGGCCTGCTCAAGCAACTGCGCGCGGAGAACCACCCGGTGGCCTTCCGGATCAAGCTGAAGGACTACCTGGACCTGGTGGCCATGGGGACGGTGGCCGACCTGGTGCCGCTCGTGGGGGAGAACCGGATTCTCTCGTACCACGGCCTGCGCATGCTTCAGCACACCCAACGGCGCGGCTTGCGCGCGCTGATGGAGGTGTCGGGCCTCAAACCCGGCCAGGAGATCCAGCCGGTCGACATTTCGTTCCGGTTGGGGCCGCGCATCAACGCCAGTGGCCGCCTGGCCGACGCCGCCCTGTCGGTCGAACTGGTGTTGAGTGACGACGCGGCCTTCTGCGGCGACGCGGCGCGGCAGCTGGATGGATTCAACCGTGAGCGCCAGGAGATCGAGCGGCAGATCATCGAGGCGGCCGAGCGGTTGGTGGAGGAGCATTACGGCGACGCCCGCGGTCTCGTCCTGTTCAACGAGGAGTGGCATCCGGGGGTGGTTGGCATCGTCGCGAGCCGGGTGACGCGCAAGTACCACCGGCCTTGCATCGTGCTCGGCTGCGAGAACGGCCTGGCCAAGGGCTCGGGCCGCAGCATCTACGGCCTCAACCTGGTCGAACTGCTCGGCACCTGCGCCGACCTGTTGTCCAGCTGGGGCGGCCACCCGATGGCGGTCGGCGTGTCGTTGCCGGTGGAAAACCTCGCGGCGTTCCGCGAACGCTTCGCCGGCGCGGTCCAGACCGCGCAGGGCGGACGGCTGATGGCCGAACCCGAGCTGGAGATTTCCAGTTGGCTGACCCTCGACCAGGTCCGCGACCGGCTGCTGGATGAACTCGAGGCCCTGCATCCGTTCGGCCAGGGCAATCCTGAGCCGGTGTTTGGCCTGCGGGGTGTCCAGTTCGGGCAGCCGCCCGAAATTTTCAAGGAGCAGCATTTCCGCTTCAACCTGGTCGACGCGCGGGGCCGGCGGGTCTACGGGGTGGCGTGGAAAATGGCGGGCCGCCTGCCCCCGGTGGACAGACCGGTCGATCTCGCGGTGCAGCTCGGGTGGAATGTGTACAACGACCGCAAGCTGCTGCAAATGGAACTACTGGACTGGCGGACGAGTGAGAGCGAGGCGGCGGATCGACCATCGGTCTCCGCGTAGGCGGTCGCGGCCTCCAAATTCCCGACTTTCGCCTTGCCTGCATCCCCGGCAGCCTCGACCGTATTTGTTTTCCCCAACCCCCGCCTTTACCCAGGGGGCGACATAAAATGACGAGTTTATGAAATCCTATCAGCCTGCGGATATCCGGAACTTCGCGATCGTGGGTCATGCGACCTCGGGCAAAACGATGTTGGCGGAAGCCATGCTCATGTGTGGTGGGGTCATCCACCGCATGGGCGGCATCGTCCAGGGCTCGACGGTCTCCGACTACCACGTGGGCGAACAGCAGCGGCAGATCTCGATCCATGCGACGCCCCTCAGCCTCGAATGGCAGGGCCGCCGGCTCAACGCGCTCGATACCCCGGGCTACCTCGATTTCAGCAGTGAGGCGCTCAACGCCCTCCGCGTCGTCGATTTCGCGCTGGTCGTGATCAACGCCGGGCACGGTATCGGCGTCGGCACTGAGATGATGTGGGATTACGCCACCCAGTTCGGGATTCCGAAGATGATCGTCATCAACGCCGTCGACCGGGAGAACGTCGATTACGATCTCCTCATCGAGGAGGTGCGCGAGCGCTTCGGCCCCCAGGTCTTCCCGATGCAGGTGCCCGTCAATCCCGGTCCGGGTTTCAATCAGGTGCTCGACGTCCTGCGCAGCGAGATCTGCACCTACGCGGCCGACCGGTCGGGCAAATTCGAGGAGGTGCCCGCGACTGGTGAGTGGAAGGAGCGCGTCGAGGCCTTGCATAAGGAACTGATCGAGCACGTGGCAGAGTCCGATGACACCCTGTTGCAGAAGTTCTTCGATGAAGGCAGCCTCTCCGAGGAAATCCTGCGCACGGGGATCCATCCCGCTGTGCAGAAACAGGTGCTGATCCCGCTGTTTTGCACCGCCGGCGAGTCCAATGTCGGCGTCGCGCGGCTGCTCGATTTCATCACCCGGTTCGGCTCGTCGCCGGCCGACCGCGCCACGGCCGAGGCGCTCGACGCCAACGACCAGCCGTGCCAGGTCAGCCTGACGGGCAAAGAGCCGGTGGCGTTTGTCTTCAAGACCCTGTCCGACCCGCAGAGCGGCGACCTCTCGATTTTCCGCGTCTATTCCGGCGAGGTCCACACCGGCATGGATCTCTACAACAGCGACCGCCGCGTGAGCGAGCGCGTCGGCCAGTTGTTCCGCTTGAACGGCAAGACGCGCACCGCAGTCGAGGTGCTGACGGCGGGCGATATCGCGGCCGCGGTCAAGCTCAAGGACACCCACACCGGCAACACGCTGTGCGAAGCCCGCCGTTCGGTCGTGCTGCCGAAGGTCAAGTATCCCAAACCCTACACCCAGGCGGCCCTGAAGCTCAATTCGCGCGGGGACGAGGACAAGCTGGCCGCGGGTCTCGGCGCCTTGCACGAGGAGGATCCGGCGTTCGAATCACGCGTCGATGGCGAACTGCACCAGACCATCATCTCCGCGCAGGGCGAGTTGCACCTCGAGGTGCTGTTCGAGCGGCTCAAGCGGCGCTACAAGATTGACATCGAGATGATCCCGCCGCGCATCCGCTTCCGCGAGACCATCCGCACCAAGGCCGAGTCCAAATACCGCCACAAGAAGCAGACCGGCGGCGCGGGGCAGTTCGCCGAGGTCTGGATGCGGATCGAGCCGGCGGCGCGCGACAGCGGGGTCGAGTTCACCGAGTCGCTGTCCGGCCAGAACGTCGATCGCGTATTTGTGCCGTCGGTGGAAAAGGGGGTGAATACCGCCTGCACCGAGGGCATCCTGGCCGGTTACCGCGTCGTCGACGTGAAGATCGATTTCTACGACGGCAAGATGCACCCGGTCGACTCAAAGGACATCGCCTTCCAGATCGCCGGCTATTTCGCCTTCAAGGAAGCCTTCATGAACGGACGCCCCTGCCTGCTCGAGCCGATCCACGAGCTGGAGATCCGGGTGCCGGATGACTGCCTGGGCAAGATCGTCGGCGACCTGTCGGGCCGGCGGGGCAAGATCCTCGGGATGGACAACGCCGGGCGGCTCCAGGTGGTGAAGGCGCTGGTGCCCGCGGCGGAGCTGCACCACTACGGCACGGTCGTGCGGTCGCTCACCGGCGGCCGCGGCATCCATGCCGAGAAGTTCAGTCATTACGAGGAGATGCCGGCCGAGTTCGAGAGGAAGGTGGTGGAGGAGGCCAAGGCGGCCAAGGCCGCGGCCGCCACCCACGCCCATTAGGCCGGACGACCAGCCGGGTGCGTCCTGGCGGCGCCCCGTGGCCGAGCAGGCGGATTGAACGGCCTCAGCGCCCCGCGGGCGCGGGCAGCACCGGCGCGTAATGCCCCGTTTTTTTGTAGAGGATGACGACATCCTGCATGCCCCACGCCTCTTCCAAATAGGCGCGGAGAATGACGTCCGGATGGCGCTGCAGCTCGCGCGTCACCCATTCGGGCGACGTCACCGCCACCCCGTAGTCGCCGTGCTCCGCCTCGAAATAGCGCTGGTAGGCAAAACCGGTGGCGGCGAATTCCTGCAGCAGGGCCGCCTTGTCGATGTTTTCGGCCACGTTGGTGCGGCCGCGCGCGAGCAGGCTCGTGTAACTCCGACCTTGGGTGGTGAAAATGAGCACACCGTATTCCCTGGTCCACCGGATGAGACTCTCGAGCGCGGTGGGCCAGCGGTCCTTGCTCAGATGGGTGAGCAGCGAGCCGCACCATACCAGCTCGAACGGCGCGGGAAAGTCCAGTTGCCGCAGATCCGGGAGGGAGGGCACACCGGTGGCGCCGAACTGCGCGCGGCAGAAATCCACCGCGTCGGCGTCCAGGTCGCAGGCGGTGAGGCGGGCGTAGTCGTAATGGGCGCGCAGCCACCGCAGCACGCGGCCGTGCCCGCACGGCAGGTCGAGAATGTCGTGATAGTGCGGTTTGTCGCAGAGGCGTCCGGAAAACAGGATGAGCTCGAGGGCGCGCCGGCCGAGGGCGAAGTACTGTTCCTCCAGACCGTCCTTCAACATCGCATCGCGCGGTGACAGGGTGCGGTCCGGCTGGACGTGCGAGGTGTCGGCGAGCGGGAGGACGGGACGCATGGTGCGGGAAAGGGATGGTGCGGGTTCCGCGGCGCGCTGCAACGCCGGAGGTGCGCGCAGTTGCTTTCCCGGCGGCATCCCGACAGCATCGGGGTGTGATCGCGTCGGTGCTGTTCAAACGTTTCAAGGCCCTGCGGGCCGCCAGCCTGCGGCTGGAACCGTTCAACCTCGTCATCGGGCCGACCGGCAGCGGCAAGACGAGCCTCGTCCAGGCGCTGCTGCGGCTGCGCCTGCTGGCGCGCCAACCGGGGTCTGGCCCCGGGGCGGCTCCGGCGGCGGGCGGCGAAGCTGCGGTGGGGCGCGGGCGGCCCGTTCACCCCGAGATCATTTTCCGGTTTGCGCCGCCTGACGCGGACATCGAGGT
>Ga0182017_10002298_pt1 | contig 14517 bp, 11 predicted proteins | sample 712E3DmetaG_FD_120492 | JGI IMG/M metagenome (GOLD analysis project Ga0182017, IMG submission 120492) | Permafrost microbial communities from Stordalen Mire, Sweden - 712E3D metaG | ecosystem: Environmental > Terrestrial > Soil > Wetlands > Permafrost | place: Sweden: Stordalen | collected... | reverse complement strand
GTCGTAGTCATCGCCGCTTCTGCGACAGAAACGCCGAGATTGCTCCTGAATTCAAAAACGAAGCAATTTCCTGCCGGGGTTGGCAACAGGTATGATTGGGTCGGCCGAAACCTTCAGGGACACGCTTATACCGGTGCGTTCGGTTTGTTTGAAGAAGACATTTACGACGATGTTGGTCCGGGTGCGTCGATCGCGGTAAGCGACTTCAGCCACCACAATCCGGGAATCGTTGGCGGAGGAATTCTGGCGAACGAGTTCGTTAGATTGCCATACCTGTTCACAGGCATTCGCCCCCCCGGATCTCCGGCGTGGGGCAAAGCACACAAAGAATTTCAGCGTAAATACTTCCGGCGGAATGCTCAGGTTGTCGGTCCAATTCAGGAAATGCCATTTTTTGATTCTCGGGTACAGATCGACCCCGCAGTCAAAGATTCCTGGGGTATCCCTGTTGCGCGACTTTCAGGTCACCGTCATCCCCAAGATGCCGAAGGGTGCGAGTTTCTCTCGCGCAAAGCAGAAATGATCCTGAAAACAGCTGGAGCGTTTCAAACGTGGCGGCACCTTCCCGGGCTCGGTTTAAGCGGCGGCCAACATCAGGCGGGCACTTGTCGTATGGGTAATGACCCGCACACCTCGGTCACCGACAGGTACGGACGCGTGCATGATACCCCTAATGTCTTCGTCGCGGATGCAAGCCTTCACGTAACGAATGGGGGCTTTAACCCCGCCCTTACCATAATGGCTCTAGGCTATTGGGTGGGAGGATACATCGCCAGCGAGTGGCAAAAAGGGAACCGTTTCACGTGAGCCCTACAATAGCATCTGCTTCTTCAACTCAGATATGTCCGTGAAAAAGTCCAACAAGTTGTTGATCGTCATTTCCGGAGCGTTCTTTCTTTTCATCGTCGCATTCGGAGGTTTCTCATATTATTGGGATACGGCTTCCCCGCAAGCGACGTGTGCAAGCTGTCATGAGATAGAAAGTTCGTCCAATATGTGGGCGCAGAGCGGCCATCGCGCTCTTCATTGCAGGGAATGTCATGGAACAGTCCTAAGCAATGGCTTTCACAGTCTGAAGGAAAAGGGAATGATGTTTGTGCGTCATTTCACCGAGGGAGAGCGGGAAGGCGTCAGGCTTGACGAAATACAGGTCTTGGAGACGATGGACAACTGCAAACGCTGCCACAGTACGGAATACGCCAACTGGACTTCCGGCGGGCATTCGGCGACCTATGCGGCGATATTTCTGAACGAGAAGCACAATTCCGCAGAACAATTGAATGCCGATTGTCTGCGTTGTCATGGTATGCTCTACGGGGGGACCATCCAGGAACTGGTAAAGCCGGTGAGTGTGAAAGGTCCATGGACACTCAACATCCCGGATAAATCGTCTCAGCCAGTGATCCCCTGTTTCACCTGTCACAAAGTCCATCGCGAAGGAGCTCCCGCAATTCCTGCGGATCATTCCGATCCGAAGAAGATCTTTTACGACAGGCAAATCGGCCTTCCTAAAGCGCTGCTCTATTACCGGTACGAAAAGGTTCATGTTGAAGTTGCCGACTTACCCTCTCCAACAATATGGGATGGCGGTCGAAAGGTTGAGGTATCGGACGAGCCTCTTCAGCGAATTTGTCTTCAGTGCCATTCTCCCAACGCGTTTCACCAAGCAGGAACCGGCGACGATCGGACTCCACGCGGCATTCACGAAGGGATCAGCTGCCTGGCATGCCACGACCACCATAGCAACGACTCGAAACAGAGCTGCAAGAATTGTCATCCCGCAATCTCGAACTGCCAACTCGACGTGACGAAGATGAACACCAGTTTCGCCGACAGCAAGAGTCTCCACAACATTCATTCGGTAGGATGCATCGATTGTCACACCAAAGGCATTCCTAAGAAGAAGGAATCGCACGACTAAACGCGATATGTGTGCGGTTTGATTTTCATCTTCTTCCGAACGTCCACGTTGGGAGCGAGGGGTTAAATTCACACATGTCGCAGTTAAGCGCCAGGTTCACCCGCTCAACTCCTTTGTTGCGGTTTTTGGAATCAATTCTCAGCCGGCGTTTGCAACAATCATTGGACCTCTTGTTGAGGTGCCGGTATTGATCGGCCTGGTGAATGTTGCTATATATTTCCAGAGAAAATACTTTGGTGGAAGTGTCGCAAGGGATGGCGTGTAACAAGAGAAGGTTCGGGGGACAATTTCTATGGCGACAAGAGGTCGAATTGAAGTGCGATAATAATATAAGCCCCGAGACTTGAAATTAGAGTCTCGGGGTCATCCACTCCGCGAGTAGGGCTCGAATCCGTCAAAGAGCGACGGATTTCGTCGTCACTCCGTTCCTGCTCAACCTACAGGGTTGCGTTGCCTTTTTGCCATGTCCACCTAAAGGCTCAAAAGCCTCAGAAATGGCAACTTCTTGATCCGCCGAAAACGATGGGAGACCACCTAAGAAAAAGAAGACTTCAACTCGGATGGGGGGCAACGCAGCTGGGTGCGTTGCTCAAAGTCTCAAAAGATACGATCTACAATTGGGAACACAACCGGTCGAACCCGGCCATTCGCTTCATGCCCCGGATTGTGGACTTCTTGGGCTATGATCCGACAAACTCGGCAGCAACATATTGGGCGAAAGGATTAGGAAATACCGGACCGAGAATGGCTTGAGCCAGAAAAGGCTCGCCATTCAATTAGGGATTGATCTTTTGACGGTCAGAAGATTGGCATATGATAGAGGGAGAGCGAACAGAAGAATCCTGAAAAAGATATTCGATATTCTACCGTGAACGGATCGAGTAAAAACTGAATCGACGGTCTGGGCAGCAAAAAACAGGGACGGTAAGTTAGACCGTCCCTGCCTTCCCTCTTCGATTTATATCGTTCAAGTCAATGCAATTGCTACTTCATTATTAGCATTTTTCGCGTTTCGTTGATACCCGGTGCATTCAGTTGGTAGAAATATATACCGCTCGATAGATGTGAGGCGTCGAACTTCTGGGTGTAACCGCCCTGACCTTGTTCACTATTCACAAGCGTTGCCACTTCTCTGCCAAGCACATCAAATATCTTCAAACTTACTTTCCCTGGCTGAGTGATGCGATACGAGATTGTGGTTGTCGGGTTGAATGGATTCGGATAATTCTGAAGCAATCCACTATTGACTGCTTGCGCTGAATCGGTTGATCTACCGCTTTGACCCGCCTTGACATTCGGCATTTTTCCAGTTTTCGGATCGACATAAAATTTTAATGCGGCTTCAGCAGTTGATATTTCCATCGGTGTTGATAAGCTAGCCTGAGCCTCTACCTGATCCAGAATTGCTGAAGCACTATTAGCGTCGTGCTCGAAATATAAATCAATTGATATGTTGTTGAGCTTTGCTCTTACGGCAAGTGGCGTGTTTGGATTCGCAGCGATAATGGCGTTGTTAACCTGTTTAGCAGAATTAACCTCGCCTTGCATCAGGTACAAATGGGCCAGGAGGAGCTTGTGGTCAATGGCGGCTTGCTTTGGCAGATTTTTGAAATACTGAACGATTGCCGGTGTCGTTTCACTGTCTGCGCAACTGTAGAGATATACGTAAGCCGCCTGGTTATCTGGATGGATATTCAAATAGGACGTGAAGAAATCTTTTGCTTCTTTGTGCTTATTCTGATCTCGTAGACTTACCCCTATCAAAAGAGAATCTGACTGAATTGCCACAGGAGTTTGAATTGAGCTCATGGGGGTGCTGTGGCTATTGTTTTGAGCTATGCTTGGCGCAACTTCTACGTCAGCCGGCATCCGTTTATTGGATGGAATCGGGTAACCATACCATGGGTCAGTAGCAAGGGGATATGTAAAGTAACCGTAGCATCCCGAGTATACGTAGAAGCTGAACCTACTTGGATTAGGGGTTCCCCACCAGTCACGCTCCGCATAAAGTCCACTCGCAGTACCGTCTCCCCCCATGCCGACAAGAGCATCATAGGAATTACCATAGATGCTGTTCAAGCCCCATGAGGGGTACGAAGTGCTGACCCCAAAGTTACAATAACTCAGATGGTACACCCAGAGTCCGTACGTGCAGTTTGTGACCCGGTTGTTCTTGATGGAAGGCCAGGGGTTAATATATGCGCTGGGCGATGCACCCCAATATCCCTCAATGCCCGCTTTAAAATAATCAATATCGTTCATCCCTACTGTTCCGCTCGAAGCGTAATACAATATTCCCGCAGCGATCTTGACCTGGCTCGTATTTGAAATGACATTATAATAGCAGTTGTTGTTAGAGCCACCTGAAATATATATGCCATTGTAAATATTGTAATTCTTGATTGTATTGTATTGTGCCAGAAAATTTGAGGATGAAGTGACATTAATGCCCTGCCCAGAATTGTCCGTGATGTTACAGTTCTGGATTGTAACATTGTTAACGCCGATTACGTCCACCTCCGTCCCATATTGAATGTTTACGTGGTTGAGAGTTGAACCGTTTGCGCCGGGGCCGTTCAAGACAATCGACCCCCAACTACCGGGGGAGTTGCCTGATCCAGGAACAAAAGTAATTGGAAAAAAGGAATTTGCGGATGCGTTAAGCATTCCATTGATTGCTAATGAAGTATTGCCCCAAAACTTAACAGTTGCACCGGGTAAAATCTTCAAAGTAATACCTGGTGGGACCGTAACACTACCACTAATGTTATTTATTTCTCCCCAAGTTTCGTTGTGAGCCAATGTTCCGGAAGTAGTATTATATGGCACTCCGCTGATACCAACGCCGTAAGCTGCAGTATGAAAGGCACCCGTATTATCCGTACCTGAAACGTCTACCGTTCCCTCGACATTTCCCGATCCATCTCTTAACCAATAATACCGTATGGTAATGTCCCCAAGTTAAGTTGCCAAGTTGGTAAACCCGCGCTGGTTGTGCCACTCGCCGCGAGATATTGTCCTTCCCCGTGTTGGACAAGAAATCTCCAAGAATAATTTCCCACAATATAATCATTATAGGGAGGATCCTCGCTATTATTAAAATGAGGTTGGTAATATCCGGTGGAGTTCTGAGAAATGATTGGAAAGAAGCTAGAAATCCAAATATAGTCATGCACGCCAACTGCGGAATTGTAAATTGATTGTACTGCATAAATGTCAGATGGTGTCAAGGGTTTTCTCGTACCAATCGGCACTGGGAGATACATAATAGAAGTATAGCAACTGTAATTCTCAGCAAGGTCAAACCAATGTCCAAATTCGTGTAATACGACTGTTTCAAGATCATAAGACGCGGCCGGAACGTTACTGCTATTGGGGTCCGTGAACCAAGTGATGTTCGAATTAGTATTGATTTCAGTAGTGGTGTATGCTATAGCCGTATTATTCACCGTATAAATCAGGACAGAAATCGCAAGATCAAAAGTCCCAAATTCCTCATAACCTAAATCGCGGACAGAAAAACTGTTCTCAGAGCTTTGGTCATTTTGTATTGAGATTCCACAATCTGCGTTGGTCCAAATGTTTGCCGCGGCGTTAACAGCAGCGTCATAATTTGAAGGGAAAAAGCTAGCGAATGAATATAAAGCGGTAGATGATGTCCGTTCGACTGGTGGATTGTTTAGGTAATCTACGACACACTGTGAATAACTATGTACGGCGAACGCCACCATAAGCATTAATGTTGAGAAGATTCTTGTCATTTTTTTCTCCATTTCCTATTTAACCTGGGGCTCATCCATGATATGACTCACTGATTTTATTCTGGATTTGAAGGCTTCCAATGAAATAGTACGACCATAATAGCTAACGTTTGAGCCAATGATCTCAAGTTTGCTTTGAGAGTGGACCCAATAAACAGGATTCTTAGGGTTCAGCTGCTTTTTTGAGAAGAACGAGCTATATCTTGTTGTCAAATAAGGATTGTGATAGATATTGCTCAGGAAAAAAACTGACGTCTCCCCGATCGAATATTTTGGTTCATTGGTATATAAAGCATTCAGCGGAGTCCCGTGATCAGTTATTGGGCCACTTTGTCTTAGGAGCTCAATAGTTGTTTCCTGTGAATTTGGCCCTTTAAGGATATCCACAACCTCCACATTGACTTTCGAGTGAAATGGCTCAGAAGATAAACCAGGTGTATCAACAATGCTAATTACTTTTCCAATAATCACCATATCCACCATGGCTGCATCGACTCTCTCATCGGGAGCTTCGCCGCGAGATAAATGTCCATATAGATCAATCCCCATTTGCTTTAATTTTGTGAGCTTATCTTCCGTTATATTGCGCGCCTGAAATAAGTTGTTAATCTGTGCATCCTTTAATGGCAATCGATAAACCTTGGCCCATCATTTTCAGTGAGTCTGTCTTGCTCTCTTGTTGAGCCACAGAAAGCGAGAGGGCCGCAATGAGCAGTAGAACCAACCTAGAGATTGCTTTTTGAGTATTCATATGGCGACCTTTCATAATGTTTTCAAAGCGCCTAAAGCTGTAACAAGAACAATTACACCTGGACTTGACTGGGCGCATGACCTCGCTCTTCAAAACACGGTAACAAAGAAAGACCGTCAATTTCTCCTACTAACATACAGTTAGGATGAAAAACGTTTGTTTGGCTTATTTTGATTTGAGAAGAGACAACTGCAATGAATTTTGTGCTTTTTTTACGAATGCGCAATATCTAAAGTTGGGTATTTTTTGAACCACTGGCTTTTTCCCAAATTGATAGGAAGTGGGGAATTTCAGGTAATAAAATCTAAAGAAGTTGACAATAAAAGCCTTAGACCAATCAGTACATATCTCGAGCAGTCCATCCATCCCTTCATAATTCCGTGCACTTGAATTTCGCCAGTGTTTTCCTTCCTCAACATAGCCCCGAAGTACCGGATTATTGTGAATGTATTCAATCTTTTGAATTAGCATCTTCTCACTGAAGATCTCTTCTGGGTGGGAACCTTCCTGCCAGAGTTGATGCTCACTTTCCTTTTTATGATTTATTTTTGCTTGCCTCAGTTTTTCCAACAATGATATGGCATTCCGCTCTCCCACATAGTTAATCACCTTTCTGGCGGTACACGATTTAAATTCTTTGATCGTCTTGGATAGTTCTGGTGCCGATGCAATAAGGTGAAGATGCTTCTCCATAATCACATAAGCATATAGAGTCACTTCCCTTTCCTTCTGCACAAACCGCAGCGAATCAAGCAGAATACAAACAATCTCCGGATTTGTGAATAATGGTATCCACTCAACGACCGTCATTGTAAGAAAATGTGGTAGTTGGGTGTTGCAGATTTTATAGCGCGTCCGTGTCATGACTTTCTATGGCGTTCCGAGTCAGAGATTGCGAACAGGGTGGCAATATGCCTGATGTCAGTGAAGCGGAGCTTCACAGCGCTGCGTTCCCAACGTGGACAGACTGTGTGAAAACTATTTGGTAAAAGTGAAGTTGGAGATTATATTGTGAAAAAAACAATGCGAGAAAAGTCAATGAGTCATATACACGGAGTAGATCGCGCCCAAAGTTCAATGTTTCCTGCCCTGGTCGATGACTATGTGGGCGAGAACAACCCAGTTCGTTTCATTGATGCGTACGTTGATAGTTTGAAACTTGACCAATTGGGATTTGCCCGGGCTGAGGCAAAAGCGACTGGTCGTCCACCGTATTCGCCATCCGATATGTTAAAGCTATATGTGTATGGATATTTAAACAAGCTTCGCAGCAGCCGTTTGTTGGAACAACTGACGCATCGGAATATCGAAGTGATGTGGTTACTGCGCAAACTGCAACCAGATTTTAAGACCATCGCTGACTTCCGAAAGGACAATACCCAAGCGTTGAAGAAGGTATGTCGTGAATTTACATTGCTATGCAAGAAACTCAATTTGTTCGGCAGAGAGTTTGTTGGCATTGATGGGAGCAAGTTCAGTGCCGTCAATCACGACAGCCGCACGTACACCAAGAAGAAATTGCAGCGACTGATCAAGGAGATTAATGAGAAAATAGAGACATATTTTAGTCAATTGGACAGTGCGGACACAAGGGACTCTACGGTAAGGATGAGAGAAACACACTCCTTACAGGAGCATATTGCACATCTTCAAGAACACAAAGCAGAACTGGAAAAACTGCAAAAAACATTGACGGACTCCGGTGAAACGCAAATCTCTTTGACCGATCCTGACAGCCGCCTGATGACCACGGGAAAACATGGCAACGATGTGTGCTACAACGTGCAGATAGCTGTGGATGCAAAACATAAATTGATCGTCGCCCATGACGTAACAAACGAAGCAAACGATTTACACCAGCTCGAGCCGATGGCACGAGCAGCAAAAGAGATGTTGGAGGTTGAACGCCTCGACGTAACTGCGGATAAAGGATATTACAATGAAACACAGATCGCACAGTGTGAACAACAGGACATCTCGTGCTACATTCCTGAACAAGAAAAGTCGCAGAACAAAGCATTAGGATTACATACCGATAGAGATTTTCGGTATGATGCAACGCATGATAGCTATCTCTGTCCTGCTCAGGAACAACTGACCTATTCCTTTGAAATGATCAAAGGAAATAAACAGATCAGAGTGTATGAAAGTACTGCCTGTAAGCGCTGCGTTCTTCGATCACAGTGCACACGAAGTCGAAACAACGGTCGCCGTATCTATCGCTGGGTGCATGAAGAGGTGATCGAGATCATGCGAGAGAGAATGATGCGTGATTCCAGAAAAGCACGCATGCGAAAAGAACTTGTCGAACACCCGTTTGCCATCATCAAACATTGGATGAATCACGGATATTTCTTGATGCGTGGAATGAACAAAGTTGCAACAGAAGTGAGCCTAAGCGTCTTGGTCTATAATATGAAGCGGGTGTTGAATATCCTGGGCGTCTCTACGCTCATTGCAGCACTCCGGGCAATGGCAGCAAAGGGTCTGTCTTTTTTGTTTCCTCTCGCTCAACGGAGAATCTACTTCGTCATCAGAATTTTATCCCAAGGCTCTTCGTCTTCCGTTGCGTGAGTTTTCACACAGTCTGTGGATGTTGGGAACGAGGTCAATCTCATGACCGGGAACTATGGGAAACGTAGCGCCTCCAAATTCATTTCTAATCTGATGTAAATCCGAATGACAAATGCCGCAGTAGAGGATTTCCAGTTCCACGTCGCGTGGTAACAGTTCTCTACGCTTAATACTCATTGAATGCAAAGGCGCATTAGCGGCCTCTGTACCATATGCTTTTATGTTTTTTGTTTTCATTTTTTTTAATGTTGTTTGTGTTTGTACTCTATCACTACGCGTTCCCAAAGTCAGATGGGTTAGACATGATTTTAGATATCAAGCTTTCTACTGCTTAACCGCTTCACGACTTCCGGATCACGATGGTCGAAAAACAAGCTTTTGTTCGTATTGAGCGTTACAATCGCATTCATATCTTCAGGACTTAGTTCAAAATCGAAAATTTCGAGGTTTTCAATCATTCTCTCTTTCCGAACTGATTTTGGAATAACAACTATCCCTCTTTGTGTCAGCCACCGCAAAATTACTTGAGCAACGGTTTTGTTGTATTTCCCACCGATAGAAAAGAGTAATTCATTTTTGAAAATGTTGTTTTTGCCTTCAGCAAATGGGCCCCATGATTGAATTTGTACATTGTTTTCTTGTAGAAATTTTTGTGTTTCAATTTGCTGACAGAAGGGATGTGTCTCGATCTGATTCACTGCAGGTATCACTTTGTTATGAACGATTAAGTCCATTAACCGGTCTGGTTGGAAGTTGGCAACGCCTATTGCTTTGATCTTGCTTTCCCGATACAATTCTTCCATAGCTCGCCAGGAGCCATAAATGTCTCCATATGGCTGATGAATCAGATACAGGTCCAGATAATCTAACTGCAGTTTCTTCAACGATTTTTCAAAAGCCTTCTTCGTGTTTTCATACCCGGCATCCTGAATCCAAAGCTTTGTAGTAATAAACAGCTCTTCCCTTGCCACACCGCTTCTTTTAATTGCATTACCGACTTCCACTTCGTTTCCATAAGAAGCAGCGGTATCAATCAATCGATAGCCAGTGCGTATCGCTTCAAGAACGGCTCTTTCACATTCTTCGGCATCAGTTACCTGAAAAACGCCAAACCCTATTAACGGCATTTCTACACCATTGTTTAAGAGGACCTTCTTCATGAATTTCCTTGTGAATGTTTTTACTCAGGGATTACTTCATTGAGCCATCTTATTGCGTTTAACGTCCTTGGGTATCCTATGTAAGGCAACAATTGTGTAATTACACTCAAAAGAATTTCTTTATTGTTTCCAACATTGGCATTCCCCTGAATATGCCCTTTCACCTGAGGCTCGGCACCTCCCAACGATATGAGCATGGCAAACGTGAGAAGCTCCCTTGTTTTGATATCCACTCCTTCTCTCGTGTAATAATCTCCAAAACAATTTGCCGATAAATATTTTTGAATATGGATCTGATCTTTGGGTGAATCGTTATACATCTTCTCAATCATTTCACCAAAGATCTGTTTCTGTGCTTCTAATCCCTTTTCGTATCGTGTGTTTGGCGAAGTTGTGGATTGACCTTCTAATGGCAGTTGTATTCCTCTGCTCTGCAACACTTCATTCGTGGCGTGGATGAAATCCAGCACTTTTGCCATGCCTACATACGGCACAGACTGATAGAGAATTTCTTTGATTTCAACAGGTGTTACGCCAACATTTAGAGCGCCGCCAAGCATTATTTTATATTCGCTTAACGCCTGGCTTGCAATGGTTGATGCCAAAATCATCATGACCCTTGTTCTTCTATCTAAGTCTCCGTAACCGACAACTTCGTCAAAAGCGAAGTTGTCAAAGACTTCGATCAGCTCCGGGTCTGTTGTTTGTAGTGTTGATTGATGATTGGGAAACAACTCTTCGTGATTTCTGATTGCAACTTCGGTCAGATTCGGTTTCTTAGGCTTAGAAACTCCCGGTTGGCAGCTGGTGTATTCTTCGTCGGTTACCGGCTCCAGCCATTTCACGGCGCCCTGCTTTGTATTGTTGGTAATAGCGATATGTGTAAAACTGCTGTCTTGGGCAGCACCGTGCCAATGCTCAATGTCAGACGGGATCATCACAACATCCCCTTTCAGAAGCGGTCGTGCAGGTTTCCCTCGTTCCTGGTAATAACCTCTACCGTCGGTAACAAGGAGGATCTGACCTGCCGGATGCGTATGCCAGTTGTTCCTGCACCCCGGTTCAAAGTGAACACTGCCGACAGCGTAGCTTCCCGTTTCATCCTGCGGAACCAGGATATTCAGCCATGCAGTCCCGGTGAAATAATCGGCCGAGGTCTTTTCCCCTTTCGGGAAAATCATATTTTGATTTTCTAACGGAACCATAACAACTCCTATTATTTTACAGTCCTGTTCTTTTTTCCAGCTCTTCCGGGTAACGGTCACCCACGACTTTGATTTTATCAAGGACGGCATTGATGTCGCTCAGATCCCCCGGAGTCAATGTAATACTTGCCGCTCCGATGTTTTCTTCCAGGCGATTCAGTTTCGTGGTTCCTGGAATTGGCACAATCCACGGTTTTTGGGCGAGGAGCCATGCAAGAGCGATCTGCGCAGGCGTTGCATTTTTTTGTTCAGCCACTTTTTTTAGCAAATCTACCAGAACCTGGTTAGCTTCGAGCGCTTTGGAGGTAAATCGTGGAACGATACTGCGAAAATCTGAACTGCCGAATTTAGAATCTTTGTTGAAGCTTCCAGTGAGAAAACCCTTGCCCAAAGGGCTGAATGGCACGAAACCGATCTCGAGTTCCTCAAGCGTCGGCAGCAATTCTGCTTCGGGGCGTCTCCACCAGAGAGAATATTCGCTTTGGACAGCGGTAACGGGCTGTACGGTATGCGCACGGCGAATCGTCTTCACGCCAGCTTCGGACAGTCCCCAATGTTTGATCTTACCTTCCCGGATCAAATCTTCAATAGCGCCGGCTACATCTTCAATCGGAACAGTTGTGTCGACCCGATGCTGATAGTACAAATCTATGAATTCACTCTTCAGGCGTTTCAGTGAACCCTCGACGGATTTTCTGATTTGCTCGGGGCGGCAGTCCTGCACCTGTTTCCCGTTCTCCATTGTAATGCCGAATTTGGTGGCAATCAACACGTGTTCACGGTAAGGCGCTAAAGCTTCGCCCGGGAGCTCTTCATTCGTAAACGGTCCATACATTTCAGCAGTATCAAAAAGTGTAACACCACGTTCCACCGCCGAACGAATTAAAGAAATCATCTCTTTTTTGTCGGGTATTTCGCCGTACGCATAACTCATCCCCATACAACCTAAGGCAATGGCAGAAACTTCAAGGTTACTTTTTCCAAGTCTGCGCTTCTTCATTGTTTCTCCTTTTAAATATTTTCCACTTCTCCTTCTCTTGAATCTATAATCTACTACAACAAATATAGAAATTACCATACAGAACAACTATCACATTGCTATTGAATGATTGCCTAATCCTACAAACATGTGGAGGATCGTTCAACAAAGGCTTATCTTTACTCCCGACATTAGAGAGAGTATCATGAAGAAAGTTTATGCTGACAATACGAAAAGCCTCCTGGACATGGCAATGAGATATTGCGGGCGAGAAGGAAATCACTCTACTCCGCTGCCCGGTTTCAAAGTGGTTCGAAGGGATAAAACTACAGAAGCGATGCCAAGCATGTACTCGGCGCTAGTCTGCCTCGTCCTTCAAGGAGAGAAGAAAGTGTGGAGCGGAAGGAAAGTATTCCGATATAATCCAGAGAATTACCTGGTGAGTTGTGTGGATGTTCCAGCCATATTCCAGGTAACGAAGGCGACTCCACAACAACCCTATGTAGGACTCACTCTCGAACTCCAACCTTCCATAGTGTATGAGATCCTTCATGAGTCCAACATTTTGGAGCTCAAAGAAGATGGTACTGATGGAGGTTTCTTTGTGGAACAAGTAACTCCAGAACTCGCAGACGCTTTTGCCAGGTTGTTGAGATCGATGGAGGATAAAAATGATCTCAAGATACTGGCTCCATCGATTGTCCGGGAGATCCATTATCGTTTGATGAATTCACGGTACGGAATGAAGATCCGGCAGTTGGGAGTTGCAGGGAGCAAGAGTCAGAGAATCGGGAAAGTGGTGGAACACTTGCAGAAAGATTATGCAATGCCGTTGAAGGTTACTGATTTAGCACAGATGGCGAACATGAGCCCCTCCGCACTCCATCTGCATTTCCGACAGGTGACGAATCTGAGTCCCCTTCAGTATCAGAAACAGATTCGTTTACAAGAGGCTCGTCGGATCCTGAGCATCGAAACCACAGATGCAGCGAGCGTAGCGTTCAAGGTTGGTTACGAAAGCCCGTCTCAGTTTAGCCGCGAGTATAGGAGGCTTTTTGGGGAGCCGCCGATGCGCGATATGGATCGGCTTCGGATGATGGTTCCCGTTCAAGACTAAAAAGCAGAATGAGGGAAATAAAAAACCGGATGACGAACAAAGTTTGCACATCCGGTGACTTGCGCTCCGCGATAGACACGGGGATTTTATCACGCTGAGGTGCGAAGTCCCCATAGTTTTCGATTGTTGCGCCCAAGGGGCAAAGCACATTGGCATCGCCTGCAACCGACCTCAATTTTACTTGAACCCGCAGCCCTCCGCGAAAATGACCTGCCCGGATATCACGCACAAGCCAAAGTTACCCTATGAAGACCAACGATCCAGGTCATGCGCGGGAGTATCGGCAGAGAATCGAAAGCGGCGGATCCAGAGCACAAGCTGAGATGGCAAGCTCGGCTCGTGCCGTTCCATCCGAAGGAGCCTGGCGAAGCCATCTCCCGAAGGTCCAAAGGACTCCCTTGGAGGATATCTTTGGGACCTTCGATGTTTCGAACAATAAACGATATTGCAGTTTCGAAATTGTCCGCTGTTCTTGGAGCAGTCCCACACGTTCGAGCACGTGCGGGACTCTTTGAAGAGGCTTGGCCAAAAAACACAGTTTTTTCATCTTTGAAGTACTAGTACTCCAGCGAGACAGTTCGTTGATCAAGTTTGTGGCTTCTTACATATAAGGTGTCGATTCGTTCAATTCCGGCAGGAATCGATGGAAATGCACAATCATCCACTAAATGGCTGATTATCAGCCATACAATGGTTGATTTTATAAATGCAAATCGTTATGTTTGGACCATGATAGCGCGATCGATCACACCGTTCCTGCTGGATGCTCTCAAAGACAGCCCTGTCGTACTTCTCAATGGCGCACGACAGGTCGGCAAGAGCACGCTGGTGGAATGGCTCGCATCAAACGGACATCCGGCCCGCTACATAACATTGGATGACGCAGTTGTTCTTTCCGCGGTCCATAACAACCCTGAAGCGTTTCTTGCCGGATACAATGAACCGCTGATCATCGACGAAATCCAAAGGGCCCCTGATCTCTTCCTCGCGCTCAAAGCCTCCGTTGACAAAAAGAAAGCCGCAGGACGATTCCTCGTAACCGGATCGGC
>Ga0182017_10002296_pt1 | contig 14524 bp, 12 predicted proteins | sample 712E3DmetaG_FD_120492 | JGI IMG/M metagenome (GOLD analysis project Ga0182017, IMG submission 120492) | Permafrost microbial communities from Stordalen Mire, Sweden - 712E3D metaG | ecosystem: Environmental > Terrestrial > Soil > Wetlands > Permafrost | place: Sweden: Stordalen | collected... | reverse complement strand
TAACCTTAAAATTAAAGTCGTAAAAAGAATTTTTCCCTTTTCTTTCTCATCGGTAGCTATAAAATAATAATACCCTGTAGCTGTATCTAAACCAAAATTGAAAACTGCAGTGATGAAGAAAACCAGAGTGCCTAACGTGTCAAGAATACCATAGTCTGATGGTGATAGCGCTTTTGTGTAAAAAGGCAGTAAAAAAAGACCAATGAATTTTTTCACTCCTGCACCCAGACCATATACTATAGTGTCTTTTGAAAAGTCTTTTATGGCCCCCATTAAAACCAATTATTTATAAATCTGGCCAAAGAATAAAGTGCGAAAATATTATTGGGAGGAGTATGTTTATTTAAAAAATCCTTATTTATCAGTCCCATTTCCCAAAATTCCGATTTAATAATATAATCAACTGCAAATCCATTGAATTCTTTGCCGGGTCCGAAATACCTTGCTTCCAAAGGGGTTGCAAATCCTATTTTATCTTTTCTGTTATATACTTCCGAAGGTAAAAAGTCTTTCATTGATTCCCTGAAAATAAATTTCGTGTTTGTTCCTTTAATTTTCTGCTCTGCAGGAATATTAATACAAAACTCAACCATTCGGTAGTCCAGAAAGGGTAAACGCGATTCAACAGAATGGGCCATACTATTACGGTCTTCTATATGAAGCAGCGACAACAATGTGTTTTCTACTATTTCATACTTTTGGAGTTCTGCCAGAGAATAAAATTGTGAAGGGGCAGTGTAATTTCTCGTTTTCTGATAAAACTTAATAACCCCGCGGTCTACAGGGAAAAATGATCTGTATTTTTTTCGAACCAATAAGTTGTATAGTTGTACCTTACCCATATACAATAGTCCATAATCTTTGGCAGTCAATTCACTTTTATGCAAGAAAAGTTCACGCCAGTTAAGATGAACAAATAGATCATTTATGTATGTGCTTATATACCAGGGATACCCTGCAAGGATCTCATCTCCACCCTGCCCGTCTAAAAGCACTTTAATATTTGCCTTTTTTGCCTGTTCCATAACAAACCATTGTGCCAGCAGACTGCTCCCGCCTAAAGGCATTTCCTGGTGCCATATTTCCTTATCTATTGTTTCCAACAGATTAGTTAAATCAGGTTTAAAAGCATGTGCAACACATTTCCATTTCTGGTTTACCTGGTCAATATAGAACGATTCGTCTATACTTTCTCCGGGCCAGGTTGCTGAGAAAGTGTTAAAAGTCTTTTTATAAAGTGAAGTAGCATACGAAACAATACTGCTTGAATCAATTCCTCCGCTTAAACAAGCACCTACCTCAACATCACTTCTCAACCTGTATTTGATTGATTCGCCAAATAAATTCCTGAGGATCTCAATATTATCGGAGAATTTGTTTCTGTTTGGTATAATTTTGAGATCATAATACTTATAAACTTTTAAATTGTCATATTCGAATATTAAATTATTCCCGGGCATTAATTGTCTGATTCCTTCAAAAAGAGAACTGTCACTCTCTCCTTCCATAAACTCACCCCTGTCAAGGAACCGAAATACCTGTTTCACATCAAGAGATAAGGAATCATTCAGATAACTCCTGATACCTTTAATTTCAGAGCAAAAAATAAAAACATTATCTTTGAAATAGTAATACAGTGGCTTAACTCCAAATCTGTCGCGCGATAAGAAAAACGAATTCTCCTTGGTGTCCCAAATTGCAAAGGCCCACATACCATTAAATCGCAGCACACAATCTGCTCCCCATTCTGAGTAGGCTACTAAGACAACTTCTGTGTCTGATGTAGATTTAAAACTATAGCCTTTTTTGAGTAATTCCTCTTTAATTTCCAGGTAATTGTAAATTTCTCCATTAAGAGTTATCCAGTACCGGTCGGCATAACCCATGGGTTGATGCCCTGTATCAGATAAATCAATTATTGATAATCTGCGATGCAGTAAAGCTATATTATCACATGGGTTTGCAGAAGAAATATGGGGTAGAATCAAACTTTGAGGCGAAATATCTCCTTTATAAGATTTGCCTGATTTAATGTCTGAAGAAGCTAAAAAATAGCCCTCGTCATCAGGGCCACGATGTCTTAGAACTTTACTAACATCTTGTAATTTATCTATATCTATTTTCTTTTGCCCATTTGCAATTCCGAAAATTCCGCACATTAGAGTCAGGTCAGATTAAGGGTTTTCTTATAATAGTTCCCGACAACTTCAGGTGTATGGAATTTTTTATGATATTCAAATGAATTGAGTGCTATACTTAACATTTTTTCAGGGCGTTCTACCAGATCTATAAGGGTTTTTTTTAATTCTTCCGGTTCACAACTTACTAACGGGAGTTCAGGAAAGTCTTCTCTAAACCATTTAGCTGTCCGGCAAATGACAACGCAACCGTTTGACATTCCTTCCACCCCAAGTAATCCATTACCAACTGAAAACTGATCTATCAGAATATGCGTTTTCGCCAGAATACTTTCAACTTCCTCATGACTGACACGATCTGAATAATATTGAAATTTATACCCCAGAACTCTAAGTTCACTTATCGATCGTTCAACATTTTCTGTCCCTTTTAGTAGTTTATTTGATGGCAGATGGGTAATAAATAGTTCAATACTCTTACTGAATTTATTACAGATATCATTCCTGTCTGTTTTTGATTCAGCAATGCAGAAAAATGGTCTGATTTTTCTTTTATCCCTTATAAATGAAGTTGTATCTCTATGTGCAAAAATAATGTCAGCAAAACCCGAAATAGCTTCAATTTTTTTCTTTTTTTTATTTGCATTGTAACAGTTCAGATTGTTCTGCATTCCTTCATCCTGACAATATGAACAAATTCCTCTGTCTATCTGGTTTATTATATCTGTTGGGTCTCTTTCAGGACAACCTACGAATAAAAAAGCAATTTTTTTCTTAAAAAATTTTAAAACCCATAAATCTTTATTATTGTTAAAGAAGGTTTCATGAGAAATAAAAATAAAAGTATCATATTTTAATAGCGCATAAGTAAATAGAACCAGCTTTTGAAATGCCCATATAATATTTAAGGTATATTTATTAAGTACAATTTTTTGAAAAAGAAAACGATCCTGCTTTTTAAAAGGATTTTCAAATAAAACATTATCATAATCACAAGGATAACCGAATGGATGGGCATTATATGAGAAGGATATTGCATCGATTCCTACAAGCCTTAAAGATTTTGCAACAGAAATAGCACTACCTGCAATATTACCCGGACCAACAAAAACTTTATTTTGTTTCAATTATTGCTTAGTTTATGTCTCATGCACAAAAGTAAAATGTATTCTCCGCTTACTGGTAAAATTAGATATAATGCAAGTAAGCATAATTTGATTCTTGACTTAAAAGACTAATATTACTATTTATGTGCGAATATCTTTGACTATTTTAACAGGATTGCCAAAGGCTAAAGTAAAATCCGGGATATCTTTATTAACAAGAGAATTTGCTCCAATTATGCAACAATTACCGATTCTTACACCAGGTAAAAATGTGCAATTTGCTCCAATCCACACATCATTGCCAATAATTATTTTCCCTCTCTTTTCAAATTGAACCAATAATCCTGTGTCCCTTAAAATTTTAGAATTATTATGAGTCGAATCCGGAGCAAAAACAACCCCAGGAGCAACTGAACAATTATCACCAATTTCCAATAGACATTCATTTTCTAAATATACATCTGTAACTATAACATTTGGATTTAGAAAAGTCCCAACACCTAATTTAACATCGGTTCTAATCCAGCACCTTTTCCTTATTTCGGCATCTGGATAGTACATGGCTAAAAACCTCAAAAATCTTTTTGAGTAAGATTTAATCCCAAGTGGAATTACTTTAAAAAATACAAATTCGATTAGTTTAGGAATAAAGATCATTTTTACTAAAATTCTAGTTGAAGTGTATGTCTGAAAACTCCAATTGCTCCAAAACTTTCTTTAAAGCGAAAGATATTCTCTCTGGCAACCATATTAACGGAGGATGTACCGAAATCAAACCTCTTGTATCCAATACTTTGAGCCTGAAGTAAAGATTCATATATTAATAATGAAAGTGCTTGTGTTTCATAAAACTCTGGATCATTACAAAGATAGAAAGAGGAATCTGTTAGATCATTAATCTTGATATGCCCTATTCCAGCAACTGGTTTATTATCAATATAGGCAACATCATTCCAGAATCTATTCGGAAATTTTTCACAAAGATATTTCCATTCGTTATAAACATGTGTTGGTTTTGCGTTATGCTTTTGAAAAGTAAGCTCCATTACCATCCAAAAATCTTCTATGGATTGATTAAATTTTGCAATCACATTTGCCTTCCTTGCCTTCCTTGCCTTCCTTGCAACGTTTCTCTCTCTTGTAGTGAACATCCCATTATCAATCTTCTGATCATCTAAAGTAACAATACTAGAAATATCCGAATTGGTTATTTTAAATCCCTCCTCTAAAAAACTGAACAATAAAGTGTCACTTGGAACTTTGCTTAAAAAAGATGGTGGATCTGTAATGATAATTTCATCTGCCGCAATCTTGTTTAAATAATCTATTAGTAGTGTAATAATTTTTTTACTAGTCGAATAATTAGTTACTTCCCTTGTAACAATTCCCCCATAGCTTCCACCAAATGGTGATTTTGCAATTATTCTCCCTTCTATCTCAAAAATTGCCATAGGCATTACTGCAAAAATGTGCTCCCCTTTTAAGAATATTAAATGATGTTCATTATTCAGAAATTTTCTCCCATGATATGCTAAAAAATCAAGTCGATGAAAAATTGTTCCATTATTGGATGACTCTATAAATGTGTTCCATTTATCAAAATAGTCCGGAGTATATTTAATAATTTTGATTTCAGCCATTTGTTACCAGAATTTGTCCTTTTCAAATGCCAATGATGGAAAATTTTTTTCCATGAATTCTTTAAACATCGGACCTTTTAGTTTTTTTGATTTCGCTTGCAACATTCCTTCAGCCACCTTCAATCCCGCAGCATGTAAATCAAAAACAGCCACTGGGTCAATAAAATCAGTAGTATAACTCATATAACCAAATCGAGCAGGTTCATCAGGATAATGTTTACATGTTATTGAATTAAAATCTACATTCCCTGAGATGTGAATAATTAATTGGTCCCTTTTAAAAGCTGAACTTACAATTTTGGCGCTATCAAGATTTCCAATAATCATATCAGGATTAATATATTCAGCAACTATAATTGTATCATAAAAACTAATATCCGAAGAATTAAATTCACCTGTCAAAAAACATGAAACAGAGTAATTCAATTTTTTTAATTCTCCTTCAATCGCTTTATTGAATTTTTCACAACCAATTACGAGTATTTTAGAGCTGAAGGGAGTTCTCTTTTCTTTAAGCAAAAAATATAGCGCAGTTAATCCAATGTAATGCATAGTTTGTAACCGATTATCAGATTCATTTGTCCCATAAACTTTAATTCCTTTTCGGTTGGCTGATTCTAAATCTAAATCATCTGGCCTGAATTCCCAAGGCTCCCACATCAGAGGAATAATGCAATCAGATTTTAACTTGTCTATAATCAATTTATTTATTGGTCGAACAAAGCCTGTGTTTGTAACAACATCAATATTCCCTAAATCAAATTCCTCTAAACTTTGAATTATTGTAATTTTATTCTCAATATTTAGCTCCTTAGCTAGAGACATAACTTCGTTTCGAATTTGAGAAACCGAACCAAATTTTGAATCTTTTGCTATCGCAAAAACCCTGGCTCCTGCAATAGCTGCAAGAAGGGAGGTACAAACAAAACTCCCGGTGGCAGCTTCAGTTAATACTTCTTTGCCTTTTAAATTTATCTGAAACTTGTTGAATGAGTTTTTAATTAGTCTTGCCAATCTGTTCATTCTTTCGAAATATTATTTTTTGGTATTTAATTTTTTATGAAAAAACAACAAATAATTTAATCCGTTTGCAGATTAATTATGAGGTGTTTATATTTATTTCATCTCAATATATTAATAAACAATTGACTTTATCCATTCAGCTGTTTTGAGAATTCCTTCTTCCAAATCTACTTTTGCCTTAAACCCGAGAATTTCATTTGCTTTATCAACACTGGGAATTCGAATCGCAATATCCGCCGATAAAGGAGGTACATGGATAATTTGGGAATCGGATTTTAACACCCTGCATACTGTCTGTGCCAAACCTAAAATAGTAATCACAGCTCTTGCATTACCAATATTAAAACTCTGACCAATGGCTTTTGGGTCTTCAATACATCTTACCAGGCAATCAATAAAATCTTCAATATAACACCAGGCTCTGATCTGGTTGCCATCGCCATCAATTTTTAGAGTTTCATTTTTCAATGCTCTTTTAATGAAAATTTGTAAGGCTCCTTCCCCGGTCTGTCCGGGGCCATATACATTAAATGGCCTTACGGTAACACAAGGCAGTCCGCATTGCCGGTAATATGCATGTGCCAGGTGTTCTCCGGCAAGTTTTGAGACAGCATAAGTCCAACGGGCCTCTCCTGCAGAACCGGCAACTGTTACATCATTTTCTGAAGAACGAAACGCCATTGAGCCAAACACTTCTGAAGTGGAAAAATCAACAAACCGATCTTTTATCCCATTAGTTTGTGCGGCAGCAAGGGCATTTGCTGTACCGATCATATTTACCTGCATAGTATGAACAGGATTTATTATCACGGTATCAATACCTGCTATTCCGGCAGCATGTATTACAATTTCTGCACCTTCCATCGATTTGGTCAGAAAAGCATAATCCAATACGTCGCCTTTAATAATTCTTATATTTGGATGTTTAGAGTAACCACTTCTGCTAAGAGTATCACGATGAAAATTGTCATAAACTGTTATATTATTGTTCTCAATATAATGGCGAATAAGATTATTTGCAATAAACCCGGCACCGCCTGTGATAAATATTTTTTTGTTATGGAGCATATTAACCGAAATTGTTAATTGTTTTGGAAATGAATTGAACCTGGTCTTCTTTAAGCTGATTATATAGCGGTATTGCCAGTCCACAGGAATAAGCCTCAAATGCATTAGGGTATTCTATTTCTGATTTGTGTCCGTATTTGTTTTTATAATAAGTCATTGCCGGAATACATTGAGCTCCATAATTTGACATTATACCTTTAATTTTAAGATATTCCATAAGCTTATTCCTTTGTTTTTCATTCTCAAGTAAAATATGAAATGTTTGCCAGGTATGTATAGCTCCCATTGGTATTTCAGGTAGTCTTATTATGGGATTATGAATTTCATGAAAATATATTGATGCTAATTTTGCTCTATTCTCAATAATCTTTTCAAGTCGCAAGAATTGGCTGGATACCAGAGCAGCCTGAAAATCTGTCATTCTGTAATTGAAACCTGCTGCAATAAAGTTCTGTGGATTTGAATCAGGTTCTATCCCATGATTTCGAAGGGTTTTTATATTAGAATCTAATTTTGAATCTGAAGTAACTAACAATCCCCCTTCACCTGATGTAATAGCTTTTCTGGGATGTAACGAAAATGAGCCAAAATGTCCAAAACTTCCTGCAAACTTAGAATTTAATGTAGCGCCTAAGGCACAAGCTGCATCTTCAATGACTTTCAGGTTATATTTTTCTGCAAGGTTCATAATTGCCCGCATATCAGAGCAAAGACCGAATTCATGTACTGGTATTATCGCTTTTGTCATAGAAGAAATATGTTCTTCTATTTTTGATTCATCAATATTAAAAAACCGTTGGTGAGTGTCAACAAAAACACATTTAGCACCTGCTAATTCGACAACATTCGCTGTCGCAATATAGGATAGAGCAGGTATAATAACTTCATCACCAGGACCAATCCCAAGAGCAATAAGAGCCAAATGAAGACTTGCAGTGCCATTCGAAACCGCACTACAATACCCGGTTTTTAAATACCCTGAAACTCTGTTTTCCAGACATTTTACTTCTTTCCCCTGTACCAACATACCCGAATTCAGCACTCTTATTGCTTCAGCAATATCATGTTTCGTCAAATCAGGTCTGGCAAGCTGTATTATATGTTTAACAGTTGACATGAAATTAATTTAGAAATAATCCTTTTCAAGTATGAAAGATAGTTGTAGTTATCTCTTGTACAAATAATAATCGCCACTTTGATATATTAACCCGCAATGCTGTGTTATCCATTTGTAATTATCCGTTTTGTCTATACCAGACATCAGCATGCCATAAGTAATAATTACATATGCGTTTAGGGGTAAATCTGATGGTTCTGAGAATTTCTCAAATGAGAGAATTTCCCTATTGTCAAGATAAATCTTTGGTAAAAAAATCTGACCTGTTGTATAAACTTTATCTTCAGCATGTATTAATCCCTTTATTTCTTTGAAAAACTCTTTTTGATAATTCTGATTATCATAAGTAAATACATTTTTTAGTACATGGCTTCTGTAATACTGAACATCATCTATTGATCCATTTCTTATAAATGCATAATTCATTATAAAACCAAATAAAACGTATGCTATAAGACCCGCTTTGAATGGTTTAGATTTAAGTGCAAAGGGATATCTTAGTGCAAATAAAATTATTGTGGCAGCTAATCCAATGAAAGCATTCCGCCATGTATATGCCCCGTGAAAAAACCACCAATGAAAAACACAAACAATTGAAAATGTAAAAAGTAATTTATGGAAAAGTGGGGCACTTCGTATTCCTTTAGAAGTTTCAAACCATGTTAAAAATATGAGAGGGATAAAAACCAGCTCAGAAAGCCAAAAGGTTTTATTGATAAGACCTACACTGCTTAATGAAAATGCAGAACCGGCATCTCCCAACAATGAATAAACCATTTTCAAATAATTACCCATTCCGGAAAAAAAGAAGCAGATAAATGTTATTAATCCATAAATTAAATAAACACGAAGTGCATATTTAAAATAAAAATATTTCTCTTCAAAAAATATAAATAGAAAAACTGCAACAAGCCCAAACAATAAAAAAATCTGAAATTTTGATGTAATCGCCAGCGCCATCATCAATGCCGACATATTAATTTTAAATTTACTGTTTGAAGGAGAGTTCAATTTCTTAGCAAACCAAAATGCAGCCAGTATAAAAAACAAAGCCATTATTTCAAGATAACAACAGGATGTCAGATAATTAATACCCGGAAAAGCTAAAATCATTAATAAAGTGATCTTTTTTCTATCTCTGTCATCAATTAATAAATAAAGCAGATATACTACTCCAAAAGAAGTGACTAAAATAATTGCTCTTATATAATAAACATTAAAACTAAAAAGGTTGATTACAAGCAATGAAACTAAATTAAATGGCAAATTATAAACTAAATAGGGTATTTCTTTATAATTATCCATCCTGGTTGGCAAACCATATATGGCTATGTTTTGAATATCATTTAGATAAAAGGATTCATCCAGTCCTATATCAAAATAGAACAAAGCATAAAACATGAGTATTATAGATAGACCAAAAAATAGGTAAAAGAAATAATTGAAAGATATTTGAACTCTACTTAACTTATTATCAATTGAATAAAGAATCTTATTTAAATAATTATTTATTATTATATTAAACTTCAAATAAATAAAAACTATAATAAGTAAGAAAATAATAAATGTTTTAGCAAAAATCACTATTCTATATAATTTAAAAATAGATTCCGGCATTACTAAGCCATCGGTCGAAAGAATTGGTTTGAGATAGCTAAATATAAAATCAAACGGAATTGATGCTACTCCTATCAGGACACAAATCAAAAGAAAAAAATAAAGAATATCTCTTTTCAATTTCATTTACTATTTAGATTATTAATGGATTGAATCCTAACACAGATAATAAAAGTACTTTCCCACTTATACAATTTTATAGCTATTAAGTTTCAAGATTATTGAAAACCTATGCATCATTAAGACTAGTTCCCGATCGTTTGAAATTAATAATCCATTGAACTAATGCATTTACATAATAAATGAATAATCCAATAATTAAAGGTTCCGCCGGAAATTTAAATCTATTTGCATCACTCACAGTTGCAAAAATAAAGTTAATTCCCCAAAATGATAAAACTACTGTAAACAAAACAAGTAATATAAAATCAGGTTTTTTACTGTGATTCTTAATTAATTTTAAGACAAAAAAGAAAAATGCAACAAAAACAAAAGAAGAGATGAAGAAATTTATTAACTTATTCAGTTTTATTATAAATGGAGGAAGAATATTCAGGTTTACTTTGCCATAGATTGAGGGCAGAATTCCGCTTATGGAAGCTCTGAAACCATTTAATAAAGAATACACTCGAAGCTTCCATATAAAACTCGAATTCTCTCTGGAAATTTCTTTATAAAATCTTTTTAGTTTATTATTCATTTGAAATTCTCCGTCAGTTTCTTTTAAATTAAAATACTTTATGAGATGGGGATAAGCTATCATATAAACAGCATATCCTGAATGTAAATCATTGAGAATTCCATATTTATCATTTGAACTTAGACTACCCTTTATATCATCTATTCTTAAGCTTGAATATGCATCTCTTGCTTTAATAAAAATATCTAAAACAGGCTGATAATCCTGGTCTACCTTATTGGCTTGGCTTATTGATGCTACAATAGCATTTCTCGAAGCCAGTAGACCGCCCCCCGGTAAAAGACCATAGAATCCATTTTGATTTAGATTATAAAATGCCCATGAATTTAAAATGAACAGGTAAGGTATTAGAAATACAATGGAAGAAATTAATCCTTTCTTAAAACTACTCCTTTGCTCAATAAACAATATATAATAGAGTAATATTAAAAATGAAAATATTAGTGGAATAGCATTAAATCGGGCCAGGGATAAGAGCCCTATTGATAAGCCCAGAAGAATGAGATATATAAACTTCTTCTTGTCAAAATACTTCATCAGGAAATGAAGAGAAACAAAAAGTAAAAAAATCGTTAAAATCTCAGTTAGCAGAATATTTGCAAAGTAAATTGTAGAAAATGAGAGATTGAATAGAATGGAAATTATAAAAGGGAGCAATGGATTTCTAAACATTCTTTTAAAAAGCGAGTAGATAATTACTGAGGTAGCAAAAACTAAACAATATTGAATATAAACTGCAATTTTAAAAGCCAGTGGTATTCCAAACGTTTTAATAACTAATGCCAGTAACATTGAAAACAAAGGAGACCGATGGGCCATATTAAGTTCGATCTTCTCGCCAAGAAATTTATTGCTTAATTGAAGATAAGAACCTGCATCACCGCAATCAGTAACCGGAGTGGCATATAACGCAAGAGCGATATTAATGCAAAGCAAAATTATTATTGTCAGCCGTGGTATGTCACGAGATATCATATTTTATTGCATTAATTATTTTCACAATCTCAGTAATTTCTGAATCATTTAATTCAAAGTATAATGGTAACCTCAGAAGACAATCTGAATATCTGTTCGATTCGGGCAACTCTCTTCCATCATGTTTATTCTGGTAAAACGGACTCTTATGTAAACTAAGATAATGGAACACGGCCAAAATATTATTCCTCCTAAGCGCTTCTATAATTTTTGATCTTTGTTCAAGGGAACTGCATACCAGGTAAAACATGTGTGCATTATTAGTGCTATAGTAAGGAAAGAATGGAAGGCCTATTTCTTTTCCCCTTAGAATTTCTAACTCCTCAAAATATTTATCCCAAAGTCTCTTTCTTCTGGTCTGAATGTTGTCAAGACATTCTAATTGAGCGTACAGAAATGTTGCAGCTAATTCAGAAGGAAGAAATGATGATCCAATATCCACCCATCCATACTTATTCACTTCTCCTCTGAAGAATTCAGCGCGATTTGTTCCCTTTTCCCAGATAATTTCTGAACGTCGGAAAAAGCGTTCATCATTTATGACCAACATACCTCCTTCTCCACATTGAATATTTTTTGTTTCATGAAACGAAAAACAACCAAAATGGCCGATTGAACCAAGAGGTTTTCCCTTATAAAAACTATCTATCGCCTGTGCTGCATCTTCAACAACAAAGAGGTCGTATTTCTGGGCAAGTGCCATTATTTTGTCCATATCGCAAGCGACCCCTGCATAATGCACAGGTACTATAACCTTTGTTAACGGTGTAATTAATTCTTCAATTTTGTCTTCATCTATCCCAGGTTGATCCATACGACTATCTGCAAAGACAATTTTTGCTCCACGTAGTACAAAAGCATTTGCGGTAGATACAAATGTATACGAGGGAATAATTACCTCATCTCCTGGTTCAATATTACAAAGAATCGCAGCCATTTCAAGAGCATCTGTACAAGAAGTTGTGAGCAGGCATTTTTTAAAGCCGTACCTTTGTTGAAAGTACTCATGGCATTTTTGTGTATAATAACCATTACCTGAAATTTTACCTCTGTCTACGGCGTCTTTAATATACTTTAGCTCGTTTCCTATAAGGTAAGGTTTGTTAAAGGGAATAATATACTTATTCATACCAATAATGCATTGTAATTTCAGATCTGATAATGTTGTAACAAAGACCCGTGTATGTTTTCATTACAGGAAAATTTGTAATCAGAACATTGTTTTCTATACGATTGGCCTCCATACTTTCAGCTAAATGCAAACTTTCTAAATTAATGGCATTAAAAACTCCAAGTTTTCGATATTCAGGTGCAACAGCTCCAATTACACCTGCTATATATTTATCTTTTTCAGTAAAGTGCTTTTTTATAGCCAGATAACCAATAGCAACATTATCTTTCTTTGCAACAATAATTTCATCTGCAAAATCTTTGTTTTCGCAACACCTTTTTATCCAATCAATGTATATTTCGATACATTTTTTTTTATCAAGGTTATCATCTGCAAAATAATGTCCATAATTATTAAATGATGTTTTTGTAATATTGATTATTTCAGACAAATGTTTTTCATCATATGGAACTATTAAAAAAGGATTAATTCTTTTTTCAGGTAATCCCTTATGAAGATTGTAATTAAATGTAACCTGAGCGTCTCTATATGAAAAACCGATTCTTTCAAGTTGATTAATAAGTTTTTTATTTAAAAAATCTATTCGTGCAATTATTAATTTTGTTGAAATTTTTTTAAGCTCTTTAACTATCAATTCGGGATTTTCAATATTATTAAAAATTTTTGCAACAGGAAATCCGAAATGTTCTGAGTCCAATTTACTGATATATTCATGCATTGGGTTTATTATTAAATTCTCCGATAACTTCTTTGACAATATAAAGCGGACGATTTTTTATCTCGTCATAAATTTTCCCAATATATAATCCTATTAAACCCAGATTAGCAAAGATTAGACCACCTATAAAAAAGATAGAAACCATAATACTTGTCCAACCCATTGGGATATCTAAATAAAATTTCCTGAAGATTAGGTAGACAAGATATATAAAGGAAAAAAAAGACATTAAAAAGCCAACTTTAATTGAAATTCTTAATGGCTTATTCGTTTGAGAGATAATGGCATCAAGAGCCAGACTAATTAATTTAATAAAATTATATGAAGATTCACTGGCTGTTCTTTTTGAGTGTGCGATATCAACATATCCGATTTTAAATCCCTGCCATTTAATTAATAATGGGAATAATCTGGTCTTTTCTGTAAATCTTAGATAGTTCAGGATTACAAGACGTGAGTATATACCAAAATTAGATACTGTATTGTCAGAAATATTATCAGTTAAAATGTCAAACAATTTATAAAAGGTTTTGGAGAAAAATTTCTTAAAAACCCCATCCTGCCTGTTTACTCTTCGTCCAAATATAACGTCAAAACCCTCTATTGCTTTATTATATAGTCTCGTAATCTCTTCCGGTTGATCCTGCAAATCGCAATCCATCACAATTACCCATTCACCAGTGCAATAATCAAGTCCTGCAGTTATTGCATAGTGCTGTCCAAAGTTGCGTGAGAAGTTTATTCCTTTTACCATTTTGTCCTTATTTGCCAGCTCAACAATTGTTTCCCAGGCTCCATCAGGACTGGCATCATTTACCAGGATTATTTCAAAATCAGATGTGATTTTTTCAAGAGTTTCCTTTAAACGAAAATACAGCTCATAAAGGCAGGTTTTACAGCCATAAACGGGGGAAACTATGGAGATGTGAGGATTGCTCATTGGGGTGTGATTTTATGGTGTTTCGAGTTCTAAGGAGAAAAGAAAAGTATGGTTAAAGATAAAAGACAAAAGTCACAAGACAAAAGTAAAAAGAGATTGATTACCTAGTTTTTTGGACAATAGAGCCAAGAATATTTTTGAGTTCACTTGATTCTTTTATTAAATAATCAAGCTCAGATACATTTACTTCTTTTACAGTTCTCTTAATAATTCTTAGCCAATAGTTGGATTCTCTCATTTCTCTAAGTGAAATCCGGACTTTGTTTGTAAAGTCAGCTTTCGAAGATCCAGACTGAGATTCTCTACCCTGTCAAATAAGATTTGAGGCGCTTATGTATAAACATTTTCCC
>Ga0182017_10002295_pt1 | contig 14525 bp, 8 predicted proteins | sample 712E3DmetaG_FD_120492 | JGI IMG/M metagenome (GOLD analysis project Ga0182017, IMG submission 120492) | Permafrost microbial communities from Stordalen Mire, Sweden - 712E3D metaG | ecosystem: Environmental > Terrestrial > Soil > Wetlands > Permafrost | place: Sweden: Stordalen | collected... | reverse complement strand
TTTTCCAAAGTCGTTTTCTACTAAAAGCCAGTAGAAGTTCGAATAGTCGGTGAGTGTCGAGCTTTTCAACGATTGGCGAATGTGAATCGGATCCTTGACATTGCCTCTGCAGTCCTTTAGTAGTTTCTGTACAAGCAACGGCACTTGCACAGAAGAAATCTTGTTCAACCATTATGATTCCTTGACAATAGCATTTGGAAAGAGTATTTTTAATTCGAGTTACACAGCAGATTGTGGCGAAGTAATGGCTCCACTATGCTCATCCTGTCTGTAGGAAAACGCCTATACATCTAATACAAAACTGTACAAGAACCTGCGGGTTACTCTGCTCACTTCTTTTGGAATTGATCCAAAGCTGGAGACACAAAGAGTACTCCCCGGATGGTTCCTCTATATGCGTCATCGATTGCCGACGATGATAAGTCTTCACGTTGCAGCCCCGATAAGTCCAAAGGCACGAAGTGCCGCTTTGGAAACCCCTTTGGTGGAATTTTTTTGATCACTCGATATCAATCGGAAAATTCTCCGAGCTTATTTGCTAATAGCCATTTGCGCGAGATGTCGGACATCTTGTCAATGAGGTTGGCAAATTTTTCAGATAAGCATAAATTTTCCGGCAAGATGTCCGATATCTTCTTGGACGATAGTCATCGTTTTCGCGAAAGAGTACGTTATGGCTGAAAAAATCATATCATCGCAATCAGCGGATGTCCTGCAAGATGAAGTACGGAGGCTGCGCCGCGCAGTTGAAGAGCTGTCCATTCTTAACGACATCGCACGGGCCATCAGCGCGTCGCTGAATGCGCAAGAAATTATGCAAACGCTGATCCGGAAATCCCTGCGTGCAGTCAATGCGGAACAGGGCGTCATCACGCTTGTGGAAGACGAACAGAAGTCGATGAAGACATTGATCCGCACGATGGTCTCTTCCGCAGGGGCGCCGGCATTCCATATGCACCAGGCGTTGATCGGGTGGATGCACCTGAACAAAAAACCGTTGAGCGTTGACGATCCGGCGAACGATGCGAGATTCCGCGGCGTGCAGTGGGACGATAATATTAAAACGCTCTTATGCGTTCCGCTGATCGTAAAATCAGAGCTTCGCGGAGTTTTGACCGTCTATAATAAGAAGGATGGCCAGCCGTTTGGCACCGATGACCAGCGTCTTCTCGCGATCATTGCAGCTCAATCAGCGCAGGTTGTTGAAAATGCCCGGTTGATCGAGGAAGAAAAACTGTACATCAAGATGCAGCAGGAAGTCGGCCTGGCGGCGAAAATCCAAAGGGATCTTCTGCCGCGGAGCAATCCCGGTCTCCATGGGTATGATATTTTTGCACGCACCATTGCCGCTCAGTCCATCGGCGGCGATTACTTTGATTTTATTCCGAAGAGCGATGGACGAACGGCGCTTTGCCTGGGCGATGTCTCAGGTAAGGGACTGCCGGCCTCATTGCTCATGGCAAACCTCCAGGCGACGCTTCGCGGTCAAACCCTGGTTTCTCAGGTTCCGTCGGAATGCCTTCTTCGGTCCAACAAGCTCCTCTTTGAAAGCACAAGCCCTGAAAAATTCGCGACACTTTTTTACGGCATCATCGACATTCAGCAACACAATATCCATTACTCGAATGCCGGGCATGACTGGCCGTTCTTGATCGGGAGCGACAACTCGATTCAACGCTTAAAAACCGGCGGTCTTATGATCGGACTTATCGAACAGGCACAATATGAAGATGAGAGAATCGCCATGCGTGTCGGAGATCTCTTGGTCGTTCAATCGGATGGCGTGAGCGAGGCGATGAACAGCGATCAGGAACAATTTGGAGAGGAGCGTCTGCAAGCTTTGCTTCTTGAGCAAAAGAATCGAACTGCGGAAGAAATTGCCGATGCGGTGGTGAAGGAAGTCCGGAAACATGCCGGCGCTCATCCTCAATCCGACGACATTACCATCATGGTTATTAAAAGGGTGCTGTAAAAGTTTAACGCTCCCGAGTTTTTTTTCACGCAAAGGCGCAAAGAGACAGAGTTGCAAAACAATTCTAGGAAAAATCTTCGCGCCTTTGCGGCTTTGCGCGATGTGTTGTTCAACTATTTCAATCCACAATTCTTTACGAGGTGCCGATGTTCCTGAGAATGGTCACTCATATAATACGGGCCGAAGAATCGGAGACGTGGTCTGAAGTATATACGCAATCGGTATTGTCAGCTCTCCGTTCAACCGAGGGATGTGTTTTCGCATCCCTACTTCAAAATACCGGCAATGCGCAGGAGTGCGTATCTCTGACACTCTGGAAATCTCAAAAGGAATCGAGCGACTATGAAGAGAGCGGGCTCTATACGCGTTTGGTTGATATACTCCGGCCGTTTTTTGTAGAATCGACCGAATGGAAACTGGAACTGTCAAAGGACCTTTCTCTTGAATACACTCCTATCCTCGTTGAACCAACCGTAGAACGCTTTGACGATTCCGTGGCCGGCTCGGAAAATATCAGCAGGCTGAAGGCGAAGCCGTTTGCCGTCCAAATACTAACGCTCACAGTTCAAGAGGATCAAGTCCACAACTTTGAAGCTATTTTCTCGTCCGAGATCCATCCAAAATATAAGATTCATAAAGGATTCATCGACCTCATCCTTGTCCGTGAACATCACAAATTCCATATCATTTCATTCTGGGATGAAACTGTCGACATCGAATCGTCGTCCGGAATTCATTCCATTAATCAATTATTGGAATCGATCTACAAGATTTTACCTTCTTTTGTACGATGGCGGGATTCTCACGAGAGCACCGTACATACGTCCGCTTCCAGTGAAGACCTCAAGGCAACAGTGTATCGCTGCCTCACGGCTGAATGATTTTCGCATTGACAAAGGCACACACGTCTCACGCAAAGGCGCTAAGCCGCGAATCTTTCATCATCAAACTCATTTTTACGTCCTCGCGGCTTGGCGTGAGCGATCTTTCGGGTGTTAAAAGTATGAAATTTAAACGGAGAGCATCGTGATCGGTAAAACAATTCTTCAGTATGAAATCCTTGAGCAGCTCGGCGAAGTTCCAAAATCACCCACGAGCGCTTCTCAGCGAGTGGGAGTGATTTTGATCCCGCTTTGCGGGACGCCGCTTTGTGGCGGGAGAGGGAGAAACATCAAACCATGATTGGTAAAACCATTCTTCAGTATGAAATCGTTGAGCAGTTGGGTGAAGGAGGGATGGGCGTTGTCTACAAAGCGAAGGATACCAAACTCGATCGTTTTGTTGCCCTAAAATTTCTAACAAAGAACGTATCCTCATCGGATACCGATCGGCAACGTTTCATACAGGAGGCAAAAGCAGCTGCGACGCTGAACCATCCCAACATTTGCACGATCTATGATGTGGCGGAATACGAAGGAGAGTTATTCATTGCGATGGAGTATGTCGACGGCGAAACGCTTCGTGACAGAAAGAATAATATCTCCTTCAAACAATCGGTTGAAATCGGAATTCAAATTGCTGAAGGATTGGCCGCGGCTCACGAAAAAGGGATCGTCCATCGTGATATCAAACCGGAAAATATCATGCTCCGGAAAGACGGACTTGTGCAGATCATGGATTTTGGCCTCGCAAAATTGCAGGGTGTTTCCCGGCTGACACGGGAAGGAAATACTGTCGGGACGATGGGATACATGTCGCCGGAACAGGTGCAGGGATTCAATGTTGACCATCGGACAGATATATTTTCATTCGGGGTCGTTTTGTACGAATTGATCTCGGGACAATCACCGTTCAAAGGAGTACACGAAACGGCGATCATTTACGAAATCGTGAATGTCGATGCCGAACCGATCTCAATTCTCAAGCCGGAATTGCCTCCGGACCTTGACGCAGTTCTGCAGGAGTGCCTAGCGAAGGACCCGGACGATAGATATCAGTCGGCAAAAGAGATTGTCAAAGATTTGCGGAAATTGAAGAGGGAATCGAGCAGACAAACCGCAAGCAGGGTGCTTGCAGTCCGAAAGAGTCAGATCGCATCGGGGTCGAGGGTCGCAGCTCAGACGACGGAATTTGAAACGCTACGCGAGACGAAGCCGCGCTCTTTCAATCTCTGGATGCTTATCTCGATCACGGCGTCCACGATGTTAGCAGGAGTGATTGCATGGTACTTTCTTTTTGGCACTTCGCCTCCGGAGATGATCATGCTCTCGTTCGAATCTCCCAAAGGGAATATATTTAACTCCACCATCGGAGGTCATTTGGAGATTTCTTCCGACGGGATGATGGTAGTTTTTGTCGCCGTTGACTCTTTGGGAAAAGATCATCTTTGGGTCCGGCCACTGAATTCGCCGGCGCCGCTCCTGCTTTCGGGAACCGATAACGCGTACTATCCATTTTGGTCCTATGACAGCAAAATGGTAGCGTACTTTGCCGACGGCAAGCTCAAAAAAATAGATGCCAAAGGGGGGCCCGCATTTACGATTTGCGATGCCTCAAGCGGCAGGGGCGGCACTTGGAATAAAGAAGGTGTCATCGTCTTTGCACCCGGTGCCAACGGCCCGCTGTACCAGGTTTCCTCTGCAGGAGGAACACCGAAACAAATCACAACTTTGGATTCGACCGAGTTCGAAGTAAATCATCGATGGCCTTATTTTCTGCCCGATGGAAATCATTTCTTCTATACCGTCCAAACAAGCAAGCCATCGCTTGAGGAGGATGCGGATCATATTCGGTTTGCATCGTTAAGCGATACGAAAACAAAAATTGTAGTCCACGCGTCGAGCAATATCGTGTACAATAAGGGCTGGGTTCTCTATTACAAGCAAAATTCTCTCCTGGCCCAACGGTTCGACGAAGGGTCTGCAGAGGTAACAGGGGAGCCGATTCCGATACTCGAAAACCTGCTGTACTCAAGGGTGCGCAGCAGAGGGACCTTCTCGTTATCGCGAAACAATCGCCTGGCTCTGCTCGGCACATCCAAATCGGATAACGAAATGGTCATCTATGCCGCGAACGGAACCGTCCAGCAGACCATTCAATCGAAAGTTCCGACAACCTGGGCATCGTTTTCCACCGACGGAAAATATGTTGCAACCGATGCGCTGGATGAATCCTCAAAGAACACGGACCTCTGGATCCACGACCTTCAGCGGAATTCGGACACTCGGTTAACGTTCGACAAAGGGACTGAAATTGTTCCGATGTGGTCGCCGGATGACAGCAAAGTGTATTTCAGCTCGAACGCCACCGGAGTATTCAACATCTATGTGAAGAACAGCAACGGCACCGGCGATGAGCAATTGGTGTACGGTTCGAAATTGAGTTCGTATGTGACCGATGTTTCGCATGACGGGAAAAAACTGCTTCTTTCAATCAACACCCAGGGCCCGCAAAAGTGGGATATCGGCATCTTTGACCTTACAGAGAAAAAATACACTCCATTGTTGACGTCCGAGTTCAATGAATGGCTCGGGACATTTTCGCCGGACGGAAAATGGTTTGTGTACCAATCGGATGAGACGGGGAAATATGAAGTGTACATTAGGCCGACCGACGGTTCGCCGAGCAAATGGCAGTTATCGACAAACGGCGGTTCCTCGCCGCGATGGCTGAACAGCGGCAAGGAAGTTATTTTCAGCATCAATGATCATCAGCTTTTCGTCGTTCCCGTCGCGATATCGGGCAACGAGATCACCGTCGGACAATCGAGGCTCTTGTTCAAGATTGATGCGGGTTTTCAAACAAGCCTCTACGACATTTCGAGGGACGGCAAACAGATCCTCATCACGCGCACGTTGAACACGCAATCGCTGAAAAGCGCATCGCTTATTTTTAACTGGAAGAACTTGGTGGAAAACAAATAATCGGAAAAAACTTCTCTCGCGCAAAGACGCCAAGGCGCAAAAAATAATATAAACAACTTAGCAGCTTTGCGCCTTTGCGTGATGCCATATTTCTAATTCTTTCTCTATGGATACTGCATGATCGGTCAGACGATATCTCATTATAAGATCCTCGAGAAACTGGGTGAAGGCGGCATGGGTGTCGTCTATAAAGCGGAGGACACGGACCTCAAGCGCATTGTCGCGCTGAAGTTTCTCCCGCTGCAAAATAATCTTTCGCAGCAGGATAATGACCGTTTTCTCCGCGAGGCGCAAACGGCCGCTGTTCTGAATCATCCGAATGTCTGCACGATCTATTCTATAGAGAAAGACGAATCGTCCGGAGAGAAGCGTCAGTTCATCGTAATGGAATACATAGAAGGAATGACGTTGCGGGAAAAGCTTGCGGAAGGGCCACTCTCACTCGATACGGCATCGCAGTATGCGATTCAGATCGGCGAAGCGCTGCACGAAGCGCATTCCAAGAACATTATCCATCGCGACATTAAAGCGGATAATGTTATGGTGACGGCAAAGAACAAGATCAAAGTGATGGATTTCGGCCTGGCAAAGTTGAAAGGCTCGCTGAAACTGACGCGGACATCCAGCACCGTCGGAACGCTTGCATATATGGCGCCGGAACAGATTAATGGCGGAGAAGTCGATTCCCGTTCGGATATCTTTTCGTTCGGCGTTCTTTTCTATGAAATGCTGACCGGGAAAATGCCTTTCCGCGGCGAACACCAGGCGGCGATGGTCTATTCCATTGTCAATGAACCCGCCGAACCGATCACGAAATACTTGCCGGATGCGTCGGAGGAGCTCTCGAAGATCTTTGAGAAAGCGCTGGAGAAAAATCCCGACGAACGGTATCAAACAGCCATCGATATGGCGGTTGATATCCGCCGATTAAAAAAGCAGACATCAAAAATCACATCAATCCGCTCAATTCAAAATGATGCCTCCGGATTTCAGCCCGTCCCAGCTTCTTCGGCGGTGCACGATCGGCAATCGCTCGCACGGACAATGCTGTGGAATTCGCCGCGAATTCTTCAAATTGCTCTTGCTGTCTTAGTCCTCGTCGTTGTGAGTCTATTGTTCTTTGGCAGGAATGGAAATGTGCCAATTCGGATCACTGTTTCCCAGGTAACTGATACGCCGGGCGAAGAATTGTATCCCGACATCTCTCCCGACGGAAATTACATCGCATTTACCCGCGACATCGGCGAGGAGCAGGATATCTTTCTCCAGCGAATCGGCGGAGGGAATCCCATCAACCTCACAAAAGATTCTCATTCAAAGAACAACTATGCAGCGTTCTCGCCGAACGGCGATCAGATAGCATTTTGTTCGGATAGAGATGGAGGCGGGATCTATCTCATGGGAGCAACGGGTGAATCCGTTCGGAGGCTGACGAAAACCGGCTACAACCCGGCATGGTCGCCCGACGGAAAGAAGATCGCGTACGCAACCGAAGGGATCACGATCGCTCAAGCGCGAACGACGTTCAGCCAGTTATGGAGCGTCTCCGTCCAGGATGGTAGCACGATGTTGATCGACTCGGGAGATGCCGTTCAACCTCGATGGTCTCCGCATGGAAACCGGATCGTCTACTGGGGTTTGCCTCGCGGATCGGGCTGGAGGGATCTTTGGTCTGTTGACAGTGATGGGAAGAACAAAGTCCGTCTTACCAACGACCCTGCGATCGATTGGAATCCCGTCTGGTCGCCCGACGGACATTATATTTATTTTTTGAGCGACCGAAGCGGAAGCATGAACGTTTGGCGGATGGCTGTTGATGAAAAATCCGGCGAAGCACAAAGCGAGATGGAACAAGTGACCGTACCCGCATCGAACTGTTCCTGGCTTGCGATTTCGCATGACGGCAAGAAATTGATCTACTCATCGTTAGAGCGGCGGGCAAATATTTTTAAAATGGGTTTCGATCCCGTGAACGAAAAGTTCATCAAACCCGAAATACAGATTACGACCGGTTCGAAGACGTACAGCTGGCTGGATATTTCGCCGGACGGCACAAAGATCGCCACCACAAGTTCCGGCGTGCAGGAAGATGTGTACGTGATGAATAGCGACGGCACGAACATCCGCCGGCTGACGAACGACAAGCCGAAAGACCGCGGAGTGCGCTGGTCGCATGATGGGACAGCGGTGTATTCATACTCCGACCGGAGCGGGAAATACGAGTTATGGAAAATAAACCTGGAGGAAGCGGGCTCGAGCAGATGACGAAGGAGGCACAAAACGTCAATAATCCACATTTCTTTCCCGACGGCCACAACCTCGCCGCTGCAAGTCAAAGCTCGACCATGATCTTTGACTTTGCAAAACCACTCGAACAGAGATTGGTGAGAACATTGCCTACAATCCCCGGAACGAATCATCGTTTTGTTGTGACCGACATCGCCCCGGACGATCAGCTTCTGATCGGTGTCGACATCCATCCCGGCGGTTCCGCCGACGGCATCTATACGTATTCAATGAATACGAATGAATTTACGAATATAGTCGATTACGGAACTTCCCCGATCTGGATCGACGGGATGAACAAGGTCCTCTTCTTTCATAAGGGGAAAATACTCCTCTTGAGGAGAAGAGATAATTCTGTGAAGGAGCTTGATGCTTCACTCCATGTCGACACCGATATATTTCATGTGCTGTCTGCCGACAAACGGACGTTCTGTTATATCAAAGTGGAATCCGAATCGGATGTCTGGCAGGCAACAATGGAATAATCAGAAAAGCGTGTTTCACGCAGAGCCGCCAAGGCGCAAAAAATAATATAAACAACTTAGCGGCTTGGCGCCTTTGCGTGATGTAATCTTCTAATTCTTATTCACCGGAGACTGCTTGATCGGACAAACGATATCTCACTACAAAATTCTCGAGAAGCTGGGTGAAGGCGGCATGGGTGTTGTCTATAAGGCCCACGATGTAACGCTCAACCGTACCGTAGCTCTAAAGTTTCTCCCAGCGCATAACAAGATTTCCGAACAGGACCGGGCCCGCTTCCTGCAAGAAGCGCAAGCTGCTGCAGGTTTGAATCATCCCAATATATGCGTTATCCACGCCATCGAGGAAGACAACGAACAGCAGTTTATCGTTATGGAGTGCCTTGACAGTGCAACGCTTTGGGAAAAGATCGCGAGCGGCGCGCTACCTGCGAAGCAGGCTATTGACTTCGCAGTGCAGATCGGAGAGGCGCTGCAGGAGGCGCACGGCAAAGGAATAGTGCACCGCGACATCAAGGCCGACAATATTATGATCAACTCGAAGGGCCAAGTGAAGGTGATGGACTTCGGGTTGGCCAAACTGAAAGGTGCCGCGAAACTGACACGCACGTCGAGCACGGTCGGTACATTAGCCTACATGGCTCCCGAACAGATACAAGGGGGCGTCGTGGACGCGCGCTCGGATCTTTTTTCATTTGGCGTACTGCTCTTTGAAATGTTGACGGCACACTTCCCGTTCCGCGGCGAGCACGAAGCGGCGATGATGTATTCGATACTGAACGAAGATCCGGAACCGCTCCAAAAGTATTTACCCGATGCATCGCCGGAGATTCAGAATATTATCGATAAAGCTCTCGAGAAGGATCCGGACGTCCGTTACCAGACCTGCCAGGATATCGTGGTTGATCTTCGGCGGATACAGCGCAAGTCGACGCGTATTGTCCGGGGAGTTGGAGAAGAATCAATAGTATCCAAACGTGCGCGTGAACAGTCGAGAGTTTTTTCTCCCGGATCTTCTGCCGCGAATAGGCCAACCATAGAGCAATTTTCTAAACCGTCCCTCACGTCGTACCGGAAGCTGATATGGAGTGTTGGCCCGGTGATTGGGTTGATCGTCATCGTCGGCATGTACTTCATTTTCCTGCGCGGTAACTCGACTGCTTCCAATATGAAGTCAATAGCGGTCTTGCCATTTGAGAATCTCAGTCCCGACAAGAACAATGCGTATTTCGTCGACGGCATACAAGACGAAATACAGACAAATCTTTCCAAGATCCATGATCTGAAAGTTATCGCTCGCAGTTCATCCGAAAAATATGGAACCCGCCCCTCAGATCTTCACACGATCGGGAATCAGCTTGGAGTCGCAACTGTCTTGGAGGGAAGCGTTCAGAGAGCGGAGGATCAGGTACATATCAACGTACAGCTCATTGATGTAAGTCACGAAGCGCAGATTTGGGCTCAAAGTTATAGCCGCGAGATCAAAGATGTATTTTCCGTGGAGACTGAAGTGGCGGAGACGATCGCTTCCGCCCTGAGTGCACAGCTTCTTCCGGAGGAGAAAGCATTGGTGAAGAGCGTTCCCACAAACAACCCCAAAGCGTATGACATGTACCTGAAGGCAGGTTATTTGCTCGATCAATTTGGTGAAGGAGAAGGCGGGTCCGCTCCGCTCCTCGAAATTGAAAGACTTTGCAGGGAAGCCGTTGGGCTCGATCCGGCCTTTGCCCTCGCGTGGGCACGGATGTCGTACGCACATAGTTTTGCATATTGGAATCATATAAACCATTCCTCCGAACAGATCGATACCGCGAGGATTTTCGCGCAAAAGGCTCTTGATCTGCAGCCCGATCTTCCGGAGGCGCATCTTTCGATGGGGTACGTTTATTATTGGGGACACAGGGACTACTCACCCGCTCTGAAAGAGTTTAAGCATGCGGAGGAGGCACTTCCCAACAATGCCGACGTAGCAGCGGCCATTGCCTTCATACATCGTCGGCGGGGAGAATGGCAGGATGCGCTCGAAGGCCTGACGCGGGCAACAGAACTCGACCCCAGGAACGCCCATTGGCTTTTGGAAAAGGGTACTACCCTTGCAGCTTTCGGTAGGTACGAAGAGGCTATTGCATCTGTTGACCAGTCATCAGCAATCCGACCAGACATGCAGCTTGCTATTTCCGACAAAGCGACCTGCCTTGTCATGTTGGGACGCCTCAAAGAAGCCCGGAGCGTGGCAGCGTCCATAAAAAGTAATGACATGGCTGTCTATTATGAACTTTCCTTTCCAAAGTTCTTCATTGAAATGTTTTCACATGATTTTGATGCCGCACAATCGTTTCTCCATGGGGCACCTGTAACCATTAGATACGCAGATTTCGTCATCTATCGCTCACTTCTTGTCGGTGAAGTTTTCGACGCCCGCGGAGATTCCTCCAGCGCACGAAAGGCGTACAAAGCGGCTGCGGATGAGCTGGAATCCTTGCAGAAGAGTAAGCCGGATGATCCCGACGTTGTTGGTGAACTTGGGCTGGCGTATGCCGGCATGGGAAGATCTTCTGAAGCATTGCGTGATGGTCAGAAAGCAGTCGATCTCATGCCTCTATCCAAGGATGCGTTCGATGGGCCTCACTATTTGATCCAGCTTGCCCAGATCAATGCCCGGCTGGGCAGAGCAAGCGAAGCGGTAGAGATCTTGAAGAATGTGATGTCTACGGTATCCGGACATTTCATATCACCTGCGGTGTTACGCCTTGACCCTGCGTGGAATCCGATCCGCAATGATCCAAGGTTTCAGGAATTGTTCAAGAATTATCCAGAGATCAATAAATAATGCCCGGGATAATGCATTGAATCGCTGCGTTCGAGCTCACGACGCATCATATCGATTGTCACCGAACAAAAATATTTGAGAATATGAAATACGCCATTATCTCCGATATCCACGCAAACCTCGAAGCCTTGAAGAAGGCGATGACGATAATCGAAGAAAAGCAGGTCGATGAAATCATTTGCCTCGGCGATGTTGTCGGCTACGGCGCCAATCCCAATGAATGTGCCGACATTATCCGCCGCCGGTGTTCGGCCGTCGTTTTGGGAAATCACGACGAGGCGGCGCTCGACCCTGCCGGCCCTCATGATTTCAATCCCATTGCGCAGAAAGCGATCGAGTGGACCGCCGACCAACTAACCGCTGAGAACCGGTCATTTTTATTGTCGCTGCCGATGGAGGAGAAAAAAGAAAATATCCTACTCGTTCACTCTTCTCCGGCTCAGCCGGAGTTATGGGACTATGTTATTAATGCCGATGAGGCCGTTGCCGCAATTCATCAATTCGAAGAAAAGATTTGTTTTATCGGGCACACTCACGTTCCCGGAATCTTTTCACCGCATGGCCGGGCAAAATCAATTTCTACGACCGAGCAATGTCTCGTCAATGTCGGGAGCGTCGGCCAGCCGCGGGACGGAAACCCGATGCTCGCGTTCGGTATTTTTGATTCGAGTGCGTGGGAGTATGGGTTGATCCGTTCCGAGTATGATATTCAAGGCGCGGCGGAGAAGATTCTGAATGCCGGCCTGCCGCGGGAGCTTGGGTACAGATTGATGTACGGAATGTGAGGCGGGATAGTTCTGAGATGAGAGAATCGTCTTAATTAAATAATCTTGCATTTGTTAACCGCCAAGGCGCGGAGAACGCCAAGAGTAATGTTTTCCTTTATACTCATAACTTATTGGCGTGCTTGGCGACTTGTGCCGAAGGCATCGAGAATGTGTAAAAACCAATACCTCCGGTTTTGTCGTTCCCACGAAAGTGGGTCGAAGACTCGACTCGGCGAGAATCCAGTTTATGTTCGCAGGGTTTGGATCCCCGCTTTCGCGGGGATGACACCTCAGTGGACTTTTCACACAGTCTCCATCACTTCGTGAGCGGTGAAACATAAGATTATTACTGGGACTCACACTGGTTTTGGTTCAAGAATGATGCCTTCCTCTATATCTACAAATCATGCTTGGGGTAAACAATCCCGCATTCTTTTCGTATTGCGTCAAGCATTGTTATTAACTGAATGCTGTCATTCCAGCTCATCAAACTGCTTTCGGTTTTGCCCGCAAGGAGGCATCGCACAACTTCTTCTGCCTCACATTCATAACCGTTGCCCTTAACTTCAAAATCAAATTTTTTTTCCCGTCCGTCATTATACGTGAGCTTTACTTTGCCGGGACAAAACCATAAGTGTTCGAGAAATATTTTTCCTTTCTCCCCGTGGATTTCAGCTACAATTGCCGGATTGGCGAGAAACGAAGAATACATTACGGCAAGCGTATCTTTCTCATACTTAAAAGTATAGCTGCAGGAATTATCCCCGCCTTGTTCGCTTAATCCCGCGATGGCTGAAATAGCTTTCGGCTTGCCAAGAAGCAACAAGGAGAGAAAAACGTTGTAAATTCCCGTGTCTAATATTGTCCCGCCGCAAAGGTCCAGATTATAGTGCCTGTGTTCCGGCCCGTTTTCCGATTTTATCGAAAAGAACGCCGTCAACAGTTTTACTTTTCCAATTTCTCCGGAATCGACCAGTTCTTTTGTCTTAATGATATTCGGAAGAAAGCGACTCCACATGGCTTCCATCAAGAAGAGCTTTTTCTCTTTCGCCTTCGTGATCATCTTTGTCGCTTCTTTGAGATTAACGCCCAACGGTTTTTCGCAAAGAACATGTTTATGATGCTCAAGCGCGAGCAGTGTATTTTCTAAATGAAGATTGTGCGGCGTGGCAATGTACACGACGTCAACAGCGGGATCGCTCACCAATTCCTCGTAACTGCCGTAGGCTTTTGGGATATTAAATTCACCGGCAAACTTTTTGGCCGTTTGCATGTTGCGCGAACCGACGGCGTACAGTTCGGAATTATCGACGACCTGAAGCGCTGTCGCAAATTTGTGAGCTATCCAGCCCGTGCTTAAGATTCCCCATTTGATTTTCCTGTCCGTCATCGTTTATCCGCTCGCATTATAGATGAAAGATTGTCGAGTAGCGCAAAAGATTTTCGTCATCCACAGATCTGATGCACGCAGTGAGTGATTGAATTTACCAGTTCTCGACGGGAGAATCAAGGTAATAAGGGGGACGATAGGCGGCCTTTTGACAAGTGATGCCATGACTCTACCTATCTCGATGGTGTGCATAATAAAATCGGATCAGAATTCGCTTTGAAAGTCATGGCATCACTCTCCAAATGCGAACCAAGACTCGCTTTTACCATAGCATGGAAAGTGAACACGCTTACTTCCCACTTTCAATAAGTTAGTCGACGATTCCGACTTGGAATACGCGTTTTTGAGGGCATAATTCTTGTGGAATTCATTTGCGTTTATCGTAAAAGCACACAGCACGCGGAAAATATTCCGGGCCCCCGTTGACGTCGGACCAGGAGTCACAAAGTTTGTCATGAAAGGCAAAAGAAAATGAAGCCGTCAAATTCTTCTGAATGTCCACACGAGTCGTCGATGAACCATCACCACCGCAAACATAAAACGAAACTTTTCACAAGGCTCTTTCTTCCTCTTTTAGGCTTCGCTTCTCTTGTGTGGATGCTCATCAGGATCATTCCAAAGCCGAGCCGCGCAGAATATCCCTGTATGAAAGTCGCGGCACCCATTGCCAGCGGTTTCGTGGCATACATTGCCAGCGCGCTGATCGCCGTCCTCTCTTTCAAAAGGGCGCGCCACTATTTCCGCAGCTCCAGATATGTTCTGGCATCGGTCCTGGCGTTCGCCGCATTGACGGCAGGATTGTTTACGATTCTCAGAACAGACACAGAAACCTCGGCGCGGGCAATGGGTGATTCGTTATTCGTGCCGACCGATCCGCCAAATACCCCGATGGGGACTGCGAGAGGAATTTTTCCGGGACGTGTCGTATGGGTACG
>Ga0182017_10002294_pt1 | contig 14528 bp, 10 predicted proteins | sample 712E3DmetaG_FD_120492 | JGI IMG/M metagenome (GOLD analysis project Ga0182017, IMG submission 120492) | Permafrost microbial communities from Stordalen Mire, Sweden - 712E3D metaG | ecosystem: Environmental > Terrestrial > Soil > Wetlands > Permafrost | place: Sweden: Stordalen | collected... | reverse complement strand
CGGGGGTATACGAATTCAATTGCACACCCGGAGAAGAACGAGACCTTTGTTTTGCTCTTCGGCTGCTTGATCTTTTTAAATACATCGCGGAACGGAACCGGTGCAATCGTCGGCAGGCTCCGGTACTCCGACAGATTGGACAGGAACATGGGCAAATGGCGGATGAACCCTTCTTTGACAAAAGGCTTCTGCGCGATGGAGGCGGCCCGCAACATGGTATGGAACAGATTGCGGTTATTGATTACCGACAGGGCGGTCTTGTAGATGAAGGGCAGTCCTTCCTTTGAGGCCAATCTACGTCGGAGTTCGAGGATCAGTTCCGGGATATCGATCTTGCCGGGACATATCTCCTTGCACTTGCCGCACCCGATGCAGAGCCCCTGGATGTCCTCCGCCGTCTTCAGCTCATTAAACCATGCGGTAAGGATCGTGCCTATGCCGCCGGTATAAATATGACCGAATACGTGCCCGGTCACCAGGCGATAGACTGGACAGACGTTCAGGCATGAAGCGCAGCGAATACACTGAAGCGCCTCCTTGAATTGCGGATCCTTTGCCATGGCGGTCCGCTTGTTGTCCATAAGTACGATATGAAGCTCCTTCATCGAGCCGTCGTCATTCGGCGTCGGGCCGGTGATAAAAGAAACGTAGCTGGTTATAAGCTGGCTGGTTGCGCTCTTCGGCAATGCGGTCAGGATCGGCGCTGCATCAGCATATTTCGCCACGAGCTTCTCAAGGCCGACCAGGGCCACATGGATCTTCGGAAGCGTAGTGACGAGACGGGCATTGCCTTCATTGGTGCAAATAACGAGCGAGCCGGTCTCGGCAATGGCGATGTTGGCGCCGGACATGCCCATATCAGCTGCGAAATATTTCTCCCGAAGCTCCTTGCGCGCGACCTTGACCAGTTGCTGGATATCGGTGGACTGCTGCTGATGGGTCTCTTTACTGAAAAGGTCTGCAACCTCTTCCTTGGTCAGGTGAAGGGCCGGCATGACCATGTGCGAAGGCGTCTGATGGGCAAGCTGGATGATCCATTCGCCGAGGTCCGTCTCGTCCGTCTGAATGCCATGCTCGGCAAGATGCTGGTTCAGATGGATCTCTTCGGATGCCATGGACTTGGACTTGACGATCTTCTTGACGCCCTTTTCTTTGCAGAGATTCGTGATGTAGTCCTTGACCGCTTCGGGGCTGTTTGCCCGGAATACCTTGATGCCGCGGGCTTCTGCGGATTTCTTAAACTTTTCGGCAAGCTCATCGAGATGGTCTGCTGCGCTGCCCTTGATCTCGGCAATCTGGTTCCTGAGCGCCTCAAAATCAATGCCTTCGTATGCCTTGGCGCGGGTGGCCGGGTAATTCCATCGGTCGAGAATGCCGGCGAGGTTCTGCCTCTCAAGGGCTTTGTGTATTGATTGTGCCAATTCCTTTTTCATGAGGATGTACCTCCTAATTCATCAACGCATACGATAACAAGTCGTTCAGGGCCATGGACGCCGATGGCGAGCACGCGTTCGATATCGGCGGTCTTGCTTGGCCCGGTGATCAGGGCGATATAGTTGCTCTTGTCCGGATGCATTTTCGTCATGAGCGCAGGCAGGTCAGCCACAATCTTGTCCGTGGGAAGCAGGGCAACATGAATCCACGACAGCGCGGATGCCAGCCGTTGCTCAACCGCAGTAGAGTCCTGCGCCAGCGTCCCCATATTCGCCAATCCCCACTCCATCTGGGTAATGCCGATCTTTGCATTTTTTGCCAGGTCGCGGGTTACCTGGAATTTCAGGCCTGGAACCTTTGCTGCGAGATCCTTTGTATCGACTCCCTTGAGGATCGGGGCATCGGCCCAGACTGCATAAGAGCCGGGAGCATCCTTAATTTCTTCCTTCTTAAGGAATCCTTCGATAAAATGGAGCGCCTCTGCTTTGGTGCTGAAACGCTGCACCTCGGTGTTACCTGCCGCTTCGGCCGCTGCTTTGAACTTATCAAACATTGTTTCCCCCTTTCACCGCAATTATTACGTAAATCTCAAAGATAATATCCAGTTATGATCTCTTGATAACTCTGAATAAACCTGTCATGCCTTGAGTGGGAGCCAGCAATGGCACTTATTCCTCTTACTCTATAAACCTCTGAAAAAGAAGGACGATCGAAAAACGAGGCTTCCCTTTTTATTTCTTTGAAGCCCCATTTTGGTCCACATGCCAAGCCGGTCGTATGGTATGACCATAAAGAAGGTATGATCTTTTGTCAATACTTTTTTTATGGACGAAGTTTTATTTTTTAGGCGTGGGTGGAGAATCTTTTTCATTGACAAGCCTTGCTGTTCTTTGGTAGGAGCAACGCAATGGGTTAACGGTCTTACCATTGCAATGAGGAGCAATCGAAATGGATTTTCGTCCGATACAGGCAAAAAAGATATACGAAGAGGTCGTCGAACAGATCAGGCAACTCATGGAGGATGGGAGTTTGAAACCCGGCGATAAACTCCTTTCAGAGAGAGAGCTGGCGGAGAAGCTGCAGGTCAGCAGAGCATCTGTGAGAGAGGCCCTGCGCGCCCTGGAAATGATGGGTTTCGTTGAGATCAAGGTGGGAGGGGGGACCTTTATCAAGGAAACGAGTGGGGATGACATTATCCAGCCATTGGCCATGTTTCTCTCCATTGAGAAAGGATCCTTCTTTGAAATTTACGAGATCCGGAAGATCTTCGAGATTGCGGCAGCCCATCTGGCCGCGCAGCGGGCCACACCCGGGGACCTAGCCAAAATAGAAGAAAATCTTGAAAGAATGAAAGCCGCCATGACAGAGGATGATTCTGAAGGGGGCGAGGGTAGCGACTCGGCCTTTCATTTCTCCATTGCCGAAGCTACACAGAATGGTTGGCTTGTTCGACTTCTGAACACGATTGCGGACTCCTTTAACAGATCCATCTCTATAGCACGGCGGCAATTGTACCTAACGCCGGGACATGCTCAAATCCTCATCGAACAGCACATCAGGATCTATGAAGCCATCCGGGACAAGAACCCCGGACTGGCTCAGAGGGCCATGCTGGCGCATCTGAACTTTGCCGAGGGAGCCATGGCAAAAACATTAAAAATTGAGCCCGAATTTCAACTTTTAACCTGACATACGCCCCGATCTTCCTTCCCTATTCTCCAATATTTCCGATAGCTTCGCAAAAAAAATCCAGAAACATCATCCCCCTTTAAGAGGGGAGGGTGAGGATGCATAATGAAGCATTATTAATGCAACAATTTAGATTCACACGATATTAACCACCTAACGAAATAAAACCACCGTCCATTAAAAAAATAACTTGACAAATTATTCTGACCTGTTTTATGGTCAGACCACTTGATAGTTGCACATAGCGGACCGGCTGCTGATTTAAGGAAATTAAAAAAATATCCATTGGGCTCGTCTCGCTAAAACCAACTCGACATCTCTTTCTTAAAAACAATTGGGGTAATGGGATTGTTGGCGATCACTTAATAATTTTTTTTAATTAAAGGAGGTATGACGATCATGACTTGGGCAATGAATGTTAATCCGTTGGGAAACTTGGCGTTGTCGGCGCTGGTTGCGGCTGTTCCTATTTTATTTCTCTTTCTCGGTCTTACGGTTTTGAAAATGAAGGGCCATTGGGCAGCGATTATCGCCACCGCGCTGGCCGTAGTCGTCGCGTGTGTCGTATACGGCATGCCTGCAAAGTATGCCGGCCTCTCGGTCGTGTATGGAGCTCTGTTTGGTCTTTTCCCCGTCTGCTGGATCGTTATTAGCGCTCTTTTCATCTACAATATGTCCGTAAAGACGGGGCAGTTTGAAGTGATCAAGAACTCTCTGGCAACGATTTCCGATGACCGTCGCATGCAGGCCTTGCTTATAGCCTTCTCCTTCGGTGCCTTCATCGAGGGCGCCGCAGGGTTCGGAACGCCCGTGGCGATCACTGCTGCCATGCTGGCCGGTCTCGGTTTCAATCCCCTCTATGCCGCCGGCATCTGCCTTTTAGCCAACACGGCTCCGGTTGCCTTTGGCGCCATCGGTATCCCTATCGTCGTCGGCGCCAGCGTTTCTGGTGTAGATTTAATGGCCTTCAGCCAGATGGTCGGCCGTACCCTGCCCTTCCTGAGCCTCTTTGTCCCGCTTTATCTGGTGGTGCTCATGTCTGGCTGGAAGAAAGGCCTCGAAGTCTGGCCAGCCTGTCTGGTCTGTGGCGGATCTTTCGCAATCGTGCAGTTCTTGTCTTCCAATTATATTGGCCCCTTGCTCCCGGATATCCTCTCGTCACTAGCCTCGATCATATGCACCGTTATCTTCCTGCGATTCTGGCATCCAAAGGAAAGCTGGCACTTCCCCGAGGAGGCAAAGAGCGAAGGCAAAGCAACGCTCAACTATAGTGGCGGCCAGGTATTTCGGGCATGGGCACCCTTTATTCTGCTTTCCATTTTTGTTGCCGCCTGGGGCATCAAGCCCGTACAGGACGCCATGAACCAGATCTTCCTGTTCAAGCTACCTATTAACGGCCTTAACAACATGGTGATCGACCATGTCGGCAAGGCAAAGTCCGCCGTCTATATCTTCAATGGGCTGAGCGCCGCCGGTACGGCCATTCTTCTGGCCTGGTTCTTCTCGATCCCGGTGATGGGCGCCTCTCTCGGCACCGCGTTGGGGGTTGCCGGCAATACCCTGAAGCAATTGAGGTGGCCGATTGTCACGATTTCCATGATTCTGGGTTTCGCCTACATTATGAATTACTCCGGCATGGCTATCACTCTGGGTTATGCCTTCGCTTCAACAGGCTGGCTTTTCCCGTTCTTCGCAGCATTTCTGGGTTGGCTGGGCGTTTTCATGACCGGTTCCGACACGTCCACGAACGCCTTGTTCGGAAAGCTGCAGGCCGTCACGGCAGATCAGCTCGGTATCAATCCCCTTGTTACCGTCAATGCGAATACCTGCGGTGGCGTATGCGGTAAGATGATCTCCCCGCAGTCGATCTCCGTCGCCACGGCGGCGACTCACATGGTCGGCAAAGAGTCAGAAATCTTCAGGTTCACCCTGAAGCATTCGCTGATCCTTACCACGGTGGTAGGCATAATTAGTATGTTCTGGGCCTATGTCTTCCCCTGGATCATTCCGACCGTGGAGAAGGTGACACCCGCAGCCGCCAAGGCTGTTGCGGCTGCAGCGGCGACGAGTTCGGATGGTCTTCTCTATCTCGGGATCACATTTGCCGCAGCAATTCTTATCACTCTAATGTCGCGCATTTTAGGCAAAGGCATGGTGACGACAGAAGGCACGATTAAAACGGTTTTCCACTAGATCGGCTCACCGGGGGTGGGGAGGCAACTCCCCCTTCCGAATTAGTACAGACTGAGTGGATAACCTATTTGGGTATCGCGTTAGCTATTGTTTTTTTAGTTACAATACTGACAAACTGGCAGGCAAAAGAAAATACGTTTCAGGCGCGTGGTGCTGGTGTTGGCATAGGGGGCCGGTAACGCCAGCCGGCCCCCCTCCTTTTTCCATTCTCCATGGGGGGTTTTTTCGAGAGGGCTATCGCCCGATTTCAGTTCGCGTGGATCGGCTTCAGATTTGGGAATCCAGTATAGAAAAGAACTCATTATGGAAAGACAAATATTAAATGACGGGCAGAATAAATCAGAAGTCGGAATCTCAGCGTTTCAGGGAATTGATGGAGAGGCGATCTTTAAGGTTTGTCGCAAATGCTCGACGGTCGTCTTCAAGAAGAGACTTTGGGGGGATTGCTTTGTCTTTATTTGCGACTGCGGCAATCACATATACTGCAACAAATTCGGTTCGAATGAACGTCACTTAAGATGACAGGGAGGATTGCAATGTTAGATGTGACAATCATCAAGCACTTGGAAGAGATCGTTGGGAAAGGCAATGTCCTGACGACAAAAGCTGATCTGCTAACGTACAGCTATGACGCGACAGCCGATATGCCGGGCCAGCTTCCGGACGTGGTTGTCATGCCCTCCACGACGGCAGAGGTGCAAAAAATAGTCTTGCTGGCAAAAGAGAATAAGCTCGCCATCTACCCCCGTGGTGCAGGGACAAACTTGAGCGGCGGAACCATCCCCCTGAAAAAAGGGATCGTCCTCTCTTTTCAGAAGATGGATAAGATCCTGGAAGTGGACCCGGAAAACCTGACAGCGACGGTTCAGGCGGGGGTCGTCATCCAGGCGTTGAATGATGCCGTGGCCCCCTATGGCCTTATTTATCCTCCCGATCCGGGGACGGTGACGACGGCAACCATGGGAGGCTCCGTATCGGAATGCGCCGGCGGCCTGCGCGGCTTGAAATACGGCGTGACCAAGCACTATATTATGGGGATGGAAGCGGTCCTGGCGTCCGGTGAGATCTTCCGTTTTGGCGGGAAGACCGTGAAAAACGTCACCGCCTACGATTTCGCCTCCCTCTTTGTCGGCTCCGAAGGGACCCTGGGGATCATCACTGAGATTATCGCCAAGCTCATTCCGCCCCCCAAGTACCGCAAGGCCATGCTGGCCAGCTTCAAGCGGCTTGAGGATGCCGGAAACACCGTGACAGGAATCATCAAGGCCTATGTCATCCCCGCCACGCTGGAGATCATGGACAAGATGACCATACAGACCGTTGAGAATTACGCGAAGGTGGGGCTCCCCACGGACGCCGAAGCCGTGCTCCTCATCGAAGTCGACGGAGGTGCCCAGCAGCTCGTCGATTCGGAAGCAGAGGCGGTATTGAAGGTCATCAAGGAGAACAACGGTGAAGTGAAAATAGCCCAGTCCGATGAAGAGAGGGATCAGCTCTGGGCCGCCAGGAGAGCGGCGCTGCCGGCCCTGGCCCAGCTCCGCCCCACTACTGTCCTGGAAGATGCAACGGTGCCGAGGAACCGCATCACCGAGATGCTAGTAGCCGTTCAGAAAATCGCCGAGAAGTACCAGCTCAAGATCGGCACCTTCGGGCATGCCGGTGACGGGAATCTTCATCCGACCATCCTGGCCGACGCGAGAAACAAAGAGGAGATGGTGAGGGTCCATCAAGCCGTGGATGAGATTTTCGCCGCCGCCCTCAAGTTGGGAGGAACCTTGTCTGGTGAGCACGGGATCGGGATGGCGAAGATGAAATACCTCAAGGATGAGTTGGGCGAAAGCGGTCTTAATCTCATGAGAAGGGTCAAGGAAGCCCTTGATCCCGACTACATGTTGAATCCGGCCAAGATGGTCCCCGTAAGAGGTAAGTGAAATGAAAATGACACCCTACGATAAGCTGGAAGAGGTGCAGGATGCGCTGGCAAAGTGCATGAAGTGCGGCAACTGCATGGCCGTCTGTCCTGTGTATATGACGGAGAAAGAGGAAGCAGCCTATGCACGGGGCAAGCTATCCATCGCCGAAGCAATTTTGAAAGGGGAGCTCGATCTAAAAGACGAAGATGTGCAGGAAAAGCTTTTCAACTGTCTGGTCTGCACCTCCTGCATGCAGAACTGCCCCTGCGGGGTCGATGTGTGTAAGATCATGCTTTCGCTGCGCGCCGCCCTGGCAAGGGAAACAGGGCTTCATCCCATCAAGAAGATGATTTTCGGAGCTTTGAAAAACCAGTCCCTTTTCGACAAGGCCATGAAAGCCGGAGCCGCCTTACAGTGGATGGGCCTGCGCAAGCTCCCCGGGAATGCGGGTTATGAACCTCGTTTCACCATGGGTCTTGCCATGAAGCGGATTTTCCCGGGACTGGCCAAGACGCCTTTCCGCGACCAGGCGCCGGAGCTCATCAAAGCGGAAAACAGGAAGATGAAAGTCTCCTTTTTCACCGGCTGCGCCTTCAACTACATCTTTCCCGATGTAGCCCGGGACGTCGTCGAGGTCCTGAAGGAAAACGACGTGGAGATCGCCATCCCGAAGGAGCAGCAATGCTGCGGTATTGCCGTCTTCGCCCACGGTGACATCGAAACCGCCAGGGAACTGGCCCGGAAGAACATCGATGTCATGGAGAAAACAGGCGCCGATTATATAGTCACGGCCTGCGGGTCCTGTGGCGAATCCTGGCAGCATGGTTTCAGGGAACTCCTTTCGGAAGACCCCGTCTATGGCCCCAAGGCCGATCACTGGAAAAGCCGGACTCATGACATCTCCACTTTCCTGACCAAAGTCATCGATTACAAAAAACCCACAGGGCGCATGGAGGCAACTGTTACGTACCACGACCCTTGTCATTTGAAAAAGGTAATGAAGGTATTTGCGGAACCGCGTGCTATCCTGAAGTCGATTCCCGGTGTGACCCTGAAAGAGATGACGAAACCCGACGCCTGCTGCGGGAGCGGCGGCTCTTACACTATTACCCATCTCGAAACCTCCATGGCAATCACCGGGCGCAAGATGGACGATATAAAAAAGACGGGAGCCGACACGGTGATCACTGGCTGCCCGGGCTGCATGATGCAGTTGTCCGAAGGCCTCGCGAATTCAGGACAAGATCATGTCGCAACTCATTACATATCATTTCTGGCCAGATCATACCGCGAAGCCAGAAAGAGCAAAACAGAAGAAATCAAACATGCTGCTTGATCAATTCAAAGCCAGGGCCGAGATGGTAGGCAGTGAAGTCCACCGGTTCGAAACAAAAACGGAAAGATGATTTATGAAAAATCTTAATGTCTGTATTATTGGCGGCGGTCACGCAGCACATACTTTGATGGCTCTGCTCCCATCAAGAGCTATAACAACTAGAGTCTTTACAAGTTTTAATGACGAGGCTGAAAGAATTAATCAGGGTATTAAAGAACAGGGGTATATCCGTGCAGAATTTGCATCTCATAATGAGCCAAGTGGTGAAGTACGAGGACTACCAGTAAAAGTTTCCAACAATCCAGAAGAGGTTATTCCGCAAAGTAATGTAATATTAATCCCCCTACCTTCATTTGCTTATTTTGATGTTTTAAAGAGAATCTCAAAATATATCTCACCCGGTACATTTATCGGAGCGACACCAGGTCAGGGCGGATTTGATTATATTGCGCGTCATGTATTAGGCGATAAAATGAATGATACAAACCTCTTCTCCATTATGCCTATGCCTTTTAATTGTAGAATTTCGGAATTTGGTAAATCTGTGAAAGTGCAACAATATGAAAATGAATATATTGTTTGCGCTTCGCCTCAAACTCAAAACGAAAAAACGTTGGAAATTGTTTCGCAGTTGTTTGGTAAGGAATGCGTACAAGGGGGTCATTTTCTTACCAGCACTTTATGCCCATTGAATGCAAATATTCACCCACAGCGGATGTATACATTATTAAAAAATTGGTCAGCAGGTAAATTTTTACCTAGAAATCCATACTTTTATGAAGAAATGGACAGTGAGACCGGTGTTTTAATGGATCAGACGAGTATGGAAATACAAAAAGTTGTGTCTTATCTTACTAATAAATTTAAGGTTGAACTTAATGTGCCAACAATATTTGATAGCGAATATGTGTCTTTCCCGGATCCTGCATGTAAAACAATTGATCAACTTTTTGCAAAAAGTCCGGCATATAAAGGATTTAAATGTCCGTTAAAACAAGTAGAAAACGGCTGGGTTCCGGATTTTTCGAATCGCTATTTCATAGAGGATATTCCTTATGGTTTATGTGTCTGGAAAGGAATTGCCGAGCTTGCAAAGATTGAAACGCCTATCATTGATATGCTAATAAACTGGGCTCAAAAAAATATGGGAAAAGAGTATTTGGTAAACAACAAATTGGTCGGTAAGGATATTATCGAAACAAGTGCACCTCAACGTTTTGGTTACACATCTATTCAACAATTTATATAAACGTATAACTTGCAGAGGTCATCGATGAGCAAATACCTTAGCAAAAAATTGATAATGCGATGGACGCTATAAAAAAGGTGCAAAAGGAAGAAATATTTTTGCGATGACAAATCTTAAGAAATTTTGCTGTTGACATCGAGTATGAATTTAAATATGGGTACTATATCAGTTTGGACTTTTTTTCATTATCAATGCAGTAATTCAACAGACGGGAGAATAATCACATGATTGAAGTAAGGTGGCATGGAAGGGGCGGCCAAGGTGCGGTGACCTCGGTGGAACTGCTGGCTATGGCCGCTATTGATGAAGGGAAGTATGCCCAGGGCTTTCCCAGCTTTGGGCCGGAGCGGCGGGGCGCCCCCGTGGAGGCATTCAATCGTGTGGACAGCCGGCAGATCAAGCTCCGCTCCCGGATTTACAACCCCGACGTGGCGGTGGTCCTCGACGAGAGCCTCATGGGCCTGGTGAATGTGGCGGCGGGACTGAAGCCGGACGGCATTCTGATCGTCAATACGGTTCGGTCCGTTGCGGAGGTGCGCAAAAGCATCGGCTACAAAGGAAAGATCTTCACAGTGGACGCCACAGGGATCGCCTGGAAGGAGCTGGGGGTGCCCATCACCAACACGACCATGCTGGGGGCCCTGATCAAGGCCACCAAGGTGGTCAAGCTGGAGTCCCTCAAGGGACCGGTGGACCACCGGTTCGGCCGGATCGCCCAGAAGAACCTGACGGCCCTGAAGCGCGCCTATGACGAAGTGAAGATGAATTAATGGCGCCGAGACAGGATAGACATATTAAAAAGAGGTTATGATCATGAAAAAACAGTGGCCCGAGACCTGGAAAGAATACAACACGGGAGGCATCGTCTTTGAGCCAGGCAACGCAAGGTCCTTCAAAACCGGGAGCTGGCGCTCCATGAAGCCGGTGTGGGATAATGCCAAATGCATCAAATGCGGCGTCTGTTATCTCTTCTGCCCTGAGGGGTGTATCTCTGAAGACAAGGACGGCTATTTTATAGCCGATATGGATTACTGCAAGGGCTGCGGCATTTGCGCCCACGAGTGCTGGCCCTGCGCCATCACCATAATTGAGGAGGGTTAAGAGCTATGACGAAACCCGTTGGCATAGAGGTGGCCGTCGCGGCGGCTGAAGCGGTTGCCCTTTGCAATATCGATGTGGCGGCGGTTTATCCCATTACCCCGAACACGCACATCGCAGAGCACCTGTCGGATATCGTGGCCGATGGCCGGCTGGATGCCGAATACATCACCGTCGAGTCGGAACACTCGGCGCTAAGCGCCGTCATGGGCGCCTCGGCGACGGGAGCCCGTACCTTCACCGCCACGAGTTCCCAAGGGCTCATGTACATGCACGAGGTGCTGCCCATCGCCTCGGCTATGAGGCTCCCCATCGTCATGGGCCTCGGGAACCGCGCCGTATCAGGCCCCCTCAATATCTGGAACGACCACAGCGACATCATGCTCCAGAGAGATTCGGGATGGATCTCCATTTTTGCCGAGAACGGCCAGGAAGCGGTGGACATGTTCATTCAGGCCTTCAAGATCGCCGAACACCCCGACGTCCTGCTCCCCATCAATGTCAATATGGATGGTTTCCAGTTGACCCATATGGTGGAGCCCATCGTGTTCCCTACCCAGACCCAGGTAGACCAGTTCCTGCCGTCCTACAGGCCCTTTGCGACCATCCACCCCGACAAGCCCCTTTCCATGGGGACCTTGGCACTGCCGGAGATCTACACGGAGGCCGTCAAGGCCCGGGATGTGGCCATCGTCAACTCCAAGAAGGTCATCCTCCGGGTCTGGAAGGAGTGGGGCAAGCAGTTCGGACGCAAGTATGAGCCGGTCAAGTCTTACAAAACAGCGGGTGCGGAGACGCTCCTCCTGACCATGGGGTCCATGGGGGAAACGGCGGAGGAGGCCATCGACGCCCTGCGCAAGAAGGGAGTCAAGGTGGGCCATCTGAACATGAAGCTCTGGCGTCCCTTCCCCTTTGAGGAGCTGAGCAAGGCCGTCAAGGGATGCAAGCTCCTGATCGTCACCGACCGGGCCCTTTCCTACGGCGGTCCCGGCGGACCTCTCTGTTCGGAGGTCCGGGCCGCCCTCTACGACGATCCAAGCCGTCCGGAAATAGTCAACTACATCATCGGATTGGGTGGACGGGACATGCGGGTGGAGGACTTCATGAAAATCATCGAAACGGCACCGAAGGCGAAGAAGTCCGGCGGAGCCTATCAACTTTACGGTGTGAGGGAGTAACATGGCGACTTTAAACACAGCACAGACATATACAACAGGACTCATTCAGAACTTTGATCTATATGCGCCGAAACTAGTGAACAAGGAAGAATATTTCTGTGCCGGCCACCGGGCATGCCAGGGATGCGGCGAGGCCTTGGCAATTCGCCTGATGTGCAAGGCCCTCGGAAAGGAGACTGTCATTGCCAATGCCACCGGCTGTATGGAGGTCATCTCCAGTCTCTATCCGACAACAGCCTGGAAACTGCCCTGGATCCATGTGGCCTTTCCCAATGCCGCCGCAGTAGGCTCCGGTGTGGAAGCAGGTCTGAAGGTCCTGCGCCGGAAAGGGCGGATTCCTGATCGCTACGTAAAGACGGTAGCCATCGGCGGTGACGGCGGAACCGTGGATATCGGCTTGCAGGCCCTGTCGGGGGCCATGGAAAGGGGCCATGATCTGCTCTATATATGCTTTGACAACGAAGCCTACATGAACACGGGGATTCAGCGTTCCAGCGCCACTCCCTTCGGAGCCTCCACCACCACCGCCCCCGCGGGAAAGGCCAGCATCGGGAACAAGACCTGGAAAAAGAACGTCCCGGAAATCATGGTGGCCCATAATATCTCTTACGTGGCCACGGCCTGTCACAGCTACCCCATCGACTTTATGAACAAGGTCAAAAAGGCCCGGGCCATCAAAGGTCCCGCATACATCCATTGCCTTTCTGTATGCCCGACGGGCTGGCGGGCGGAATCGAAGGATTGCATCAAGTTGGGCCGCCTGGCAGTGGAGACGGGGATATTCCCTCTCTACGAGGTGGAAAATGGGAAATACCGCATGACGGTGGAACTGCCGGAAAATCTGCGGCCGGTGAAGGACTATATCAAGCTTCAAGGACGTTTTCGTCATCTCGGGCAGGTGGAGCTCGACTTCATCCAGAAGCGGGTCAATCTGGAATTCGCCAAACTGATGCAAAAGGTGGAATGTTTGAAATCTTGGACGGAGCTGGCCAAGCAGGCATAGCGGAAAATCTTGAAGGATAAGGTGGCTTGCGCATGAATACAGTAGCTTTTAGCAGTTGGAACGGCAAGATTGTGGATAACCGGAAAGGCGCCGCGGCAAAGACCCCGAAGACCGCAGCATTAAAAATCCCTATCCAGATTGACGGCAAGAAGATCGATGCCCTGATGGGGTGGAACGGCATGATCGTGACGAACCCCAAGGCAGATGTCCTGTCCCTGACCTTGGCCTATCTCAAGGAGGCCAGAAAGCTGTCCTGCGGTGAATGCTCCGTCTGCATGATCGGCATCGATAAGGTTGTCGATATCATAACGTCGCTGGCGGCAGGCCGTGGAAGCAAGAAAGACCTCCAGGAGATTGAAGACATTGCCAGGGGAGTGGCTCTGAACGGCAAGTGCAATTTCGGCCGCGCCACCGCCCTGACGCCTGTCCTGGATGCCGTTAAATATTACAGGGTGGATTTGACCACCCCGATGGACGGCAAAGCTGCGTCCGGAGAGAAATCCTATCACGTTGCCATCACCGCCCCCTGCATGCAGGCCTGCCCGGCCGGTCTGGATATCCCCGGCTATATCGAACTGATCCGAAACAACCGCTTTGGCGAGTCCCTCAATGTGATACGGGAAAAATGCATCCTGCCCGGTGTGATCGGACGCGCCTGCACCCATCCCTGTGAGAGCGCCTGCGTGCGCAACGAAAGGGATGAACCCCTCGCCATCCGCCTGCTCAAAAGGGCAGCAGCGGATGCGGACCTGCAGGGAGGCGCCTCGGCTTTGGGCGTACCCCGCGAGGAGAAAAAAGACAAGGTCGCCATTGTCGGGGCCGGCCCGGCCGGTTTGGCGGCGGCCTACCATCTCCGGCTGATGGGCTACCCCGTGACGGTTTTTGAAGCACTGCCCCGCGCCGGTGGCATGGCGACGGTGGGCATCCCCGATTACCGGCTGCCCAAAGACATTCTGAATCATGAAGTGGATCTCATCAAAAGGATGGGCGTGGAAATAAAATATAACAGCAAAGTCGACAAGCTCGACTGGGTGGATTTACAGAAGAAAGGCTACAAGGCTCTGTTCCTGGCTATCGGTGCTCACGTCGGCACAAAGGTCGGTTGCGAGGGTGAGGATAAAGGATATGCTGGATTCGTCCAGGGTGCTGAGTTTTTAAGGAATTTGAGTCTGGGAACCCAGGTCAAACCGAAGAAAAAAGTCGTGATCATCGGAGGCGGCAACGTCGCTCTCGATTGTGCCCGCAGTTGCGCACGGATCGGCTTCAAGGAAGTGGAAATACTCTACCGGCGGTCCAGAAACGAGATGCCCGCGAGTAAAGAAGAAATCCGCGAGGCAGAAGAGGAAGGCATTAAATTCAATTTCCTGAAAGCCCCGGTCAAGATCCTGGCAAAAGACGGCAAAGTGACGGGTCTGGAATATATCAAAATGAAACT
>Ga0182017_10002292_pt1 | contig 14541 bp, 14 predicted proteins | sample 712E3DmetaG_FD_120492 | JGI IMG/M metagenome (GOLD analysis project Ga0182017, IMG submission 120492) | Permafrost microbial communities from Stordalen Mire, Sweden - 712E3D metaG | ecosystem: Environmental > Terrestrial > Soil > Wetlands > Permafrost | place: Sweden: Stordalen | collected... | reverse complement strand
TAAGTAGGGGGGCAAAGAATTCTTTAATTGTTGCAGATATGCCATTTCTTTCCTGTACCAATGATCAGGATGCTATCAAGAATTGTGGGAAAATGATAACTGATGGCGGAGCGAATGCGGTTAAAATAGAAGGTGGAGGGAGAACTGCGGATATTGTTAAGGTAGTGGTAAAAAATGGAATTCCTGTTTTAGGTCACATAGGAGCATCACTCTTTATTATGGAGCTTGATGGTGGTGTTGAGCAAGGGACTAAAGCAGAAGAAGCAATTAAGATAATTGAGGATGTAAAAAAATTAGAAGATGCAGGTGTATTTGCTATTTTAATGGAAGCTGTTCCCTTTCAGGCTATGGAGAAAGTTATGGAAGTAGCTAAAGTACCAATTATCAGTCTAGGGTCTGGGAAAATAAGTGATGGTCAATTATTAATTTTTAATGAATTGATAGGACTACAGGATATTTTTATACCAAAGTGTGTAAAAAGATATGCAAATGTAAGGGAAGTTATCTTGAAGGCTTTAAAAGATTTTATTTCTGAAGTAGAGGAAGAAAAATTTCCTCTAGAAGAAAATACTTTCTTTATGGCTAAGGAAGAAGCTGAAAAGTTAAATAAAATGATGAAAAATTTATACACTAAATCTAAATAGTTCTAAGGAGTATATTAGTAATGGCTATTAATAAAGATTTAAAAATAATGATGTTGCAGAATATGTTAAGAATAAGGAATTTTGAAGAAAAGGTAAAGGAATTGTTCCAAAAAGATTTAATCAGGGGTTCCGTACACTTATATATTGGTGAGGAAGCAGTTGCTGTGGGAGTTTGCAGTGCGTTAATGGAAAATGATTATATCACCAGTACTCACAGAGGGCATGGGCATTGCATTGCAAAAGGTGTGGATATAAAACTTATGATGGCAGAATTACTTGGAAAAGAATCAGGTTGTTGTAAAGGAAGAGGTGGGAGCATGCATATAGCTGATATGGATAAAGGTGTTTTGGGTGCGAGTGGTATTGTGGCTTCAGGGATCCCAATTGCTACAGGTGCTGGATTATCTGCAAAATATTTTAATACTAAACAGGTAGTAGTTTCATTTTTTGGAGATGGAGCTTCTAATAATGGGACTTTTCACGAGTGTCTAAATCTGGCATCAATTTGGAAACTCCCGGTAATTTTTATTTGTGAAAATAATCAGTATGCTATAACAGTTTCGACAAAATTATCAACTTCTGTAGAAAATATTGCTATAAGATCAAAATCATATGGGATTCCAGGTGAAACCTTAGATGGAAATAACGTCATTGGTGTATATGAAGCAACAAAAAAAGCAGTGGAAAGGGCAAGAAGAGGTTTAGGGCCAACATTATTAGAATTCAAAACATATCGTTACGAGGGACATTGGTTTGGTGATCCGAATGTATATAGAAAACAAGCCGAGATTGATGAGTGGAAAAAAAAGGATCCTATTTTAAAATTTAAAAATGAATTGTTTAAAAACAATGTAATAAACGAAGCAGATTTTAACAAGCTTGTTGATGAGGTAAAAATGGAAATTAACGAAGCTGAAAAATATGCTATAGAGAGTCCCATACCTCTTAAAGAGAAAGTATTGGATGATATTTTTTCATAATTAAAGTTAATTATTCTAACATTGGAGTATTAAATGAGTGAGAAAACATATGCTGAAGCAATTAAGGAAGCATTATTTGAAGAAATGAATAAAGATAACAGAATAATTGTTATGGGAGAAGATGTAGGACTACAAGGTGGAGTATTCGGTGCAACCAGAGGATTATTGGAACAGTTTGGGTCTGAGAGAGTAAGAGAAACACCAATTTCGGAAGGATCATTTGTTGGTTGTGCAATAGGTGCCGCAATAACAGGATTAAAACCGGTTGTGGAAATTATGTATATAGATTTTATTACGTTGGCATTGGATCAAATAATAAATCAAGCTGCCAAAATAAAATATATGTTTGGAGGCAAGGCTGAAGTGCCAATCGTGATTCGGACACAAGGTGGTGGAGGAAGGGGAAATGCAGGCCAACATTCACAAAGCCTGGAGTCTTTATTTATCCATATTCCTGGTTTAAAGGTGATAATGCCTTCAACTCCATATGATGCCAAGGGTTTATTAAAGTCTTCACTAATGGATAATAATCCAATTATTTTTATAGAGCATAAATTATTATATAGTCTAAAAGGAGATGTACCAGAAAAAGAATATTATATTCCCATTGGTAAAGCAGAGGTAAAAAGAGAAGGTAAAGACATTACTATTATTGCTACTTCGTATTTATTACATAAAGTCATCGGATTAGCTGATAAGCTTAAAGAAAATGAGGGGATAGATATAGAAATTATCGACCCAAGAACTTTAAAGCCCTTTGATTATGATACAGTAATTAATTCTATAAAAAAAACAGGTAAACTTTTAATCGTACATGAAGCTTGCAGGACAGGTGGGATAGGTGCTGAAATATCTTCTAGAATAGTAGAGCAAGCCTTCGATCATTTAGATGCACCCATAAAGATAGTGGCCAGTAAAGATTCGCCAATACCGTATAGCAAAGTATTAGAAGATGCAATTATACCAAGCGAAGAAGATATTGAGAATGCTATAAAAGAAATTATTAGAAAAAAATCATACAGGAGTTAACATGAAGGAAATAAATAAAGGAAAAAGGGAGCAAAAAAAAATCGAAGATATATTTAAACCTGAAGAAGTATGTAAGATTTCTGGCAGGGATGCAAATGAAGTTATCAAGATTTTTAAAGATTTTGATAACTTGAAAGAAAAGGATTATCTAAAAGGGAATTTGAATGATCCTTCATTTATTATTAATAGACCCAGAAAAGAATTACATTTTCCTATAAATATTTTTAATATACCTCAAAGAAGAGCTAATTACTCACTGGCTGTAATAAAACCTGGTGGAGGTTGGCCCGTAGAAGTTCATGAAACAGTAGACGATGTATATTTAGTTTTAAAGGGAAAAGGTAAAGTAGAGTTGGACGGGAAAATTTTTGATGCAAATCCAATGGATGTTTTTCATATTACATCAGGAACTAACCACAGGCTATATAATCCAAAAAACAATAAAGAAGATTTACACGTTTGGCTGGTTGAAACTCCGGGTACCCCTTTGGATATAAAAGTAAAGGAATGGAATTTGACCATTTAATTTTTATCAAACTTATTATTTTAAAAACAGATAAGGAGAAGTGAAAAAAATGGAGAATTTAGTTAATAATTATGTAACTTATGCAGATTTAAAAGGCAAGGTCGCTATAGTTACAGGCGCTTCTAAAGGAATAGGTAAAGAAATAGCAAAAGCCTTAGGAAGTAATTCTGTAAATGTGAATATTGTGGATATCGATGTAAAAAGTGGTGAAGAAACTGTAAAGGAATTTAAAGACTTTGGTATTAATGCAAATTTCTATGAAATGGATGTTACAAGTTTAGCAGAAATAAATTCGGTTTTTGATAAAGTTAAATCAACTTTTAATAAAATTGATATTCTTGTAAATAATGCAGGGATAGTGATTAGAGGACCATCAGTAAGTTACTCTGAAGGTGACTGGAGAAAAAATATTGATGTAATGTTGAATGGTGTTTTTTTCTGCAGCCAGGTAGCAGGCAAATATATGATTGAAAATAAGAGTGGCAATATTGTTAACATATCTTCAATAAATGCAAAATTAGCCGGTTCAGAGATAGCATCCTATTGTGTAGCTAAAGCTGGTGTGGATATGTTAACACGAGTATTAGCAGTTGAATGGGCACAGTACGGCATTAGAGTAAACTCAATATTACCCGGAGTTACGAAGACCGAAATGGTTAGGAGGGTAATAGAATTGGGATTGGTAAATCCTGAAACTTTGGAAAAGCGTACTCCTATGAAAAGATTTGCAAATCCAAAAGAAATTGCACAATGCATACTTTTTTTAGCCTCAGACGCATCTTCTTTTATGACTGGTTCAAATGTAATAGTTGACGGAGGCATGGTTGCTTGGGGTTATAATATTTAACTATAAAATCAAAAATATTGGGATTTTTAGTATTGTAGAAAATCTTTAGGAACTAATGATTATCAACGATTGGGATTATAAAATAGGTTCAGAAATTATATATAGCATAGGCGAATGGGCAAAAAAATTGAGGTCTGATGTTATAAAGATGACTAATATTGCCAATGCCGGACATCCTGGAGGCTCATTATCATGTGCTGACATTATTGCGTCATTATATTTTTGTATAATGAAGATTGATCCAAAAAATCCACTTTGGCCTGATAGAGATAGGTTTATATTATCAAAAGGCCATGCTTGTCCGATATTATATGCTGCTTTGGCTGAAAGAGAATATTTCCCAAAAGAAGTTTTATGGACTCTTAGAAAAATAGACTCACCCTTGCAGGGTCACCCTGATATGACTAAAACTATTGGGATTGATATGACCACAGGTTCTTTGGGTAATGGATTAGGTGCTGGTATTGGAGTGGCAATATCTGCAAAAATATTTAATAAGAATTATATGACCTATGTTGTTTGCGGGGATGGAGAATTAGACGAAGGTATAATCTGGGAGTCAGCCATGACAGCCAGTAAATATAAATTGGATAATTTACTGCTTTACATAGACTATAACCATCTTCAACTTGATGGATTTATTGAAGATGTCATGCCCTTGGAACCCTTAGTAAAAAAATGGCAAGCATTTAACTGGAATGTTGTTGAAATAGATGGGCATGATATTAAACAAATACTTACGAAAACAAGAAAAGCCATAAAGTCCAAAAACAGATCACATACTCCAACAGTTATTATAGCTCATACTTTAAAAGGGAAGGGGGTTTCCTTTATGGAGAACAAATGTGATTGGCACGGAAAAGCTCCAAATCAAGAAGAGTGTGACTTGGCTTTAAAAGAGTTAATGCTCAAGGAAGGTGATGAAGTCATTGTCTGATAGAAATTTTGGTAATAAAAAAGAAAATGTTGGTAATTTCAAATGGATAAATTCAAAGGAATTATTAAACAGACCTTTGGTTGCGACTAGAAAAGCCTATGGAGAAGCAATAGCAGAAATGGGTGGGAAATTTAGTGATATTATAGTTTTAGAAGCAGATATATCCAAATCAACTTATTCATGTCTGTTTGCAGAAAAATATCCTAAAAGGTTTATTAATGTTGGAGTCGCTGAACAAAACGAGATGATGGTAGCAGCCGGAATAGCAACTACAGGGAAGGTTCCTTTTGTAAGCACCTATTCGGTATTTGCCTCTATGAGAGCGTGCGAACAAGTAAGGACTTTTATATGTTATCCGAGATTAAATGTAAAAATTGCGGTATCTCATGGTGGAGTCACACCGGGTACAGATGGTCCAACACACCAGGCAACAGAAGATATGGGTATAATGCGAACTTTGCCTAATATTACAATATTGATGCCGGCAGATTATTATTCAACGAAGAAACTTTTAGAAAGTGCTTATTTTCACAAAGGTCCAGTGTATATTCGTCTAACAAGAGATCAGGTTCCAATGATTTATAGCGAAGATGAGGATTTTCAGATTGGAAAAGCAAAAATATTAAAGGAAGGTTCAGATATTTTAATAATAGCAATTGGAGATTTATTAAACCAGGCTATTATTGCTTGTGAAATGCTTGAGGACGAAGATATCTCAGCAGCACTTATTGATTGTCATACTTTAAAACCACTGGATGGGAAAACCATATTAAAAATGGCTAAAAATTGCAAAGCAGTTATCACTGTTGAAGATCATCAGATTCAAAATGGACTAGGTTCCGCTGTATGTGAATTGTTGTCTGAATACTATCCTATTGTAGTAAAGAGAATTGGTCTTAAAGATACCTTTGCCAGATCGGGAGAATATTCTGAATTGTTAAAGTTATATGAAATGGATAAAAACAGCATATATAAAGAAGCAGTTGGATTACTAAAGTGTTGGTTAAAATTAAAATAAAAAATTTTGAGTAAGATAAATCACATAAAAAATTATAGAAAAATAATAATTAAGTTGAAAGGAGTGGGTATATGGGTATAGAGAATATAAATACAACTGGATTAAGTTTAAAAGTTTTGAATAAAACCCAAATCATGAATATTCACAGTGCTTCACTTGAAATATTAAGAAGAACTGGTGTCAGGGTATTTGAAAATGAGGCTTTAAATATTTTAAAGGATAATGGCTGTTTTATTGAAGATGGTAATTTAGTTAAAATGCCTGCTGCATTAGTGGAATGGGCAATAGACATTGCTCCGTCTCAGGTTACTATTTGCAACAGAAATGGTGAACCGACAATGTTTCTCCAAAATGATAATGTTTATTTTGGACCTGGTTCCGATTGTCCTTTTATAATGGACCCTTATACCAATGAGAGAAGAAAGTTTGTGAAAAAAGATATAGAAGATGTAGCGAAGCTTTGTGATTATCTGCCAAATATTGATTTTGCATGTACACTTGGGATTGCCTCGGATGTAACAAGTGAAAGAGCAGACAGACACCACTTTGAAGCAATGCTTCTAAATACAAGTAAACCAGTGATTTTTACAGCTATGGATTTAAATGGCTTAATGGATATTGTTAAAATGTCTGTTGAAGTTTACGGAAGTTTAGAAAAATTGCAAAAAGACCCTTTCCTATTATTGTTTTCACCCCCTGTTGCTCCATTGAGACATCCAAAAGAAGGTATGCAAAAACTATTGTATATGGCAGAAAATAAATTACCAATTGCATATGTAGCTGGAGTATTGGCTGGTGCAACAGGTCCTGTAACTATGGCAGGTTCATTAGCTCAAGCAAATGCTGAAATTCTAAGTGGCTTGGTGATTTCACAACTTAAAAGGAAGGGTACACCTTGCTTGCATGGAGGCGCAATTCTTCTTTTTGATATGAAGACTGGGGAACCATCTTATGGAGCACTAGAAATGTTGTTGATGACAGCAGCTTTTACAGATATTGCAAAATATTATGAATTACCCATGTTTAGTTATTCAGGAGTTACTGATTCAAAAGTTTTGGACCAGCAAGCTGCAATAGAATCTGCTTTTTGGATTTTATTTCCTGCACTCAGTGGTGGTCACTTGGCCCATGATATCGGATTCATGGAATCTGGGGTTTGTGGATCTATGGAACTAATTGTTTTATGTGACGAAGTAATTGGCATGATTAAAAAAATACGAAAAGGGATTTTAGTCAATAAAGAAACCTTGGCTCTTGATGTGATAAATAAAGTCGGCTCAGGTGGTACATTTATTGATACTGATCACACTTTTAATAATTTTAAAAAAAACTGGCAGCCAAACTTTTTTGATAGATTTTCTTATGAATTTTGGAAAAATAATGGAGGTCTATCAGTAAATACAAAATTAAATAATAAAGTAAAAGAAATATTAGAAAACCACGTTTCAAAAAAATTGGATATAGAAGTTGTTGAAAAAATACACAGAATTGTTGAAGGAGTTAAATAATTTTTAAAAAGGAAAGCAAATAAAATGGAAGAGATTCAAAAGATAATACATAATATGAAAGCTTCAAATATTGATGTAGCACTTTTATGTTCATTTGAAAATGTTGTCTATACAAGCGGATTTGATACTCCGACAACAGCAGGTGCTGGTAATGATTTTGCTGGCGGATATCCCTTATCTTATGTGCTTATTAATGCAAGAACAAGTGAGCTGAAGTTTTTAACAATTGATTTCTATAAAGCAATTGCTGATGAGCAGTGTTTCATTGAGCAGCAGGAGTTCTTTAATTTGTTTGATCACTTTAAATCAGTCGATAATGCTAATGCAGTTTGTACGGCGGTAAGAAAAATGCTAAGTGGTCAGGTAAATTCACATACAACTTTAGGTATTGAAAAAAAATGTCTACCCGTATTGCTTTATGAAATGATAGTTTCAGAATTTGCTGGAATAAAAATATGTGAAGTTTCTGAAGTAATCTATGGCGCAAGAAAAATAAAAACTGATAGAGAAATCAAGTTAATAAAAAAATCTGTTGAAGTTAATGATTCTGGTATGAATGCTTTTGTTAATATAGCAAAAAATTTCAGCGGCCAAAATGAAATAGAAGTATGGAATCATGTAAGGAGCAAATTGACAGAAACAAATGGTGAAGACCTAATAATCTTTGGAGAGCTGATTACAGGACAAAGGCCAAAACCATTAGGTTTTCTAAGCGGGCCTATTGATAGGAAGATTGAAATAGGAGACCTTGGGATGATAGACCTGAGCAACAGGTGTAGAGGATACTGGGCAGACTGCTCAAATGTAGTTGTATTTGGCAGCGGGCCTTCAGAACAGCAAAAACGATATACAAAAATAGTAAATAATGCATACGAAGCAATTTTAAGCGCAATTAAACCAGGTGTAAGATGCTGTGATGTCGATGCAGTTGCTCACAAAGTATTTAACAGCTCTGGATTTGATTTTTTAGTATATACTGGTCATCAGATAGGTTGCACTGTAAACGAATTACCAAGAATACTAAGCTATGAAACAGCACTCATTGAAAAGAATATGGTATTTAGCATAGAGCCTCAGATTTACACAGGCGACTTTAATGCAGTCTGTTATCGTCTGGAGAAAGTTATTATCGTTAAAGATAACGGAGCAGAGGAACTAAGTTCCTTCAACTGGGGTATTCAAGATTTATAAATAGAATCTTTAATTAAAAAAAGATAGGAGGGTGGATGAGAAACTGAGGTAAACAAGATATCATTAAAAATAGAAAGGAAAGGAAAAATGAAAAAAGTATTAACATTATTAGTCATGGTTGCATTAGTAGTTACAATGGTGTTTGTAAGTGTTTCATGCCAGACAGCAACCACAGAGACAACTGCAGCAGCCACCACTATGGCACCTGAGACCACAGCCGCCGCCGCCACCACTGCGGCAGCTGAGACAACTGCACCGGTAAAAAAATTCAAAATTGCTTGTAGTAATGTTGTTGTAGATAACGGTTGGGGTCAGGAAAACATGAAGATCCTTAATTATGTTGCCAGTACACCTGAATACAAAGATAAATGCGATTTTAAAATGTATACTTGTGATGCAACTGCAGAAGCACAGGCAGCACAAATTGATGGGCTGATATTGCAAGGCTACGATGCTATCTTAGTCTGTGCAGCATCGGCTACTGGTTCAAATGAAGCCATAAAACGAGCAGATGAGAAAGGGATAATTGTTGTTACTTATTCCCAAATAGCTGATTCAAAGAATTGCTATCAGTGTCAAGTTAACTATCCTTTATTTGCATCGGCAGGTGCAAAATTTATTGCTGAAAAATTAGGTGGTAAAGGTAATGTTTTCGTTGACAGGGGTCTACCAGGCACTGAGGGAGCCAATCCGCTTTATGATGGAGCGATTGCAGTATTTAAAACCTATCCTGGTATAAAGGTCGCTTTTACATTTGATAGTAAGTATACAGAGGGTGATACACTTGCTGGAGTGCAGGCAGGACTTGCTACAAATCCCAAAGTCGATGGTATATATTCGCAAGGTTATATAAGTCCAATAATAAAAGCTCTTAAAGAAGCTAATCGCCCCCCCGCGGTCATATGTGGATATAGCTACAACGGAGGTATGTTGGATATACTTAATAACCCCGGTTATGAAGCAATTATAGAACATGAATCACCTGGTAGTGGAGCTTATGCACTTAGAATGGCTCTAGACTTACTAGAAAAAACGAAAGATTATAAAAAGGGAGAAATTACACCCTTGACTAATCAATTTTTTGCAACCGATACCACTGTTAATTGTGGTGTAAAGCTTGTGAAGCTTGAGTTGGGTGTAAATGTGTTTAATGATGTTCCACCAAACTTTATGATACCTACAGTTGAAGAAAGTGTTGGGGTAACTATACCAAATAGTGCTGTTCTTGTTCCGGATATAAAATAGTTCATAAGCTTTGTTTGGTGTATGCTAGCGGTATTATGCAATGGCTATAATTTGATTATAACAATTTAAATTATGGCCATTGCAAATTTTCAGAAATATATCTGCAAAGAAAATAATAATATATAAATATAAACATAATTGAGTGTGATTTTATCTATGGGTGAATTAATATTTAAAAATATAACAAAGTCTTTCGGAGCAGTTAGGGCATTGGATAATTTTTCATGTAGCATATCGTCTGGAGAAGTTCATGCGTTATTGGGTGAAAATGGTGCAGGGAAAAGTACCTTAATTAAATTATTAAGCGGTGCAGTCAAACTGGATACAGGAAGCATTGAATGGAACAAAAAGCTTTTAAATATTACAAAACCGATTGATTCAATAAGATCAGGAATCGGAACGGTATATCAGGAATTAAGCCTCATACCGGATTTAACTATATCTCAGAATCTGTTTTTAAATCATTGGCCTAATAAGTCTCAGATTATTTCAAAGAAAATTATTAACCAAAAGACTCTTGAATTATTCAATAAATATAATGTTGACGTAATAGACCCCGATGTAATAATCTCTGATTTGTCACTTGCCAGTAAACAGACAATCGAAATACTTAAAATAATTAATAGAAATCCTGAGATAGTTGTTTTAGATGAAGCAACAAGTGCACTTAGCTTAAAAAAAGTTGAATGGTTGCTGTTATTATGCAAAAAACTTGCCACAGAAGGAAAAACCGTAATATTTATTTCACATAGATTATATGAAATCAGTACTGTCTGCGATAGAGTAACAGTACTTAGAAATGGCCAATACATTGGTACAAAAAACATTAAGGAAACGAATAATGATGAACTGATACAGATGATGCTTGGAAGAAAAATGTCTAGTTACTATCCGGAAAGGATCAAATCAGCTGAAAAAGAGTCCATACTTGAAGTTGTAAACCTTAGCTGTGGTAAACATCTTAATAAAGTAAGTTTTGATCTTAAAAAAGGTGAGATCCTTGGTGTTGGAGGACTTGCTGGACAAGGGCAAAGTGCCCTGTTTTTGTCATTATTTGGGATGTTAAGATATACTGGCGATGTTAAACTCAATGGAAAGAGAATTATCCTTAAAAACTCTTATAATGCTTTAAAAAATGGAATTGCCTTGGTTCCTGAAGATCGATCGACCCAAGGATTGATAAACGATAAAACTATTCGAGAAAATATTTCTATTGTAAGCTTGAAAAGTATTTCCAAATTTGGAGTTCTGTCAGGAAAAATTGAAGAAAAAAGAATAACAAAAATAATCGATGAATTAAATATTATTTGTGACAGAATTGATAAACCCGTAAGCAGTATGTCGGGAGGAAACCAACAAAAAGTTGTGTTAGGAAAGTTCCTAATGGCTGAAACGAATATTCTTTTACTTTTTGATGTGACAAGAGGCATAGATGTTGGAACAAAAATGGAAATATTCTCGATAATTCAAAATCTTGCAAAAACTGGTCACTCTATTCTTTACTATTCTACAGATATTGATGAATTGGTTACTCTATGTGAACGCGTTATTGTAATGTATGATAAAAATATTTCTGAAATTCTTAACTCCAGTGCAATTAATAAGGTAAACATTTTAAAAGCATCAGTTGGAGAAGAAATAGATTTTTAAAATCTGAGGGAGCAAATTGATGAATATATTGAATTCTGTTCAAGCAAAGAAAATACTTAAGCCTAAGTGGTCAAATTTAATGCCCGTCCTGATACTAATTGCTTTGTTTATAATAATGGTAATATTGCAACCTAAGACTTTTAGCTTATATTACATAGGAATTAAATTTGACAATGCCTTACCATTAATGTTTTTAGCTGCCGGTCAAACACTTGTACTTATTAGTGGTGGAATAGATTTATCAGTCGGCGGCGTTATGAGCTTAACTACTTCTATGTTAGCAACCATGCAATTAAATCCAATCATTGTAATATTATTAACTCTAATGATGGGAATTGCTGTTGGTATCATTAATGGTTTAATCATTGAAAAGCTAAATATCCAACCAATTATAGTTACTTTGGGAATGTGGACTATCTTAGGTGGAGTTTCTTTTCTTTTTTTAGACATGGATGGGGGAGTGATTAATGATACGTTACATTCCGTCATGACATCTAAAATATTGAATATACCATTATCATTCTATTTAACAGCTGGTTTGGTAATCTTATGGTATTTAATAAAAAATTCTCGTTTTGGATATACAATGTTTGCAATTGGCAGTAATGAAAAGGCGGCATACTGTACTGGCATAAATATTTTTGCAAGTAAAATTAAAATATATGCCGTATGCGGATTGTTCTCAGCATTGGCTGGGATTATTTATGCAGGACAAATTGGCTCAGGATCGCCTTCTGTGGGTAACAACAATATTCTGCTTTCAGTGGCAGCTGCAGTAATAGGCGGCACAAGTTTATCAGGAGGTAGAGGCAGTATCACAGGTGCTATTATTGGAGTATTTATATTTAAAATCATTTCTGATGTGTTATTATTTGCTGGCATCCCTTCATTTTGGGTACAATTATTTCAGGGTATTATATTAATTGTATGTGTTGCGTTATCATCTCTATATTCTTCAATCAAAAGTAGAGCAGGTGAACAAATTGATTAATGCTGTAAAAAATACTATTCTTCGTTACAAAACAATCTTAGTAGCCTATCTAATAGGTATAATACTTTATATCACCTGCGTTATAGTAATTCCTGGCTTCGGGATCGGTTCACATTTTAAAGTACTTGTACTCGAAATCTGTATCTTAGGAATATTATCGCTTGGCCAAACACTGGTTATAATTAGCGGTGGTATAGACCTGTCAATTGCGGGTAATTTAACCTGTACAGCTGTTTTATTCACATATCTTTCTGGAGGAAAAAATGGCAATGTATGGTTTATAATACTCATCGTCTTAATTGTTTCTTCGGCAGCTGGTTTAATAAACGGTTTAGGTATTGCATATTTTAAAATACCACCCCTTATTATGACACTTGGAATGAATAGTGTTTTAATAGGATTCGTATTAGTACTATTGGGGGGGCAAACAGGAGGTTATTCACCTCCAATTCTTTCACAAACGATCATGGGGTCAAACAGGGGTATCCCAGGAGCAGCAATTATATTTATTATAATAACAATTTTCATAACATTTTTACTAAGTAAAACGACGATTGGCCGCAAACTTTATTTTGTAGGAAGTAATGAAAATATTGCAGATTTTTCAGGTATAAAGTCTAAGAACATTAAGGTTTTAACATATATTCTTGGTGGTTTGTTTACAGGAATAGGAGGTATTATACTGGTTGGTAGATTGGGGCAAAGCTATCTAGGTATGGGGGACAGTTATACTTTCCCGACTGTTATAGCAGTTGTACTGGGCGGCGCATCAATAATGGGAGGAAGTGGTAATTTTTTAGGAACAATAGCTGGAACAATTATTTTTATCATGTTAAAAGGGTTTTTAAGTGCATTAGGATTGACTTTACCTATCCAGCAGATTATCAACGGTTTTATTTTGGTGGTTGCAGTTATACTAATGCCCCGGTCAAAAAGATAGATAGTTTCCAAACTTGATTATAGATTTTTTGAGTATGGCTATGAATAGATGATAAATAATATATTTTTGTATTATGAAAATTACATATGTAAAACCAATTATACTAAGGCAACCAAAAATTGAGATGAAAGCAGATTGTAGCCCGGACGCATTGATAATAAAAATATACACTGATGAAGGAATTATAGGAATTGGAGAAATAGACTCATCTCCATACATTGACCCCCCCCCAAAAAAAAACTAGTCCACTTATAATGTTAGTAATCCGGCTTATTTTCCACCATGGTCAGGCTCCTGGCATAGTCACTTGGCGTCATATTACCAAGAGAACTATGAGGACGAAAATCATTATAGTTCTCTTCGCCATGCCTCTAACTTACTACGGGCATCCTCGATTGACAGGAACCAATTGGTACTAAGACACTCATCTCTTAGACTACCATTAAAGGACTCTATAAAGGCATTATCTACCGGTTTTCCGGGGTGGGAGAATTCAAGTTTAATGTTATTTTCATAGCTCCAGTTATCAAGTGCTTTTGAGACAAACTCTGGTCCATTATCAACCCTTATCCTTTCAGGCAATCCTCTATAGTAGCTAATACTGTCCAGTATGTCCACTACTGTATCTCCTGTGATTCTGTTGTCTGCATAAATATTTAAGCATTCTCTGCTGTATACATCCATCATGGTAAATGTCCTGAAGCGCCTCCCATTAAAAAGTGCATCGGACATAAAATCCATTGCCCAGCATTGGTTGACTGCGGTAACATCCACCTTAGGTATCCTAGCCTGGCTTATTCTCTTTCGTTTGCTTTTGGCACACAGATTCAATCCTTCCTGGCAATATATGCGGTATACTGCCTTATGGTTGACCTTCCAGCCCTCACGCCTTAGCAGTACATGTATCCGCTTATATCCATATCTTACCCTTGCTTAAAGCAATATCCCTTATTCGCATCCTTAGCGGGATCTGATTATCTCTTTTTCCCTGGTAGCGCTGGGATCCTCTACAAAACCTGATTACTTTGCACCCCC
>Ga0182017_10002291_pt1 | contig 14544 bp, 13 predicted proteins | sample 712E3DmetaG_FD_120492 | JGI IMG/M metagenome (GOLD analysis project Ga0182017, IMG submission 120492) | Permafrost microbial communities from Stordalen Mire, Sweden - 712E3D metaG | ecosystem: Environmental > Terrestrial > Soil > Wetlands > Permafrost | place: Sweden: Stordalen | collected... | reverse complement strand
GCGCTGATTCCGCTCAAAATCAAGTGGGTCGGACAATGTTCCGTGACTATCGCTAAAGATGACGAACTCCTAAAACTTGCTGCCGCAAGCGGCTGTGTCGACCTGTTTATCGGTTTTGAATCACTATCTCCAAGCAACCTGATAGCGGTAGGAAAGAAAATAAACACAGTAGATGAATACGAGACAATTATTAAAAAACTGCATAATGCCGGTATAGGGGTCCACGGATTCTTCATTTTTGGTCTTGACGGAGATGATGCCAATAGTTTCAAACGCACGGTACGATTTGCTCAAAAAACCCGCCTTGAAAGTGCCCAATTCGATATACTCACACCCTACCCGGGAACTGCGATATTTGAATCTCTTGACAAGGAAGGGCGAATACTCAATAAGGACTGGTCGCAGTATGGACATGACCTTATGTTTGAGCCAAAATCATTATCAAGGGAAATATTGCAGGAAGGCCGTACATGGGCATGGCGTGAGTTCTATAGCCTGCCGTCAATATCGAAAAGAATTGGAATAGGACATCACGACCCATTCCTGTTTTGGGTAGCGAATCTCTATTACTACTATAAGGTGCATAGGCTAAGGGACCTTCATTAGAACTCCGGTCAACTTGTCGGCCATCAGTTTTGTTGATAATACTTTTGATTTGAATGTTACCTTCTGGATGAGAATGTTTGTATTTCCGTATATATCCCCGAAGCAGAACAAGGATTTTCTTAGAGCTTTTCTCACCTGCGCAACAACCAAAGTCCATTCATGTTTGTCCGCAGTGAATTGAATCACAGACACGATGGTTGACTATGATAGATTAAGCAGTTGGTTGCTAAAGACCTGGCAAAAAGGCTACCTTCTAATAAGGGATAACTATTTAAAAGAAGGAGGCAGTTTTTTTATGACGAAGAGATCCCAAGATATCCTGAGGAATGAAAAGGTATTTGTAGGACTGGAGGACTCCAAGAAAACATGGCAGCTCTGTGTCCGTAGTGGCGGTGTGATTGTTAATGAAACCAGCATGCCGGCTAAATTAGATGTATTGAGTAACTATTTTAACAACAAGTTCCCGGAGTGCCAGATCCAGGTAATATATGAGGCAGGCTTCAAAGGTTTTCAGCTGCATGACGAACTGGAGGCAAAAGGCTGGGATTGCATTGTAACACCGCCGCATACGGTGACTGAAGAGAAATGCCAGAGGAAGAAGAATGATCGAACGGATTGTCGTCGGCTGGCCAAGAATTTGGAAAATGGGGATTATCACAGCTGTTTTGTACCTGACAAAGAACTTCGCGAGGACCGACAGATATCAAGGACTTACGAACAGGTACAGACTGATATCCGGAGAGAATGTAACCGTATTCGGAGGACATTGGAGTTTCACGGTCTGGACCAAGGTTTCTCGCCAGGTAGTTGGAATAGAGCAATGTATACTCGCGTAAAGTTATCCCTTGAGGATTTAGAGATAAGCGCCTCCCTGCGGTTTTCGATTAAAGTAATGTTCAATGAATTAGAGCACCTGCGGCAACTCAGAAAAGAAATTTTACAGCAACTTCGAACGCTCGCTAAGAGTGACCGTTATAAGGAGAGTGTTGAATTGCTTCAGACAACTCCCGGTATCGGAACGTTCACAGCCATTCGGTTGTTGCTGGAGTGGGGCGATGTGAGCCGGTTCAAAAGAAAAGAGGAATTTGCCAGTTTTTTGGGTTTAGTGCCCAGTGATTATTCCAGTGGCGAAACGGAGCGTCAGGGGCATATTACCAAGCAAGGCAACAGTAGTGTGAGATCATGGCTGGTAGAGTGCTCCTGGGTGGGTTCGTGTCCGACGCCCTTGCTTAATCCTAGATAGGAGTGGTAAGATTCCCATAACCAAAGAGTCTTAGTTTTTAACGACCATCATCGGAGGGTTAGGAGGGTTCGTGTGCTGTCTGGACATCTAGCCCTTACCCTTCAACCGAACTTTAGTATATTGCTGTCGTTGCAATGTTTACCTTCGAGGAGATCATAAAATGCCACAAATACAATCTTTAGATGACCTAATCTCAAAGAAGGCGGCTGAGTACGCCGATCAGATCAAAGCGGCAGCGGTGGTGGCGGACAAGGAAGAGGAAATCCGCATTGAGTCGGAAAAGCAACTTGCCTTCATCCAGAAAGAAGCGGGCATCAAGTTAGAGGGCAAGCACGAGTTCACCGTCGCCAGTGGTCGCGTCGATTCGGTATATTCTAGTGTAATCATCGAATACAAGAATCCCAAGAGTCCCGGCGATCGCATTGGTCCTAAAGGCGATTCGCCCGGAAGTAAAAAAGTAGTCGAACAGATAAAGAAGAGGTTTTATGACATGCGACATGAGCATGGGCAGCCGCTTAAGTCGCTGTTTGGAGTCGGTCTTGACGGTAATTACTTCATTTTCGTTCGTTTTCGAGATGAAAAATGGCAAGTACAGGAGCCAGTTGAGGTCAACCAAGTCTCCGCTGAACGATTTCTCTGGGCGCTGTTTAACCTGGGCACGAAGGGTAAAGCATACTCACCAGAATATCTGGCAGCCGACTTCGGGTCGGAGGGTGGTAATAGTGTTGCCATTGGCGGCATCCACGCCCTTTATGATGCCATCGTAACTACCGACAACCCCAAAGCCCAGACCTTTTTTAGCCAGTGGAAAATCTTGTTTGGTGAAGTTTGCGGTTACGACGTAAACACTGAGTCGGAAAAGCTTAGGGAATTGGCTAAGTTCTATCAGGTGGACGTGAAGGACCCGAAAGCTGCCGAATTGTTGTTTGCGGTTCATACTTACTACGCACTGTTCATGAAACTGCTGGCGGCAGAAATTGTCGCATTCTTTCACAAGCTGCCCACACCTCTTCAAAAAATGATGCAGGCCACCACCAGTGACAAACTAAAGCGAGAGATGGAAGACCTCGAAGCTGGTAGCATTTTCCGTCATCTGAACATCACTAACTTTCTCGAAGGTGACCTCTTCGCCTGGTACACCACCGTTTGGACTGAGCCAGTTGAGAAGCTAGTTCGTGAAATGGTCATTCGTCTTGATGATTACAATCCTGGTACCCTCTCCGAAGACCCTACCGGCAGTCGTGACCTACTAAAAAAACTGTACCAACAACTTTTTCCTAAGAGCGTTCGCCATGACCTTGGTGAATACTATACACCCGACTGGCTCGCGGAACACGTTCTTAATGAACTTAATTACATCGGTGATCCTGATAAGCGACTACTCGATCCCGCTTGCGGTTCGGGCACATTTCTCGTCATGGCGATCAATCGAATACGCCGCTGGTATGACGAGAATAGAGAGCGATGCCCATTCGATGAAGGCGAACTTTGTCGCAAGATCCTTGCTAATGTCGTTGGCTTTGACCTTAATCCTCTAGCTGTTATGGCGGCTCGTACAAACTACCTCATTTCTATACGCGACCTGATAGGTCACATAGATAAGGTTGAGATCCCGGTATACCTTTGCGACTCAATTCTCACGCCTGCCGAATACGGTGACCTTTTTACTGGGAAGCTCGGAAGTGCGAAGGAACTTAAAACAGCCGCAGCCCGTTTTCTTATACCCACGGAAATCGCAAGCAATCGAGAGAGCGTTGCAAAATATGCTGAACAATTAGAGTTTTGTGTGCGTAATGGATGCAGTCCCGATGAATTTATTCAACGATGTAAAGAGGAGAATCTTCTTGTCGAAGCAGAGGAACTGCACTTAACACTATATAAGGAACTCGCCAAGCTCGACAAGGCTAATAGAAATGGAGTATGGGCACGAATAATCAAGAACTCTTTTGCTCCTCTTTTTACTCCTAAGGTTGATTTTATAGCAGGTAATCCACCTTGGATTCGGTGGAATTATTTGCCAGGTGAGTATAGAGCGGATGTTTCTCCACTTTGGCAGAAATATGGTTTATTTGCAAAGAAGGGATTTATGGCAAGGTTGGCTACCGCCGAACTAGATTTCTCAATGCTTTACCTTTATGCATGTGTGGACAAATTCCTTAATACGTCGGGGAAGCTAGGATTTGTGATTACGTTGGAGGTATTTAAGTCGAAGGGAGCTGGTGAGGGCTTTCGATCATTTAAACTTGGGTAGTGGCGGTTCTCATCTTAAAGTGTATCGAGTGGACGATATGGTTGCTCTTAGACCATTCGAAGCATCAAACAAGACCAGTGTCATATTTCTAGAGAAAGGAAAATCAACTACTTACCCAGTACCATATATCCTATGGAGTAAAAAGAAAAAATCAGAATATCTAAGTTCTGAATTAGATATTCAATTTGTGTTGAATGTTACAAATCAAGAACTCAAGTTAGCACGGCCGATCAAATTGCAAACGTCAGCTTGGCAAACAATTTCAGAGAATCAGGCACCTGGGCTAGACAAACTCAAGGGTCAATCTATCTACAAGGCACATTCAGGGGTGGCCGTTGACCCTTATGGCGTATATCTTGTTAGGCAGATCGGTATTCCGGCAGGAAAGACCATATTAATTACGAATGCATCGGATCTAGGTAAGACTAAGGTTAATTCTACGATCAGTCAGATAGAGACTGATCTTCTTTATCCTGCCGTGCGGGGTAAAGATATCGCCCGCTGGAAGTATCACACCGAGATCTTTGTTTTAATTACAAATAAGAGCCCCCGGAAAGAAGACCAAATTTCTGAGAAAGAAATGCGGAGACGTTACCCTAATGCATATGAATACTTGCAGTCCTTCAAGTCACCTCTGCTAAAAAGGGGTAAACTTTGGGCTTTTTATGGGAAAGACACTGATTTAAAGGAAATACCTTCTGATCTAAACGGGAAATATTATCAACGGAAGAGAACAACCAGCGCAAAATCAGGAGTACCTGTTGTGCAGGTGATTGATGTTCCATTCTACGCGATGAGAGACATCGGGAGTTACTCATTTGCCGATTACAAAGTAGTTTGGCAAATGGGCGCCTCAGAAATTAAAGCCGCTGTTATTGAACCTGAAAATACAACTTTCGGGGTACGTCCTGTTCTGCCTTGCACTGGGACTGTGAGTTATGTTGCATGTCAATCACATGAAGAAGCTTTCTATATCTGTGCGTGTCCTAATTCTAAGCTTGCCAATCTTTTCTTTTGCTCATTTTCATCGGCTGGACGAGGACTGGGAGCACCCTCTATTTTGAAACAAATAAAACTCCATAGATTTAGCCCTTCCAACCCCATGCATCAGGAACTTGCTGACCTTGCCGCCAAATGCCATTCATCGGTCAGCTGTAATCAATTAGATAATGTAATGGAGCTTGAGAAAAAGATCGATTTAGTAACCGCATCGCTTTGGGGTGTGAATGAAAGCGAGCTTAATACACTATTGGGGTAATATATAACGCCAAAAGTTTACACCCCGCACCATCAGGTCATGGTGTGCGCTAATTACATTGGTATGTCAGAACCTAAGTTCCTGGTGTCCTCATTCTCAATCCGTTTATCGCAGTCTTTTTTCGTAATATCACAGAATTTACATTCTGGATAGCTTGGAGCTTTCCCCGGCTCATTCAATCCATCTAAAATATTTAAGAAATGAGTTATTTGCGCACGGAAATTATCGTCTACGGATTGTGATGGAATTGGGGTTTTTTGGCCATCCTTGTAAACCACACAGCCGTTTATTGCTTTCCCTTTGTAAATGCCCGACGTGCTGTATGGCAGGAATGACATGTACAACATTACTTGTATGACGTCGCTGGCTCGGGCCTGTCCAGTTTTGACGTCGTAAACTATATAGCTTTTATCGTTTTCCAAAACAACCAGATCGGGCTTGCCGCCAATGGTCATCTTGCCTCTTTTTACAGTGAAGCTATTCTGACTTTCTTTAAAGTAGCTTAGAGATTGTGACGTACAGCCTTTGCACAATTCGTCTAGACATTTATTATGCTCTACAACCCATGTGGCCTGCTGAAAATCAGAAATGGCCTTGGGATAATCCCGGTAATGCGACCTGAACCATGGTGCCCACTGGCATTGAACATCTCCTGCCATTAGCTTAGCAAGCCAAGTGACCCAAACGTAACAACTATTTCTTTTCTCAGTCATTGCATTACCTCAAGGAATGCTTTGCCTATTATAACAACGCCCGTAAAAACTGGCTAAGTTCTGCTCGACTTCCCATCGGTGCGAAAAAGCAACCATTAGATTCTCTTTCAACAATTCTAATGCTAAGTCTGAACTTAATGTTTCATCTCCCGCCCTATGCTGAACGCTTCGCCTATCGGTTTTCCGAATGTCCAATATTGGTTTGTCGGTTGAGGAACCCAAAGGAAAGGTAGAATCTTTGCCACATCTGGTTCCCCATCAGTTAGACACGAATCTGTTGCATAAACTTCTTCAATCTGCCCCACGACCATCTCATGGCTGCCAAGATTCAGGATGTGCAAAACGCGGCATTCTAGATTTATAGGGCACTCGCTAATCAAGGGTGCATTAATCAGCTTGCCGTAAAAGACATTGAATCTACAATTTGTAACTTTGTCAGTATCTTTCCCTGAGACAGTTCCGCAGTAATCAGTTTCCTTAACCAACTCCACAGAGGGGATATTTACGGAAAATGTTCCATTCTGCTTAACGCCCTTCAAAGTATGACGATGATGCTGAAATGAGACTGAAAGCATCGGTGGACGGCCATTCACGATGCCACACCATGCATACACTGAAAAATTTGGTTTTCCATTGACATCAGCGCCCACAAGCACTGCAGGAAGTGGGTAAAGAAGTGCACGGGCTCCGATAGCAACTTTTGACATTTCGAATGACCTCCATTTATAGTTTATTGCTCAACAGTGCGCGTTGTTCTTGCCACGGGGGTTCAATTCGTGGGGCGTTAATCCGGGCTTGTTCCAGGAGTAACGTAAAGTTCGAACTTTTGCGTCCAACCCCTTAATAGGGTGACATCTAATTTTTTACCGATTTTATCGCCAGTCAATAATTTATGTATTTCATCCACGTTATTGATTTTCTGTTCCCCAAGCGAGATAATTACATCCCCTTCTTTCATTCCCGCTTTGTCTGCCGAACTCCCTTGTACGACGTTCATTATGTGAACACCGGTTTCCTGGTGTAAGTTAAAGTATCTAATGACACGAGCGGGAAGGGGCACCGTCTGACCACTAATTCCAAGAAATCCTCGAGTTATTTTACCTTCTTTTAATAAAATCGTAACCACCCAGCGCATCGTGTTTATCGGTATCGCGAAACATATTCCTTGCGCGTACTGAATGATCGCCGTATTAATGCCAATTACCCTGCCGTTTGAATCGACTAATGGCCCGCCGCTATTCCCCGGATTAAGCGCCGCATCAGTTTGAATGATATTTTCAATGAGTCGTCCTGTGCGGCTGCGTAAAGATCTACCCAAGGCACTGATCACTCCGGCTGTGACAGTGTTTTCAAAGCCATAGGGGTTCCCAATAGCAATGGCAACTTGTCCTACCTGGAGTCGATCAGAATCTCCAAGTGTGGCAATGGGAAGGTTGGTTTCAGATAATATTCTCAATAAAGCAATATCCGTGGCCTTATCCTGACCTATTATATCGGCGCGCACAGAAGAGCCATCTGAAAGAGAGACATCAATACTGACAGCCTTTTCAACGACGTGACTATTAGTAACCAAATAACCGTCAGGTGCAATAATTAACCCTGAACCGCTGGCTTCTCTTTCCTCCTGTGAGCGTCTGGAAACAGTGATATTTTGCTTGACATGCACATGAACCACCGAAGGGCCAACTTCTTTGACTGCGCCCACGACTGCTCGGGAATACGAATCGAGAGCCTGTCCATCTGAAGTAAAACTTGAGCGGGTCGAACTTTCCCTCTGGGAGCCTTGATCTCCAGAAAACGCTATTTCAAAATCTCGATTATCCATAATAATTCCTCGTTATCGCTATGGTTAACGACATACTGACCACCCAACAATATTATATTCTTTTTAAAAGCGCCCAGCGTCCCTTTTAGGGCGATTTCTCTTGACTTCTGAGCAAAACAGAGTGATGTATGGTAGTAACATTATAAAAGGAGATGCTATTATGACTACCACAATTACCAACTTCGCTGACACCGCGACCGGCTGGCAGCGGGCCTTCTATGCATTTCTGGCCGAGAAAGAGCAACGTTCCGGTTCCCGCCGAACCATAGAAGGTTACTCACGGATGCTGCAGGACTTCTTCGGTCGTTCAGGTAAACAGCCAGACAATGTAAAGCCCCAGGATATCTTCGTATATGCCCATGGTCCGGGACTTTCCGGCAAGCAGCCCTCAGCCATTACTATAGGTGCCCGCATCGCCTGTATCAGTTCCTTCTTTCGTTTCCTTATTCGAATGGATATCGTCCAGTCCAACCCCTGCGACAAGTTACAGAGACCCCAAGTCTCACCCAGCCCACCCAGAGGCCTTTCTGGTGACCAAGTACATCAACTTCTGAAAGTGGTTCCGGATAATCAAGTTGGCTTACGTGACCGAGCCATTATATTAACGCTGGTGCTCACCGGACGCCGGCGTGCCGAAGTGCTGAATATGAAAGCGGGTAACCTCATTATTGACGGTGACAGAACCTATTACACTTACAGAGGTAAAGGTGGGAAACAAGGGCGCAGGGAGTTACCCCAACCAGCACTGAACGCGATAAGGGCCTCACTGGGAGCCTTCGGTAAGGAACTAGCCACAATGCCACCAGATGAGTCACTATGGCCGTCACATTCGCACCATAGTAACGGAATCACTAGCGGAACATTCTACGGTAACCTCCAACGTTATTTTAGAAAAGCTGGGATTACGCCTTCTGGAGTTCATATCTTTAGACATACCGCAGCCAAGCTCCGCCGGGATGCTGGAGAAACCGTGGAAGATGTCAGCCGGTTTCTGGACCACAGCAGTCTGGCAGTAATTACTGTCTATCTACGGAGGTTGGAAGGAGAGCAGGACAAGAGTTGGGCAAGGGTGGCAGAAGCTATTGGAGTCTAATGCTGTTCTAAACCGACTCTTACTCAAATCAACAAAGAACACAAGGTGATAACAGATTCTATTTCCAGGTCATTGCCCACACTTATTGGGTTTCTTATAACTTTTTAGCCTTTCTTAGTACATGAATTTCTTTAGAAGAATTCTTTTCATTATCTTCTTGAGGAAGCCCTCCCAACGGCCATTCTTTCCTTGCCTCTTGTAGATTAAATGGGCCAAATGGACCGTATTTGATTGGGGTTAGGGCGCTATCCGTGTCAGCGTTTAGCTTTTCTAATAAGCGTTCATATGCTATTTTTACACCTTTCCAAGTACGATATTTATTTTTCGGGTGGGAGGAATTCCAGCTGTGCATTATATTTTCCCAATAAATCACTGTGCCTTTGCCAATCGGCACCTTTCCTTTTTGTTTTATGAGCCGATAAAGTTGTAGATGATTTATGTTTAACGGCTTTTTTCTTGATAATTGTAGATCTTTTCTCAAAACTTTGTATAACCATTGTAGATATGTTAAATTAAAACCTTCCCGAATTTTTACCTCCGCCTCACGGTATTTTATGGTTCTTCCCGAAGGTAAAGCAACATAGCGAGTAGATATACCTATTTCAATAGGAGAGACATATGGTGAGATATCGGTAAGAACATAAAAAATTAGTGAGTTCCAATCTAGTCCTATTTCTAATCGGTCAGCCAATTTTTGTGACGAAAAAAGCAATTTCTCTAGGGTTGAATTCATGCTGGCGCACACCACGTCATGTTCTCCTTCAGGATTCCAAAATGCTATATTTCTTCTAAATTTCTCTGACGAAATAAATTCAGGATTTTCCTTTCAAGCATGTGCGGGCACATCAAATTTCTTCATCCACTCGGTGGCACTTCCGTAATCTTGGAAAGGAGCATTTTTTTGCTTAAAAAACTTTAACCTCAAAGTTTCGGCCCATGGTCTTAAATCCTCACCCAACATGTCCCGATACATTAAGTTTTCTGGAGTAAGCTCCAGAGATTTATCGGTTTTGTCTTTACCTTGATTTGTTATGAGAAAGCTTTCCGTCAACTGATTAAGATATGGTAGTTCACTAAAACCACCTTGAATAAGTTTGGCTAGTCCGATGGCAGCCGGGGTATCTCTTAAATTGTATCTCTTTACTGATTCAAGGTTGTTAGCTATTTCTAGGCTCGTTTTATTATCCATTGTCAACACTCCGCATAATTTATTTGTACCCTTTATTATAGAAATTAGAAATATTAAATACAAGGAACACAGACATTTTTAATAGAATTCGCAATGTGACGGGCCGCCTATAGAAAAACAAAGAAATTATTAGAAGTTAGCAATAGGATTGACCGGGGAACCAGGTCTCCAAATTAAGGAGGCATTATGCCAAGAGGACGTAAAACCAGAGCGATAAAAAGAAAATTAATGGCACAACTTCACCAATTGCCAGCTTTCAGGACAAGCACGTTCCTAAACGCACCTACGAGACACATAGGTGATCCTACAGCTGCAGGCAGAGTTTGGTACGGGCATGGTTTCCCTTTGAGCGATTAGACAATTCAGTATATCAAGCCTTAAAAGTAGGCAATTTCAGACCTATTTAGCCAAATAATTTTAGGCATAAATTTCACTTTGACAAGGTAGTCCACAAATTAAAAAAGGAAAAAGTAAATTAAGCAGCATATACTTTGTAAGAGAGTGGCCTTATATGATAGAATTGTGGCAAAAATTTAAGGGGGGTGATATGCCACAAATACTTGTGTATTTTTGCAAAATAGCCTTCAAACCGCAGAGGACTATAGAACAAGAATTGTCCAAAATTGACTTTAAGAAAGCTATTCAAATAGTCGTGGACCCTGATGTAAAAGTGACCCCTAGATACAATAGAACATGGCGTTTTTCGCAACCCAAAATTATTGACGAATTCTTAGTTGGCAAATTCGGCTTTGTATCATCAGGGGTAGAGCAAGTAGGGGATTATGATGATAAAATAAAAGATTTCTTTGTGAAAGATATGGATTCTAAAAAACCAACGATATCGTTTTGGGCAATTGACCTGTCTTCTCAAATAATGGCATTTGAGGTTAAACCCCCTGATATTAAATATCAGTCTTTCATAAGCAATTTCAAGTCATTTTTAAACGAAAAACCTGACATTAACTTGGGATTAGAAAGAGTTATTGAAACTGCAAAATTTATAGAATGGGTAGAAAATGTCGATAGAGTTACAAAATTTACCGCCACTTTACGTCCCCCTAATCCCAATTATTCTAAGCACCCTCAAATATTGTCTGAATTATTGGAAGAGACCAATGCAGATCAGGCAACCGTTGAGTTTACTAAACAAAAAGGGGCTTGCGATTCTCTAAACACTGAAAAAGATAAAACTATACAAAAACTTGTAGATTATGGCAAGGTGGGTTATTCGATTATCGTTGCTCGCGGTATAAAGAAGAACAAGACTAAAATATATGATTCCAGAAAACGGACGCCGCTCGAAACGATAGAAATACCTAAAGGTATAGATGACGATTCGAGATGGGGTCGGATAATAGATTCAATACGGAGTTTCATAAAATGAAAACTTTGAATAGAAGATTTGAAACTTTGAATAATAAGATGTGCGGTTGGCTTAAGGAAACCCTAACAGACCCTTGTCTTTATATTACTTTCATTGTTTCTGGTTTAATCTCGCTTTTGGGAAATTATAGAGCCCTATATTCTGTAAGAGTTGATATAGGCAATTCATTATTGCAAATAAATGGTGTTTTATTAGGAATAATACTGGCCGGTCTAGCAGTTTTTGTCGTGTTATTGGATAAAAAATATATAAAACTTATCGAGCGAGTTTATAACATTGAAAGTGAATTATGGCCGTTCAAATGGACGGCCATAATTTCCATAGTTTGTATTATTTTCGGTATGGGTTTAATTATCATTGGGAATCCATATCATATATTATTTCGATTAATTCTTTGGGGCGGGCTATGGAGTTTTGCATATCTACTATGGCAAATATATGAGTTAATAAAATTTCTCGCAGGGCACGCTAAGACTCGGGCGAAACAAATACAAATGGAGGAAGAATCAATCAAGAGAAAGGAAACACGAACTTGACGCATGTAAAGCTAGTTCCCCTTGAGGATTTATTAACTAAAAATAAACTTGGCGACATTAAAGAAAATCAATGTAGGCCAAATTTATAAAAATCCGTGTTAAATAATAATCCATAAGAATTAATAGAGAGGCAGGGTATTAAGGCCAGATAATTTATCTGGCCTTTTTGTTTATCTGATTTCCTTGAATCGGTCGCCGATCTTTGTAATTCATATTGCGAAAGTCGTTACCGATGTCCCCGGGTTTTTAATACGTCGTAAGAGTTACCGCATATTTTAAATAAATGTTTTAGCAAGATTGAAAGTAGGACCAATATGAGCGTGAGTGGTAAGCTAAAAAGCTTAATTGAAGGTTGTGATAAAAACATCTGTTGCCAAACCGGGTTGCTTCAGAATAATGACAAATTGGTCAAGCTTTTTGAAATTTTGATACAAATTGATCAACGCCAGAAAAACAATCAGAAAAACCAGTGAAGTTTAGACAGCACTTCTTAAATATCGATTGCTGGCCTAGTCTGGTTGACTTCCGGCGGAAATAATGGCATTCATGTACTACACGCTTCAATAGTTAGCCCACATGTTGTTTAATAGCGAGGTCGATATGACTAAAGCGGTAATTCTAGCCCGCGTCTCAACACAGAAACAAGAGAAAGAAGGGTTATCCCTCAAAGATATACAACTGCCTGTGTTGAGAGACTATGCACTCGATAAGGGGTTAAGTGTTGAACAAGAGTTTGTCTTTAGCGAGACCGCTGACCGCAAGATTCGAAAAAAATTTGAGGAAATGGTCGATTACGTTAAAGCCAATGAAGATATTAAAGCAATCGTAGCATATAGAGTTGACCGCATTACCAGGAACTTCAGAGATGCGGTCCTAATTGACGATTTGCGGCTCATCTTTAATAAAGAAATCCATTTTGTCTACGACCGCTTGGTTATTAGCAAAGATACCAAGGGCAGAGACATTCAAGATTGGGATTTGAAGGTGTTTCTGGCAAAACAGTATCTAAACCGACTCAAAGAGGATGCTTCCAACTCGGCCCTTTCAATGCTCAAGAATGGTTTATTGCCTGGTAAAGCGCCATTTGGATACCAGAATACAATTCTGCAAGATAAAAAGAAGTGGGTTATCGCCGAGCCCTTCGAAACCACGGTTGTTCAGAAGATGTATGAATGGTACGGCTCGGGGTGTTCGTCCTTGCTGAAAATTAAAGAAATGGTGAAGGAGACATTTAATCTTAATTTTTCAAATGGGTATGTTGATTACATTCTTAAGAACCCGTTCTACTGCGGGGATATACTTTATGACGGTGAACTGTACCCACACGCCTACGAGTGCATTGTTTCCAGGGAACTATTTGATAGAGTCCAAGCAATAAAAAATGGTTATATGAAGAAACACTCTAAATTTGCAGGATTGCCTTATCTTTACCGAGCGCTTATCCAGTGCGCAGATTGTGGCTGTTTGATAACTCCAGAAAAGAAAAAAGGTAAATATGTCTATTATCATTGCACGGAATACAACGGCAAACATGGGGCTCAATGGATAAGAGAAGAGGAATTGACGAACCAGTTTGCGCAACTATTTAAGTCATTGCAGATTCCTAAGGATGTCGTTGAAGAAATTACGGCTTTGCTCAGGGAATCCCACAAAGACAAGACGCAATTCCACAGAACAATGCTTGAAGGTTATCAAAAAGAATATAAAAAATATCAAACCAGAATTGAAAAGATGTACTAAGACAAACTGGACGGCAATATTACGGAGGACTTGTATATCAAAAAGCATGAAGAATATCGTTTAAAGCAACAAGAGTTATCCAATAAGATTTCCAGGTTAGGCGGTGGAGATGAGGAATACTATCTAACTTCAGAATATGTTTTACAACTTGCCAGTCGGGCCTATGACTTGTTTATAAGTTCTGAAGGCGAAGAAAAAAGACAACTTCTGAAACTAGCGCTTCAGAACTTAAAATTAAACGGTAAAAAGGTGGAATTTAGCCTCGTAAAACCCTTTGATGAGGTCTTTGCTTGCAATAACCGTCCAAATTGGCTCCCCGAATAGGTCAATACACAGAACTTTCCGGGCCATCTTCGAGTTGCCAGTTACTCAAATTAAACATAATCTCATCAATATTGGCAAACGTACATACCGTAATCCTATTCACCTCGCAAAGGAATGGCGTAGAGCTTTAGACCATGGCGAATATTCTTCTGCGGCAGCCTTAGCGCGTTATCTTAAAGTTTCAAGAGCCAGAGTCACCCAGATATTGAACTTACTACGGCTATCATCAGAAGTTATTGAAATGATTTCTTCATTGGGCGATCCAATAGGGTACCCAATAGTGACAGAGAGGAAACTTAGACCTCTAATGGGTTTACCTATCAAACAGCAAATAGCGCAGGCCAAAATTATCCTGTCCAAAGTAATGCGCAACCAAACGTAG
>Ga0182017_10002285_pt1 | contig 14577 bp, 9 predicted proteins | sample 712E3DmetaG_FD_120492 | JGI IMG/M metagenome (GOLD analysis project Ga0182017, IMG submission 120492) | Permafrost microbial communities from Stordalen Mire, Sweden - 712E3D metaG | ecosystem: Environmental > Terrestrial > Soil > Wetlands > Permafrost | place: Sweden: Stordalen | collected... | reverse complement strand
TCGCTGATTCCGCTCTTCAACTGGAGCTGGGCCATCTGCTTGCTCAGGTCCGGATCCACCTTGATGTCCAGTTCCTTGCCCTTGGCGACCAGCAGCAACTGGTCGATGCGATCCCGCAGCAGGGTAGCGTCCGCGTCCCGGAACACTTTTTGGGCCCGGTCGGCAGGCAACTGCTGGCGTGCGATCTCGATTTCGATCTGGCGGCGGAGCTTCTCCAGTTCGCTCCGCATCACTATCTCGTTGTTGACCTTGGCGACGATCTCCTCGACCACCGTGGGCGCGGCGGCGACAGGCGGCTGAGCGGCAGGAGCCGCCGCCCCAGTCTCCTCCGCGAGAGCCGGTGCCGGAGCTGGCGGGGCCGGTGCGGCGACGGGTTGTGCCGCGGCCGCCGCTGGCCGAGCCGGTGCGGCAACAGGATGTGCCGCTGCCGGCGCTGGCCGGGCCGGTGCGGCAACAGGTTGGGCTGCGGCCGGCGCGGCGGCTGCAGGGGCCCCCCGCTCGATCAAACGCCGTCCCGTGGCCGGGGGCTTGCCGCCGACCCGCCGCAGATCGATCACCAGCCGATCCGGCCCCTCCAGCATCGACGCCGTGAAATCCACACCGGGCTCGAGGTCCAGCACCACGCGCGTGATGCCCGGCGCCCTCTCGGATACGCGGATCCGCTTCAGCAGTTTATCGCCCACGGCGATGGTTCGGTTGCCGCCCGCCGGGCTCGCACCCGCCAGGTCGAAGTAGACGCGCTCCGGGTCGCGCAGGCGTGCGCTGTGGTATCCGACTTTGCCCGTGGTCTCGACGATGACGCGGGTGACCTCTTCCTGGGTCGAGAACCTGATCTGCCCGATCCTCACCTCACCCGGCTGCGTTTGGGCCGGAAGGCAGAGACAACAACCCGCCAGCGCCAGGCCGGTCCTGCCGGCCGCCCTCGCAGCCGCCCATATCGTCCGCTTGCGCATAGTGTCGATACGTACCCTCGCAGTCAGGAGTATACACCCTTGAAACGGGCCTTTCAGCGCGGCGAGGTGTGGCGAGGTGCGCCGCGCGGCGAGGTGCGACGAGGTGTGCCAGGCGGCGAGGTGCGCCGGTTCAGCCGTGCCACTGCCCGATGCCGGCCCAGGCCCGCGCAATCTTCAACGCAGTCTCCGCATCCACGGAGTCGCGATAGGCCCGGCAGACCTCCGCCATTCCCTCGCAGCCGCACAGCCGATAGACCTCGTAGCCGATGCGCCGGCACTCGGCCGCGCCCGCGCCTTCGTCCAGAACTCCCGTGGCCGTCAGGGGAGAGGAAGGGATCATGGCCAGCCGCGTGACGAACCAGGCGATCTCCGGACCGGTCATGGGCTTCCTCCGGGCCCTCGAAACTTGCGCCACAGTGAGCGCAGACCGCCGGACCGGGAAGGGGCCGACGCCGCCGCCGAAGCCGCCGCCACCGCCACTGCGCTGTGGTGGGCCCTCACGATGTGGGGCTCCCGCGTCCGCGCGTCGAACGCGATCCCGTACTCGCACTCGAACGTCCACGAAAACGGGCGGCACACCAGCGGATAGAGAGCCAGGGCGCCGGTTTCGTAATCGACCATTCCGCCCTCGCGCTGGCGTTCGCGGGTTAGAGCCAGCCCCGGGGCAGGCTCGTCGTGAGTGCCCGCCGCCCCCGTGATCGCAAATCCCCAGTCGGAACGCGCCCGGCCGCAGTAGGACGGCCCGGGCGCAGCCGCCAAGCCGCGGATGCGCTCCCTAAGCTGTCTGCCGGCTTCGGAGGCGCCTGCCACCGACTGCACCGACCGCCCTGCCGCCAGATCCCATGCGTGCAGCCACTCCGGTTCGCCGGTGAGGGACACGGCGGTCGAGGCGTCCACCACGTACACACCCGCCACCACCTGAGCGTGGGCAATTTCGGCAGGCGTCTCCACCGGACGGGCCGGGCGCTCGCCGGCCACCGCATCCAGATCCCAGACTCTCACCGTTCCGTCCCTGCTCCCCGACAGCAGCCCGGCGGGACTCAGCGCGATGGCATTGACCCAGGAGCGGTGGCCCATCAGCACAGCCGTCGATTCGCCCCGGCCGTCCCACAGTCGCAGCGTGCCGTCCTGAGAGGCGGAAATCAGCCGGCCGTCATCGAGCACCTTGACGTTCGTCACGGGCGCCTGATGGCGGTGGAGAACCGAGAGCTGCGAGCCGTCCACCAGCGACCACAGCCGCAGCGTTTGGTCGTAGGACCAGGAGACCATGCGAGCGGCATCCAGGGGCGCCGTCCCCGCCACCGCTCCGAGGTGTCCATTCAGCACGTCGCGCGGCCGGCCGCCTTCGACGTCCCACAGCACCACCTTCCCGCTCCTGGTCGCTACCGACAGCGCCCCGGCAATCCAGCACAGATGAAGAGCGGGGCCGCCGTGCCCGGTGAGCGTCCCCACCTTCGACCCTTCCTCGCTCCAGACCTGGACCGAACCGTCGTCCGATGCCGACGCAATGCGGCCTCCGGCCAGCGGCAGGATGTGATTGATCCGGTCGTGGTGGCCCGTGAACGTCACCAGCACCCTGCCGCTGGCGATGTCCCAGAGGCGCAGGCTGCCGTCCGCGGCGCCCGCCGCGACCCGGTTCGGCCCGATCTCGGCCAGCGATACCACCGGGCATGTGTCCGCGGCGAGCACGTGAACGCATTCTCCGGTGGCGAGATCCCAGACCCGGACCGTGGAGTCCCAGGATGCCGAGACCACGCGGTCCTCCCCAACGCTCACGACGGCCATGACGCCGCTGGTATGCCCTCGGAGCACGCGCACGCACGCGCCGGTCGAAATCCTCCACACCCTCAACGTGCCATCGGCCGCGCCCGAGACCGCCAGGCCGCCCATCGTCACCACGGCGGATACCGGTCCAGAGTGGCCGGAGAGCGTCGCCACGCACTCCTGGCCCGGGGGCAACTCGGGACGGTTCACGCGCTCGAACCAGGGTTGCCGGGGCTCGCGGCCCTGCTTCACCAGGGCCTGCGCCGCCCGGGACACGCGGCCTTCGCGGGATTGATTGAAGGCCTGCTGAAAGAGGATCTGGGGGTATTCGCCGATGCGCGACTCGATGGTGCGGGCTTCGCTCGCCAGGAAGCGGCCCCAATCGCGCCAGGGCGGCTGGCCCAGCCTTTCGGCGCGCCAGCAGGCGTCCGCGGTCCGGTAATCGTCGATCAAGTCGCGCAGGAGGCCGGCGTGCGCCTTGCCCTCGATGAACTCGAGGCTTGTGAGCGTGGCCTCGAGCGCGGCCCACAGCCCTCCCTGCGCCTGCTGCCGGGGAAGCTCGAAAAAGCGCCGGTCCGGATAGGCACTCTCCGCGAAATACCGCGCCAGGGCCTGGTGCCGGGCGCGGCGCTCCTCCCCGGCCAAAAACGCCTGCGCGGCGGCCTCGGCGAACTCTCGGTGAGCGTAGGCCACGAGCGGGACGCCATCTCCGGCGCGTTCCGCCAGCAATGGCCGCAAGTCGGCGTACAGGGGCACCCACGTGGCGGGCGTGGCCAGACCATCCAGCGCGAGGAGGTCGAAGAGCTCGTCCTCTGCCAGCCCCTGGCGCGCCGCGGCGAGGTATCCCAGCGAGCGCGACACCGCCGGCCACCCGTGACGGGCCGACAGGCGATCGAGCAACGTATCGAGCTGCCCCGCGACGTCCGGAGCCTGCGTGATGCCGTCCACGGGCGCGTGCGAGTGCCAGCGCCGCGCCTCTTCGAACGTCAGCCTTAGGAAGTGCGGCAGCGGCCAGGCCCGAAAGCCCTCGATCACGCCGGCGCGCTGCGCTGCCGAGAGCGCGCGGCCGGCCTCGCGCAGCCACAGGTCGAGCAGACGGCCTCCGTCTTCGGGCGACATCGTCTCCAGTTCGACGATGTTGCCAGCCGGGACCTTCTTCCGCATGCGCGCGAGCGGCTCGCCGGGCGCCGTCGAGACGATCAGCCGCGCCCCTGCGGGCAGGGTGTGCGGCAGCCAGTCCAGGTCCCGCGCCAGGTCGAGCGGCGCCAGGTGGTCGAGCCCGTCCAGGACCACCACCACCGGCCCGCGGCCGGCCGCGGAGGCGATCCGCTCGGGGAACCGCTCGATCAGTTCCGCATAGCCGCTGGACTCCAGCGCGCCGGCGTCCAGCTTCCGGCAGACCTCCGCCAACACGGCGCGTCCGTCCAAAGAAACCGTGCTTGCCCCGATGGCGCGATAGATCACGGCCGCGTCGCGGCGCATGGCCCGGTACCGTTCGACCGAGTGCGCCAGCGCCGCGGACTTCCCCGCCCCTGGCGCCCCCACGACGACCAGCGGATGCGGGTCCGCGCCGTGCAGGTACTGGGAGATCCGTGTGATCGTCTTGGCGCGCCCGGTGAAGCAGCGTGCCCGCTCGCGCCCGAACGCCTCATGCGCCGCGTCCTCGCCGGCGACCCCAGCCGCGCCCTTCTCGCGGCCTGCGATCTCGGCCTGGACGATGCGGGACAAGGCCGCGGTGGCGGTCGCGGCAAAGGCTCCCAGCGAATCCGGGGCGTACTCGATGCAATTGGCGCCCAGTTGCTGCCGCAACCGCTGCCGCAGCGCTTCCAGGCGCGCACGGGCCGCGGCGTCGGGCTCCGGAGAGCCGCCCGCCGAGACGCGGGCGAAGCACAGAACGTGCCCGGCGGCACTTTCCGTCCCGCCCATCGCGGCCTGGATCTCCTGCTCGTCCGCCGAGGCTTCGTACTTGAGGCGCTGCTCCGGAAGCAGGTCGAGGCCGCGCACCGCCTCCTCCAGAAGCGCGCGCAACGGCTTCTCGACGAACTGCGCCCAGTTGGCCGGCTGAGAGAAAACGCCGCTCGGCCGGGCCAGAACGTAGACCGGCGGCACGGCGTTGGCATCGAGCCTGTACCACTCGCGGAGGAACGCGATCGAGCCGCTGGGGACGCGCCTTTCGATCTGCGTAAACTCCGCCGTCGGAATGGTCTCGGGGAGAGGACGGTGGCCGTAGCGGTCGCCGATCGCGCAGAGGAAGACGGGCCGCGGCGAGAGAGTGCGCCAGCGGGCGATTTCCTCCCGGCAGCCGTCCCAGCGCAAGTCGGCGGCGTGAAACCTCCAGCCGTGCTGGCGGCACAGTTCCCGAAGCTTGGGAAAGACCTCGCCGTGGAGGATGTTGCGCTCTTCCGCGAGGCCGGAGAAGGCCGAGCTGACGTAGACGCGAAAGATTCTGGAAGACAGTGCCATCGAACGGGATTTCAGAATCCGTTCTTAGATTTTAGTACCGATCATGCCGGCGGTGGGCGAAGTACCGATTGGGCGCTGCGTCGCGGGGCGTCGCGGGCGCCGCCGGCTTGAGAGTCTGGCGCGCACGCGCCGTTCGCGCGACAATGAGTCGGAAGGCCGCGAGCGCAGTGCCCGGGTGGCGAAATCGGCAGACGCAGAGGACTTAAAATCCTCTGTCCCGCAAGGGACGTGCGGGTTCAAGTCCCGCCCCGGGCACCAAAGCCGCCGGCGCCGGCGGGCGCAGCAGGCACATCCCCACCAACGCCATCAGCGCGACTGGCACTACGGCCGCGGCGCGAGAGAGGGCCAGCCCCGGCATGTAGAGCACCGGCAGCAGCAGAATCCCCGCCAGCGCGCGGAGAGGTAGCGCCTCCCGCTCGGCACGCGCCATGGCCACCAACACCGGTAGCAGGATCAGACAGTCCTGCGTATAGGCGTGCCGGCTCACCAGCACGCCCCCCGCCAGCATTGCCAGCCAGGCGTTCTCCGGGGCTCTGCGGCACACCTGCCAGACGACCCAGGCCACCACTCCGCACAGCGCCAGCTCGACCGCTATAGGCAGCCCAAACGTAGAGCAGAAGCCGTGCAGGTTCGGCATGGCGGCCTGGCTGGTGTTTTCTATCTTCTCGACCGGGCTGAGAATCAGTTGGAGATACCGGTGAATCCACCCGGGACCCTGAAGGGCGAACGACGCCGCTACACAGGCCAGCAGGCCGCCTGCAAGCCCGGCGGCAAACCGCCAGCGCTTCTGGGACAGTATCCACAACGGCACCAGGAAGAACAACTGGAACTTGGCCAGGCAGAGGCTGGCGATGCCTCCGGCGAGCCGCGGGCGCCGGTCGATCAGGCGCGCCACCAGCGACAGCCAAAGCAGCAGAAACGGGACGTCCTGGCCATTGGCGAACGATGCCGAGAGCGGAAGGGACCAGCAGCAGGCGACGGCCATGGCGCCGCGATCCGCTCGATCCGGCCAGAGGAATACGGCCAGCACGACAGCCAGCAGCGAGAGCGCCTGGAAGACGCAATAGGCCGTCCGGTAGGGCAGCCGCGCGAGCGGAGCGACGAGCCCCGCAAACACCGGCAGACGGTTAAACGGCAGCGCCTCCCCGGCCACCCCGGCCGCCTTCAACTGCTCCTGGGTGATTCGGGCGAAATCGTACAGGCCAGGGTCTCTGGCAAGTCTGCCACCCGCGTACAGGTCGAGAAAATCGTTGCCTCCGATGGAGATCTGGTCGAACTTCTGGGACCACTGCGCGACATTGGCCACCACGCCCATGATGGCGACGATCCAGACGATCCATTTCGGCATCTACGCCCCGCTCGCCGCACGGCCCAGCCTGGCGCTCGGCCGCCCTCACCCGGGCATTCTCCCCCGGACTCTGCCAGATATAGCACACCCGTGGTTTCGGGGGGCGACGGAAGGCGCCCACTGACGGAAGGCGCCCACACCGGGGCCCACCCTCTTAGGGCTCGCCAGTGAACAACCGCTCCAATCTTCGGAGAGCGCAAGGACGTACGAAAACATCCTGCCGAGTGCAAGAAGGCTCCCGGAAAAACTGGCAAAGGCATTTGCTGCCGCCGATGAACGCCGATAAACGCAGATAAACGAATCTTGTTCTCGTGTTCCTATCGGCGTTTATCCGTGTTCATCGGCGGCCAGTATTGGATTTGTTATTTCCTGACGGGCCCTTACTTCACCGCCCGGGCCTTGAAGAACGTATAGCAAAACGTGCCGCCGGGTTCGGTCGCCCGGACCATGTCCGCGATTCCTTTGTCCCAGGCGGCCGCGTCCATCAGACCCCACGCCAGCGCCTGTTCCCGCACTCCTTCCACCATGGCGATGAAAGTGTTCTTCGAGAAACCCTCCACCAGCTCCGGCCGGCTGCGATCCACATAGACCATGCGCGGGCTCACGTGCACTTCGCGAAACCCAGCCTCGGCCACCAGCGGATAGAGCCGCCTGCCGATCAGCGAATCGCCGCCCATGCGCGCCTGGATCTCGATCAGACACGCGACCGTGCGCGCAGCCTCCGGCGTCTGCGGATGGCAGTACCAGGAGCCGTGATCGCCCTCGATGACCGTGATCGAGCCGCCCGGCCGCAGCACCCGCCGCAACGCGCGCAGAGCTTCCGCGGGCTCCGGCAGGTGCTCCAGCACGAAACAGAGGAAGACGTGATCGAAGGCGCAGTCTTCAAAGGGGAGGTTGAAAACGTCGGCCGCCAGGAACGCCACGTTGCGATGGCCCGCGGCCTCGCTGCGGCTCCTGGCATCGCGGAGAGAGGCCGGCGCAAGGTCGGCCGAGACGATGCGCGCAGCCGGGCTCGATCCCGCCAGAAACACCGTCTGCGCCCCCGTGCCGCATCCGCATTCGAGCACGCGGGCGCCGCCCGGATAGGCGGTGTCGTGGTGGAGAAGTCCGCTGAGAGTGGTGGCCTGATCGGCCAGCCGTTCGCTCTCGCGGGAAGAATACCCGTGAACGTAAGCGGAAGCGGTCATTCGGCGTGCACCGGGCGGAGGGCCAGCTCGCCGAGCAGTTCCTCGAGCAGCGGAGATTGCGGGAAGCCCTGGCCGCGGAACCCGCGAAACCCTTCGCCGAACTCGACGCCCGCCAGCGCGCCGCGCATCCGCGTCCAGCGTTCCATGCGCGCGAGAGGATCGTCGATCCCAAGAAACTGCGGCAGCCACTCGCGCTGGCTGCGATGCTGCGCCAGCAGGCGCTGTTTGCGCGGAAAGGCCAGCGAGATGTCGGCGACGAAATCCGGCTCGAACGGCAAGCCCTCCCGGTCCGCGCCTCCGGGCGGATCCATGAAATACAGTTGCGGGATCTTGGGAAGCGGCGGCGCGGCGTTGGGGGCGCCGGTGCGGTAGTTGGGCGTCGCCGCGGCGAAGAGCGCATCCCGCACCAGCGCGCCGGCCGCCGCGTGATCGCACTGCGAATCGGCGGGCGACGCCGCTAGCACCAGATCCGGCGCCGCGCGGCGCAGGAGTTCGGCGATTCGCCGGCGCGACGGCTCGTCGTTGAACACCGCCAGGTCGCGGAACTCGGCGCAGATATACCGCGCGCCGATCAGGGCCGCGGCCGAGGCCGCTTCTCGGCGGCGGATGGCGGCGATCTGCTCCGGCGCGTTTCCGGCCGACCCGCAATCGCCCGGCGTCATGGTCGCAATCGTAATCTCGTGCCCCTGCTCCGCCAGCAGCGCGACCGTGCCGCCTGCCAGGGCCTCTACGTCGTCGGGATGGGCATGAAAGGCGAGTATCCTCATGACATCAACGCCATTGTACCCGGATGGCGCGCAACCTGCCCCAGGTCATTCCAGGCAGCGCGGCTCGAAGTCGCGGAAGCGGGGCTGGTACACGACCAGGCGCGCACGCTGCCCCAGGTCATTCCAGGCGGCGCAGCAGATCGAGCGCGGCGGCGTGCGCCAGAACCACGTCGGGGTCGCGTTGCAGCGCCTCCAGATACGCTTTCTCGAACGTGCCGGCTGCGTCGCCCGGTGAGATGAGGCTGCGCGCCCGGCGCACCAGGCGGTTCGCTTCGGCCGCGCCGGGCGCCTCCTCCGACTCCAGCGTCTCGTCGATCAGCACCACGAGCTGCGAGAGCACGCGCAGCCACGCGAAGGCGGGGTCGTTCATCGCCAGGTCGAGGAACTGGCGGCTGGAGTGAATCCGCGCGATGTCGCGTTCGTAGAGCGCCCGCTCGGAATGGAGCAGCACGGTGTGCAGTTTGAGCAGGCCGTTGCGAAGTTCGGTCAGCCGCGCGCGCGGCTCTTCGGAAGAAGGCGTCATTCCTCTATTGTGGTCACAAGTCCGGCTGTGGGGCAGGCTGGCCGCGGCTGGGTGGGGCAGGCGGTTCCGCCTGCCGCCTGCGCCGAGCCGCGCCGCCGTCGTAAACTCGAAGAACATATGCCCGACAAAGTGGCGGTATTCGACACGACCTTGAGAGATGGCGAGCAGGCGGCCGGAACGCGCCTGGGACGCGGAGAGAAACTGACCGTCGCCCGGCAACTGGCGCGCCTCAACGTGGACGTCATCGAGGCCGGCTACCCGGCCTCTTCCCCGGAAGACTTTCAGGCCGTCGAAACGATCTCGCAGGAGATCCAGGGCCCCACCATCTGCGCCTTGTCGCGCGCGGTGGCGAGCGACATCGAGGCCTGCGGACGAGCGCTGGCGAAGGCCCGCAAGCCGCGCATCCATACCGGCATCGGCGTCTCCGACATTCACGTCATGGGGAAGTTCCGCGACGAGAAGTACGGCGTCACGCTCGAAGAGAAGCGGGCCAGGATTCTCGAAATGGCCGCCGCCGCCGTCAAGCTCGCCAGGAGCTACGTCGACGACGTCGAGTTCTACGCCGAGGACGCCGGCCGCGCCGAGCCCGCCTACCTGTTCGCGATGCTCGAAACCGCCATCGCCGCCGGAGCCACGGTGGTCAACATTCCGGACACCACCGGCTATGCCGTGCCGGAGCAGTTCGGCGCGCTGATCCGCGGCATCCGCGAGAAGGTGCCGAACATCGGCCGCGCGGTCATCAGCGTCCACTGCCACGACGACCTGGGCCTGGCGGTGGCCAACGCGCTGGCGGGAGTGGTCAACGGCGCCCGCCAGGTGGAGGGCACCATCAACGGCATCGGCGAGCGCGCCGGCAACGCCGCCCTCGAGGAAGTGGTGATGGCTCTCCGCACGCGGGGAGATTACTACGGCCTCGAAACCGGCATCCAGGCGCGCGAGTTCTACCGCACCAGCCGCCTGGTTGCCGACATGCTCGGCATGGCCGTTCCCGCCAACAAGGCCGTGGTCGGCAACAACGCTTTCGCCCACAGCTCCGGCATCCACGTGGACGGGTTCCTGAAGCGGCGCGAGACTTACGAGATCCTGCGCCCCGAGGACGTCGGCTTCTCGGAAAGCCGCGTGGTGCTGACCGCACGCACCGGGCGCCACGGCCTGCGCGACCGCCTCGAGAAACTCGGATACACGCTTTCGCAGGAGGAGCTGGATCAGACCTACCAGCGCTTCCTGGCCGTTGCCGACAAGAAGCAGGAAGTGTTCGACGAGGATCTCATCGCCATCCTCCACGACGAGATTCATCCCGTGCCCGACACCTTCCAGCTCGACTACCTGCAGGTTTCGAGCGGGACCTCGGCGATACCCACGGCCACCGTGCGCCTGCGCGTCAAGGGCGAGTTGAAGCTGGGGGCGGCCATCGGCGACGGCCCCGTGGACGCGGTCTGCAAGGCCATCTGCGAGGCCGCCCAGGCGTCGGCCAGGCTGGCGCGCTACGAGATCAAGGCCATGACCAGCGGCACCGAGGCGCTGGGCGAGGTGACAGTCCACGTCCAGGATGGAAACCGCAAGGCGATGGGCCGCGGCGCCTCGACCGACGTCATCGAAGCGAGCGCCAAGGCCTTCATCGACGGCCTCAACAAGCTCGCCGTCTCCGGCCCCGGCCCGGCCTGAAGCCGCCCGCCGTGGGGCAGGCCGTTTGGCCTGCCCAGGCCCGGAGCCGCGGCGTTCAAGCTCGCGGCTGCCGGCTCCAGGCCGCCCGCGGCATGTGTGCCCCGTGGCGCCGGCGCGCCGCGGGGCGGAATTCGCCTCGAATGCGGAGACAAAAAAAGAGGGAGGGGAATTTCTCCCCCTCCCTCTCGGCTTGACTACTTAAACTAAACTACTGGGAAAGGACTTCGCCTTCCGCCACTTGGAAGTTGATGTCGAACGGATTCGGCGTACGGAACTGGTCGTTCACGTTCGTCGTCGTATCGAGCGAGGTGCGGCTCGGAATCACGAGCGCGAGGTAGCCGGTAGGCGCACCCGCACCAGTGATCAGGAAGCCGTAGCCGTGCCCATACTGGAACTGGCAGCTTGCGATCACGTAGCCGCTAACCGGAGCCGTATTACCGCTCAGGTTGAAGATGGTCGGCAGCGTGTCGGCGAAGACCTGTCCGGCAAGGATGGGCGGAGTCAGCGCGGAAGCAATCGCCTCCACGGCAGTGCCGCCGTTCGCCATGTTCTGCGGTACGGTCGAACCGAACAGATAGAGGTAGCAAGGGCCAGTCTGTGGGGCCGTATTGAACGGCGCCGGATCGGCCTTGGTTCCCCATGCCACGGGTTCCGTCGATGGCGACCCGAGATTCCAGGCCGTATCGAGACTCGTGTTGGCAACTTCAATACCGGTGAAGTAGCCGGCCAGAGTGGTGACGTACGGATACAGCAGGTTCGTCATGCAGTTCTGGACGCTGGCGCCGATATTTGCGGTCTGCATCGGCACCCAGTTGAAGCGAACCACTTCATCCTCGGTCGAGGCAACGCTCGATGGAGCCAACACCCTCGGGGCCACATCGCTCGACATGGGAGCCATGTTGCCGCTGACGGTGATCGGTACGCTCGTCCCCGACGCCGGGCCGCCGGTGTAAGTAAGCGTCCAGGCAAACGTGAGTTTGTCGAAAACGCCCAGGTTGTCGCTGATGATTTCCCAGGAAGCGGTCGCCAGACCGTTGTTGATGGGAACCGTTACCCACGGGTTAGGCTGGGCGCCGTTTGCATTGTTGCTGCAAGGGACGGCCCCGCTGGTGGTGAACGGATTCTCATTGCCCGCGCCAAGAGGATTCACCACGGTCACGAGCTGAGCCGTTGCGTTGGTGTAAGTGGAATTGGTCTGGAACTGGCTGACCTGGATGGTAACCTTGCCGATCAACGAGGCCGGAATGGCGAACTGCGCCAAGAGTCTCGTGCCGTTCGATACCCAAGCTCCGCTGGTGCAGGCCGGGATCTTCGGCGGATTGTCCTGGATGATCGCGTAATCCTTCCCGCTGGGGCCTGCCGCGGCGTTGTGCGCCGTGTCGCAAATCTGCGGGCCGCCGGGTATCGGGGGAACTGTGGTCAAGCTGGCAAGACCGTTGCCGGCAACGATGGTGGCGCCGTCTTCCTCGATGATGTTCTTGAACGCAGTGGTCTGCAACTCCAGGAAGGTGACACCGTAGACCGTGCTCACCAAAGCTCCGCCAGCGCCGCAGCTCTGGAAGGCAATGTTAGCGGACAGCGCGTTGCCCGCGCAGTCGGTCACCGAGAATTGCATCGTCGGCTCGACCGTGGCCACATTGAGGCCTTCCTGCGGCTGGTTGCTGAACGACACCGAGTAACCGGAGTTGTCGGTGGTGTTGGCGGTCACCAGGGCGAAAATCTGCGTGCCCTGATAGCTGCCGTTCAGCGGCAACGCATTCACGCGCACGTTGACGAAGCGCACCGTGAACGTGGTGGCTGCCGGCAGTACCACGTTCGGAAAACGCAGAGCGTTGTTGGTGTTGCCGGAGGTCTGCCAGACGATCCCCTGAACGGTCTGCTCGATCGGGGCGCCACTGGCCGGGGGCCCTGAATGACGGCGGCGGCCATCGTGTCCTGCGTAGCCGCAGCGTCGATCGCGTTCGTCACGGTGGTGTTCAGGGACATCACGAACTGCACCGTCACCACCGACGGGAAGTTGTTGACGCAAGTCAAATCGACCTCACCGACGGATTCGGTGATTGCGCCCGCCCGGATGATTACGGGCTGGACGGATGTGGAGCACTGAATGTTAGTAACCTGGGCACTGGCGGAAACCGCGGCAAGCAGCACCACGGCAATCACCATGAACCATTTGCGAAAATCTGCCATTTCCTTCTCCTTTAGTGGAATTCGAATTTGAATTGGTGGAAGTCTCTCTGCAACCTGAGCCTCTGAAATGCGATCTTGATCGCTAAACAGGAACGCGCCGCCGGGTTGACCCGTCGCACCGCTGCTGTCCTACAACTCGACCGGCTGGCCACCTGCCTTCGCTCTGGATCTTGTCACGTGCTCTTGTTGCTCTTGTTCGCCAAAGCGCTCGCGGAATTCAAGCTTATCATAGCCGCCGCGCCATCAAGCGCGGCAGAGCCTCATTGCTTTCTGAGTGCAACCCCATTATCTCTCAGCACAAACCCTTGTCAAGCCTAAAACGACTCCTGTGGTCCCTCGTTCCCTCCTTAAGCCAAAGAATCAACTCCACACCTCGTCAGTGCCACATTAGACCACGGTAGACGTTATAAGTCAACACCTTTCCACTGATCGGCGGCTGTTTTGGCGAGCCTGGAGGGAGCCTGCGACGCTTCCCGGCATCCCGCCGCGCGGCGATTTGTAGGACTATCGGGACGAACGACCTAGTACTGATGACTCAATGGGACTATGCGCTGGACTGGCAGGAGAGACCCGTGGGGCAGGCGGTTCCGCCTGCCTCCCCGGGGCACGAGAGAGCCGTGAGCAGGCGAAACCGCCTGCCCCACCCGGGCACGAGAGAGCCGTGGGGCAGGCGAAACCGCCTGCCCCACCGCCTGCATTCCCGGCCTACTCCTTCATGAGGGACCGCAGCTTCTTAAACCCCGACTTGACCTCTTCGCTGGCCTCAACGATCTGGTTTGTATCGTAGATGATGCGGGGGGTCATGAGGACCACCATTTCGGTCCGGGTCTTGCTGATCGACTTGGACCCGAATGCGCCGCCGATCCACGGAATCCGGTTCAGCAGGGGTATGCCGGAAGTCGAGTAGGTCTCTGCATCCGAGATGATGCCGCCGATGGCAACCGTGTCGCCGTCCTGGAGCGTGATCTGCGTGGTAAAGGAGCGTTGCGTAAAAGATGGAGACTGGATGGCCGAACTCGCGGCGGGAGCCACCGGAGAGCTCACCTCCTGCTGGATCTTCAGGGTGACGATGCCGCCGGGGGTGACTCGCGCCAGGACATTGAGCGTGACGCCCGTCTGGACGTTGGAAATCCCCTGGAAAACCTGGGAGTTGCCACCGGAGACGACCCCCCCGGCCGCTTGCGAGCTGAGGGTGGGAACCGAGTCGCCGACGTTCATGGTAGCGGCGATACTGTCGGTGGCGATCAGCCGCGGGGCCGAAATGAGCTTGGCGCGCGAATTCTGCTCCGAGGCGCTCAGGACCGCGCTCAACTGGCGGCTGGCCCCGACCAGCGCGGCCGCGGTCAGAGCCAGGTTCGGGGTCCCGGCCGCCGACAGGACGCTCTGCAGACCTGGAAACTTGCCAACCCCGGTGGGAGGTCCATCGGCCAGGCGCGTCAAATAGGCCTGAACGCCGCTGGCGAACTCGCCCTGGAGATTGACCTCGTAGATCTTCGCCTCCACCAGGACTTGGCGGGGCGGAACGTCGAGTTCCCGCAGCAGTTTGATGATCTCGTCGTAGTCCTGCGGGGTGGCGTGGATCAGCAGCGTATTGTCCATAGGGTTGGGAATCACGCGGGGAACCCTGGGCCCCATCATCGCCATCTGCGGCGCGGACCCGAGGTAGGTTCCGGTCAAGTCTGCCGAACCCGCCGCCGTTCCGGTGGCGCCGGCGGGC
>Ga0182017_10002284_pt1 | contig 14592 bp, 12 predicted proteins | sample 712E3DmetaG_FD_120492 | JGI IMG/M metagenome (GOLD analysis project Ga0182017, IMG submission 120492) | Permafrost microbial communities from Stordalen Mire, Sweden - 712E3D metaG | ecosystem: Environmental > Terrestrial > Soil > Wetlands > Permafrost | place: Sweden: Stordalen | collected... | reverse complement strand
CCCGGCGTGGAGATCTCGAAGGTCGCCCCGCGCTCCTTCACGTCGATTTCCACGATGCGGTCGTCGAGTTTGCCGGCCCGCAGCTTCTCGCGCAGCTTCTCGCGGGTCCGCTCGACGCTCTCGGTAGCTTCGGCCTGAGGCGGCATCAACAAATCCAGGATGCGCTCCTCGCCGTTCTTCTCGGCCCGCTCCCCCACCTCTTCCAGCCGCTCTTCCCGCACCATCTCGATGGCGATCTCCACCAGGTCGCGGATCATCGATTCCACGTCGCGGCCCACGTAACCGACCTCGGTGAACTTGCTGGCCTCTACCTTCAGAAACGGCGAGTTGGCCAGCTTGGCCAGCCGCCGCGCGATCTCGGTTTTACCCACGCCGGTGGGGCCGATCATGAGGATGTTCTTCGGCATCACCTCTTCGGACATTTCGGGGTCGAGTTTCTGGCGCCGGATGCGGTTGCGCAGCGCCACCGCCACCGCGCGCTTGGCATCGGTCTGGCCGATGACGTACTTGTCGAGCTCGCGGACGATCTCGCGCGGGGTCAACTCGTCCAGCACCGGCTCCTCCTCGACGGATTGTGCGGGAAGGTAAATGACCATGCGGCTACCCGAGTTCCTCGTACGTGATGTTCTCGTTCGTGTAAATGCAGATTTCGCTGGCGATGGCCATGGACTCCTCGGCGATCTTGCGGGCCTCGAGTTTGGTGTTGCGCAGCAGCGCGCTGGCGGCCGCTTTGGCGAACGGGCCGCCGGAGCCGATGGCTGCCACGCCCTCGTCGGGCTCGATCACGTCGCCGCTGCCGCTGAGGATGTAGGTGTTGCCCGAGTCGGCCACCAGCAGCAGCGCCTCGAGGTGCCGCAGCACCTTGTCCGTGCGCCAGTCTTTGGCCAGTTCGACCACCGAGCGCGAGAGGTTCCCATTGTGCTGCTCGAGCTTGGACTCGAAGCGCGCGAACAGCGCGAAGGCATCCGCCGTCGAGCCGGCGAACCCGGCCAGAATCTTGTCGTTGTAGAGGCGGCGCAGCTTTCGGGCCTTGCTCTTGAGCACTTCCTGGCCCAGGGTTACCTGCCCGTCGCCGGCCATCACGACTTTTCCGTTCCTGCGCACACACAGCACGGTCGTAGACCGCGTTACCTTTTTCATGGGGTTACGAATATATTCTAGCAGTCTGTGGCCGGTGCAGCGGTGGCGCTCGCGGGAGCGCTATGATGGCCAAAGATGAGCGAAGCGCCGAGCACGACAGCAGCGATTGCGGAGATGGTGCGCCGGATCGCGGAGAGCTTTGCGCCGGAGAAGATCATTCTGTTCGGTTCCCACGCCCGCGGCGACGCCACCGAAGACAGCGACGTGGACCTGCTGGTCCTGTTCCGCGAGGTGGAAGAGCCGCACCAGCGCGCTGCCGAGATGTACTCCGCCCTAATCGGTTGCCGCCTGCCTAAGGACATTGTGGTGTCTACCACTGCGCGGTTCGAGCGCTACAGGAACGTCGTTAACACCGTGTACTGGCCAGCCGCGCGCGAGGGCAAGACCGTCTATGAACGCGCCGCCTGAGGTGGTGGAGATAGTACGGCAGTGGGCGCGCAAGGCGGAGCAGAACACGGTGAACGCGCGATACACAGACTGCTGGCGGGAGCTTGAACCTGAGGACGCGACTCGGTCACTCTGGCTTGGTCTCACCCCCCCACCGGCCTGGTGTGCGTGCGCCACCGATCAAACCGGAGGAACCGTTATGTCAACGCTTATGCCATCACCATCGAGAGCGCGAAGAGTACAGCGGCCTCCCACCACGCCAGGGAGAAAGGCCGGTGTATGATTGATCCGGGACTGCAGGACGGATTCTCCAGTGAGACCCGTGCTTCGGCTCATGCCTCTGTCACGTAGCAAGACCCGAGTGACGACCTGCCTCATTCTTCAATGGGCTTTCTCAGGTGTTGTGAGAGCGTCCGAACCGATCACCGACGAGTCGTTCCGGCGGGAGATTCTTGCGGCTTCGTTTCCGAAGACGACGATCTCGTTGATGGCCGGCAAATCGATAGACAATTCTTGGCGAACCAACGTCGGTGGCCACGACTTCTTCTTCCCGGATGCGCTCGCGAAGGAACCGGTCTACCGCGTCGTCGGCGCCCCCGTAAGCGACATCGAGCGCTGCGCGGCTTCGGACGTGCTTGCAGCGCGCGTGGTTGAAGAGAAGCCTTCGCGCACACGGGAATTGCGGTTTCGAGTCTACGGCTGGCCCGGGACCTCTAGCCCGCCAACCGCCGTGCTTGTCATCGTCCAATATCGGTTCTTGGGTGCCGCTCCACCCGGCTCATGCTGGTCGATTGCGCGCCTGCTTCAGGTCGAACGGGGCAGCGAAGCATGGCAGGTTCGCGGCGAGTTCCTGCTGGACACCACCCATCATTCCACCCTGCAGGGGATTCAACTCATCGACTTGACCGGCGATGGGATCGAGGAGTTGGTAGTCGAGTCGGATGACGGTGGGGGTGGCCTGAGAGCGTCGGATCTGATTGTAATCAGGCTTAAGAACCGCCGGTTCGAACAATGGCTGAACGTACCGTCGCGCTTGCACGAGTGGCATGGCAAAGAAGAGGGGTTTGTGCAAACGCTCGACGTACGGCGTTCCGTGGGCGAACGCGGGCGGCGCTTCTGCTTCCAGAAGACCGCATTCTTCGCCGACGGCAGCCGACTCGAAAAGCCCCTCAGAACTGCGCCGTGTTATCCGAAGTTCACGGGACCAAGCGCCCGAGGAGGGTTGTTGTCCCCAATGAAATGATTGGGGGGTCAGCGCGATCGCACCGGCCGGATGTGCGTGCGCCACATTACCAGGAACAGGCGGAAGGCCTCCGGGTGGCGCTGGCCCAGGAACATCCTCACGGTGGCAATGGCGGCCCAAAGCAGGTAGGCCACCGTCACCCACCAGTGGATATGGACGGAGACGAATCCCCAGAACCCGGGCCCCGGCGGCACCGGCGACATGGCGAACTGCGAGCCCCAGAGCGCGAACAGCACGGTGGCTTCCCACCAGGCCAGCTCCATGTTGATCAGGAAGATCATCCCAATCAGCGATTGGGAGATGGTCATGAGCAGCTCGAGCTCCTGCCGGGAATCGAGCGGGATGGAGGACGGCGTGCCGCGGCTGATCGAGTACACGATCGGCAGCATGGCGGCCAGCAGGGTCCACTGGTTGATATTGCTGGACACCATGTTCATGAGCGCCATGGGGGCGCGCTCCACGGTCCGCGCCCAGTAGAACGCCGACACCTTCTCGGGGAACTCGGAGACCAGCGGCGCCAGCCACTGCACGAACACGAAACTCGAGACCCCCAGGATCGCCGAGAGCGCCAGCAAACTGCCCAGGAACGGTTCCGCGGAGACGTAGATCAGCAGCCCGCCGCCCACGAAGAAGCTCACAATCAGCGCCGTGCGCACGCGCGGGGGCGCCTTGACGATGGTGCGGGGCACGAACTCCAGGTCTTCGATCCCCTCGGCATCCTCCGGCGGTATCCTCGACAGCACCACCAGGTATGCCGCGTAAATCAGGATCAGCACGGCCGCGTCGAACAGCGTCAGCGAGGCCTTCAGCCACACGATCACCACGTAGAGCAGCGGAACGAACAAGCCGACCACTTCGATGCAGTGCTGGTCGTGGAGCCGGATCGACCGCAACGGCTTGCCGTACTTGCGGCGATGCATGAACGCGGCCACGAAGTAGATCATGGGCCAGCCCAGGCCGGTGAGCAGGCGCAGCGAGCCGGTGAGGTTGGCCAGCAGCAGGTCCACCCGCTGGCGCCAGGCCAGCACGAACTCGACCGCGAATTCCGGCATGGTCTGCAGCCAGGCCAGGATCGCGAGGGCGAACCCTTGCGCGATGAAGAATTGGGCGGACTCGGCCCCCCAGGCGATCAGCATCGCCGCCAGCAGGATAGCCGGGGCGGCCCACAACGCGGTGCCGGGGCTGAATCGCTCCAGCGGCACGGCCACCAGGAGGAGCGCGAACACGGGAAGCGCGATCCGTCGGGATCGCCCGCTGTCCCCACCGTTATAAGAACGCAACTTCTTGATCCTTGGTCACGAGTGAATGTTTCTGGAATTCTGGCCGCTTGCCGGGATAGTCCGTGCGGAAATGGGCGCCGCGGCTTTGCCGCCGCGCCAGCGCGCAGCGGGCGATCAGCTCGGTCACGATGTGCATGCTGCGCAACTCGAACAGCGCCCGGTTGGGGTTTGAGGTGGCCTCCCGGGGCATACTCGCGAGCCGGTGAACGGCCTCCTCCAGGTCCGGCCCATTGCGCAGAATTCCGCACTTGTCCCAGGCCAGCGCGCGTAACTCTTCGGCTGCCGCGCAGGGGAACCGCGGCTCGCCGGACGGCGCCGATTCCAATAGGGAGGCGCCGGCGCACTCGCGCATGGCCGCGCCCGCCCGCGCGCCGAAGACCACGCCCTCGAGCAGCGAGTTCGAAGCCAGCCGGTTGGCTCCGTGCACGCCCGTCGCCGCCACTTCCCCGGCAGCGTACAACCGCGGCACGTTGGTCCGCCCCTCCAGGTCCGTACGGATGCCGCCCATGGCGTAGTGCGCCGCCGGGTGCACCGGCGCCATATCCCGGCCCAGATCCAGCCCGAAGCGCAGGCAGGTCTCGTAAATCCGCGGGAAGCGGTCGCGCAGGAAATCCACGCCGAGGGCCCGCGCATCCAGAAAAACATGCGGCGCGCCGGTACGCTGCATCTCCATCACCATCGAGCGCGACACCGTGTCGCGCGGCGCCAGATCGCCCAGCGGGTGATAGCGCGGCATGAACCGCTCTCCCTGCGCGTTGCGCAGCATCGCTCCCTCGCCGCGAAGCGCCTCCGAGAGCAGGAACGGCGGTGCGTTCTCGATATGCAACGCCGTGGGGTGGAACTGCACGAATTCGAGGTCGCTGATTTCGGCCCCGGCGCGGTAGGCCGCGGCCACCCCGTCGCCGGTGGCCACCTCCGGATTAGTGGTGTCGCGGTAGACGCGGCCCAGCCCTCCGGTGGCCACCAGCACGGCACGCGCCCGCAGCGGAACCCAGTGCCGCGAGGATGCATCGCAGGCCACCACTCCCGCCGCTTCGCCGTGGGCGGTCACCAGCAAATCGGTAATAGCCGCGAAACTCCGCAGCTCGATGTTGGGGAGCGATACCGCCTTGTGGTAGAGGGTGCGCGAGATCTCCCGCCCGGTAGAATCGCCGTGGGCGTGCAGGATGCGCCGCCGGCTGTGCGCGCCTTCCTGCCCGAAGGCCAGCCCGGCGCCTTCGCGATCGAACTCGGCGCCCCAGGCGATCAACTGCTCGACCTCGGGCGGCCCGTGTTCAACGAGCACGCGCACCGCGGCTTGGTCGCACAGCCCGTCGCCCGCCGCCAGCGTGTCCCGTTCGTGCAGTTCCACTGCATCGTCCTCGCTCAAGGCCACGGCAATCCCGCCCTGCGCATACTCGGAGGACGACTCACGCAGGCTGTCCTTGGCCACCACGAGCACCCTGCCCGCCGCGGCCAGTTCGATCGCCGCGCGCAGGCCGGCGACACCGGCGCCGATCACTAGGAAGTCCGGCTCCATTCATTTCAGTATCCAACATTTCCCGCGCGAGGCCCGTAACGGGTGTAACCATTCGCCCGATCCAATCATCTGATTAGGCGAGGGGCAGTAGGAGGGGGAAGTGACCGAAAAAGCAGTTCTGGGGCTCGCCGTTCTGTGCTGCGTGGCGCCGTCGTATGCCCAAGTCAATGTGCTGACCGTCAACTACGACAACAATCGCACCAGCGCCAATCTGAAGGAGACCATCCTCGAGCCGTCGGTGGTGAACGCGGACTCTTTCGGCAAGCTATGGGCTTATCCGGTGGATGGGCAGGTCTACGCCCAGCCGCTTTACGCCGGCCAACTCAGTGCCGGCGGCCAGACACGCAACCTGCTGTACGTGGCCACGATGCACAACAGCCTCTATGCCTTCGACGCCGATCAGCCTCCCCAGTCGGCGCTGCTGTGGCAGCGGAATTTCGGTCCGCCGGTCCCCAATACCTTCTATAACTTCGAGGACATCCAGCCGGAGGTCGGCATCCTGAGCACGCCGGTCATCGACCTCGCCGGCGGCACGATCTACCTGGTCGCCAACACGCTCGAGAACGGCATCTGTATTTACCGGCTGCACGCGCTCGACCTCGTCACGGGCACGGAGAAGGCCGGCAGCCCCATCGCGATCGTCGCCTCCGTGCCAGGGAACGCTCCCGGCGCCATCGGGGGGATGGTCGGCTTCGTCGCCTCGGACCATCTCCAGCGCCCCGGCTTGCTCCTGCTCAACGGCGTGGTGTACATCGCCTTCGGCTCGCACGGCGACATTTTGCCTTACCACGGATGGATCCTGGGATATGACGCATCCACCTTGCGCCAGGTCACCGCCTTCAACACCACGGCGAACGGCTCGGCCGGTTCCATCTGGCAGGCCGGACACGGCATCGCGGCCGACGACCAGGGCAACCTCTACGCCGTCGCGGCCAACGGCGATTACGACGGCGCCTCGAACTGGGGCGAGAGCTTCCTGAAGCTGAGCACCCGGAATGGGCTGACGGTCGCCGACTGGTTTACCCCCGACACCTGGGCCAACATGAACCAGTACGACGCGGAGATCGGGAACTCCGGCCCGGTGGTCGTTCCGGGCACCGACCTGGTGGTTGGGGGCGGCAAGCTGGGCAACATCTACCTGCTGAACCGCAACCAGATGGGTCATAGCACCTCCGGCAACACCGGAACCGTTCAAACTTTTCAGGTGGTGAACTTCGGCATTTTCAGCCGGGCACTCTGGAACCGGTCGAGCGGCCCCATCTTCTACATTTCCGGCTGGGGAGACCCCTTGAAAGCTTTCCTCCTGTCCAACGGGAAATTCGACGAGACGCCGGTATCCCAGACTGCGCAGGCGTTCGCCCAACCCTATATCGGCATGGCCATCTCCGGCGACGGAGTCACGGACGACAGCACGATTCTCTGGGCGACCACCTCCGACCAGACCGGCCTGCCCGTGCCGGGCGCCTTGCGCGCATTCCAGGCCTCCGACCTCTCCACCGAGCTTTGGAACAGCGATGTGAACGCCTCCCGCGACAGCCTGGGGGTCTTCGCCAAGTTCGCCATCCCGACCGTGGCCGGCGGCAAGGTGTACGTTCCGACCTTCTCCAATGAACTGGCCGTCTACGGCCTGCTACGCCGGCAACCGCGGCAGGAAGTGCCGATTCTCCCTCGGCGCGCACAGTAGCGGCACACGAGCGGCGGGGCTGAAGCCCCGCGCGGACTGGAAGTCCGCCCTCCAGCATGAGTTTGCGCCCCTGCTTTACAATTGACTCCATGACAAGTGCCATTTTTCGTAAGGTTCTCTGGCTGGCGGTCTGCTCACTCCCCGCGCCGGCGGAGGTGAAACCGTCGGCGCTCTTCAGCGATCATGCGGTACTCCAGGCCGGCGCCCCCGTGCCGGTATGGGGCGTCGCCGCACCCGGCGAGAAAGTGACGGTCTCGCTCAACGGGCAGAGTCAGTCCGCTACGGCGTCTGCTGACGGCAAGTGGGTGGTGCGGCTCAACCCGCTCAAACCCGGCGGCCCGTTCCAAATGACTATCGCCGGCCAGAACACCGTGCTAGTGAACGACGTTCTCGTCGGGGAGGTCTGGCTCGGCTCCGGCCAGTCGAACATGGTCTTCACGGTCTCGAAAAAGCGCACCCCCTGGGCCGGGACGCTGAATGAAGAGCAGGAGATTGCGGAGGCTAATTACCCGCAGATTCGCATGTTCACCGGCAAGTCCGCCAAGACCTACGAACCCCAGAACGAAATCGTGGGCGAGTGGCAGATCTCGAATCCCGAGAACGTCCCGGGCTTCTCGGCGATCGGATACTTCTTCGCGCGCGATCTGCAAAAGGAAATCCACGAGCCGGTGGGGATTCTGACGCTCGCATACGGCGCCAGCACCGCCGAGGCGTGGATCCGCCGGGAGACGCTGGTCGCCGATCCGCTGCTCAAGCCTCTGGTCGACCGCTTCGACACGGCGGTTCGCTTTTATCGCGAGAACCCCTCCGCTCCCGCCGATCAGGCTCCCAGACCGCCGCAGACCATCAACGGCCGTCCGGGCGCCGCCCGGCCGGGGCGCCAGCGCGACCCGGTGCAGGACCAGCACTACCCCACCGTTCTGTTCAACGGCATGATCCATCCCGTAGTCCCCTACGCCATTCGAGGCGTGCTCTGGTACCAGGGGGAATCGGTCCTGGACGGCGATCAGGGCGTACTGCTCTATCCGCACGTGCAAGCGACGCTGGTCAAGGACTGGCGGAAGCTGTGGGGCCAGGCCGATCTTCCGTTCTTCGTGGTTCAGTTGGCGGCGCTCGAGGATATCAGCAATAACCCGCGCGTCCGCGAGGGGCAGGCGTCCGTCCTCTCGTTGCCCAACTCCGGGTTGGCCGTCACCATCGACATCGGCGATCCGAAGAACGTGCATCCGCCGAACAAGCAAGCCGTGGGAGAGCGGCTTACCCGCCTGGCGCTGGCCAAAGTGTACGGCCGCGATATCGAATACTCGGGACCGGTCTACGAATCCATGCAGGTCGTCGGCAGCGCGATCCAGTTGAAGTTCTCGCATCTCGGCGGCGGACTGGCGGCCAAAGGGGGCCCGCTCAAGTGGTTCACCGTGGCCGGCGCCGACCGGAAGTTCATTCCCGCCGAGGCCCGCATCGAGGGTGACACCGTGGTGGTGAGCAACGCCCAATTGACCATGCCGTTGGCCGTACGCTACGCGTGGGAGAACTACCCGGAAGGCTGCAATCTCTACAACGCGGCCGGCCTTCCCGCGGCTCCTTTCCGCACCGACACCTGGTAGCATCAGCCGCTGGGCGAAGGCGGAGTAGCAGGCGGCTGCGCGGGGGCCAGGCAGGCGCAAGCCCTGAATCGAGAACGCGCCATAATGTCTGTATGCCTTCGTACCTGGTGGATACGGCGCAGCGCAAGTACCGTGCAATCATCGAGCGCGGCATCCTGGCGCGCACCGGCGAGCACCTCCCCGCGGCGGGGGGCAAGGTGTTCGTCATCACCACCCGGGATGTGTGGCAATTCCACAGCTCGCGCCTGGCCGCGGGCCTGGCCGGCCGCTCCCACGAGATCCTGTTCTTCCCCGGCGGCGAGGAGAACAAGCGGTTGGCTTGCCTCGAAGCGCTCGCCGAGGAGATGGTGCAGCGCGGCGGCGACCGCTCCAGCCTGGTGATCGCCTTCGGCGGAGGCATAGTCGACGACGTCGCGGGCTTTCTGGCCGCCATCTTCATGCGCGGCGTCCCGGTGCTCCAGATTCCCACCACGCTGCTGGCGCAAGTGGATGCCGCCATCGGGGGCAAGACCGGCGTGAACCTGGCTTGCGGCAAGAACCTGGTCGGCGCTTTCCACCAGCCCGTCGCCGTGCTGATCGATCCGGAGGTGCTCGCGACGCTGCCCGAGCGCGAGTACCGCGCGGGGCTTTTCGAAGTCGTCAAGTGCGGCATTATCCGCAGCCCGTCGCTGTTTTCGATGCTCGCCGAAAAGCGCGCCGCCGTGCTGGCCCGGGAGCCGGAGATCGTCGAGCGGGTGATTTCCGAGTGCGTTCGCATCAAGGCCGAGGTGGTTTCCGCCGACGAGCGCGAGAGCAGCATCCGCGTGATTCTCAACCTCGGGCACACGGTGGGCCACGCGCTGGAGGCCGAAACCGGTTATTCGCGCTTCCTCCATGGCGAAGCGGTCTCCTTCGGCATGCGCGCGGTCACCTACCTGGCCGAGCGGACCGGCCATCTGTCGGCCGAGGACAGCGTGGAAATCCTGAACCTGCTGGACCTCTACGGCCCGATTCCGCCGCTCGACGGAGTGTCCGCCGGCACGCTGGCCGCCCGCACCGTGATGGACAAGAAAACCCTCAAAGGCCAGGTGCGTTGGGTCTTGCCCGTGCGCATCGGCGAGGTCCAGGTGGTACCTGGAATCGACGACGCAGTGGTGCGCTCGGCCATCGAGGAAGCTCTGGGATGAACGATTCGCGGGCCCAGGGGACGACGCCGCCGGGCGCTCGGAGCGAACCGGAGACGGCGCGGTGGGTGCGCGGAATGTTCGGTCGCGTCGCCCGCCGCTACGATCTTCTCAACCACCTCCTCTCGCTCAACATCGACCGCCACTGGCGCGCCCGCACCGTGCGCCGCCTTCGCCCCATTCTGAAGCGGCCGAGCGCCCTGGTCCTGGACATCTGCTGCGGAACCGGCGACCTGCTCCTGGCGCTGGAGGCCGAGCATGGCGGAGCCGTTCTCGGAAGCGACTTCTGCCACCCCATGTTGATCCAGGCGCAGCGAAAGATCGCACGGAGGCGTTCCCGGTCGGTGCTGGTCGAAGCGGATGCCCTCTCGCTGCCCTTCCCCGACGGCTCGCTCGATCTGGTCACCGCCGCGTTCGGCTTTCGCAACCTCGCCAATTACGAGAAGGGCCTCGCGGAGATGCGGCGCGTTCTGAAGCCCGGAGGCGCGGCTGCCATCCTGGAATTCTCGCAACCGAAGAACCCGTTCTTCGCAGCCCTTTATCGTTTCTACTCGAACCGGGCGCTTCCCGCCATTGGCGGCCTCATCTCCGGCGACCGGAACGCCTACCGCTATTTGCCGGAATCCGTCCGCAGGTTCCCGTCGCCCGAGGGGCTCGCCGCCGCCATGCGCGCCGCCGGTTTCGCACGCGTCCAATACGAGCGCATGACCGGGGGCATCGTGGCCCTGCATGTGGGTTACCAGTTGTAAACTCTTAGACTACGTAACTTACTGGAAATACAGGTCCTAGTTTCTGAACCGCCACTCTAAGGCAGCGCCGGTTACTTGACAAGCGGGCCTGATAATAGTAATTACCAATAGATCCCCTGTTATGTTGTGGCGTACAGTTCTCGGAGTCCTCGTGGCCGCCGTGCTGTCGCTAGGCGCCGTAACAATCTCCCAGGACTCGACTTCCCTGACCGTGACTGTCGAGCCCGCCGGTCACTTCGCTATCGAATACGCCCCGCTCGGGTGGGTATTCTCCGGGGACACCGGCAGGCCGCTCAGCGACCTGGTGGCCTCCGCCGGGTCGGACTCCATCGGAAATTACAAAGAAGTAATCTTCACTTACTCGGTGGATGGCGCCCCGCGCCAGGCTCGGATTCGCACATACTCGGGCAAGCCCGTGGTGTTGTTCCTGGTGAAGTACCTCGGCCAGAGCGCGAACGTCGAGCCTTTCCCAAGCTTCAGCCGATGGCCAAGCGGACTGCACCCGTTCGGCTTCCAGTCCTGGAACTACACCTTCGCGCTGGAGTGCATCGAGGCGGGCAGCCCCTGGCTCTTCTTCGATTCCAGTTTGAACGCCTTCCTGCTGTCGCCCGCGTCGGATTTCATCGTTTCCCAAATCGACAATACCGGCGGGGTCGTCGAAAGTGGAATCGATCCAACCATTCCCACGCTGGATGCCGGCTGGGAGCACCGGACCATGCTGGTGCTGGGCCGCGGCATCAACGCCGTGTTCGACACCTGGGGGCACGCGCTCACCGACCTGTACGGAAAGGTGCGGCCCGCCTCCGACGCCGATGTGAGCCTGGCGCGCGCCGGACTGTGGACCGACAACCGTTCCCCGTACTACTACAACCCCGGCACGGCGGGCCAGGCCCTGATCGACGCCATGGGCTACTACCAGTCCAGCGGCATCCAACTCGGGTATCTCCAGGCCGACAGTTGGTGGTATCCCAAGGGCGTGCCACCCTCCTGGCAGAATAACGGCACGGGCCTCTACCGCCTGCGCGCCGACTTGCAGTTGTTCCCCGACGACCTGGCCGGTTTCCAGAATCGCCTCGGCGCTCCACTGATCGTCCATTCGCGCTACTGGCACGAGTTGAGCCCGGACCGCGCGGAGTACGCTTTCTCCGGCGCCGTTCCGATCGACCCCCGCTACTGGAAAGACCTGGCCGCCTACCTCTCCTCGAGCGGCGTGACGGTCTTCGAACAGGACTGGCTCTCCGGCCCCGCCGTGACCGCAAGGAATCTCCGGGATCCGGATGCCTTCTTCGACAACATGGCGCAGGCCATGACCGAGCGCGGCATCCACATGCAGTATTCGATGCCCCTCCCGGCGCACTTTCTCCAGAGCGCGAAGTACTCGAATCTGACCTCGATCCGCGCCAGCGCCGACGGCCTGGCCCGCGACCGCTGGGACAGCATGCTGTTCGACTCGCGCCTGGCCAGCGCCGTGGGGACTTGGCCGTTCACCGACAATTTCTGTAGCAACAACGTGCGCAATGTGCTGCTGGCGACGCTCTCAGCCGGCCCGCTCGGCCCGGCGGACGCCATCGGCCAGGCGGACGCAGGCAACCTGGGGCAAGCGCTCCGGGCCGACGGCGTCATCGTCAAGCCGGATTCCCCTCTGGCGCCCACCGATGCCACCTACCTGGCCATCGCCGAGAATCCCGCCGCGCCGATGGTCGCCGCAACCTCCAGCGACTTCGGCGCGTTGAAGGCCTCGTACGTTTTCGCCTACGCGCGAAAGGACCCGGCGGAAGCGGTGTTCTCCCCCGAATCTCTGGGCATATCCGCCCGGCTCTTCCCGCAAACGTTGGTCTACGACTACTTCGCGCAAACCGGCGAGATGGTCCCCTCGGCCGCCGCCTTCCACGGCGCCGTCGACGAGGACGGCTCGTATTTCGTCGTTGTGCCCGTCGGTCCGTCGGGCATCGCGTTCCTCGGCGACACCGCGAAGTTCATCTCCCTGGGCAAGAAGCGCATTTCGCGCCTGGAGGATGACGGCGCCATCACCGTGACCGTCGAGTTCGGCGCGGGCGAGCGAACCGTGGCACTGGATCTGTATTCGTCGGCGCCACTGTCGCTAGCCGTCAACAGGGGCCGGGCCCGGGTGGTTCGAACCGGAGCGGACAGCCAGCGCCACCGTTTGCTCGTGTCCAGCCTCGGGAATTCCTCGGTGACCGTCAGCATCTGGCCCTGCGGGCGATCGTCAATCCTCCGCCAGCGCCTGATTGATCGCCCGCTCGAGCTGCCCGCGATCCAGCGCCGTGCTGATGAATAGCTCCTGACGCGCCCCAGCGCTCAAGGCGATCGCTTTCCAGCCGTTCGCCGTCGGAACGGTAACTCGCACCCGGATTCTCCCGCGGGCGTCGCGCACCGGCCGGATCACCCCCGGGATCACCGAGCGAATCCCGGAGTTGGCCGCCAGCAGCCGCTCCAGCAGCTCGCGCACTCCGTCGATGATGCTGTGTTCGATCTTCAGTTTGCCTTGTGCCGTTCGCAGGCGCATGCCCATGGCTCGATTATGGCGCAGCGCCGGTTCGTACGGGCGAACCCGCGCCCCCACGGGACGATGAGAAGATCGCCGGGCAAGCTGAAGCATGCCCCACGAGAGGCTGCAACGCGCGCGGCTTCGGCGGCGTCTAGAATAGGCAGAGGGGGGATATGCGATCACTGACCCGTGCAAGTGTTCTGTTGGCCATGGCGGCGGTAGGCGTGTGGGCTGCGGCGCCGGGCTCCGGCCCGAGTGAAACCGACAAGGGGGACCTCTCCGACGCCCAGATCCAGGACATCATCGCCAAGTTCGCCGCCAAGGAAGCCCAGTTCGCCCGCGCACGAGAGAATTACACTTATCGCCAGACCGCGCGCGTGCAGGAAGTGGACGCCGGCGGCGCTCCCGAGGGCCGGTGGGAAATGGTGGTGGACGTCATCTTCTCGGCGGAGGGGAAACGTTCCGAGCGGGTCGTGAAAGCGCCGGTCGAGACGCTCAGGCACATCCAGCTCACCCCCGAGGACGAGGCGGACCTGCGCAACGTCCAGCCGTTTGTGCTGACCTCCGGCGAGCTCCCCAAGTACGACATCCGCTACCTGGGCAAGCAGAACGCCGACGAGATTCCCTGCTTCGTCTTTGCCGTCAAGCCCAAGAAGATGGAAAAGGGCCAGCGCTACTTCCAGGGCGAGATCTGGGTGGACGACCGCGACTTTCAGATCGTCAAGTCGTACGGCCGCGGCGTGGGCATCGTCAGCAAGAACAACCAGTTCGCGAAGTTCGAGACCTACCGGGAGCAGATCGACGGCAAGTACTGGTTCCCCACCTATACCCGCGCCGACGACGTGCTGAACTTCGAGCAGGGGCCGCAACGGATCCGGATGCTGGTGAAGTACGAGAATTACAAGCAGTTCAAGAGCGACGTGCAGATCCAGTACGGCGACCAGGTGCCCTCTCCGCAACCGAAGAAGCCGTAGAGCGCCTAGCGCCCTGTTTGCAGTCGGATGGCGGCTGTTGGCCTTCGATTTTTCCCCATCCGGCTGCGGCCGGTCGAAGATTCCGCTATCCTATGCTCTAATAAGCCAGTTAGGCGTGTATGCGTAAGGTTCCCCTGGTCGACTCGTTGCGGATCATCGGACGCGGCTCCCGGAACTGGGTGGCCCAGCGGCCCCTGGTCGTTTCCTTCGAGGTGACCGATTCGTGTACCTGCTGGTGCAAGCACTGCGACCACGGCGGCCCCAAGGACGATTCGCGTAACCTCAAGCCCGCCGACTACCGGCGATACATGGACGTCCTGCGCCCCTGTGTGGTGCAGGT
>Ga0182017_10002283_pt1 | contig 14592 bp, 15 predicted proteins | sample 712E3DmetaG_FD_120492 | JGI IMG/M metagenome (GOLD analysis project Ga0182017, IMG submission 120492) | Permafrost microbial communities from Stordalen Mire, Sweden - 712E3D metaG | ecosystem: Environmental > Terrestrial > Soil > Wetlands > Permafrost | place: Sweden: Stordalen | collected... | reverse complement strand
TTGCAATCAGAGCAAGAACAACCTTACCGCAGCCGAATTCGGGCATCCGAACATTCAGAAGCAGGCATTACGACCTCTCAAAGACGCTGCTGCAGTCAATGCCACTCGCTATGCCATCGGGGCTGCACTCAAGGCTTTGGGGTTACCGATATCGTTCCGGTCTGGCGGCAGGACAAAGTTCAACCGAACTCAGCAGGGCTATCCGAAAGCCCATTGGATTGATGCGGCCTGTGTCGGTGAGTCAGGGAATCAAGTCAAGTTTGATCTGAGTATGCAGGTGTGGCAGATTAAGGCTACAGGGCATGGGTGTCGGCAGATGTGTCGCATGGACAGGTTTGGATTCCCACGGACTTCGGCTAAAGCAGCTCGTGAGGTTAAGGGTTTTAGGACTGGCGATATGGTTCAGTCCATAGTCCCTTCAGGTAAAAAGGCTGGCACTCACATCGGCAAGGTGGCAGTGCGGGCTTCGGGGAGTTTTAACGTGTCGACCACGGCCGGCGTCGTGCAGGGTATCAGTCACAAACACTGTTCTGTGCTACACAGGGTGGATGGGTATTCGTATCTCTAAAACAGGCGCTTCTCTCGGCTTTGAAAAACCGAGTATCCGCGCCCAAGAGGTTTCATGAAGAACCCGAGAAGTTTACTTGCGATGCTGATAATTATAGCCGTTCTCAGCTTTGCATGTTCATTCGATCAGTTAGAACCCGGGATCGACAAGAACAAATTTGCCAAATTGAATGCCGCTGCCCTTTCGGTAAAGGCCTCAATAGATGCGGGCGCATCTTATGCTCAGGTCATCGATAAGGTAGAGATTCTTTCGGGAGAAATAACAGCCATGAACGATTTAGCTGCCACGAAACGGGAAAAGCGGCTTCTGAAGGCGTATTCCGATCTTTTGGCGATTTACAGGGACGGTCTTTTGCTCTGGAAATACCGGGAATATTTCCCTCATCTTGCCCCCGAGCGCAAGGGACGCATATATGTTGCGCAGGATGTGGAGCCCATTGTTGCAAAGTACCGGTTTTCGACCGAGTCTCATGTTTACGGGCCGACCGGGCAAATCTGGAAAAGCATACCCGCGGATTCAATACAGATAGTCTGGAATAATGCCGCAGATCAATTGGTAATCATAAAAAACATCACAAATTACTGAGAATACCTTCACCCTTATTTCTACTGTTTACCAAAGAAGCACGGGAAGGTTATAGCTGAAATCAGGCCAGTCCGGCGTTTTTGAGCTTCGCGAGGAACGGATCCTCGGCAGAACTTTCGGCTGCTTCTTCTGCAGGCGCATCTTTCCGGAGAAACTTTTCGACATATTTTGCGAGCATATCGGGTTCGAGGTTGACGGTATCGCCGATCTTCTTGAAGCCTATGGTAGTCAAAGAAGCGGTATGAGGGATGATGACGAGGCTGAAAGCATCTTTAAACACATCGACAACCGTCAGGCTTATGCCGTCCACCGTCACGGAGCCCTTCCGAACCAAGTAGTGAAGGACCTCAGCGGGCGCCTCGATCTCTACCCGCTCGGCATTCCCCTCTAGCATTCGCGATCTTATCCTCCCGACACCGTCGACATGACCGGTTACAAAATGGCCGCCCATCTTGGAATCGGGCCGAAGCGAAGGTTCGAGATTGACCTTGTTGCCTCTTTTTAAACCACCTAGATTAGTGCTGAGCAGCGTTTCGCCGGAGACGTCGAATGATACGATATCCCTGTCGATATTGGTTACAGTCAGGCATACGCCGTTGATTGCGATGCTGTCTCCGACCGCGATATCTTTCAGGATTGCCCGGCCTTTAATCGCAAGACGGGCATTCTGTCCCCGACGCTCAATGCCGCTAACTTCTCCCAGCTCTATGATCAATCCGGTAAACATTCAACGTTAATTTATTAGTTTTCCCATCCGGTCGAACCGGGGCATACTCTTGTTACCGTCCCAAGACCAGTAGAGGATCATCGCCTTGCCCAGCACCTGTTTTACATCTACGTAACCCCAGAACCGGCTGTCATAGCTCTGGTCACGATTATCGCCCATCATAAAGAGTTTGTTCTTGGGGACGAGATAGGGGCCGCAATTGTCTCTCGGTTCCAGCTGGCCAGAGCGTATGGAATTATCTGTGTGCTGGGTGAAAGATTCATCAACAGGTTTGCCATTCACAAACAGCTGTTTGTCGATCATCTGCACGGTGTCGCCTTCTGTTGCGACTACGCGCTTTATGAAATCCCGAGTGGGGTCTTCCGGATATTTGAATACGATAATCTCACCCTTATGGGGCGTCCTCAACCCCGGCATATGGAAGACGGTCACGTTTGTAAACGGTATGTCTACCGGAGTGCCGTAAACGATCTTATTCACCAGGAGATGATCGCCTATAAGAAGGGTGGGGATCATCGAGCCCGATGGTATCTTGAATGCCTGGATGACAAAGGTCCTGATGATAAGCGCCAGTATAAGCGCCGTACCGATCGCCTTCGCATACTCCATGAGTTTGTCCGTTGCTGTGGCTTTGCCCGTGTTTCTCTTGTCCATCTATTCTTTGACCTTTAACACGGAAAGAAACGCTTCCTGGGGGATTTCGACCCGCCCGATCTGTTTCATTCTCTTTTTTCCTTCCTTCTGTTTTTCGAGGAGCTTTCGCTTTCTTGTGATGTCTCCGCCGTAGCACTTTGCCAGGACGTCTTTCCGCAAGGCCTTGACGCTTTCCCTCGCTATAATCTTTCCGCCGATGGCGGCCTGAATCGCAATCTCGTACATCTGGCGCGGAATGACCTGCCGCAGCCTCTCGACGATTTGCTTGCCCCTATAATAAGCATTATCGCTGTGGACAATCAAGGAAAGCGCATCTACGGGTTCGCCATTAAGCAGGATATCGAGTTTGACGAGTTTTGATTGCCTGTACCCTATGAATTCGTAATCCATCGACGCATACCCCTTCGACAGCGATTTGAGACTGTCGTAAAAGTCCCACAATATTTCGTTCAGGGGCAGTTCGTAGACGATCATTATCCGGTCCTTGCCGAGGTAGTTAAATTCCTTCTGGGTGCCGCGCTTGGACTGGCAAAGCTCCAGCATATGCCCGACATATTCCTGCGGCACGAAAATCGAGACTTTAACATACGGCTCTTCTATGCTCTCAAACTGGTCGGGAAGACTGCTGGGGTTGTCGACCGAAATCTCGATACCCTTCTTGTCTTTCACCTTGTAGATGACGGTCGGTGCCGTGCTTATCAGAGAGAGTTCAAACTCCCTTTCGAGCCTCTCCTTGACGATCTCCATATGGAGCAGTCCAAGGAACCCACAACGGAAGCCGAACCCAAGTGCCGATGAGGTCTCAGGCTCGTAGTTGAATGAAGAGTCGTTGAGACGCAATTTTTCGAGGGCCGTCTTGAGGTCTTCGTACTGGTTTGTCTCGACGGGGTACAGTCCGCAGAAGACCATGGGCTTAATCTCTTTATAACCTTCGAGTTGAGCAGCAGCCGGATTCGCCGCGTCGGTTATGGTATCACCGATCTTCGTGTCGGCGATGGTCTTGATTGCCGCACTGATATATCCGACCTCGCCTGAAGTAAGTTCAGCCACATCCATAGGTTTCGGGGTAAGGACGCCAGTCTTCGCAACCTCGTACTCCTTTTTTGTGGCCATGAATCTTATCTTCATCCCCGGGCGGATCGTCCCTTGGAAAACCCTCACCAAGACAATGACTCCTTGATAATTGTCAAACCAGGAATCGAAAATAAGCGCCTGGGGTGGTGCATCATCGTCCCCTTTGGGGGGGGGGACTTTCTTCACGACGGCCTCAAGAATTTCTTTTATGCCAATCCCTTCCTTTGCACTGGCAAGAATCGCATCCTGACAATCGATACCGATAATATCCTCGATCTGCTGCTTGACCCTCTCTGGCTCTGCGCTGGGGAGGTCGATCTTGTTGATGACCGGAATGACCTCATGGTTGTTGTCGAGGGCCAGATAGGTGTTCGCAAGGGTCTGGGCTTCGACGCCTTGGGTGGCATCGACGATGAGCAGGCTCCCCTCGCATGATGCTAGACTCCTGGAAACTTCGTACGAAAAGTCGACATGCCCAGGTGTGTCGATCAGGTTTAAAATATACGTCTTGCCGTCATCAGCAGTGTAGTTCAACTTGACCGCGTGGGCCTTGATAGTAATCCCTCTCTCCCTTTCTAGGTCCATGGAGTCGAGCACCTGCGCCATCATTTCCCGCTGGCTCAACGCCCCGGTGAATTCGAGTATCCTGTCTGCCAGAGTCGATTTGCCGTGATCGATATGGGCAATAATCGAAAAATTTCTGATGTTCTTGGTCATCCGTTATGCCTGCAGCCTTCGCCTTTTTCAAACGTCAGTGCAGCCATTCCGATACTCCCGGCATCATCCCCCAGGGAAGACGGGACGATACGGACTTTAGAGAAAAGCTCAGCGAAAGACCTTTTAGAGGCCTCCGCAATCGCGGCTTCAATATAAATCTTCCATGCGCCCACTAACCCCCCGGTGAGAATAACGGCTTCAGGGCTCATAAGGTTTATCATGTTCGCAATGCCTATACCAAGGGCCTTTCCCGCTTCTCTCAGGACCAACCGTGCCAGGGGGTCTCCCTCCAGGGCCGCCTTATAAATGTCTTCCGCCGTCAACTTATAAAAATTGCCGTTGTATGATTCCTTAAGAATACTGGCAGTCCCTTTTTCCATGGCGCTAATGGCGCCACCAATAATGGCCGTGGCAGAGGAATACGATTCCAGACAGCCAAGGCTGCCGCACCCGCATTGCGGTCCCGCGGCATTTACCGTCGTGTGCCCTATTTCGGCGGCAACATGCAGGAGCCGGTTATTCAATACTATGCCGCCCCCGATGCCGGTGCCAAGAGTCAGCAGGACGAAACTCCCGAAATCCCTGCCGGCGCCCGCGATTTTTTCCCCGAAGGCTGCCGCGTTTGCATCGTTTTCGATCAGAGTACATGTCCCGTATCGCTTGGCGATGGCACCTTGAAGATGCACGCCCGACAAAACCGGTATATTGGGAGACCTTAGGACAACTCCCGCAGCTGTGTCGACGATCCCGGCGACGGCAAGACCGATCCCGCAGGCCTGCCTGCCTCCGGGCACATTCAAGCTGATACTGTCGATGAGCCTGAATAAAACTGAAAGAGGCTCGGTTCCAGTAGGCTCTTTCAACTTAGATACTATCTGATATTCCGCATCCACCAGAGAGACCCTTATATTGGTGCCTCCGATATCTCCGGCTATGCAATAATGTTCACTCATTCTTAATGATTCCTCCGCAACGGAAATATTACGAATATATATTATACCAAATTGCTTCCGGCGGCATATTTTTGAGGCGTGTAGCGTTGATGCAAGGCACAAATATATTGTGGTATACTAAGCACCAGCCTGAAAGAAAACTAAATAAAACTAAAAAATAAAAAGACAGAGGAAGGGAATTCATGAACAGAAAAACTATCGCCCTGGCGTGTCTAAGTATTTTTCTGTTGGTTGCCATCGTGAGCGCGGCTTTCGCCGAGACCCTCCCGATAGTAACCACCGTGGAGGTTAAGGGTCTGCGGCGCATCGAAGAGGGGGCGGTCAAAACCAAGCTTTCTCAAAAGGTTGGAGAAGCATTGTCACAGGAAAAGACCACAGAGGACATCAAATCGATCTATAAGATGGGCTATTTCGATGATGTGAACGTGTTCCTGGAACCTTTCGAGGGAGGCATAAAGGTCATTTATACGGTCAAGGAAAAGCCGACTATTATCAAGGTCGATTTCCAGGGCAATAATGAGTTCGATGACAAGAAACTGAAGGAAAAGGTGGCGATAACTCCTGGCTCCATAGCAGACGTCTCGCTGATAAACGATAATGCTATCAAGCTGAAGAACTTCTATGAGGACGAAGGGTACTATCTCGCCAACATAGTGCCTGTGGTCAACAAGACCGATGAGGGCGAAGTCGTTGTCACTTATCAGATTGACGAAGGGGACAAGGTCAAGATTAAAGAGATCAGGATCGAAAACAACAAGGCCATCGCGGCAAGCAAGATACGCAAGGCAATGAAGACGAAGGAGAGGGGCATTATTTCCTTCATCACCGGCACCGGTTACTATAAGAAAGAAGAAATGAAGGCCAGCCTTGAGCAGATCAGGGACCTCTATTACGATAACGGATATCTCAAGATCCTGGTTGGAGACCCCGTCGTCCAGCTGACGCAAAATAAGAAGGGGATGATCATCACGCTCGCCGTATCGGAAGGTGAGCAATTTAAAGTCTCCTCTGTCGGCATCACCGGCAACAAGATAGTTTCAGAAGAAGAATTGAGGAAGCTTATTAAGCTGGCGCCCGACAAGGTTTTCAGCAAGGCCGTGATGAGGAAGGATGTCACCGCGCTATCAGACAAGTATTCCGATACCGGATATGCCCTTGTCTCGGTCAACCCCGACATCGTGCCCAATGAAGATACAAAGCAGGTTGCGGTCATTTATCAGATTGGTGAGGGCGACAAGTACAAGATAGGGAAGATCGAGATCTCGGGTAACACCAAAACGAGAGATAAGGTCATCCGGAGAGAGGTCAGAGTCGACGAAGGCGATACCTTCAACAACTCTGCACTGAAAAGAAGCTATGACCGCTTGAACAATCTTAACTTCTTCGAGACAGTCGATATTGCGCCCAAGCCAAGGCCTGAGGAGAAGGTGGTCGACCTCGACGTTAAGGTGAAGGAGAAATCAACAGGATCTCTGAGCGTAGGAGGCGGCTATAGCTCTGTCGATAAGGTCATCGGCATGGTCGAACTGTCGCAGGCGAACCTTTTCGGCAACGGACAGCTGCTGAAGGTAAAAGGAGAGTTGGGGACGACGATGAACGACGCCGAACTTACTTTCAGGGACCCCTATTTCCTTGATAAGGAATTAGCGTTCGGCGCGACAATATACAAGCAGCAGAGGGATTACCCGGATTTCCAGAGAAAAGCCGTTGGTCTAGAATTGAGCCTCGGCAAAAGCTTCTGGGAATATTGGAGCACATCCATTGCATACAATTTGGAGCAGGTAAAAGTAGCGAATGTCAATGAGAATGCATCCATTCTGGTGCAGGACCAGGTTGGAAAACGGATCACGAGCGCTATCAGCCCGTCGATAGCTCGTGACACAAGGGATTACTATCTTGATCCTTTACGCGGCTCGAGAAATGTCCTGACCACTACCTTCGCCGGTCTGGGGGGTGATAATGCATTCATCAGAGGTGTACTGGATTCGGGATGGTATTTCCCCGTCTTCGATGTTACGACGATTCACCTGCGCGGGCGTGTTGGATGGATACAAGGAATCTTCAATAAAGCGGTCCCGCTCTACGAGAATTTTTATGTAGGCGGCATCTATACAGTGCGCGGACTAGGATGGGGTATAGCCGGACCAAAAGATCCCGGGACTGGAGAGGCTATAGGCGGTACCAAAGAGCTTGTATTCAATGCCGAATACATATTCCCGATCATACAAGACTTAAAAATCAAAGGGGTTGTCTTCGTCGATGCGGGTCAGGCATACGCCAGCAACCAAACACTCGGCACCGATCTAAGATATACTTCCGGTGCCGGCCTCCGCTGGGCATCGCCGTTCGGGCCGATCAGGATAGAATATGGAGTTAACTTAGCCAAGCGAGCGGGTGAGGCGGGCGGCAAAATAGAATTCGCATTCGGACAGGCATTTTGATCCTGTTTGTTTGCGAGCCGGTGAATGCATACAATAAACGTGTATGCCATTTGCGGGCGAATAGCAGAAAATATGATAAAACTGTAATGGAGGAAATGATGAAAAAAGTGATATTAATGGGCGCGTTGGGGCTGTTTCTGTTAGTTCTGGCAGCATCCCCCGTGCTCGCAGCTGAAGCAGCAATGAAAGTAGGCCTGGTCGATCTCTTTAAGGCAGTCAACGAATCGGAACAGGGTAAAAAGGCGAAGGCCGATCTCGAGTCGATGATAAAAGACAAACAGACATCCCTTGAGGATAAGGGGAAAGCGATCGAGAAATTAAAAGGTGAACTCGAAAAGCAGGGCGGCGTGCTTTCAGCCGAAGCGAAGAAGAGTAAAGAGGAAGAATTTGAACGCCTCACTAGGGAATATCAGCGGACCGTGACCGACTCTCAGACCGAGGTCCGCAAGAGAGAAAGCGAGCTGACCGGGCGTATCGTCAAGGACCTGCGGACGGTCATCGCCGGCATAGCCCAGGAAGAGCAGTACACTCTTATTCTCGAAAACGCGGAAGGCCTTGTGCTATTTGCGGACAAGAGTCTCGATATTACCGATAAGGTGATAAAGAAGTTTGATTCTTCCAATCATAAGAACGGCAAGAGATAAGGAGCTGCGATAGATGAGTCGCTGAACGACTGGCCTACTGCGGTCTGCCGTCCAGCGGCTCAATTGCTTTTATGATGAAACTTAAAGATATTACCTTACTACTAGAAGGCCAGTTAATCGGCAGCGGCGATGTCGAGATATCAGGGGTTGCCGGCCTGTCTGAAGCCGGAGATGGTGATATCACTTTTCTGTCCGGCATCAAACTATTAAAGGAAGTGAGAGAGAGCAGGGCCGCTGCCGTAATCGTCAAGGAGGGCATTGAAGGCCTGGAGAAACCTCAGATAGCTTGCGCCAATCCGCAGCTTGCTTTTGCACGGCTACTCGGACATTTCTATGTGAAGCCCCATCCTTTCACGGGTATCAGCGAAAAGTCATTTGTATCCCCATCTGCATCGATAGGTGAAAATGTTACTGTTTATCCCTTTGCATATATTGCCAACAATGCGAACATCGGTAAGGATAGTGTTATCTACCCGGGCGTCTTTATAGGCGAAGGAAGCAAAGTCGGTGCAACATGTCTTATCTACTCCAACGTTACTATCCGCGAAGGTGTTACTGTTGGCTCAAGGGTCATTATCCACCCCGGCGCAGTTATCGGTGCCGACGGATTCGGCTATGTATTTGACGGGCAGGCCCATCGGAAAATACCGCAGGTAGGCACTGTGATCGTAGAAGACGATGTAGAAATAGGCGCCAACACCACGATAGATCGTGCTACAACAGGAGCCACCGTAATTGGCCGCGGAACCAAGATAGACAACCAGGTGCAGATCGGCCATAACGTGAAGGTTGGAAGGGGCGTGCTACTGGTATCTCAAGTCGGAATCGGCGGAAGCTCTACGCTCGGCGACGGCGTGATCCTCGGCGGCCAGGCAGGCGTCGCCGATCATGCGACGATAGAAGCAGGAACGATGCTCGGCGCCAAGGGCGGGTTCATGGGAACGGTGAAAAAGGGCATCTATTCGGGCGGCCCTGCAATACCTCACCGTGACTGGCTGAAATCAACTGCCATATTTGCGCAGTTGCCCGAACTGAAGAAAAAGATACACGAGCTTGAAGAGCAGATAAAAGCATTAAAGTGCCGCCAAAAGAAAGAATACAATAGTTAGAAGTCAGAAGGAAAAAAAGATTTAATTCTTGTTTTTTCCTTCCGCTTTCTTGATTCTGATAATAGTATTATATGGAGGAAAGATGATCGATATTAAAGAGATAATGTCGCTTCTGCCGCACCGCTATCCATTTTTACTCGTGGACAGGGTACTGGAACTCGAACCAGATGTCAAGGCCGTTGGTATTAAGAATGTCACAATAAACGAACCCTTCTTCACCGGTCATTTCCCGAACAACCCCGTCATGCCCGGTGTGTTAATCATCGAGGCAATGGCCCAGGTCGCGGGTATCCTCGCATTCAAGTCAGGCATGTCCAGCATGTCGGTATATTTTATGAGCATCGACAAGGTCAAGTTCCGTAAGCCGGTTTTCCCGGGTGACCAACTCCGTTTCGAAGTCAATGTCACCCATAAGCGCGGAAACGTATGGAAGTTCAGGGGTAATGCCCTGGTCGACGGCAAGCTTACTTCCGAGGCTGAGTTCTCTGCAATGATGACGGACAAAGTCCTGTAGAATACCTATGACTAACGAAATCCATAAAACAGCTATCATAAGCAAAAAGGCGCAGATTGCCGACGGTGTCATAATCGGGCCGTACTGCATTATCGGCGATGGGGTTGTAATCAATAAGGGCTCAAAGCTCATCTCAAACGTCGTCGTCGAGGGCAATACCGAATTCGGTGAGGGCTGCACGATTCATCCCTTTGCCACGATCGGGCTGCCCCCCCAGGACCTCAAATACAAGGGCGAACCCACAGGCGTAAAGATCGGCAAGGGCTGCACGATCAGGGAATATACGTCCGTCCACCGTGGCTCAGTCAGCGGCGACGGTTTCACAAAGATCGGAGACAATAACTTTATCATGGCTTATTGCCATGTTGCTCACGACTGCCACATGGGCTCTGCGAATATTATGGCCAACGCCGCCACTCTGGCCGGTCATGTCATGATCGAAGACTTCGCCTTCATCGGAGGCGTCGTGGTCATACATCAATTCACGCGCATCGGCGCTTACGCGATGGTCGGAGGGTTCAGCGGAATCGGGCAGGACATCCCTCCTTATACGATGGCGTCGGGGGCACGGGCCAAGTTATATGGACTCAATGCTGTCGGCCTGAAGCGCCGCGGTTTTGCGGACGAGACGGTGAAGGTCCTGAAAAAGGCTTACAAGATACTCTTTCGCGAGAAGAGGACATTGGCGGACGCCCTAAAGGCGATCAAGACTGACCTTCCGCAGCTGCCTGAAATCAAGCACCTGGTGGAGTTCATCGAGAAAAATAAAAGGGGCATATGCAGATAGGAATTATCGCAGGAATGGGCGAACTGCCTGTTATCATAGCGAAAGATGCCAGAGAGAGGGGTTACAAAGTCATCACTGTAGCACTCGAAACCCTCGCATCGCTGGAAATGGACAGCGTGTCCGATGAGATACGGTGGGTCAATCCGGGCAAATTTGGCGAGCTTATCGACATCCTGAAGAAGCACCAAATTAAAGAAGCGATTATGGCCGGAAAGGTCCCCAAATCCCTTCTTTACAAGTCAAAGATAACGCCGGACCTTAGGGCCGTTAAGCTGCTTTTTTCGATCAAGGATAAGAGCGACGATGCTATCCTCAATGCGATTACTAAGGAGCTTGCGGGCGAGGGGATCGAAATTATAGACACGACTAAATTCAGCCCCCACCTGCTCACGCCCGTCGGATGCCTCACCAGAAAGAAGCCTGATGAAGAACAGTGGAAGGACATAGAGTTCGGCTGGAAGATAGCAAGGGAGATAGGAAAGCTCGACATCGGACAGACTGTGGTGATAAAGGGCAAGGCCGTGATGGCTATTGAGGCGATCGAGGGGACGGATGAAGCCATCCTCCGGGGCGGCAAATGGGCGGGCGATGGCGCTGTCGTCGTCAAGGTGAGCAAACCACAGCAGGACATGAGGATGGATGTTCCCGCGGTCGGACCCGATACACTGAAGTCAATGGAGAAGGTCAACGCGAAAGTCCTGGCCATGGAGGCGCATAGAAGCATGATCGTCGACAGGGAGACCGTGATAAGAGTGGCGGAGAGTGCGGGGATTGTGATAGTCGGCATATCGTCGGAAACTATGCACCACGGAAAGCTCAGGCACTGAAGGTAAGATGAATTATATTTCGGTAATCAAGGAAGGCGTAGATGTTGCCAATAAGAACTGGCAGCTGATTCTTGTGCAGTTTATCTTCATGTTTCTCAGCTTTATCAGCCTGCTCATTATTGTCGGCATTCCTCTCGCCATCGCGTTTGTTATCTTCGGGCTCGACCTTACCGAGATTTTACGGCAGAAAGACCTTATCAGCGTCTTCCAAGTCAGTGCCGGCATGCTCAGGAAATCACTTCCCATTGTCCTCTTTGTCACCCTCGGATTTGTACTGTATGTTGCTTCCGTCATCGCAATGTGGATATTTGCCTTTGCCGGTACCATAGGGTCCCTCGCCAAGACGATTCTCAACGGGCAAAAGTTCAGCTTTAGAATTTTTTGGTCCGAAGCAAGAAGGCTTTTCTTCCCTCTTTTCATCTTCACAAATGTTGCCGGCTTCGGCTTTGCAATTCTTGCAATGATCATGGGGATCCTGAGCGAAACCGCGCGAAAGATCATCTCTATGGCCGAGACGCAAGAAGCCACCCTAGCCGTTTTTCTCAGCATATTTTTCTTTCTCGTACTGCTGTCGGTCGGCCTGTTTCTATTTTTCATCACCCTCGGCATGACATTTTACGGCTGCGGCTACCTGACATTCAGCCGTCCGAGACCCTTCAAGGCCATCAGGCAGATCGCACAATATCTATACAAGACCCCTTCGGCACATATTCTTCTCGGCATCCTGGTAGTCGGCTATCTTGCGGCAGGTTCAGTTGTTGTGACCATTACATCTCTGCTGGCAATGGCCCCTTCGATAGGCCCCGTGATTGCGCTGCCCTTTCAGTTTATCTCACAGGCTGCTCACGGTTATATAGGGCTGGTCATCCTTGCGGCGGTATTCCTGCACTATTACAAAACGGGTCACCTGCCTTCTCTCCCCGAGTCCAAAGTGGGTCCCGATACTTCACAGCCATCAGTTGATGAGCAAACTCCAGTTCCTGAGGAGAAGGCCGGGAATCAGCCAGAGTGATCGAGAAGGTCTCCTCGAATGCTACAATGATCCGGCTTTTGAACAACGCGGCATCCAGCGCCGGCATCATATCTCTTACCCCCCCCGGGATTGGATAACCACTATGGCGGTTTGAAGCCGCAACGAATTTCCCGAACACCCCGCGTAATCTTTCATGATCTACAGTTAAGGGGATCGAGCCCTGCTGTAAAAAACCATCTCTCCAGCGTTTCTGAGCAGACCCTATAATCTTCATGCCGCTGCTGGTAATCTCGCCCAGTGAAGACGATGCAAAGCATAAAGGGTTCCTGGCAAGCTTTTTGTCTCTTTCCGGCTCGTTCTTCATAGCGCATGCCAGGCCTGCGAGCTCAAAACAGCGGCTGAAGGCCGCGCCGAGTCTCCGATATGATCCCATGAGGCCCTCCGAGAAGATGCCCTCGTTCCTTGCGGAAAAACTATAGGTGAGTTCGTCGCCGTGCAGGATGGCGCGGCCGCCTGTAGGCCGCCTCACAACGGGGATATTGCTTTTGACGCAGTATTCGAGGTCGATATCGACGGTTTTCTGAAAAGCCCCGAGGCTTACAGCTGCAGCCTCCCATGTGTAAAGGCGCAATACGGCAGGGGAATCACCCATTCTGACCGAAATGCAAAGGGCCTCATCGAGGGCCATATTGAAAGCCGCCTCGCAGGCTCCCGAATCAATGAGCCTCCATGATGGTGTCAATCTCTATGTTGTCTCTTCGAGAAGTATCTTGTGTCTGAGGAGGGAAATCTCCCGTACCCGGCCGACAAAGGTTTTTTGTTCGCCAAAAAGGTTTCTCATGAATATCTTATCTCCTTCCGGAACGAGCATGTCGACGCTTTCAAGGTAAAGCTCTTCGTTCCCGTCCCTGTAAACGTATGCATTAGCCTCACACATCGGACTCCTCCTTTATTTTCGAAACCATGATTTCGATAAGATGCGGCAGCGGTTCTTTCGCGGCGCCAATTACTTCGACCTGTTCCTGGCACAGAGACAGCAGGAACTTTTTGGCCGGCGATGAGGAAATAGCCTCTGCCATCCGCGGCGTTAATTCCCCCAGCATTCCGTTGCAGAGAATAATGCTCAATGGACCCGCTATCATATCAACCTTCGGGGTATTCCACACGATGGCATTTTCGCCGGTCGCGCCTTTGTTCGCACGAGCCTTCAGCATCGCGGTGGTAGCAGTGGAATTGGTGCCAAGGGCGATTATCTCTATACTCTCACCCATGCGCTCTCTAAGGGCTTTGATAATGAGGCCGCCGATGCCGCCGCCCTGCCCGTCGATGACCGCTATGCGTTTCATGAATCTAAGTATAGAGACAGGCTGATTAAGGTGTCAATAAGGAAATGCGGGTGCATGCACTAGATTATCCGCCTGTGCGTTTGGGCCGGTATCCAAGGCCTTCGAGTACTGAAATGACTCCATCACGGTGATCACCTTGTATCTCGATGACTGCATCTTTCACCGCCCCTCCAGCTCCGAATCGCGTTTTGAGCTGCTTGAGAAGCGTCTCCCTTTCTTTCGAGGTCATCTGCGAGCCCGCTATCAAGGTAACGGACTTTCCTGCACGCCCCTTTTTGTCGAGGCTGACGCAGACACGCTGCTGCGTTGCGGCCACACTCGGCTGCAATACCTCCCGGTCGGAAGCGCCGTGCAGAGGGTCCTTACGGGGGACATCGCTTTCGGTTGAATAAACTGTGCGGTTTTTATCGCCGGACATTGATAATATTAGCATAGAATAAGCCGAGGTAGCGCGAAGCATCAATCTCTGCTCGGGCTGGGATGCTGGTATAATGAAAGATACTATGCCAATGGATGCGACTGACTTTGAGCCCGGTTCGCATGGAGTGATTCTAAAAAATCGGCTGGGCATCATTACCAAAGATTGTATTGAAGAGGCCGAGACGGCCGCGTTGAAAATCGCCGCGGATGAATTGCTGGGTATCTACGATACCGGACACAGATTTACAGATGC
>Ga0182017_10002280_pt1 | contig 14602 bp, 11 predicted proteins | sample 712E3DmetaG_FD_120492 | JGI IMG/M metagenome (GOLD analysis project Ga0182017, IMG submission 120492) | Permafrost microbial communities from Stordalen Mire, Sweden - 712E3D metaG | ecosystem: Environmental > Terrestrial > Soil > Wetlands > Permafrost | place: Sweden: Stordalen | collected... | reverse complement strand
TGATCTGGGCGTTGGCCAATCCGCGCCGAACCATCGAACACATGGCGGACTGCCTGGCGCAAGGCGGCCGCATGGTGCACACGACCCCACGTTGGCGTTTTCGCTTTGACCTAATTGTCCTTGGTCACCTGCGACGGACGCGTGGCGGGCGAGGGCTGCTGCGTGCCTTGGGCCTGCTGCCTGCGCTGGCCGTGGCCGGCCTGCTCAACCTGGCAATCGTCCTGCGGGTTCTCGCCGGTAATCATGCCTGGCGCGATCGCAGCCGCTGGCAGGCCGAGGGGTTGGCACGCTTGTTCTCGCATTCGTCGCTCGGGCCAGCCACCATCCGTCCCAGCTACGCTGGGCAAGGTTTTCTTGTCACGTGCGACAAGCAGGCCGCGCCCCTGGTATAGAAAGCGCCATGGATTTTCAGGAACTGATCCGCATTCGTCGCAGCATCAGGGCGTACCTCCCGACTGAGGTGCCCGAGGATATTCTGCACCGTGTGTTGGACGCGGGACGCGTGGCCCCCACCGCCTGCAATATCCAACCCTTCCAACTTCTGGTTGTCACTGACCCCGAGGTACGCGCCAAGCTCAAGGCCGCGTACCGAAGCGACTGGTTCTGGCAGGCGCCGGTGATCGTCGCCGGGTGTGTCGAGCCAGCCAAGGCTTGGAAGCGCAAGGACGGCTTCAACGCCGCCGAGGTAGACATGGCCATTGTCATGGACCACATCATCCTGGCCGCCACCGAAGAAGGCCTGGGCACTTGCTGGGTCTGTGCCTTTGACGAGCCCAAGGCCAAGGAGATCCTGGGCGTGCCCGACGGCGTGCGCATCGTGGCCATGACCCCGATGGGCTATCCCGCAGCCGAGCCCGTGCCCTTCGTGCGCCAGCCGCTACGCGAGCTGGTGCGCAAGAATCGCTGGTAGTCGCCGCTTCTTCACGGCCGTGACCTGCCCCCGGGCTCACCTCGTCCAACCAGCATCGCATTGACCGCGGATTAAAGTTAGCTATTTCTCACAGAGACACAGAGGCCGCAGAGGTGGAGGAGAGAGGGAAGGGTTGGATACAGCGCAGTCCAAATCCTTTCTTCTCATCCGATCTCTGTGCCCTCTGTGCCTCTGTGTGGACGAGGGCGCGCGCGAAGCGCGCGGGGCGGGCAGGGTGGCCGGCCGTCCCGAAGCCCCCGAAGGGGGATAGGTAGCCAGCACCGCATTGGATCGCGCTCTACAAGATCCTGTTTAGCTGCGAGCACGCGGCCTGGACCGCGAGACCGCGCGCAGAGCCTGGTCGATGTCGTGGATGATGTCCTGGGTGTCTTCAATGCCCACCGCGAGCCGAATCAGCCCATCCTTGATGCCGAGCTTTCGTCGTTCTTGCGGGGTGCACTTGTAGTAGCTGATGCTCGCCGGGTGGGTGATGAGCGATTCGGCGCCCCCCAGGCTGGGCCCGATGCAGATCAGCCGCAGTTTGCTCAAGAAACGGTGAACATACGGGGTGTCATCCTCGACTTCAAAGGTAACGACGCCACCGAACCCCCGCATCTGCTCGACCGCGATTTGGTGATGCGGGTGGCTGGCCAAGCCCGGGTAGTAGACCCGGCGCACGGCCGGGTGCGACTCCAGATATTCCGCCACCGCCTGGCCACTTTGATTCTGCCGTTGCATGCGCAGATCGAAGGTCTTGAGCCCGCGAATGAGCAGGTAGCTGGAATGCGGATCGATCACGCCGCCGGTGATCTTGAGATACTCGCGAATCGGCTCGGTGAGCTCTTTGCGTCCCAACACCACCCCGGCCAGCAGGTCGTTGTGCCCGCCCAGGTACTTGGTCGCGCTGTGGACCACCAGATCCACCCCGAATTCGAGCGGGCGTTGGTTGTAGGGCGTGGCAAAGGTGGAGTCGGAGATGACGGTGACCCCGGTGCCGGAGAAGATCCGCATCAGCCGCTTCAGGTCCATGATGTTGAGATAAGGATTAGTGGGCGACTCGGACATGAAAATGCGCGTCTTCTTCCTGACCGCCCGCTCGAGCGCGGCGTAGTCGCCCATCTTGACCACCGTGCATTGAATCCCGAAACGCGGCAGGCAGGTTTTGCAGAAGTCTAGCGTCCGCTTGTAGGCGTCATCGGTGATGATGACGTGGTCGCCGGCACGCAGGAGCGCGTACAACGAGGTGGTCAGCGCGCTCATTCCCGAGGAGAAAAGCACCGCGTCCTCGGCGCCTTCCAGGACGGCCAGTTTGCCCTCGGCGGCGTACTGGGTGGGGTGACCGTAGCGGCCATACTCGAAGCGATCCTTGGCGCCGGCGGGCAGCCGCTGAATCTCCTTGGTATTCCTGAAAATGAAAGTGGACGCCTGCACGATGGGCGTGGTGATGGCCGAGTACTCGTTGTACCGGGTTTCGCCCGCGTGCACGGCGTTGGTGGACATGCCGTATTTGGAATTGTGCTTCATCTTGGCAGAGGCAATCCTACTCGTGCTGGGTCACGCGCCAAAATGAAAACCAGTGCGGCTGTGCCCCAGGCCGGCGCAGGCCGGACATGTTCGGTGGAAGTGGTTGCGCTGTGCAACCATGGCGGGTAGACTTACATCTCTCAGAGGCGTTCTATGCCGATCCTGCACGTTCGCAATGTCCCCAAGTTGACCTATGAGCGGCTCCAGCAGCAAGCCATGGGGAGGCAGACTTCCCTGAGCGCCGAGGTGGTCCGTCTGCTCGACTATGCGCTCTACGACGTGGACTCCCAGCGGGCTCGTCGAGAGGTATTGGAGACCATCCACCGCCGTCGCCGGGCCTCGCGGCCTGTGAAGGGCAGGCCTGACAGCGTGGTGCTGCTCAGGAGAGACAGGTCGCGGTGAGCAAGCCGGTGCAGAGCCTGGTGCTCGACGCCAGCGTGGGCGTGAGGCTTTTCAGCAACGAGCAGGGAGCGGAAGAAGTGGCCCGCTTCTTGAATGGCGCCGCCGTCTGCCCAGACCTGCGCCTGTGCGTGCCCGAGCTGTTCTTCGTCGAATGTGCCAACGTCTTCCTCAAGCAGGCCCGGCGGGGCGACTACTCTGTCTCGGCAGCCAAGAAGAACCAGGCCGCGCTGCTCGCCCTTGCATTCAAGCTCTACCCAGTCGAGCCCTTTTCCAGCGACGCGCTCGAGCTGGCGGCCCGCCATGGCCTCAGTGCCTACGATGCGCTCTACGCCTGCCTCGCGCACTTCCTCAAGACGACGCTGGTCACCTGCGACGTTCGCTTGATCCGTGCCCTAGCCGGCAGCGCAATCAGCCTGGCAGATCCCGTGGCTGCGTTGCGCTTGCTGGAGACGCGCATCTGATCACGCAGGATGTCTGCCGCACCGTTTGTTCTTTTCTAGTCGCCTGCGTTCTTTCTTTCCCTCTCGCGTATTTTCTAATCTCTCTTCCCTCGTGGCGTGTGCGCGATGATCGCCAGACATCTCATTTGGCGCCCTGCCTTCTTTGCTCACGAAGCAAGAGCGGCAAACTGGCGCTCCCCCCATCTTTGGTCCATCAGGTAAGCGCCACAGTTCGCGTCTGAGAATATGGCTCTTGCAGCCCGCAGAACACTCTTCGTACCCGTCCAGGAAGGTCTTCCTCTCCATCCATCGCCAGTAGACTACGCCGGCAAGTGCAATGATGAGGTTTGCTAGGAGCCAGACTGCAGCAGCCGCAAGTCCCGCATCCTTCCCGAACAGTCCAGCCCCGGCGCCGACAGATGCGCTGAGGCAAACGGTGAACAGGGTCTTACCTTGTTCTGCCCGCGACATCCTGCGACCCTATCCCCGAAATGCACGGCGCGCAAACCACATGGGATCCGCGCCGATCCGTTCTCCCTCGATCGCATCCCCAAGCTATGCCCCGCGGGTTTCATTCAAACTGACCCACTACCGCTTGCCGGCGCTGCTTGCATAGAGATCATGGCACCGCGAAGCTGCAGCCGAATGGTTAGCCGGGCTTGCGAGGGAGCGCAGTTGGAGAGATGATGCCCTCGTGCAATCTCGGTACGTTGTGTTGCTGTACATGATCGCAGGGTGTGCGACTGGGTACCACGCCTCCGGCTTCGGCGGCGGCTATTCGGAGCTTCGCCTCAGCGAGCGGGCGTGGCAGGTCGACTTTTCGGGCAATCGCTACACTTCGCCTGAGAGAGTCCATACGTTCGCCCTTCGTCGAGCTGCCGAGCTAACCCTCGGGTCGGGCTATCAGGTGTTTTATGTCGCAGGGGAGAACGAGGGGGCCGACCAGGTGAATATTCAGCGACCAGTGAACTGCCAAACAAATGGAGCCTTTACGAACTGCTACGGTGGCGGGGTGCAGACGATCAACAAGCCGAGGACGCGTCTGACTATCACGATGGCTACCGGTCCGGAAGGCGCACAGGCTCCTGCTGGCTCACTCGTGTACGACGCCAAGATGCTGTTGGCACAGATTCCCACGGACTGATGGCACAGTGAGAAGCTCTCTGTGATTGAGGTAGACGATTTCCAAGATGCCGACAAACCAGGCAGAAAAGCCCGTCGCCATCGTGACCGGGGCCAATGGGGTCATTGGCAAGGCCATTGCCGCGGGGATCGCCAAAGCCGGCTTTGCGGTCACAATGGTTTGTCGGGACGGGAAGCGCGCGCAGCGGGCGTTGGATGAAGTCCGACGGGCGAGTGGCAGCTCGGATGTGCGGGTCGAGCTGGTCGATCTGTCGCGACGTGAGCCCGTGTTCGCGCTGGCCGCGCGCTGGCAGGGGCGGCTCGACGTGCTGGTCAATAACGCCGCCATCGCGCCCCGGAGTCGAACGGAAACCCCCGAGGGCATCGAGGTGCAGTTCGCCACCAACGTGCTCGGCTATGTGTGGATGATGCGTGCCTTTGAGCCGGCGCTGCGCCGATCAGCCCCGGCGCGCGTGGTGAACGTGGCCAGCTACTGGGCGGGCGACCTGGACCTCTCCGACCTGCAATTCCAGCGACGGCGCTACGACAACGACCAAGCCTATCGCCAGTCCAAGCAGGCCGACCGCATGTTGACCGTGGCCTTTGCGCAAAGATGGCGAGACTCAGGCATCACCGTTAACTCCTGTCACCCCGGCGACGCCAGCTCGGCCCTCAGCAACGCGCTCGGCTTTGGCGGCAGCGAGACGCCCGAGCAAGCCGCGGCCACGCCGGTGTGGCTAGCCACCGAGTCGTCGCTAGCCGACACCACCGGCCAGTATTTTGCCAATTGCCGGCCCGCTCGCTGCGCTTTTGCGGCCGACGTGCAAGGCATCGCCGAACTGGATGCGATCTGCGCAAGATTCTGACGCACTCTTTCGTCGAAAAGTGGGAAACGACCCGCTATCCTTGGGGTTCAACATTCTTCCGAGGTACCGAGATGCAAATTGGGAAAGAGACCGTTGTCACCATCCACTACACGCTCACCGACGAGAAGGGCGTGGTTCTGGATTCCTCCGCCGGCGAGGAGCCACTCACCTTTGTCCACGGTGCCGGAACCATGATTCCAGGCCTGGAAAAGGGGCTCCTCGGAAGCTCGGCGGGAGATTCGCTGAAGGTTTCGGTGGCGCCGGCTGACGGCTACGGTGTGCGCGACGAGGAGTTGGTGCAAAAGGTGCCGCGCAAGAATTTCCCGGTTGAGGACGTGGAGGTGGGCATGCACTTCCAGACGCGCAGCCCGAGCGGACCCCGCATCGTCACGGTGTTGGCAATGGATGACGAGAACATTACCGTCGACGCCAACCATCCGCTAGCCGGTGCCACGCTGAACTTCGACGTCCAGGTGTTGAACGTTCGCGCTGCCACCCCCGAAGATCTTGCGCCGCCTAGTTGTGGGAGTTGCGAGAGCTGCAGCGGCCACCACCACTAGAATTCACATCTTCGCCGGCTCGTCGTGATCGCGCGCAGCGGCCGGATGCTTCTTGGCGCCCGGCCGGGCTTCTTCCTTCCTGACTGGCTCCAGTGCATAGCTGGCCTGGACGTCAGCTTCCAGAGCGATGTCGTGCGTGGCCGGCAGGTGGCCGTCGAGCAGCAAGCGAACCCGCAGCGGGTGGGGCGAAGCCTCCAGTTCCATGTTCTGCGGCGTGGTGCCGAGAATGACACCGTCGGACTCACGTACGATGCGCGCGCCGGAGGGTAGGCTCTCGATGTGCACGCGCACGCGCTTGGGCGCAGGAGCGACGGCAGGAACGGCTGCGACCGGGGCGGGCGTCGCCGGCAGCGCCGGCGCGGCAGAGGTGACGGCGGGAGCAGAGGGTCGACTCCCGTGACCGAGCAGGAGAATCGCGACCACAGCGGCGACCGCCGCGGCGGCAACGGCGACGCCAATCGTCCAGCGGCCAGAGTGGGCGCGCACCGTGGTGCCATCGGGCGCCAACCTCTCGCCCGCGGTATTGGACAGGGTTGTCACCGGGGTCCGCAGCGGATTGGTCGACACGCTGATGGTGGGCTGGAGCGCCTTGTGCACATCCGTCACCGACTGCGACAGCGCGAAGGGCGAAGGCACCAGGCCACAAGCAGCGGCGAGCACGGACTCGACCTCGGCCATGGACTGGAAGCGAGCCTCCGGCTTCTTGGCCAGCATCCTCAGCATCGCCGACTCCAGACCCGGGGAAATCGCCGGCTCGATCTCGCGCGGCGGACGGGGCGGCTGGTTGAGGTGCATGTTCAACAGCGCGCCGAATCCTTCCGAGATGAAGGGAGGACGGCCGGTGGTCAGCTCGTAGAGGATGGCTCCCAGCGAATAGATATCGCTGCGCGCGTCGACTTCCTTGGTGCCCAGGCACTGCTCGGGCGACATGTAGATGGGCGTGCCCATAAGCGCTCCGGTGCGGGTCTTGACGAAACCGCCGGGCGCAGTGATCTGCAGCTTGGCAATGCCGAAGTCGAGGACCTTGATGTGCTCGCTGCCAGGGTTGGCCTCGTCGGGAACCACGAACAGGTTGTCAGGCTTGAGATCGCGGTGGACGATGCCCTTGGCGTGGGCAGCCCCGAGCGCGGAGGCCGTCTGCATGACCAGCGCGACCGCTTCGTTGGGCGGCAGCTTGCCCTTGCGCTTGATGCGCGCGGTGAGCGATTCCCCGCGCAGCAGCTCCATCACCAGGTACGAGATGCCGTTTTCCGTGACGCCAGAGTCGAGGATCTCGATGATGTTGGGGTGGCGGATGGAGTTGGCCGCGCGGGCCTCGTTGATGAAACGCGCGAGGGACTGCTCGTCGCGGCCCAGCTCGGCGCGCAGGACTTTGATGGCCACCTGGCGGCCGATGCTGGGGTGTTCAGCCAGATACACGGCGCCCATGCCACCCTCGCCCAGGAGGGCAGTGGCGAGGTAGTTGCCGAAGCGCTGGCCGATCACGGGACGAGTCTATCGCCTTTTCCGCTTCTGCGCAGCGCCTGTCTAGGTTCGGGGATTCGGAGTGGCGGGGCGAGGTATAGGTGTGGGTATGCGCTCAACGACGAGCGTTGCGTACCGAGGAGAATTCCGTGCGATGAAGTCACGGATAGCAGCGAGATCCTCTGCGGCCTGCGGCGTCCATCCTCCGATGATACCGGTGGGGATCCTCTCCGACACCGGGACGTGCGTCGGTTTCCCATCGGAGAGTTTCGATGGGAAAACCGAGGTGTTCTCCGAGTACGCGATTCACCTCTGAAACCACATACGAGACGGTGTCACGTTCGCCGGCGACGTCGCCCGGGGAGGCAACGAATACCCGTACCCTACGAGGTCGATGTGCGGCCCCAGCGTTGGTTCGTTTTGATTTGTCCATCGTGACTCCGAGCAAGTCAGCCCGCATAGCGCGTTGGCGTTCAGCGGCGGGCCGCGAAGCGGACCGTCAGGTGCAAAGCCTTATTGGCCCGCGTAATCAATGCATGCACCCCATATAGACACCAGCGACCTTCGCATAGGCATCTGGGTAAACCGACTTGGCTTTCTCGAGCGCCTTGCGAGTCGGAGCCTCACCGCGACGGCCGCTTGCCACAATCACGAGGTAGAGACCGGGCTTGAACTCCGAGTAGGCATTGGAATATTCAATGCTGACGTAGACCCCAGCGTCGTATCGGCCACGTGCAACGTAGCACGGTGCTGTCCAGCCATCAGCCTCGCAGCTGGCTTTCGGGAAGGAAAGCCCGCCGTTCTCGCTCGGAGACAAATCACGCAGATCCAGCTTCAGACCGAGGCGTCTTGAAGCATCCAGCGCGGTCCGATGCGCTTCGGCGTAACTGGGGGTGGATTTCACGATCACAAATTCCACCTTGATGGTTGCTTCGCGGATGTATCGCTCAGCCTCTGACTCGCCCGCCTTCGCAGCGGTTGTCATGAAAAGCACGGTTCCGATTATGAACATTTTCTTGTGCATCGCTCACCTGGGGTCGCCGCTCGTCTGCCCAAATTTGCATTCGGACGCAGCTTCGCCCCACGTGGCGCTTTTCGCAACCACTGGCGGACGTCATGCGTCACCGCTTGAATCCCAGACGGCATCTCTGGAAGTTGTAGAAAGCCTGCGAACATCCGATAGTTGAGAGTGCGAGCCGCGCATGCGCGCCCGACGGACTTTCGCTCAACTGACCATCCATGGATAGCAAGGAGCTGCTTCGGAGATTCAGGGCAGCCGGCTGGCCTGGGCCGACTCAGGTCCACGCACTTCTGGGCGAGGCACCAGCGCTCGGCCGCGACGACATCGAGCGCCTGCTGGGCGTGCTGGTCAGCAAGGGCCTGCCCGGCGATACGCGCGACCAGACCAACCGCTGCTTCGTCTTTCGCACCGTGGCCGAGCGGGTGCTCGACAAGACGCTGTTCCTGCCCTACCTGCGGGCCTTGCGTGGCGCCGACGGGCAGATCCTGTCCCTGCTCGGCCCGCTCATCGTGCGGGTCAACAACATCGAGGGGCATGTCGAGCTGTGCTCGCTGCTCAAAGAACCCGACGGCACGCTACGCCGGGGCGTGGCTGGCATGCTCAAGCAGATCGGGGGCACCACCGTGTTCCAGACCTTGAGCACTTGGTGCAGCGACCCCGGATTCCAGGGCCGCACCGAGGCCATGGACGTGTTGGTCTCGATCGGTCGCCAGGTGGCCATCCCGGCCCTGGCGGCTGTGCTGGCGGTGGGTTCCCCCAACGAAAAGGTGCACGCCTTGCAGTACCTGGCCGACGCCGAGCTGATGGCCAAGGATGCGCGGGGCGCAGTCAAGGCCATCGCTCCGGCCCTGCGCGATACCACCGAGCGCGTGGCCATGCAGGCAGTGCTGGCCTTCGCGACCCTGTCCTCGGAGGACGAGTACTTCGAGCATATCGGTCCGGTGCTGGATTCGCCCAACCTCAACATGGCCAAGGCCGCTGTCGAGGCGCTCAGGCGGTTCAGCTCGCCGCGTGCCGTGGCTGCTCTCGATCGCAAGCTGCACGCGGGCCCCCATGTCATCCGACTCGCGGTGCTGGCCACCGCCGAGGCCATCGGCAACGATCAAATCCTTCCCTTGGTTGTGAGGGCGCTCGCCTTCGCGAAGATTGACGTGCGCACGCGCGCGGCCGAGGTGCTGACCAACCTGGCCCTGGCGGGCAAAGTCGACCTGGCGCGCACTATCCTGTGGCTCCTGCGCAGCAAGGACGTGAACGTGCGGCGCATGGCCGTGGACATTTCCAAGAAGGTGGGCGATCCCACGGGCGAGCTGGCGCCGCGACTTCTGCGCTACTTGCGCGACGAGGACTGGTGGGTGCGCGAGCGCGTGATGGATGCTCTGGTGGCCATGGCGGGCAAGCAGCTCACGCGCCACCTGGTGAGCTACCTGCAAGACCCATCTGACATTGTCCGGCGCTATGCCGTCGATGCGCTGTTGCGACTCAAGGATCCCGCGGCGCTGGGGGCGCTGGTGCGGGCGGCGCAGGGCGATGCCGATTGGTGGGTGCGTGAGCGCGCCATCGAGGCGGTGGGTCTGATGGGTGATCGCCGGAGCATCCCGTACATCGTGGATCTGCTGAAGCGAGAGCCGGAACTGCAGCGGGTTTGCGTCGAGGCTCTGCAGGCGATGAAGGCCGACGAAGTGGCGCCCCAAGTGGCGGCGCTGTTGCCCGCCGCCGATGTCGAGATGAAGCTGGTGATCATCGCCTGTCTCGCCACCCTGGACGAGCCCGGCCAGGCTCCCGCCTTGCTGCCTCTCTTGCAGGACACCGATCACCGCGTGCGCGGCGCCGCGCGCGAGCTGCTGGCCCGCTGGAATGTGGCCGGCGCGCACGAGAGCGCGAGCGACAAGGCCTCGCTTTCTCTGCTGGAGCGACTGCTGCTGGCGCTGGCCTCCAACGACGGCGACGACCTCATCCTGGCGGGCGGCCTGCGCCCCACCATGAAGAAGATGGGCAGGGTGGTGCCGCTGGCCAGCCATGTGTTTTCCTCCGAGGACGTCGAGGCCATCATCTCGCCCCATCTCAACCCCAAGCAGGTGGCCGACTTGCAGGTCTTGCGCGATGTCGACTTTTCGCTCGCGCTCAAGTCCGAAGGGCTGCGTTTCCGCGCCAACGTGTTTCGCCAGATGCCGGGGCTGTCGGCGGTGTTCCGCATCGTCAAGGATCGCATCCCGGTGCTGGAAGAACTTGGTCTGCCGTCGGTGGTGAAAAGCTTTGCCGAAATGAAGAACGGGCTGGTGCTGGTGGGCGGCCCGACGGGCTCGGGCAAATCCACCACCCTGGCCGGAATCATCGACCACATCAACCGCACCAGCTCGCGCCACATCGTCACCCTGGAAGACCCCATCGAGGTGATGCACAAACAGAAGAAGTGCCTCATCAATCAGCGTGAAGTGGGAACCCACACCGCCTCGTTCGAGAATGCCCTACGCGCGACTTTGCGCCAGGACCCGGATGTCATCCTGGTGGGTGAGATGCGCGACCTGGCCACGGTGCAGTTCGCGGTGACGGCATCGGAGACCGGCCATCTGGTTCTGGGGACGCTGCACACCGTCTCGGTCGACACCACGGTCGATCGTCTGGTCAGCCTGTTTCCCCCGGGACAACAGCCGCAGGTGCGCTCCCTGCTGGCCGACACCCTGCGCGCGGTGATGTGTCAGTACCTCATTAAGCGCAAAGACGGTCAGGGGCGTGTCACCGCGGTCGAGGTCATGATCAACAACGAGGCGGTCGCCAATCTCATCCGCAAGGGAAAGACCTTCCAGATCCCGTCGGTGATCGCCACTCAGCGTGATGCCGGCATGCAGTCCATGGACGGGGACCTGGAACGCCTGTTCAAGGCCGGGCTGGTCAGCGCCGAGGAAGCCTACATGAAGGCTGCCAACAAGAAGAACTTCGAACTGGTGGTGGCTGGCCCCGACGGCGCGCGGATCCAGGCTGAGGCCAAGGTCGCCGAAGCCAAGGCCGCGGCCCGCGCGCAAGGAGAAAAACCAGAATGATGGCGAGCGTGGGGGCTGTTTGCAGGAGGGCAACGCCTTGGCGCGTATAGATTCCTTTCTGCGCCTGGTGGTCGAGCAGAAGGCGAGCGATCTGCACTTCCACTCGGGCGTGGTGCCTTTGATTCGTCACGACGGTGACCTGGTGCCGCTCAACTTCCGCGCCCTGAGCGAGAGCGACGCGCGTCGCTTTTTGTGGGAGATTCTCACCCCGGAGCAGCACGCGGCGTTCGATCGCGATCAGGAACTGGACTTCATCTACGACTTGTCCGAAGTAGGACGTTTTCGCGCCAATCTGTTCCAGCAGGCCCGCGGCATCGGGTCCGTGTTCCGCATCATCCCCACCCGACTGCCGACCATCGAAGACCTTCTTCTGCCCCCGGTGGTGCGCAAGCTCACCGAGTTGCAGAACGGGCTGGTGCTGATCACTGGGCCGACCGGCTCGGGCAAGACCACCACGCTGGCGGCGCTGGTGCACGAGATCAACAAGACATCGAGCCGCCACATCATCACGATTGAAGATCCCATCGAATACGTGCACGCGCCCCTGCAAAGCGTGGTCACGCAACGTCAGGTGGGCCGTCACGTGGAGAGTTTTGGCAGCGCTCTGCGCTCCAGTTTGCGCGAATCGCCTGACGTGGTGGTGACGGGCGAGATGCGCGATCTGGAGACCATCCAGGTGGCCCTGCAAGCGGCCGAGACCGGCGTGCTGGTGTTCGGAACGCTGCACACCAACTCAGCATCCAAGGCGGCCGATCGGATCATCGACGCGTTTCCCGACGAATCACGCGAGCAGGTACGCGGCGTGGTTTCTGTCATGCTGCGCGGGGTGCTGGCGCAGATGCTGTGCAAGCGGTCCAGCGGCGAGGGGCGCGTGGCGGTGCTGGAGGTCATGCTGCAGACCATCGGCATCGCGAATCTCATACGTGAGTCCAAGTGCTACCAGATCGATGCCTATCTGCAGACCGCCGATCCGGGCAGCGGAATGCAAAGCCTGGATAGCTGCATCTTCCAGTACATCAAGCGAGGCATCATCACCTTGGAAGAAGGCCTGCGCGTGGCCAACTATCCCGAAGTCATCAAGCGCATGGCGGCCGAACTTCCCGAAGAAATCTAGGTAAGCGATGGAACTGTCGCGCAAACAGTGGCTGGTCGAGGCGCAGAAGCTGGAGAAGCGCGGCGAGGCAGGACCTGCGGCCCAGGCCTACACGCGCGCCGGCGCCCACGACGATGCGGTGAGGGTGTCTCTATCAGCCGGAAACTTCGTCGGTGCGGGACAGGCGCTCTTGCGCAGCATCGACTACGACCGGCGCAAGCGGTTTGCACTCGACGCGAAGCAAAGGAAGGTGGTGCTCAAGGCTGCCATCTGCTTCTCACGCGGTGGCGACGTGCGACTGGCGGTGGAGTTGTTCCTCGCCGCTGGTGAGCGGAGCCGGGCGGTGGGGCTGCTGCAGGAAGCGGGAGATTTCGTCAATGCCGCGCGCGTGGAAGCTGATCCCACGGGGCAAGGCGAGCTGGCGGGGTATGACAGCCAGGAATCTGCGGTTCCGGAAGCGGCCGCCTCGGCAGATGCCGCGCGCAACCTGGAGCGCGCGGGCAAGCTTGACGCCGCCCTGGAGGCCTATTCGCGACTCAAGCAGTGGTCAAACGCGGCAGCGCTGGCCCGGCGTCTGGGCCATGTCGAGCAGGCGGCCAGCCTTTTTTCCGAGGCGGGCGAGCCGTTCCAGGCGGCGGTGTGCTTCCGTGAAATGCGCGACGCCGATCAGGAGCTGCAGCATCTGGTGAAAGTCGCACCGGCTGACGCCCACTACCGCGAGGCCTGCGTGCGGGCCATCGCGATGGCCTGCGACCGCGCTCTACTGAGCTTCGAGTTGGAGCAACTTGTGGGCAAGTTCGTCGACGCCGGGCCCGCCAGCGACGATGAGGTCGATGCTTGCTACCGCTTGGCTCAACTCTTTGACACCCACGAGGCTCCGGAAAATGCGGCGCTTTGCTATCGCAAGATTTTGGGCGTGCGGCCCGGCTATCGTGATGTCGCCGATCGCTTGCGGGCCGCGGAAACCGACTTCCGCGGAGCGGCTGCCAAAGACTACGAACGCGTCTTCAAGGAGGAGCTGGCGCTTCGCGAGGCCGCCAAGCGGCATGAAGCGCCGCCGGCGGCCGCGTCCACGGCAAACGACAAGGAGTCTCTGGGCGAGCTGCCGGTCCTGCCCGAGTTGCCGGACCTGCCCGAGCTGCCCGAGGCAGCCGCGCCGCTGGGCTCGCAGGCTGGCAGGCACGGTTCCGCACCCACGCCCGCGCTCCACACGCGTATGCTTTCGTCGCCGGACGGGCGCCCGCCGTCAGCCGTGGCTGGTCCTTCCGCGCCAGCGGCCGCGCCCGCCGCGGTCGAGCCCGGGAGCACCTGGGGGGTAGCAACGCAGTTCGGTTTTCAGGGCGTCGCCCTGGAAGAGGGCGCCCTCGTCAATCGACGCTACCGGCTGGAGAAGAAGATTGGTCAGGGCGGCATAGGGGCGGTGTGGAAGGCCGTTGACCTGGAACTCGACGAGACCATTGCCATCAAGTTCTTGGGGGCGCAGTTCGTAGACGAAGAGACGCTTGGTCGCTTCAAGCAGGAGGTCTCGCTCTCGCGCCACTTCAACCACCCGAACATCATCCGGATGTACGACATCGGAACCTGCGCTGACCAGAAGTACATCACCATGGAGCTGCTCAGCGGCCACGACTTGGGAGAGATCATGCGGCGAGGCCCTCTCGCCCTCGACCAGGGGCTGGCTCTGCTGGTGCAGGCGTGCCACGCGTTGCAAGTGGTACACGAACGAGGGGTCATCCACCGCGACATCAAACCTGACAACTTCTTCATCACCGACGACGGTGTGCTCAAGGTCATGGATTTCGGCATTGCCAAGTGCCACAGCGCCTGCCGCGGGCTCACCCGCGCGGGCATGATGGCCGGCACTCCTCAGTACATGGCTCCTGAACAGGTCAGCAACTTCGGCGGTGTCACCCATCTCGCGGACCTGTACGCTTTGGGCTGCATCGCCTATCAGATGTTCACCGGTGCGGTCCCCTTCGACGCTGACGAAATCATGCCCATCCTGATGGCCCATATGTCTCGCGCACCGGAGCCACCCCGCCAGCGCAATCCCGCGATTCCGGCCGAGTTGGAGGCGGTCATTCTGAGGCTGCTGGCCAAGAGACCCGAAGACCGCGTGCAAAGCTGCCGCGAGCTGGCCGAGATTCTGCTCCGCCTGCGCC